>Ga0182012_10003906_pt1 | contig 15704 bp, 15 predicted proteins | sample 612S2SmetaG_FD_120486 | JGI IMG/M metagenome (GOLD analysis project Ga0182012, IMG submission 120486) | Permafrost microbial communities from Stordalen Mire, Sweden - 612S2S metaG | ecosystem: Environmental > Terrestrial > Soil > Wetlands > Permafrost | place: Sweden: Stordalen | collected...
CCCACAGTTTGCCTTTGAGCGGTGAGGTCTTGAAGCGGTTCTGCAGTGTGCCGTCGATGCCGGCGATGGGGAAGCAGTCGCGCCATTCGGCGCCCCAGGGCTGGTGCGAGGCCCATGAGAGCAGGTGGGTGAAGGCGCGGGGCGAAACGCGGTCGTTGGGGCTCATTCCCGAACCGTCGTAGAGGAAAAAGTCGCGATCGTCGATGCCGGCATCGACCATAAATTGCCTGACAACGCGCGCGCCCTCGACGAAGCTGCCATCGGATCCCTCGGTCTTGCCAAGCAGGCGCAGAAGAAGTTCGGCGTGCAGGTTCTGGCTGGTCTTGAGGAGAACTTTGATGTCGTCAACCACGGGGACGGAAACATGCGCGCCAAGCACGCGCCGGCCTTGAATGGGAGCAGCTATGGTGATGAACCGACTAGGAGCAAGCGTGACGGGCTGCGCGCGTTCTTCAGCAAAGTCAAGCGTATCGGTATTGAGCTTGTGGCGAGTCTCAGGAGCGCCTGTGACCTGCACACCGCGAGTGAGCAGAGCCTGCTTGAATGCGGTGGCGAAAAACTCGGCGGGATCTTCCTGGGCGAGGGTTACGTGAAGGCCGGTGGGCGCGATTGTTCCCCAGGTGCGCACTTCAAGAATGCCGGGCTGGCGGTCAATACCGGGGGATGCGGGCTGGCCTGCGGGCGCGACGGTCATGTTGTTGTCGAGCATGAAATAGTCGACGTCGGGCGACCACACGCCGATGACGGTGCCGAAAGCGGAGGGGTCGGGCTTGAGCATGAGGCCGACGGAGTTGTCGTTGAACGAGAGCGCTGAGACCGGCGCGCCGTAGGACCATTGCGTATCGTCCCATCCCCAATCGTTGCCCCATGGCTCGTTGACGAAGTAGGAATCGTCGCCAATGATGTTGCCCTCGACCTGGCGCACGGCAGACTGCTCAACCTGCTCGGCCAGCAGATCAAGGGGCGCCATGGGATCGGGCGGCGCGACTGCGGCCGGCGGCTGGGCTGGGGGGCTTGCAGCCGGCGGCGTTTTGGACAAAGGTTGCGGTGAGGCGGCAGTTGCCGGCGGCGCAGGCGGCGCGGGTTCCTGGTAGGGATATTTGCGAATGCTGATGGTGGGGTCGCCCGAGCCCAGCAGGATGAGATTGCCGTGCAGGATGCCGGCTGAGTCCACGTCGCCGTCGGCGACTACGAATGTGGTCCAGGTGAGGCTGTCGACCGGGAGCAATGCGAAAGCGGCAGCGGTGGTGGTGAGCTTGACGTTTGAGGCCGGCATGAAGAGCCTTGCGTCGTTGTATCCGAATACCTGCTGGCCGTTGAGCGTGGTAACGCTGATGCCGAACTGCGCGTGGCTGAGAGCGGGCTCGGAGAGGATGGAATCGATTCGCTCTGCGAGAGTGCCTTTGGCAATTGGTTTAACAGCATTGACGCGATGGAGCGCGCGGGCGCTGTGGGATTGCGCGCCGGCGCCGGGAGCAAACACCAGAAGTCCGACGAGAAGGACCGCCAAGCTTCGGCGCGAAATCGTCATGGCCGGAGTGTAACAGGACAGAGCCGGATAGTAGACGGTGGCGGCATGGAAACGAGCGCCGGGCAGTCGCGGGTGCGAAGTCGTACCATCGAAGGATGGAGCGAATGGCACGCCCGAATGCGGTCTGGCGCTTGCGTACAAGAACGCTTGAGCTGGGCGCGCGCACGCTTGTGATGGGCGTGGTGAATATTACTCCCGACTCGTTTAGCGACGGCGGTGTTTTCCTCGTTTTGGAAAAGGCCATCGGTCATGCGCTCAGGCTGATTGACGAGGGCGCGGACGTGCTAGACCTGGGCGCCGAAAGTACGCGGCCGGGTTCGCATGCTGGCGGGGCTGATGCGGCGGTGGGTGCGGAAGAGGAACAGGCTCGGCTGCTGCCGGTGCTGAAGGCGATTTTGAAGGCGCGGCCTGATGCAGTGGTCGCGGTGGATACATATAAAGCTGCGACGGCACGGGCAGCGCTCGATGCCGGCGCGGAAATTATTAACGACGTGAGCGGACTTAAATGGGACCCGTCGCTGGCTGAGGTGTGCGCGGAGTTTGGCGCGGGCGTGGTGCTGATGCATACGCGCGGCCGCCCCGAGGAGTGGAGAGCGCAACCGAGGCTTGAGCCCGATGCGCTGATTGCGATGGTGCGCGAGGGGTTGGCGGCAAGCCTGCATGCGGCGCGGAGCGCGGGGATTGCGGAGGAAGGCATTGTGCTTGACCCGGGGTATGGGTTTGGAAAAAAGTTTGATGAGAATTATGCGCTGCTGGCGCGGCAAGGCGAGTTGCTGACGCTGGGACGGCCGCTGGTGGCGGGGCTTAGCCGGAAGTTGTTTCTGGGGCATACGCTGGCGGGGCTTTATGGCGGAGAGCCGGCGCCTGTGGATAAGAGAGAGACGGCGAGCGTGGCTGCGCTGACGGCGGCGATATTGAATGGAGCGTCGATTGTGCGGGTGCACGAGGTGAGAGCTGCGGTTGAGGCGGCGCGGATTGCGGATGCGGTGATGAAGGCGGGTTGAGGTTTGTGGACTCCCACCTTCGTGCTTGGTTGAATAAGGTCGGTTGGGGTTCGTGCTGTCCCACCCTAGCGACAAAAACAAAGGCGTCGCGAGGGTGGGGCACCCACTTTCATTGGAAGTGAAAGAATCCCGCCGGCCAATAGAATTGAACATGAGCGGAGTTTCGCGCTGGGAGTTTTTCTGCGATGAAGACGCGTTTCGCGTTCGGGAAAAATGGAATTGACGTTGAGATTCCCTTGAGGTTCGCATGCCATGTTGCGCATGCGCGATCGGCTGCGGCGATTGCCGATGTTGCTTCCGCGATCAGCGACGCGCTTGATTATCCGATCGGGTGCGAACCGCTTGTGAAACTGGCCGCGGACAAACGGACGGCGGCGATTTCAGTGTGCGATATTACGCGGCCCGCGCCGAATCGCATTACGCTGCCGCCGCTGCTGGACCGGCTGCACGCGGCGGGGATTCCTGTTGATGGCATCACGATCCTGATTGCGACGGGCCTGCATCGCGCGGCGACCCCGGATGAGTTGATTACGATTCTTGGGCCGGAGATTGCGGGAAAGTATCGCGTAGAGAGCCACGATGCGCGCGACTTTGCGGCGCACCGATCGCTGGGCACGACGCGGCGCGGGACGCCGGTGTACATTGACGAGCGGTTCATGGCCGCCGACCTGCACATTACGCTGGGGTTTATTGAGCAGCACCTGATGCTGGGCTTCAGCGGCGGGCGCAAGCTGGTGGCGCCGGGGCAGGCTGCGCAGGAAACAATCAAGGTGATTCACTCGCCGCGCTTTATGCGTGAGCCGATGGCGACCGAAGGCTCGATTGATGAGAACCCGCTGCACGCGGAGCTGCTTGAGATTGCCTCGAGGGCGCGGCACGATTTTATGCTCGACGTCACGTTGACCGGGGAGCGCGCGATCAGCGGCGTGTTTGCCGGCGACCCGGTGAAGGCTCATGCGGCAGGAGTGAAGTTTCTTGAGAGCACGTCGACCTCGCCAACGCCCGCGCCGGCCGATGCGGTGATTACGTGCGGCGCGGGCTATCCGCTTGACCTGACCTTCTACCAGACGGTGAAGGGCCTGACGGCGGCGCAGCATATTGTGAAGCCGAGCGGGCGCATCCTGGTGTTGGGCGAGTGCGCCGAAGGCATTGGCTCGCCGGAGTTTGCGCGCATGCTGGCCGCGTATCGCGGACACGCGGAGTTTCTTGACGAGATTCGCGGACACCAAGTGGAAGTGGACCAGTGGCAACTGGAGCGGCTGGCGCTGGTTGGCTTGAAAAATGAGTTGTTCTTTTTCACGCCGGGCGCGGATGCGGCGCAGATGGGATGTTTGGGGCCGCGCGCCTTTGTGAAGCTCGATGAGGCAGTTGCGGCGTTGCTCGATGGATTGCCGGCCGATGCGCTGGTGGTGCTGGTTCCCGAGGGTCCGTATGCGTTTGCGCGGGTGCAGCGGGAAGCAGCTTTTAGCTATTAGCTTTCAGCTTGGATCGTGCGAGCCGATGCTGCGTGCAAGGCGCGAGGCCCGGTGCGGGCGTGGACGCCCACACGACAACCGGGCTGGAGCCCGGCGCTACTTGCGGCGCTACACGCTGATGCCTACCTTATTGCGCTTCCAAATTGGGATCAGGCTCCATTGATCGACTACTGGCTCGGCGTCGCATTCTACTGCGATCACTGTTGCGGGCTGGTCGGGGGCTTCGAGCGGAAGGCCGGTTAGGCGCAGGCTGAGTTCGTCCTGCGTGAACTCGACCTTCGCACCGGTTTTGAGCAGGCGGGCGGAAAGTGCTTTTTGCTTAAGGCCGGCGAGGGCTACCACCACTTCAGGTTTGAAGAAATCGAGCCACTCGGCTGCCGGCGTGTGACCCGGCCAGTATTTCTGGTGGACGTAGAGCGTGTTGCCGCGGCGGGTGAAGTTGGTGTTGACGGTGTCGTTGAGATTGCCGCGCTCGGTGCCGTAGATGGATTCGCCGTTGGTCTCATTCCAGCGGCCAACCTCGGTGAGAATCTCAAGCGTGCGTGGTGGAATAGAACCATCTTCAGTGGGGCCGATGTTGAGCAGGTAGTTGCCGCCGCCGCGGGCGCAGGTGGCCAGGTTGTCGACGATGGTCTTGGGCGTCTTCCACGCATCGTCGCCGCGATTGAATCCCCAGCTATCGTTGAGGGTCATGCAGGTTTCCCAGGCGCGACCAGCCTCCGCGGCGCGAATTTCCTGCTCGGGGGTTGAGAAGTCGCCGGGCAGGCCGTTGCGGTTGTTCACGATGATTTCGGGCTGGAGCGAGAAGACCATCTCGTTCATGCGCTCCGACTCCCACTCGTCGGCGGTAAGCGGCCAGTCGACGTCGTACCAGAGCACGTCGATTTTGCCGTAGTTGGTCATGAGCTCGCGGATGAGGCCGTGGGTATAGTCGACGAAGCGGCGGCGGGCGGCTTCATCGGTCTTGCAGATTGCGCCGTCGGGGTGGTGCCAATCCATGAGCGAGTAGTAGAAGCCCACGCGCAAGCCCTCGGCGCGCGCGGCCTCAACGAATTCGGCAACGAGGTCGCGGCCCGGCCCTTGCAGTTTGGCGTTATAGTCGGTGAGCTTTGTATCCCACTGGCAAAAGCCCTCGTGGTGCTTGGTGGTCATCACCATGTACTTTTGTCCGGAGCGCTTGGCAAGGCGCGCCCAATTGCGCGCTGCGTTGGGCTTGGGATGGAAGTTTTTGGCGAGGATTTCGTATTGCAGGAGCGGGACGCCTTCGTACTCCTTGGCCCACTCGTGCTGCCCGATGACGCTGTAGAGGCCCCAGTGGATGAACATGCCGAACTTGGCCTGGTGCCACCACTTCATGCGTTCGGCGCGGGTTGCGGCCTGCGGCGTGGGATTGGCAAGGGCATGCGCGTTGGTGGCGGCAAGGGCTGCGGCGCCGGCCGCGCCGAATTGTTTTAGAAATGCACGCCGTGTGCTCTCGTTCCAGTTCATGGGTTTTCCTCCGGTGATGGCGTTGGTGGCGCGATTGTTGCCGCTCCCAGGTCCCCAAATGCGAGGGACCTCCACCCCAAAGACGAAGACTTGTCCGTGGGGACCCCGGACCTGGGGCACCCAGATTTGAGGCTGGGCCGGGCTCACGCTGGCGGAGGCAAATATAACAGTTCGTGCCGGCCCTACGGGGCGGCGGGCTGCTCATTGCGCCTTTCCCAGGATTCCGTCGCCACGGCGACTCCATCCTGAGCTATTGTCGATTCGTCCCCCCGGGACGAGGGCCGGTGGCGCGGATCAAGCGGTTCGGTACAAATAGGGGGCCGTGCCCGGGGCAATTCACGTCGTTGGGAGGGCTCAGGGCGTGCGTAGGCTAATTCTCCGAGGGTTTTTCGACCTGGTCGATCACGTAGACGTCGACTGGGCCTTTGGCGGCCTCGAGTTTGAGGCCGAGCTGTTCCTGAAGCGCGGTGAAGAGATCGGGGAGCGGCGGGTCGGCGCTTGATGAATTGGACGAGCCAGCCGCCATTGCATCGGGCTGCCACTTGAGGTCAATGTTGTAGCCGCCGGTGAGGCCGGTCTTGTTCACAATCATTCGGCCCACTTCGTTTGACAGGCTGAAGGCCAGGCTGTCGAGCGCAATCCCTGTGCCGGAAAGCTTTCCGCCGCCCATTGAGTAGCCGTTGCCCTTGCCCTCGGGGGTTGCTTCGATCTTGAGCCCTGCCTTGGCGACGACAAGGTTATAGATGGGCAGCTCACGGGTTTCTCTGTGGAACTTGAGCTGGAAGCGGTCGGCGAGGAGGTCTTGCATCATCTGGTGCCAGACCTGCCTGCCCTGATCTCTCGGCAGTTTCTTGTATGCGGCTGCCGTCTCCTCGTCCATCTTGGCATCGACTTCGTAATAGTCCGAATCTGCCCATGGCGGCAGGCCAACCAGTTGATCGGGCATGACGATGGGGAAGGCGTTGAACAGGAAACTCTTGAGACTGAAGCCGCGGGAAGAAAAGCCGTCGGGGGTCGTGTTCATCCACATGGAAACACCGTCGCCAGTCTGCTTGTAGGGCTTGATGGAGACGATGTCGAAGGCGAAAGCAGCGGTGTTAGCGGAGTTGGCGGGGGCGGGCTTGTCTTGCGCGATCGCGGAGAGAGTGAAAGCGAGGAAGGCGGCTGCAATGATTTGAGCGGCGTGGCGCGATTTGGGCAGGAAGAACAGGAAGGAGTTCATGGCGCGGACCTCAGCTTTCAAATTAGGCAAGCGATTCACCGGTAGATTTTCCTGACCGAATCGCTCTTTGTGAGACGCGACAAGCCTGCGCGGCGTTTGTGCCCTGCCGAATTATTTTCGCTCGGTGGCGAAGTAGACGGCCACGCCGGCGATGAGCGCAATCGTAGCGGCAGCCACCACGAAGATCAAGCCTGATGGTGAAGAAGACGAGAGATCGCCGGCATGGAGCTGCGCCGATTGTGACGCGGTGCCGAACCAGCTGAGCCAGGCAAGTCCGTGGCGTGCCTCAAAGGCGACGAAGCCGATGATGGGCACGAGAAGAGCGACGAGGGCAAAGACCTGCGCGCCGATGAGAGGCCGCTGGATGCGCTCGAAGGCCTGCTGGCGGCTTCGCAACTGGGCGCGCCACCAGATGGATCCGGCGGAGACAGGCTTGGCAGCGGCGAGAGTGGTGGAACGCACGCGCTGAAACGCCGAGGCTACCAGCACAAGGTCGGCGCAGGTGCGGCATTGGGCGGCATGGTCGCGCAGTTCACGCGGAGCGGCAAGCGGCCACTGGCCGCGCTCGACAAGCTCGCGAATGTCTTTTTCACAGTTGCAGGAAACTAGTGTCATTGGGAACCTCCCGCGGGTTGGTGCTGCTCGCGAAGGATGCGGGCCAGCCTGCGGCGCGCGCGGAAGAGCAGCAGCCGGATGCTCGTGGCGGCGAGGCCGGTGACCTGGGCAATTTCACGGTGCGAATAGCCCTCGGCATGGGCCAGCCACAGAAGCTGGCGTTCGCGAGGTTTCATGCGGAGGAGCGCGGGACCCAGCTCGGCCTGCGCCTCACTTTGGGCGGTGGTTGAATTTGCAGTGAAGAGCTCTTCAGGCAGCTCGTCGATGGATGCGGCGCGGGGACGGCGCCAGTGATCGTGCAGCAGATTGGTGGCGATGCGGAAGAGATACAGGCGGGCGGCTACTTCGCCATCGTCATTGAGCGACGGGGCGCGCTCGGCGCAGAGGAAGCGGACGTAGCTTTCCTGCATGAGGTCGTCGGCCAAGGCCGCGTCGCAGGAGGCACGCACCAGGTAGGCCCAGAGCGGGCGGGCCGAGCGCTCGTAAAAGCCGGCGAAGACGGAGTTATCCATGTGCGCAGCCGTGTGCTGTCGATCGGCATCCGCCTCGCCTGCGAGCGGGTTCGGTAGTGCGAGATCCCAGGGCATGCGTCTCCTTGCCATGTCTTGAACCCATTTGCCTCTAAGACTCTGACCGGTTGAATGCGTTCTTTGGTTCGTGCTGTCCCCGGTCCCCAAATGCGAGGGACCGGGGGCACCCATCGTTGGTTGAAGAACAAGCGGTCAAGCTTAGCGCGGGTTCGAGTTGTCGAGCCGGGGATTGTCCGGCATCAGTCCCAGGCGATGAGCCACTGCCCAGGTTGCTGCTGCCGAAAGGATAAACCCAATTCCGGGCATCAGCATCACGGTTCCGGTGATCATCATGGACTCGGCAGTGTCCTGGTCGCCCACATGACGGAGCAGCAGGAAGCCGATGCCGAGAAGCACCATAACGAAACCGATCTGGAGGGGCGTGAGCACGCGAGCCACAACGTTGGGCACGTAGGGGCCTGCGCCTGCACCTGTCGAGATTGGGGCCGCTTCAAGGAACCGCTTGCCTGCCTCTGTTTCCATGTACGCAGCCAGCTCCTGGCTGGTGGTGAATTTATCGATGAGGCGGGAGTGGACCTCGCTCTGCATCTTGAAGGTGCGGCCCCAGCGGCGGCTCTCCACGAAGAAACGGGTGATGAGAACCAGGGCGGTGAAGATGGCGATCACGATCACCATGGGGATCATCTTGTCGACGATTGCCACTGCGCCGTTTGGGTTGTACGGGTTGACTCCGCGATCGAAGTCAGGCCACACGGTGCGTTCGAGAGCCTCTTCGCGATCGCCACCCCGTTGATCGAGGCTGCTGAAGAGGTAGAAGTCGGGATTCTTGGCGATGTCAGGGCGGGCGGTCATGAAGGCTGCCAGCTCAGGGTTATTGCGCTCGACATATGCCGGGTCGGAGAGCAGCGACGGATCGCGGGCTACCACGGAAGTGAGCACGGGGCTGAAGCGAAGAAGCTTGAGGAATTGGCGCTGGGTCTCTGCAACTTCCTGTTCTGAGGGTGCGGCGGCGGTGACTGCGGGCTTTTGCGCGGGGGCCTGCGAGTGGGAGAGGGCTGGAGCTGCTGCGCCGAGCGCAAGAGTTGCGGCGAGCGCCAGGCTGAAGATTTGATTGCGGTTTTTCATTTGGTTCACCCCTGTTGCGGATGCTGTTCTGCACATAGAACGGACGGGAGGGGTGGGTGGTTAACAGGGGGTGGGACTTTTGCGTACGCAGTTCTCAAAGTTTATCGAGTTGGCGTACAATGTACGTACGGAGGCGAGATGCCCGCTACAGAAAAGAAGGAACATCGACTCCATCTGCGAGCGACGGAGCGAGAGGTGGTAACGATCAGCCATGCCGCGGCTGCGGCCGGCCTGAGCGTAAGCGCATTCATCCTGACCAGCGCTGCGGAACGCGCCGAACAGATACTCGCCGACCAGAGGAATTTCATGTTGAATGACCGGCAGTGGCGGGCATTCTGCGATGCTCTTGACCGGCCGGCACGGCGCAATCCGCGGCTCAATAAACTGCTGCAGGAGCCATCCATTCTTGAACGCGCCTGAAAGCGATGCCGCGCAACTGTCGCAAATCGAGCTGCTTTCGCGCCGCTGCGATCTGAGTCAATTCAGTTGTGGCAAACACCCCTCTCTCGACGACTGGCTGAAGCGCTTTGCATGGGTCAACCAGCAGAACGAGGTGTCGCGGACTTATGTCGTCGAAAGGGGCAACCGCGTCGTTGGCTACAATTCCATTGCAGCCGGAAGCGTCGACAGAGAAGATGCTCCTGCGCGCGTGGCGAAAGGGCTGGCGCGGCATCCGGTGCCGATCGTGCTACTGACCCGGCTTGCAGTCGATCGGTCGGAGCAAGGCGCGGGATTGGGAAAGGCGTTGCTCAAGGACGCCTTGATCCGCATTGCCCGTGCGGCAGACATTGTTGGAGCCCGTGCGGTATTGGTGCACGCAATCGATGAGGACGCGGCCGCATTCTATCGGCATTTTGGATTCGAGCCATCACCCGTAAACGACCTGCATCTGATGCTGCTGATGAAGGACCTGCGGGCGGCTCTGGGCGGTGAAACCTAGCAACGCCGCTACTCCTCGCGCATGAGGCGGGAGGGGTCGGCGAGGAGGGCGCGATGGGCCGGCGCCCAGGTGGCAACCAGCCCCAGAGTCATCATGGCCAGGATGGTTCCGGCCAGTACGACAGGGTCGCTGGGGCTTGCCTGGTAGACGATGAATGACAACACTCGCGTGGCCGCCAGCCCAAGCAGAATTCCAGCCACAGAGCCGAAAGCGAGAAGGCGGAAGGCTCGGCCTAATGCAGCGCCGAGCACCTGCGTTTTTCCGGCTCCCAGGGCAATGCGAATGCCCATTTCTTTGAGGCGCTTGCTGACCGAGTAGCTGGCCATGCCGAAGATGCCGGTAATGGCGAGCATGGCTCCCAGCAGGCCCAGCACGCCCAGTGCGACCGTGGCCGCGCGGGCAGCGAAGAGCGCGCTGCTTTGTTCCTGGTCCCAGGTCATGAGGGTGAAGGGAAGGCTGGCATCGAGAGCGCGCACCGAGTCGTGGAGCGCAGTGGCAACGGCTTGCGGTTCGGCGCTGGTACGCGCCACCACAGCGGTTGAGGTGGTAGGCGACTGCAGCAGCGGCCGGAAGTATGCGGGCCTTGGATCTTCAGTGAGGGTGACGTACTTGCCGTCTTCGACAACGCCCACGACGAGGAAATTGTCGTGCCCTTTGTCGTGCAGGAAATGTGCGCCGATAGCCTGCGAAACCGATCCGAAGAATTTGCGGGCGAACGCTCGATTGACCAGAACGATGGCCGGGGAGTTCCTATCGTCGCTCCAAGCGATATCGCGCCCGGCGAGGAGCGTAGTTCCCGCAGCTTTGAGATACCCCGGTGAAATGCCGTAGGCCATGGAGATAGCCGTGGCATTTGAGTCGCGAAAATCGGAGGTTCCGGACTTGAAGACGGCGGTCTGGCTCCAACCAAGGCCGAGAGGAATGTCGTCGATGAGGCCGGCAGCGGCGACTCCGGGGACGGCTTGGGCAGCATCGAGCATGCGGCGCTGCATGGCGACGGCACGGTCGCCGCTGTATCCGGCCATGTTGAGGTCCTGGGTGAGCAGCAGAGCGTCTTGCGGCCGGAATCCGAAGCTGGCGTTCAATGAACGCGTGAGACCGCGAACGGCGACCAGCGACGAAGTGAGAAGCACTGCGCAGACCGCAACCTGAATGACGAGCAGGACGTCGCGCAGCGCGAAGCGTTTTGCCCTGCCCGCGATTGCGGTTCCAGTCTTCACCACCTCCCACGGGGCGGCGCGGAGGATTTGGCGAACCGGCGCCAACCCGCAGAGCAAGCCGCTGACGATCGCCAGCAACGCGGCCACCACGTAGGTGCGGGTATCGGGATTGACTGGAACGTTGACGGGGAATTGAGGAAGCGGCTGCCATGCGCTGAGAGCGTGAAGCAGGAAGACGCTAGCCGCGATTCCTGCAGCGCCGCCGGCGGAGGCCACCAGCAAAGCCTCGGTGAGTAGCTGGCGGAGGATGCGGCGGCGGGTGGAGCCGAGGGCCATGCGGAGAGCAATTTCGCGGGAGCGGTCGGCAGCGCGCGCGGCAAACAGACTGCCCAGATTGGCGCATGCCGCCAGCAAAATCAGGCCGGCGAGCAGCATGAGTCCGGCGACGAAGGCGCGCACTGGGCCGCCAAGCATATTGCCCATCAGGCCGGGGTGCACGAGAGAGAATACGGTTGCGTCGTCGTTGGTGGGGTAGGTCTTTTTGAGATATGCGGCGACGGACTTCAGGTCTCCAGTTGCTTGCGCGACGGTAACGCCCGGCTTGAGGCGTCCGATGAGCATCGCGTTTTGCTGGCCGCGATCGTCGAGAGTGTACTGGCCTTCAACTTGCGCCTCGTCGACCACCGGCACCCAGAAGTCCGGCTGGTACATAAGCTCCGCACCGCGAAACTGAGGCGGCGCGACACCGAGAATGGTGACCTGATGACGGTTCATGCCGACGGTGCGGCCGATGATGTTCTCGTCGCCGTGGAAATGAGTTCGCCAATAGGGATAGGCGAGGACAATGTAGGGAATGCTGTCTTTGCCGTGATCGTCGGACGAGTGAAAAAAGCGGCCGAGGTAAGGGCGGACGCCCAGCACGTCAAAGTAGTTGCTGCTGGCCTCGTAAATATAGGCCTGCTGCGGATTGCCGCCGGAGTCGAGACCGGCCGTTTCAATGTAATAGAGGGCGATGCTGTCGAAGGCCTTGTTGCGAGCAAGCAGATCGCGAAAATCAGGATACGAGTTGAATGGTTCGCCGCTGTTTTCGATGGAGAAGAGCCGGTCGGCGCCAGGCAGGTTGAGCGGGCGCAGCACCAGCACATTGAGAACGCTGAAGACAACCGCATTGGCGGCAATGGCAACGGCCAGGGTGACGATGGCCGTGAATGCAAAGCCGGGTGACTTGATGAGTTGGCGCGTGGCGTGGCGCAGATCGAACCAGAAGCGGTCGAGGCCGAGCGCAGAATCGGCAGCGGAGACGTTTTCGCGAGTCGCGGTGCGGTTGCCGAAACGCACGAGCGCATCGCGGCGAGCTTCATCGGGGGACATGCCGGCGGCGAGGTTGTCTTCAATCCGCAGGGCGATGTGGGACTCAAGCTCGGCCGAAATTTCGCCGTCGACGCGGGACCGGCGGAAGAGATTCGCAATTCGATTCACGATGGGCATAGTGGAACCCTCACGCGTAGCGCAGCATGGCGCGGATGCCGCGGACAAGTTGATCGAAATTTTCTTCGGCCTGCTGTAACTGGCGGCGCCCTTCGGCGGTGAGCTTGTAGTACTTGGCTTTGCGGTTAGTGTCGGTAAGCGCCCACTCTGAGCTGATCCAGCGGGTCTGTTCCATGCGGTGCAGCGCGGGATAGAGCGACCCCTCTTCAACTTGCAGCAGATCGTCGGAGGCGCGCTGGATGTGAAGCACGATTCCGTAGCCGTGCAGGCGGCCGCGCTGGGCGAGAGTTTTCAAAACCAGCAGATCGAGACTTCCCTGAAGATCGTTCTTGGGCATTGGGCCGACCCCTATTCGTCTTGGTATTAGAGAGCATAAGCCTAGACGTGTAGGGGTGTCAATAGGGGGCTAAATGAGTGTGTGAGTTGGGGTGCTACTCGCGGCGGAAGCGGTTGGCTTGGTCGAATTCGCTGCGCAGTTCGGGGGTGCGGAGGTTTTCGCGCAGGTGAGCGAGGCGCTGTTCCATGGCCTGCAGGGCGCGCTCAACGGCTTCGGTGTTGGTATGCGCGATGTCGCGCCACATGGAAAAGGGGCTGGCGCCCAGGCGAGTCATTTCGCGCAACGCGCGGCCGCCCACATCTTTGAGCTCTGGCGCGTCGCCCACCTCGTCTTCGAGGAGTGCGCTGAGCGTTGTAGCTACAAACTGGGGCAGATGGCTGACCCAGGCCACAAGCTCGTCGTGGCGGGCTGGATCGAGGTCGATGACGCGCGAGCCCATGGAAGCGACTAGTCTGCGCCATTCCTGAACAAGTTCGGCAGCGCGCGGGGTGCGGCGGGCGGCGGCATCGTCGGTAAACAGCCAGACAGCGCCGCGATAGAGGTTGGCGTCGCCGAGGGCTGCGCCGCTGCGCTCTTTGCCGGCCATGGGGTGGCCGGGCAAAAATGCCGGGCAATTGAGCTTGTTGTAGAGCTGCGCGGCCGACTCGGAGATGAGGCGCTTGGTGCTGCCAACATCTGTTACGAGGTGGTCGGGCGTGAGCCGGCCGGAGAGCTGCGCCATGTAGTCGAGGGTGGCGAAGATGGGCATGGTGAGCACCACCACTTCGCTCTCGCGTGCGGCTTCAATGGGGTCCGCTACCACGACGTCGATTGCGCCCATGCGCTCGGCAATGTGGGCCTGCTCTTTGGTGCGGCTCCAGCCGGTAATGCGGCCGGCAAACCCGGCGGCGCGAAGGGCGAGGCCCACCGAGGTGCCCAGCAGGCCGGTTCCGAGGATGGAGATGCGTTCGATCATGGTTAAGAAAGCGGAGCTAGCGGTGTGAGCGGAGCTAGCGCGGCTGCATCTCAGACTAATGCACTTGCCTTAATATCGGCTGAAATGGGAGAGGGGATCACTCGCCGGGAACAATATGAATTACGTCGGGCACGTCGCCGGTTTTGCTGCTTCCGTTCTCCTGGTCGGAATCGGCATCAGCATCGGGATCGTCTTCGCGTTTATCGGAGCGCGACAGAATGATGAGGGCAGCTACGGAAAGGACGAGCAGAGGCAAGGCAATTGCGAGCGCGGGTGAGCCGAGGTGGTAGGCGTGAGCGCTGGCGGCGGCGAAGTCTTCGAGACGGGAGTTGGAAAATGGCTGAAATGCGTAGTAAACAAGCACCGGCCCGCGGTGGTCGCACGCGCCCGGCGCGAGTGGAGTGGCGCAAATTTCGCTATAGTCGTCCATTCTAACGTCGTCGACGGAGAACTCGTAGTGGTAGGCCGTTGACCCTCTCCCCTGGTAAATGCCCACTACTCGGCCGACGGTTGTGGCTTGGTGTTGCGCGGCCACAGCGTAGTTGTGCCCTTTTATGCAGTGCCAGCCCCCGAAGACGGTACCGAAAAATCCCAGGACAGCACACCAAATCAGGATTCGGGTTAGAGGGCCGATCATTTGCGATCTCCTGAGCGGAGCTAAAAACTCGCGCGCCTGCTCTGATCAAAGGGTACGCATCTTCAGTCTGGCTCGGGGCTGGATTCACTCGCCGGGAACAATATGAATTACGCCGGATTTTTCATCAGGGGTGCGGTCAACCGAGGCGTCGGCTTCATCGGAGTCCTTCTCCGTGATTCGCACGAGGAAGTTCATTCCAATAAAAACAAGACCTGCACCGGCCATCAATGTGCCGGCGATGAGTTGTCCCCGGCCCGCGTCGCCGAATTCCTGCAATAGGGTTTCTGAAGGATCGTTGGGGTCATAGTAAACGCGAACCAGCCCACCTTCGTTGCAGCCTTTCGCGGTAGTCGGCGTCTGGCACGTGGTACCACCGCCGGATACCCTGACGCCGTTCACCTCAAATACGTATTCATAAGTAGGTCCGCGTTTTGATTGATGATATATATGCGTGATTTCGCCCCTAGTCACCACTACTGTCCGGTTAGATGTCGAAGAGAATCAATTGGTTAGGCTGCGACGTCAGGTCAGGTTGGGAGATGGTGTGCTGCAAGGCGCATGAAATGTGGGTTTTCTCGAAGACGGAGACCGACAGAATCTGTAGACAAGTGTAGAGCGAGGCGTCGAGTTTGAGTTCTTTCTTGATGATGGCGATCAGCACATAGGTGGCGATGGCGCACCATATCTGGGTCTTCACGGCGTTTTCTGTGGTGGCGAGGAAGCGTTTGATCCGCAAGTGTTGTTTGATCCACTTGAAGAACAATTCGATCTGCCAGCGACTCTTGTAGAGTGCGGCGATGGTCAATGCTGGCAAAGCGGTGTTGTTGGTGAGGAAGAGCAGTGTCTTGCCCGAGTCGGGATCCTTGAAGCGAATGCGGCGCAGTTGCTCGGGATATTTTCCACTTGAGGAGCGGCCATTCAGCAGGACGCGTTGATCGCAGATCACTCCGCTGTTGCGGTCCGTGGGGCTGGAGTACACCCGCCTCGCATCCATCGCGGACCTGGCTCGTGTCACGAAGAAAGCCCCGCCTGATGCATTGCGAAGAAACGTCTGAAGTCCAGATAGCCGCGATCCATCACATAGAAGCTGCCGGGCTCCACCGGCAGGAAATCCAGCACGTTGACCTCGTTCAGCTTGCCATCGCTGATGTAAACGAAGGCAGGAATCGCGCCGCGAAGGTCCAGCAGCGTGTGCAA
>Ga0182012_10003907_pt1 | contig 15703 bp, 13 predicted proteins | sample 612S2SmetaG_FD_120486 | JGI IMG/M metagenome (GOLD analysis project Ga0182012, IMG submission 120486) | Permafrost microbial communities from Stordalen Mire, Sweden - 612S2S metaG | ecosystem: Environmental > Terrestrial > Soil > Wetlands > Permafrost | place: Sweden: Stordalen | collected...
GACTTTCTCGAACGCTACTGGGGCGGCCACACCGGTCTCGTACTCGCTGCCTTCGCCGCTATTAGCAGTTTCGGCGCTCTCATCGGTTGGGTTCTTCTGCAGGGCGAACTGGCCTATGTCATGGCCGTACGCGGCGTCTTTCCCGCTTGGCTCACGCGCACATCTTCCAATGGCACGCCCGTTCGTGCTCACCTCATGTCCAGCGCCCTGCTCACACTTGTAGTCGCCACCAACTTCAATCGATCCATGGTCGACCTCTTCACCTTCGTCATCTTGCTCTCCACCACCGGCTGCTTGTTCGCGTACCTCTTTACCTCGTTAGGAGCGCTCCAGCTGCAAAAAACAAATAAACTCAACCGATCCCCGCTGCTCACCACTCTCGCCATCATCAGCGTCGTTTACTCCGCCTGGGCCATCTGGGGCGCTGGCCGCGACGCCGCGCTCTGGGGCATTGCCGCTTTCCTAATAGCTCTGCCCCTTTACGGCGTAATGCGCTGGTCACACCGTTCCAACCTTCAACGGGTGTGCGACATAGAAATGGAAGTTAGGCGGCGGCGGGTCTCCCAGTAGTTTTCGAAGCGACCGTTTAGGCGACAGCAGCGAAGGGCAATGATGGAGTTAGCACTGCGGACGGACCAGAACATGCCGGATTGTTGCCCCGCCACGAAAGCAATGCTCCCAAATTATTGGAAGCGCGCACTTGGCCCAGCGCATCGGCCGAATAGCCATATCCGTTGTTATCGAATCCTCCGTTATAGGGAATCGAATGGCCATCCGTGTAGATGGCAGTGACATTGTAAAAAGACGAGAGACTAACAGCGGTGGGCGCCACCTGCTGGGCCGTCGCCTTCATATTCACCTTCCCCATCCGCAGAAATCCTAAGAAAGTAGTGGGCACCGCCGCCGTGACAGTAGCCATTGCCGCCAGCGAATTGTTCGCATATGTCCCCGAAGTAGGCGGGTTGGCGATTGTAACCGCCACCCCGTTCACGCCGTCTGCAAAGCCATTCATCGCAGACGCCGCCTTACCGGACGAAGTAATCGTAGAAGCCGACCACCCTGCTGTAGCGCAATCGAACTGCCCATCGCCGCCGCCTGCGCCGCCGCCTGCAGTTGCAGATAGCTCCGCTCCAACATCCCCACATCCACCGCCAATCCGGCAAGCAACGTGAGAGCCACAAAGATTAATGAGTAATTGACAACATCTTCGAAAATGCCGAAGGGACACCGCCCCATAAGGTTATTTCGGACTAAACGGCTGTCCTCTTTAGTCGCGGCCAGCCGATCGTCAGGGGTAGAAGGGGTGGCCTAAGTTGTTCACTATTGAAGAACAGACGTCCAGATCTTCAAGCTATTCGCGTTATCGTCTACCGCCGCCAATCGAAAAATGCCCCAGCCCAGATTGTTTACGCCAAGACCAAACGCGCCGCCGTTGTTTGGGTCAACCGGCATTTGCCCCAGGAAGACACCCGCTGCCGAGTATTCGACGAGTTCACTCGGTTGGTTGGGGTCAACGTTCGAACCGTCGCTGTTCGCCACAAGCAAGTGTCCGTTGGGAAGAAATGCTAAATCGAGCGGACCATGCAGGTGAGTCAGATCGCTGAAAAACAGTGCCGCGTTCTGCACGCCCTGAGCAGCTAATGCACCGGATATGGAATAGACTGCGTTGTCGGTTGATGACGCGAAGTAGAGTACGTCGTGAATCGCGTCGTACGCCAAGCCCGTGGGACCTAACTCAAGAGCAGCCGGATCACCCCGGTGGCTGAGTCCACTGGCAATCACCGTAACGGTTGCGTTGACCCCGTTACCATATGTGACATCTGCGCGCGCAATCGTTCCGCTCAATACATTCGAAAAAAAGATATGCGCAGTCCCGGACACACCATTGCCTGTGTCGTAGATCGTAAGTCCCCACGGGCCATCGACGGTTGCCGGCGAGCCGAGCGTACCAATCAAGCTACCGTTACGATTCAGCAGGGTCAAAGCACCCCGACTCGCCGTGGCCGAGGTACCGTCCGCCGTCGGTAAATTTCCGATCACCACCATGCCATTCGACAACACGCCAAGTGCGGCGCTCAAGCCAAACAGAGGACTCGTATAAAACAGCGACACTTGTCCCGTTTTATCAATACGCACAATGGTGCGGCCAGTCCCTTGCAAATTATTGCTGTCGTTGAAGTTTGATACGAGAATGTCGCCTGCCAGTAGAGTCCCGCCAGCCGCAGGCACGGTCTTAGGCACAAACGCCACCCCGTACGGATTCACGTCTCCGTTTGCTGGAATCGTCGAAACGGAAGGCGGCAATAAGGGGAATATCGAGGTCTGCGCAAAGGCAACCGCGCTAAACAAACACACAACGGGTAATAGAGTTTTCATATGTTTTTCTCCTGAAATATTGAATTGGAAAGCAGCTTTATTTCGCTGTCGCGCGAAACATTCGCTTGGCTGCCGGAATGCCCATGGCCAGCAAGCCAAGTGCAAATAAAGCAAGGGGAGCCGGTTCTGGTGTTCCCACAACGGTAATGTTGTCCACAGCAAAATCCATAGCCGTAGACGAAATCACGATTCGATTGAATGCCAAACCGCTAAGGGCTATCTCCCCTTCCGGAAACAGGAACCCGTTGAGAAACTGCCCAGTCGACGTAACCGAACCCACCTGATTCACGCCTTCAAAAGCAGTGAGTGTAAGAGGGGAGGGCGTATTGAAATCGTCAGTGGCAAAGTTCAGCGTCACCGCCGAAAGATTCTGACTGAACAGAACGGAAAGATTCAACCCGTCTATTCCCGCAGGACCTGGATCGCCCAGAACATTACCAGTCAGCGTTTCAAACATACTCTGATAAACAACGAATCCACCGGGGTCTAAGGAACTCGAAAAAGTGGCGGCCATGCCGTTGACCGTGTCGGTGAAACCGCTGGCGGTGCCTAAGCTATCGGTGTCAAAATTGAAAACGGTCGCAGCTTGCAAAGCGCCGGTGAGGGCCGCCGCTGCCAGAACACATCTGATTGTGGAGTTGAATGTCATGAATGAATCTCCTATCCTCGCTATTGGGTAAGCGACATTGCGTTATAAATTCCATCACGTCTCGCAAACTTTTTCGTAAGTTGGCCTCTCGCATTTCGATGTGTCCGTTACAATTGTCAAATAGCTGCCCCGACCATGAGTGCGCAGACCCCAGAAGATGTAACAGAGATGCTCGTCGCCTGGAGCAACGGGGATGTGATTGCGCGCGATTCTCTCATGCAAGTCATCTATGCCGAGTTACACCGTTTGGCCGCACTCTACATGCGGAAAGAAAATCCGGGCCACACACTAAACACCACCGCACTGGTCAATGAAGCGTATCTGCGGCTCGTCAATCAAACCCGCGTCAACTGGCAAAATCGCGCGCATTTCTTCGCTGCTTCGGCGCAAGCCATGCGCAGCATTCTGATCGACCTCGCTCGCAGCCGCAATCGGTTGCGCCGCGGTGGCGGAGCGCCTCACCTTTCGCTCGACGAAACCCTCGTCTTTTCCGAGGGCCGCGCTGAAGAGTTGATAGCCCTTGATGACGCTCTGCAGGTCCTGGCCAAACTGGATGAACGCAAGAGCCGCATTGTCGAGATGCGCTACTTCGGCGGCCTCAATGCGGAAGAAACGGCCGAAGTACTTAAAATTTCCACCGCAACCGTGGATCGTGAATGGCGCCGAGCACGCGCCTGGCTCTACAGTGAATTGAAGCAGTCCGATGCCGGCTACTGACGAAAGTTCGCCATCACCACAACGCTCTTTGTGGTGGTACTCCGCACGCAAGCAAGACGTCCGTCTTGCGACCAGGCAAACGTGTCGAGTTCTTCACTCTTGAAGTGCGTCAGTTGCATTGGCGGCCCTCCGTTCGCCGGCTGCCGCCATACGTTCCCCACGCCGCCTGAATTGACAATATAATCAAGCGATCTGCCATCCGGGCTCCATGAAAGCCGCGTTTCGTCACCAGGTGACCCGTCCAGAATGCTAAACCCGCCGCTTCCATCTAAAGCAACCGTTGCAACGTGGGCCGCCGAAAACCGCGGATCCTTCCCCGGAAAATAAATGCAGCCCAGGCGCTTTCCATCTGGCGACACCACCGGGTACGAAGCTGGCTGCCGTAAAATCTGCAGCGCCTTCCCGCCGTCAATCGAAACTCGCCAAAGCGTGGGCTCACCTCCCACCGCCGGAGACCAGTCCGCAAAAGACGCATAGAAAACCGACCGCCCGTCCGGTGCAAGATCTGGATGCACGTCCAGCGAACCAAACGTGAGTTGCCGTGCGTGCGTGCCATCTTGGTCCATCCGCCAGATGTTGCCCTCCTGCTTGTACACGATGTAGCGTCCGTTGCGCGTCATCACTGCTTGGTCTTTATCGCCCAACCCCGTGGTCAACGGCCGGCGGTTTCCACTCGCCAGATCAATCAGCCAAAAGTTGCGATTGTCTCCGCTTGAATCCGAATAGACCAGACGCTTTTCCGGCGTCCAAGCCAGGGTGACAATGTTTGAACGCAAAGGCACGCTGTCAATGCGAACCGCACCCATCGGATCAACGCCGGGTGCCACCCAAATCGCCGCCGACGTTTCACCTTGCACCGTTGCAAAAGACTTGCCATCGTTCGCTATGGTCACCCGGCCATAATTGCTTAAATCGTTTGTTAACCGCGTCACTGCGCCGCTATCGTGCGCTACCATCCACAATTGGTAAACGTCGTCGCCACGGCTGGCAGCTGTTACAACTAAAAAGTCTCCCTTCGGCGCCCACGTAACCGCATGCGGCCAAGCCCAAGACTGCTTGCCAATCGTACGCTGCCTTCGGTCTTCTAAATTGATTTCCACCAGATGAAACGCTACTTCGGAATACCTTGCAGCTTTACCGCTAAAACAAGCAATAGCGCCCCCATCCGGCGACCACGCCACGCTGTGTTGATCGAAGTAGTAAGGGCGCTGCAGTTTGGCCAATGTAGATTCGTCACTGCCGTCCGTATTGCTCACAATCAAAGAGGCTTCCCACGTGGCAGGCTTCAAGCGCACGAAAGCCAAGCGGCGCCCATCCGGCGAAAGCGCCACGGAACCACTCACATCTCCCATCACCCGCTCTGGCGGCCCCGCAACGTTCACCTTCACTCGATACAGATCTCCGCTGTCGTCCTCTGCGTGACGCCGATAGTAGAGATAAGATTCGTCGGGCGCGAACGTCAACCCGAAGTGTTCTCCCACCTCCGGCCTCACCACGATCCTTTCCGTGGCGTTGGATGAATCGCGTATCCATACGCTCTGCATCAAACCTTCATTCACCGCGTAAGCGAGCAGCTTTCCACTTTGCGAAAGCGCCGCATCCACTGCCTCACCGCGCGTGGGCACACGAGTGATCTGCATGGAATTCAATGGCACGGAGGCCGGCTTCCGATGAGTCAGAAAATATGCGGTCCCCAGCGCAACCAATCCGAGACCGGCAACTATCGCCATCCGCCAAAGGTGAAGCGGCGGCTTAGGTTTCTCAATCTGCCCCGCCAGCAGCAGCAGATCGTCTCTTAGGGCTTCAGCACTCACGTAACGCGCTGCCGGCTCCTTCTCCAGACACCTCCGCACAATTCGTTCGAACTCCCCCGGCAATTTCGGCACACGGGCGCAAAGCGGCTTCGGCTCGTCCTTCAGAATCGCCGTCATCGTATCCGTAGGCGTCGCTCCTGAAAACGGCGGCACACCGGCAGCCATTTCATAAAGCATCACCCCCAGGCTGAAGATGTCGCTGCGATTGTCAACTGGCAAGCCGCGCGCCTGCTCGGGCGACATATAACGCACCGTGCCCAAAACAAAACCGGGGACGCTCACCGAGTCAATACTTACACCGGTCGTATCCGGCGGCCTTTCCACAAATCTCGCTAACCCGAAATCTAAAACCTTCACTAACCCGTCGCTCCGGATCATCACATTTTCCGGCTTGATATCTCTGTGAACCACACCGGCCGCATGCGCCGCACCCAAAGCCGCCGAAACTTGCAGGCCAACATCTAAAATCTCTTTCAGCGGCATCGGCCCCCGCGCCAAACGCTGCCGGATCGTCTCTCCAAACACCCGCTCCTGCGCAATAAACAGCACTCCCTCGGTTTGTCCAATTTCGTAAACCGTAATGATGTTGGGGTGGTTGAGTGTTGAAGCGGCCCGCGCTTCTTGCTGGAAGCGGTGTACATGGTAGGGATCGCCGGCATAGCGCGGCGATAAAAGCTTCAAAGCAATTTCCCGATGCAAACTAAGATCGCGCGCCGACCACACTTCACCAATGCCGCCCACACCCAGACGCCCCATCACTTCATACTGATCAATCCGGCGCCCCGTCAAATCCCGCTCCGCAGGACGCGAGGCCATATCCCCCGCCAGTTCTTCCAGTAACGGTTTCTCTAAGAAAAGATCGGTCCGCGCCTCGGCTTCGATCAGCAAATTGATCTGCTCCCGCAGTTCATGATCGCTGCCGCAAACATTGTCGAGGAAAGCGGCGCGTTCCTCCGGCTTCATTTGCAAGGCCGCGTCTGTCAATGCGTTTACTTGCCGATACCGCTCCGGGGTCACGCCCGACATACCCTCCCATCGTACAGCGCCTTTTCCTCGAACTGAGCGCAGGTGTCAGGATAGAGACCATGACTCGCCGCTCATTGCTCTACCCTGCGTCATTCGCTCTCGCCCGTATTCTCGCCGCCTCCGACAAAGCCGCCAGTCGCACCCCGCGCGAACTCGCCAGCGACGAAGATTTCTGGTTTCAGGTTCGCGAAGCCTTCAGTATTGACCGCAACATCATCAACCTGAACAACGGCAGCGTCTGTCCATCGCCGCGCGTCGTGCAAGACGCCATGCTGAAAAACCAGGAAGTCACCCAGATGCAACCCTCCTATTACGTTGACGAGTTCCTGATTCCTCACGCCGAAATTATTCGCAAACGTCTAGCCGCCCTCTTCGGTTGCCATGCCGAAGAGATGGCCATCACCCGCAACGCCACCGAATCGTTAGAAATCATTCAACTCGGTCTGCCGCTCAAACCCGGCGACGAAGTTCTCACCACCACCCAGGATTATCCAAGCATGCTCATCACGTGGGAACAGCGTGTCGAACGCGACGGCATCGTTCTCAAGAAATTTGCTTTCCCCACTCCCCCGCCCAGCCACGACGATCTTGTCTCCCGCTTCGAACAGGCCATTACACCGCGCACCAAAATCATTCACTTCTCCCACGTCACTTACACCACCGGCCAAATTTTTCCCGTGAAGAAAATCTGCCAGATGGCCCGCCAGCGCGGCATTGAAACCATCATCGACGGCGCGCACGCCATCGCACAATTTCCTTATAAGCGCGACGATCTCGACTGTGATTATTACGGCGCCAGCGGCCACAAATGGCTCTCCGCTCCCATCGGCACTGGCATCCTCTATGTGCGCCGCGACAAAATCAGCAAGGTCTGGCCGCTCTTCGCTTCGCCCAAAGGTATGCGCGAAGACATCCGCAAGTTCGAAAACATCGGCACCATCCCAGTGGCCAATCGCAACGCCATTTCAGAAGCGCTCGTCTTTCTCGACAGTATCGGCCTCGAACGCAAAGCCGCCCGACTGCAATTTCTGCGCGAACGCTGGCAAGGGCGCGTGGCACAAATTCACGGCGTGAAAATCTTCAACAATCCCGACCCCACCCACTCCTGCGCTCTCGGCGCGTTCTCACTCCCCGGCTGGGATTCCGGCAAACTCGTCGAAGCCCTTATCAAAAACTACGCCGTTCACACCCGCCCGCGCTTTGTGCCCAATGAATTCCAATGCGTCCGCGTCACGCCCAACGTCTACACCACTCTCGAAGAAATCGATCGGTTCTGCGAAGCTGTCGAAGAACTTTCCACAAGACAGGCCTGATTTTTTGCGTGCGAAGCCGTGACCGGATAAACTTGGTTCAAACGTTCATGCATCTCTCAGCAGGCGACAAACTCGCAGCCTACGAAATCCTTACGCCTCTCGGAGCCGGCGGTATGAGTGAAGTGTACCGGGCCCGCGATGCCAAACTCGGCCGACAAGTAGCCATCAAAGTTCTACCCGGCCATCTCGCCGCCAGTGCCGCCGCCCACGAAAGACTTCGCCGTGAAGCCGCCGCCGCCGCTTCCCTCGACCATCCCTTCATCTGCAAGGTTTTCGAAATGGACGAAGACTGCGGCGTGCTGTTCCTGGTCATGGAGTTCATTGATGGCGAAACGCTCGACGAGCGCATCTATGGCGGCAGCCTGCCGCAAACGGAGGCATTGCGCTTGGCCTCTGAAGTCGCAGAAGCATTGGAAGAAGCGCACAAGCAACGCATCTTGCATCGTGATTTGAAACCCGCGAACATCATGATTGCCCACGGCCACGTCAAAGTGATGGACTTCGGACTCGCCAAACAATTCGGAACATCGCAACCAATTGAGCAATCCGCTCCCACGGTTGTCAGCACGGGTCCAGCCTTAACCGAGTACGGCGCAGCCATCGGAACCCCCGAATACATGTCGCCCGAGCAGATCAGGGGTGAGCCGCTCGATCAACGTTCCGACATTTTTTCCTTCGGCATACTGCTGTGCGAAATGCTGGGGACGCCCCATCCGTTCCGGCGCGTTTCCAACAACGAAACCCTGGCCGCCATCCTGCGCGATCCACCAAATCTCACCGGAGATCTACCGCAAGGCCCCATGCTGCTTATCCGCAAGCTGCTCTCAAAAGCGCGTGAAGACCGCTATCAAACAATGGAGGAAGTGCGCGCTGATCTCGGCCGGCTCGTAGCGGGTGCGCAAACAGCAGAGCCTGAAATAGAGGCCAAACCCGCAATTCCACTCATCGGGCGCGAAATAGAGCGCAAGGAATTATGGCGTCATCTGGACGAAGCACTCGCCGGCCATGGCTCCATGGTGATGATTGGTGGCGAGCCCGGCATCGGCAAAACGCACCTCATCAAAGCCGTTCTGGAAGAAGCGCGCCGCCGTGGTGCTTACGCCAACATCGGCCACTGCTACGAAATGGAAGGCGCGCCGCCCTATGTGCCCTTCGTGGAAATGTTGGAGCATACCGCGCGCGTCGCGCCGAAAGAAGCCTTTCGTTCCGCCTTAGGCGACTCGGCATCTGAAATAGCAAAGCTCATGCCCGAACTGCGGCGCATGTATCCAGACATTCCTCCGCCCATTCAGCTCCCGTCCGCCCAGCAGCGCCGTTTCTTGTTCAACGCCTATCGCGATTTCATTGACCGCGCTTCCAAAACCACGCCCATCGTTCACGTATTCGAAGACCTCCACTGGGCCGACGAGCCCACGCTTTTGCTGCTGCAGCATTTGGCACAAACCATCCCCACCATTCCCATGCTGCTCATCGGCACCTATCGCGATGTAGAACTGGAGGTGTCACGTCCCTTTGCCAAAACTTTGGAAACTTTGCTGCGCCAAAAGTTGGCCGCGCGCATCTCGCTGCGGCGCTTGACCGTCAGCGGCGTCGAAGGGATGCTCGCGGCCATGAGCGGCCAAAAGCCTCCGCTTTCCTTGGCGCGCGTCATCTTCGAAGAAACTGAAGGCAATCCATTCTTCGTCGAAGAAGTGTTCCGCCATCTTTCCGAAGAAGGCAAACTGTTTGACGAGGCCGGTCTGTGGCGCCAGGGCCTGCGTGTCGATCAGTTGCAAGTGCCTGAAGGCGTTCGCTTGGTACTCGGACGAAGGTTAGATCGTTTGGGCTCGGATGCTCAGCGTATCCTCGCCACCGCCGCCGTCATTGGCCGCAGCTTCAGCGTCCGCCTTCTCGAACAACTGGAAAACCAACAGCCTGACGCCGTCCTCGATGCCATTGAAGAAGCCGAACGCGCGCACTTAGTAGCCGCTGAACCTCCGGGCCGCGACGCACGCTATCACTTCGGCCATGAACTCGTGCGCCAGACGCTTTCCGAGACGCTCTCTCTTCCGCGCCGCCAACGCTTACATGCGCGCGTGGCCGAAGCCATCGAACGCGTACACGCCGCCAACCTCGAATCGCAAGCCTTATCTCTTGCCCATCATCTTTATCAGGCTGGCGCCACATCCGATCCCGAAAAAACCACCACCTATCTCATGTTGGCCGCCAAGAATGCCAGCGCTGGCGCCGCGCATGAGGAAGCCCTTGCGCATCTGGAAAACGCACTGTCTCTATGGGAAGGCGAAAACAGCGTCCGCGTTGCTGAGCTAACCGCCCTCAGAAGTTCCGCCTTGCGCAGCATCGGCCGTTGGGATGAGGCCGTCGAAGGATATCAGAAAGCCATCGCGCTTTATGACAAAGCCGGTGCCGTGGCAAAAGCTGCCGCCATCGGTCTCAGCCTAGCCGTTGACCAGGCATGGCGTGTCCAACTTGCCGCCTCACGTCTCACCATTGACAGTGCCCTCGAGAGGCTCGGATCAGCCGACCCCCGTCTGAAGATGAGTCTGCTCGCCGCCCGTGCCGGTGAATTGTCCAACGAAGGTGAGGCCGCCGCTGCCGCTACCCTCATTGCGGAAATCAGATCTCAGTGGAAAGAAACCGAAGGCGACAAGCCCAACGGTTTCATCGATTGGGTGTCGATGATTTGCCTCTACCATTCCATGCAATTTCAGCTGCTGCTCCAGACCGCCGGACCACGCTTGACCGAGCCCCCGCGTGCGGCTGGCGATTTGTGGGGCGTTGCCGAAGCCGAGTGCTTCAACATTGTCTGCGAGCTAGGTTGCGGCAAAACCTTCGAAGCCGCGGAGCAACTCCCTGGCGCGCTGCAATTGGCCGAGCGCGTCGGCCATCACGGCGCCTTGTGGGTAAACAAAACATCTTTGGGCACATTGAATATGGGACGCGGTGATCTGCTCGCGGCTCAACGCGAAATGGAAGAAGCCCGCAGGTTCGGTGAAGCGCACCAGCAACCGTACCGCTTCTTGAACACCATTTCACTGGGCACACTCGCCTTTCTGCGCGGCAACTTCCCAGACGCAGAGCGCTACTTCTCTGACCTCACCCAAGTCGAACAAGAAACCCATTGGTCGGGCTATCGAAACGCCTGCCTGTTCGCCTTCCGCGCCGAATCCACCGGTGGCCAAAGCGCTTGGGACTTATGGACTCACCGCAATTGGAAACTACCCATACTTGGCCAACCCAATCCCATCGGCGCTTGGCTTGCATTAGAAAGATCCGTCATTGGTCTCGCATCCATGGGTAAAAAAGAAGAGGTCGCCCAACTGCGCCCACTTATCGAAGACGTCCTCCTCACCGGAGTTTGGGCCGCCTGGGATCCGTCCCCCTTTCGCACCGCCGCGGGTATCGCCGCCGCCTGTGCAGGCGAGTGGGCCGCCGCCGAACAACATCATCTAACCGCCATCAACCAGATGGACACCGCTCCCTATCGCGTCTCGCAGCCCATGGCCCGAGAATGGTACGCCCTCACGCTGCTTGATCGAAAATCGCCCGGCGACAACATCAAAGCCCACGATCTATTGCGCGAGGCGCTCGCGATGTTTGAGTCCATCGGCATGCCCTTCCACGCCAAACGAACCAGCGGTCTGCTCGCGAGTCTTGAGTGAGACGGCACGTCCTTATTTATGGCCTCATCGGCGGCGGCCTCATCACTCTACTGAAGTGGGCCGAGTACCGCTTCTTGGTCATCGAGCACTCCCTGCAAATCTACGGTGGACTCACTGCCCTGACCTTCGCCGCCCTTGGTATCTGGCTCGGCGTTAAGTTTTCGGCTGCGCGCCAAACGAACGCCACGCCGCAACCGTTCGCCGCTGACGAAAAAAAACGCGAAGACCTAGCCATCACGCCCCGCGAACTCGAGGTGCTCAGGCTGATCGCCCAAGGCCTGAGCAACCGCGAAATCGCCGAAAAGCTATTCGTCAGCGAAAACACTATCAAGACTCACGCCAGCCGCGTCTTCGACAAACTCGGCGCCAAACGCCGCACCCAAGCCGTCCAACTCGCCAAAGAGGTCGGCCTGCTCCCATAGTCGGTCACTCCAACGTATGATTCACCCCCAAAAGGCGAAAATCACACGAAAGGATGACGACAAAAACGCCCCTCCGCGATATCTTTAACCCCATATAGGAGCCTCACATGAAACAAACAATCCTCAAGTTCGGCCTGATCTCAGGCGTCTTCACTTCCGCCATGATGGTGGCCACCGTGCCGTTGGAAAACACGATCGGCTTCGACCGGTCGGAGTATCTTGGCTACACCCTCATCGTGCTTTCGTTCCTACTGGTCTTTTTCGGCGTCCGTTCCTACCGCGACAACGTCGCCAACGGGCAGATTACCTTCACAAAAGCGTTCCTCGTTGGCATCTCCATTACCGCCATTACGTGCCTGTTTTATGTCGTCACCTGGGAGGTTCTCTACTTCAATTTCATGCACGATTTTATCGACAAATACAGCGCTCACATCGTCGAAAAACTCCAGACTCAAGGTGCCACCTCCGCCGCCGTTCAGGCGAAAGTTCTGGAAATGAAAAAATATAAGGAGACCTACGACAATCCCCTCTACAACTCCGCCATCACTTTTCTTGAACCGTTCCCCGTGGGCCTCGTCATTACCCTCATCACCGCCGCTGTGCTTAGGAGAAGGAAGGTTCCAACGCCGGCAGCTCCGTTACAATTTCAAGTATGACCTCGGAGACAAAGCCGCAAAACATTCCCAACATCATTACGCTGAAGAGCTACCTGGCCGACGATACCGGCTATTGGAAACGTCTCGCACTGCTTGCGGGTACTTCGTTCGGACTAATGATAGGCTTTGCAAGTTTCTTCACACTGCGTTCCACACCGAATCTATTAATGTCACCGCTCACCGGCGCAGTCTTCACCACCTTCTTCGGCGGCTTGTTTTTCGGCACATTCTTTCCCATCATGATGCGCCGAAAAACAAATTGGTTGAAAACCAGTTTGTACAATGGCGCTGACTGGATCTCAAACTCTTTGCCCTCCGGGTTTCAGGCGGTTTATCAAATCCCTTGCTCGCAGGTTGATGGCGCACTCGGCATAGGAGGAGTCTTCTACGCAGGCCAAGACTCCTTCCTATTCGTTCCTCACAAATTGAATGGCCGTGAAATTCCGCCCGTCACAATATATCCACTCGCAACCGTGACAACCGAACTAGCTCCGCCCGACCGGCAAACCTCGATTCGAAAACTCCTCATCCCCCATCCACAGCCCCATCTCATCCTCGCTTGGCAAAGCGGCCAGATTCGTCTCGCCGTCCCACAGCCCGCCACCATTCGCAACAAGATCGAAAGCACTCTTCAACTGCTCCGATCCTTGAACGCTTAACTGCCCGTTGCTCTACCGTGGCAATGGCATTTCCATGAAGACCTCCTGTTCCCGCAGCACATCGCGCTCGATTGCACCGCAACGCCGCTCTGGTGCGCTGTTGCTTAGTAAGTGGCTTGCAGAAAATATCGCTGGAGTTCACGCTTACTAGCCGCTCGCGCCGAGATGATGCGGACTCTTTCTTCGTCGCCATGATTGTCCTTATAGAGGTGAACCACCAGTAGCACGATCTGGCCGACCTAATGGCATGTAGCCGTACTTCGTCCTCCGTTACCCGGTCCTCCTCGATTAGGATGTACTACGGAAGCTGGCAACGTTGCCTAACCGCCCGCAATCGCCCCCACAATCAGCAGCGGTTCACTTCCCTCGGCTACCGCTGTTGGTAACAGCGCATCCGTCGCCTCATGCGATAAATCTTCCTGACAGGCAAAGAAGCGCACAAACGGCCTACGCTTCTTCGTAACATGATCGCGAATCGTCCCCTGCAGCGTGGGATAGCGCGCTTCTAACGCATCCAGTATCGAAGCCAGCGTTACAGGCGCTGCCACATCCAGCGTCACTTCCCCACTCACTTGCGCCAGTGTTCGCAAATGCGCCGGCAACTGCAGCCGGATCACGCGAGCGTCTGTACCTCAACTGAAAGCACAGCCGGTAAATCACGCACAATCGGTGCCCAGTTGTCACCGCTATCCGGCGACGCGTACACTTGCCCGCCAGTCGTGCCAAAATACACCCCGCACGAATCGAGTGAGTCTACTGACATCGCATCGCGCAGGACGTTCACATAACAATCGCTCTGCGGCAATCCCTTTCCAAGCGCCTCCCATTCGTGGCCACCCGACCGGCTGCGATAAACGCGCAGCTTCGCCTCCGGCGGATAATGCTCGGAATCACTCTTAATCGGCACAACATAAATCGTGTCAGGTTCATGCGCATGGACGTCAATCACGAATCCGAAATCCGTCGGCAGATTACCGCTGACTTCCTGCCAGTTGTCACCCGCATCATCGCTGCGCATCACGTCCCAATGCTTTTGCATGAAAAGCCGGTTAGGTTGGGCCGGATGCATAGCAACGTGATGCACGCAATGTCCCACTTCCGCATTGGGATCGGGAATGTGATTCGAGATCAATCCCCGGTTGATCGGCAGCCACGTCTGTCCGCCATCATCTGTGCGAAACGCCCCGGCCGCCGAAATCGCGATAAAGATGCGCTTCGGATCTTTCGGATCAAGAATGATCGTGTGCAAACACATGCCGCCCGCACCCGGCGCCCACGCTGGTCCCGTGCCATGCCCTCGCAAGCCAGACAACTCATGCCAAGACTTCGCTCCGTCCGTCGAACGAAACAGCGCCGCATCTTCCACGCCCGCATACACCGTATCAACATCTGTCAGCGACGGCTCCAAATGCCAAACGCGCTTGAACTCCCACGGATGCGGCGTCCCGTCATACCACTGATGCGTTCCCGGCACGCCATCGTAAACAAACTTGTTGTCCACCGGCTCCCATGTTTTCCCACCATCATCCGAGCGCTGAATCAACTGCCCAAACCATCCGCTCGATTGCGACGCATACAACCGATTCGGATCAACCGGCGATCCTTTGACATGATAAATTTCCCAGCCACCGAAATGCGGCCCACTGACATCCCACTTCTCGCGTTTCCCATCCGCCGTCAAAACAAACGCACCCTTCTTCGTGCCCACTAATACTCGTACTTGACTCAATTTCCTTCAGTGCTCCTTGAACCCGGCTAACATCATACTGCAAATTTAAATGGAAGAAGCTCTAATGACGTTTTCAGATCTCGCCCGAACTCTTCTTCCTGTCACGGTGCCTTCGTTGAAGCTGCCAGCGCCTTCCTTACCGCCGCAATAGCTCTTTCCACATCATGATTCGACGTCTGCCAACTCAGCACACTCACCCGCATCGCCCTTCGCCCACGCCAACTCGTTCCCATAAAGAAAGCTTCCCCGCCCCGCACAACCCGCTGAATCACTTCATCGGTAAAGCAATCATGATCCAATTCATTCGACCCCGCAGCCGGATTCAGAAACCTCACCAATCCCTGATTAAGCCGCGGCTTCCAAGCAACATCTGCACCGGGCAACTGCCCAAGGCCTTCCACCAATGCGCGCGCATGATCACAACAACCGTTCACCAGTTCCGCAATGCCCGCTCGGCCAAATTGCCGGATCGCCGCATAGGTAGCAAACCCGCGAGCCCTGCGTGACCATTCCGGCGTGTAATCAATCTGATCGCGCGCATCCTCATCATGCACCAGATACGAAGCACGATGTGACATCGCCGCCCGATGTGCCACCGGCCGCGCCACGAACGCATATCCCGAATCGTACGGAACATTCAGCCACTTGTGCCCATCCGTTGCCCACGAATCCGCCGCACC
>Ga0182012_10003909_pt1 | contig 15702 bp, 15 predicted proteins | sample 612S2SmetaG_FD_120486 | JGI IMG/M metagenome (GOLD analysis project Ga0182012, IMG submission 120486) | Permafrost microbial communities from Stordalen Mire, Sweden - 612S2S metaG | ecosystem: Environmental > Terrestrial > Soil > Wetlands > Permafrost | place: Sweden: Stordalen | collected...
TCGTAGAACCAGTTGAGGATGCGCTCGTACTCTTCAGGCGCAACCATCTGTGACTCGGCGATATCCACGCCGCAGCCCACTGGAACGAGCAGGAAGGTGTGAAGGGCATCGGCACCGAGTCCTCGCACCATGTTGAGCACGGCTGGCAGCTCGACCGCGTTGTGCTTGGCGATCGTCATGTTGATCTGCACCGGCATGCCGAGCTCTTTCAGATTCTTGAAACCGTAGATAGCGGCGTCGAAGGCTCCGGGAATGCCGCGGAAGCTGTCGTGGGTTTCGGCGTTGGAGCCGTCGAGCGAGATGGAGACGCGCTTGACGCCCGAGTCCACAATCTTCTGAGCTACTTCCTTGGTGACCAATGTGCCGTTGGTGGCCAAGGCTACGCGGAGACCTTTGTCGGTGGCGTACTTGGCGAGTTGGAAGATGTCCGGGCGATAGAGCGGTTCGCCGCCGGAGAGCACGAGGATCGGATTGGCGAAGGCGGCAATCTGGTCAATGATATTCAGTGCTTGCGCGGTGGGCAGATCGCTGGGAGAAGCAAGCTCGGTGGCGGTGGCGCGACAATGCACGCAACGAAGGTTACAGCCCTTTGTGACTTCCCAAAAAACAAGACGCGGCAGATGTTGTCCAGCGCCGCTAACAGGACTTGCACTCATGATTTCTCCATGGCCGATACTCCGACCGCAACTCAAAGATACGGTGCAGGATAACCGCGGAGCCATGATTCTTATCACAAGACTGTTGTGATGTACGTCACTTGGAGGGTCGTATGGCAGATACCCCCTCCCCCCCTATATTTCCTGCTAAAAATCTGAAAACAGGGTGGTTAGAATCGAAATGAATCAGCCCTATATGGCGAGGCCGTGTTTACCTGTACTTCCAGAATAGCAAATTCGGAAGGGGAATCGGTTGTTTGGCGGAAAACTGTATTGACTGGAGAATCAGTGACTTGGGAGTATTTTGAAAGAAATAGCGGTTGACATGGTTCGCTGGGGGCCGATTTTTGCCTCATTTCGAGCGTTTTGGGGATGTTTTGGGGTAAATAGCGAGGGGTAAATACCAGCGCTTTGTGGCTGTTTGCACAGCTTCCGGTGCAGGACCAGTAACTGTGTGGATAATCGTTATAAGGGGTGGGGTGGCTGCGTAGGCAATGGTTCCGGGGCGATAGTGAGATACTTGCCCTGTTTGCGACAGGTATTCGGAACTACCATCCTGCTCAAGCGTGGTACCCGCTTCGCCATTCCGCAGCTTATGTGTACGGCGATCCTTCATCAATTGCTGAAATTTCTGCGGAATTCGGCAGGGGTAAGGCCGTAGGCGGCTTTGAAACGACGATGGAAATGACTGAGATTGGAAAAGCCACTCTCGATGGCTGCATGCAAAATGTTTTCATCAGCTGTGGAGGTGAGCAGAACGGCGGCTTTCTCAAGTCGCCGAGCATTCACATACTCCACGATGCTCGTGCCCGTATGTTGCCTGAACGATCGTGTGAGTAAGCTTCTCGATAGCGCAAACTTCGAGGCCATCTCGTCCAGGTTCATTTCCTCGCTCAGATGTTCATTCAGCCACACGCATACCGCCTCCATTCTGTCCCCGTGTCGGGTGCGTGGTGACTTCAGCGAGATCTCCTCATACGCATCGGCCTGCGATGCAAGCAACAGGCTCACGATTCCCCATACCGTCAACACCTCTCGGCGATCTCCCACCACGGTCCCTTCGGGAATTACTCTCGTAAGTTCCCTCAGCATTGGGATACCGGAAGAGCCATCACTGAACGCGCACCCGCGTGATCGCAAGTTCTCCAGCATCGCGACTTGAACAGGCGACAAATAGATTGCTTGGTCTTGCGATGTGATGCAAACGATTTTCAGATGTGCAGATTGGTCATTTTCGAAAAGAAAGCGGTGGAGGGTGTCAGGAACAACCAGGACCAGGCGATTCTGGCAGAGGTCGATGCGCTTGTCCTCTACCATCAACAGTCCACTACCTGAACTGCAGAAGACAAGTTCAAATACCTCATGGGAATGCCACTCGGTGGATTCATTCAACTCTAAACTGGAACTCCAAAGCATTTGTACCCGATTGTACATCTATTTTTCTCCAACCGCATACGACCCGCCAATTTCGCCCCTATATGATCGGAACATCAGCGCACCTTGTGCCCCAATCAGAAAGGACAAACAATATGTTTCCAGTAGAAATTATGAACCTCCCCAAAATCGAGGTTCCAGGCGGAGTTACCATTCATCTCTCCAAAGCCGAATCGCATGTCGTTTATTACCTCTCGGCCACTCAGGATTTGGACTATCCGGCTCACGCACATGCTGCGCAATTCGCAGTTGTTCTTGATGGAAGAATCGATGTCACGACAAACAACGGGACGCAATCGTACAGCAGAGGCGACCGCTACTATTTGCCCGCGGGCACAGAACATTCTGTAAAACTCCATGCCGGTTTCGCGGAGATGTCATATCTAGATGACCCTAAGTACTTCGGCTAGGTCGCCGATCTAGTATCGATTGCCGTTCGACACACCTTACGGCGAACGGCCCTGTATGCGTATTTGCGGAGCCCCATTTGAAAGAGGTAAGTATGTTAATCATGTCTCTTGCTTTGTTCACAGTTGTTGCTCTCGTGGGTATCCTTCTGGCCAGAAATGTTTTTGCGGGTAAGTCATCTTCCGGCCTAGCACGGTTCATGCATGTTGGCTTCGCGTGTGTCGGTTCGGTCCTTGTCATCGTCGAGGCTTTTCGCGGCGATCAACGCGTGTGGATCAACATCGGGCTCGCAGTGGTAATCATTGCCCTCGGCGCGCTGCTTTGGAATCTCCGCTCCAAAGGCGAGTTTCCCAGAAAGCTGGTTCTTGCACACGGCGGCCTAGCCGTTTCGTGCTATCTGGTGCTGGCCTACCTCACCTTTAACCCCAGGTAGTCACATATTCCTTGCTCTCTCGTTGAAGCGAATTCGGGAGACCAACTCTGTGCGGCAGTGGCTTTGAACTGCCGCACAGAGGCCGATGCACTCATCTAGCCGTCCTAGAACCGGAGAAGGCTGCTGGACTTAACGTACATAAATTTCCGTTTCGTGAGGCGGCCCCCAATATCGCTAGTCTCGAATGAAGCCCTGCTATCACCAGTATTCGTTATGTCTGCAACCCGCTGATAACTGTCTATAAATCGCCGAGTATCCGACTATCCTGACAATAGAAGCCGTAGCGAGGTACAGCGTCAACGCCCCACACTAGCCAAAAGATGGCTAGTATGGGCCACCCGCCAGTAACTGTGTGGATAATCGTTATAAGGGGTGGTGGCTGCGTAGGCAATGGTTCGCGCCGATGGTGTCACTCGTCCGACAACATTCAGAGTGGTGCTAAGATGTGCAGTCACCATGTCGCATCCTAAGAAATTTGCCCGGCGTTCTATTTACTTGGCTGCAATCCTTGGCGCTTGCGTGATTGCAAGTCAAGCTCAGGACCGCTTGGCGCGGATTGACTGGCTCTCCCGAAACACCTCTCCGATCCGGTCCATTGACCCCACTATCACGGATGACGATTTCACTGACCTTAAACCCATTATGAAGGCCATCGGCAACTCCCGCATTGTTGTCCTTGGCGAAGAGTCGCACGGAGACGGGGCAACATTCCTGGCAAAGGTTCGTCTGATCAAATTTCTTCATCAGAAAATGGGTTTCGACGTTCTGGCATGGGAAGCGGGACTGTTCAATTGTCAGGAGATGGACGCGGCGGTTCGCAACCCAGAGATTCCTATACAGAAAGCCATGAGCCTGGGGATCTATCCAATCTGGGCTACGAGTGCACAGGTACAGCCGGTCTTCGAATATGCCCGATCGGTCGCGCACACTGGCGGGCCGCTTGAAATGACAGGCTTTGATCATCAGTTTTCGGGCTCTGGTGGTCCTGGTATCCGGTGGCGTGACGCAATGATGGCCTTCATTGATAAGGCCGACCCTTCGATCCTGCCTCAATCACTTCGTTCCAGCCTCATCAACGATACAGCTCTAGTGTTCAACGCCAGTACCAGTCCGGCCAATCTGCGCGCCATCAAAGAGAAATGGAAAGCGCTGCCCGCCGTTCTCGACAACTCACGCACCAAACTGGAAGCGGTGCATGGTATTCGCTACGCAAGACTGATGAGGCGAACTGCCGACGACGCTGTGATCTCCATAGAAGGTCTGGCGCGTTTCCGTGAGTCTGGGGGAGAGTTTAAATCTGCAGACAATAATATTCGCGACCTGCGGATGGCAGAGAACCTGATATGGCTGGCGAATGAGCGATACAAAGGCCGACGCATCATCGTCTGGGCCGCTGCCTTCCACACGCTATATGATCCGTCTGCAATCAAGCTCGACGCCGATTCTGGCTTCAGCTATCAGGATGTGGTAACGATGGGTGAAGTAGCACAGAAGTCGCTTGGAAGGGATATTTACACGATCTGCTTTACTGCTGCCCGTGGTTTGGCAGGAAATCCAATGGGTAGCCAAACGGTGGAATTTGAGACGCCAAAAGACGGATCTCTGGAAGACCTATGGACTCACACGGGTCAAAAGTTCTCGTTCATGGATTTTCGGATGCTCCCAGCAAACCACTGGCTTCATCAGCCATTGGCTGCCCGCCTTTTGCAATATTCGCCAATCGAGACCGACTGGACTCGCCAAGTTGACGCAGTGGTATTTACACGAGAAATGTTCCCGAGCAGCGCGGGTCCTCTCGCGCCAGATAAGTCAGCATTGACAATGTCGACTTTCTGGGGGGATAGTGGGCTTCCCGTTGTACAGACAAAGGCCCCGGCGATACTGCCGGGGCCTTTGGATAGCTTCGCAGCCGGGTACGCGGCAAGAGACGCCGCTCCGGCCTCGGACGCTACGGTCCCACTCCGCCGTTGTGGCAGTCGGAGCAGTTTACTGTGGTGAGGTCGCCCAGCTCGATGGGGTGCTTGAATGACATGGCGGTGTTGACCACGTTCTGCGGCAGCACGCCGTCTTCCTGACCTAGCACGGTATGGCAGGAGTTGCACTCCTTGGTGATGACCTTGCCGTTTGCGCTCTTGTGGTTGCCGTCATGGCAGCGGAAGCAGCCGTTGAAGTAGTAGTGGCCGACGTTGTCAGGATGGGTACGCCAGTCCACCTTCATCTCCGGGAAAATGGTTTCGCGGAAGATACGCTGCAGCTCCATCGTCATGTTCTGGATGTCACCGGAGCGGCTGCTGGATAGCTGGGGATACTTCTCCTTGTAAAACGCCGGGATTGCCTGGGCGATAGCAGCCATAGCCTGATCGTTGGTCTTGTATTCGGCGGTCAGGATGGCCACGCTCTGCTGTTTGGCGAAGGGCAGGGTCGGACTGATGCGTCCTGCGGCCATTGCCTGGTCTACCGAGCGATCTGGCGGAGTATAGACGTGCGTCGGACGATTGTGACAGTCGATGCAGTCCATGCGGCGCTGTTCCATTTTGCCCACCACAGCCGGATCGGCTCCGTCGGCGGTATATTCGGTCACATTGCCATTGCGATCGGTCATGCGAACCCAGCCAATACTCTGGCGCTTGGGGTCACTCTTGTACTCGATCTTGTTGGCGATGTTCATGTGCCAGTGAATTCCAGCGGTCTGGCCGGAGTTGGGATCGCCGCCACCAGTCTTGATGAGCAAACGAACCTGACGCGGACTGTTGGCTTCATCGGAACCGAAGTGGTTGAAGACTTTGAGTTGCGCTCCCCAGAATTGACGTGGCCAATGGCACTGCTCGCAGGTCTGCGAGGCCGGGCGCAAATTCTGCACCGGCGACTCGATAGGATGCGGATAGGTGCCCAGAATCGTCTTTACCACCTGACGTGCGCCGGACATCTTCGACTTCACATACCAGCTTGCGCCGGAGCCTACGTGACACTCCACGCAACTGACGCGGGCGTGCGGCGAGTGGTCGTGGGCAACGTGTTCGGGATGCATGACCGTATGGCAGAGTTCGCCGCAGAACGTGGTGGAGTCCGTGAACTCATAGGCACGATAGCTGCCCACCGCGCTGAGAAGAACAAAGACCAGAACAAAGCTGCCAAAGAAGATGAGGCGGCTGCGCTGTCCTGGCTGATTGAGATCGATCTTAGGCAACGCAGGGGAGCCCGGAACCGCTTCCAGACGCCGCTTGCGCTCGCGCCACGCGCCAAAAGCGGCGATGAAGAGGCCGATCGCAAGGAACGCAGGCAGAACCATGTAGGCAAGAATGCCGAGGTAGGGACTCGACTCGTTGGAAGTTACGTCCAAGACAAACATGATGAGAATGTTGGCAAAAGCAATGCCTGCCAACGCCAGTCCGGTGAGACTGATGTAGTTGCGCAGTAAGGACCTGTAAGAGAACCCCTCGTCTTTCGGGGAGTTGGGCGTGTTGGGCCCGGAATCGGTCATTCGAATCTCCTGCAACGGTAGTTCGGCAATCGCTGACCTATCGTACAGAATCGGTGCGAGGGGAGCGGCGGCAGACCACTACTGCTGGACTGACGCCGCTCCTTGCCTGACTACTTATTTCGTAACGTGATGGGTTTTGACTGCGTCTCCCGCTTCGCCGGCATACTGAGACAGCGTTTTGGAATCCAGCCCATGCTCATCCTGGTAATGCTCGACCGACATCTTACCGTCAATGAACGCGAAGTTCAGGGGGTAGGTGTCCGGATCGATAATCACCTGGTAGAGGTGCCAGACGATGATGGCCAGCGTGGCCAGGATCGCTTCATAGAAGTGAACCGTGGTAGCAACATCGACCCACCAACGCGGAACCGCGCTGGCCGAGATCACCTTGAACCAGATGACCAAGCCGGTAAGAGCCATCACGAACGTACCCCAAACCAGCGCCCAGTATTCCATTTTCTCCGCGTAGTTGAAGCGCTTGAATTGCGGCTTCTTGGCGGAGAATCCGAGGTAGTAGGCGAAGACGTCCACGATGTCAGTGGCGTCCTTCAGTTCGGGCAACATGTCAATCAACATGCGGCGTCCCTCGGCGGTGAAGGCGAGGTAGAACACATGGTAGAGGCTGACCACGATCATCAGCGCGCCAGCGAAACGGTGCAAGTAGCTGCGGCCGATTTCATTGACGAAGACAAAGCGCAGTGCAGCATCCGGGTACTTGAGCGCAAAGCCGGTAACGACCAGAGTGAAGAAAGATACCAGCAGCAGGAAGTGCTGAATGCGCTGGCTCTTCGTCATGCGCACGACAATCCGTGGACCGGAAGCGTGAGCGACGCCTTCGTTCTTGCGGCGGATCAGCTTGCTCACAAAGATCATCAGGTTGTGCAGGAACATGAACCCGATGGTACCCACGATCAGCAGGATGTAAATGCCGCGGACGTAGTTGTTGACCTTGGCGCCGAAATCAGCCTTCGCTACAGCTTCCGGATCGAGGTGAATCTGGCCCTTGGCAAAGTTTGCGTTGGCGCCGGGATGGCACTGTCCGCAGGTCTTCACGAGGTTGGCCGGATTGACGGTAGATGCCGGATCTGACTTGGGCAGGATGTTATGCGTGCCGTGGCAGGAAGAGCAGCTTGCGGTCCGGGTGGAACCGACAGCGTTGGCCATGCCGTGATAGCTGGCATTGTAACTATCGCCGCGACCGCCCGGGACGCCGAACTCCTGTGTCATTCTGACGTTGTTGTGGCACTGCGCGCAGGCAATATCGCCCTGGTTCTTGCCATTGACCGGTGAAGACTTGTCGTTGGTGGCCTTGATGGTGTGAACGCCGTGGCAATCCGTGCAGACTGGAACGTGCGTGTTGCCGGCCGTCAGGAGCTTTCCGTGAATGCTCTTGGAGAACTGCGCTTCCTCGCCGGAATGGCACTTGGCGCAGGTCTTGGGAACGTTGGCGCGGAAGGTGCTCGAAGTGAAGTCACCCGTCGGCTTGATGTCATGCGAGTTGTGGCAATCCGAGCAGACAGCAGCCTTGTCGTTTCCGGCGGCAATCAGCTTACCGTGGACCGACTCCTGATAAGCGAGTGCGGGCATGCTACCGACGCCGGGAACCTTCTGACTGTGACAGGTGCCGCAGGTCTTGGGGATATTCAGTTTGGCGGTACGGGATTTGGGATCGCTGGCAGGTAGGATTTCATGAATATTGCCGTGGCAACTTTCGCAATTTGCAGCCTTTGCGTTGCCGGCAGCCAGTGCTTTTCCGTGCACGCCACTATCGTACTTCGCTTTTTCGTCAGCATGGCAGGTGATGCAAGTCGGTTTGGTTAGTCCTGCTTCGTGCGGCAGGCTCTTAATATCCGTGTGGCAATCCACACAGGTAAACATGGAACCGTGGATCGAAGCCTTGAAAGCATCTCCGTGCACGTCCTTGCCATTCACCATCGACGCATCGCTGTGACATGCCAAGCAATCGTCGTTGGAGGGCTTGGGCGATGGGGCCGCGGCCTTCGTTCCTGCGTGTACAAACCCGGCGCAGGCAAGCACCAGGCAAAACAACCATATTAATTTTAGTTTCTTCACAAGCCCTTCACCTTCGGCATGAGCACTTAAGTAGCTGCCCGGGCACATTGGCCCGGGCGGCCCAATCCAACAGTCTTAAAATGTGTTCTTAACTTACTTCAGGGATTTCACAAATCCGGCTACGGCCTTGGCTTCGTCCGCGCTCACAGCCTGCGGCTTCATCTTTCCTTGACCCTTGAGAACGATATCCGCCAGCTGAGCTTCAGACTTACCCTTGACCTCAGCAGTGTTCAGCGGCTTCACGCCCATGGCAGGAATGGCTTTTGAGCCGTCGGCTCCGTGGCATCCGGCGCACTTCGCCTTGAAAATCGCGGCGCCGTCGGCGGCAAAAAGGGGCATTGCCATGGTGGCAACGATAGCAACTGCAAAGAATCTCTTCATCGATTCTCCTGTGATGTTCCGCATTTCCTGAAAGCGGCGCTGGTAAGACACACCTCCGCGACTTTTACAGGACTCTTTGGTTTTCGCATCCACAGCGCACCTGAGGCAGTGAGTAATCGCACGACTTCCTGTGACTTACATCACATTGGTCTTTGATATATCTTGCGGCTTGAGGTGACCGGACGCGGTTTCAGGGCCAGAATCCGTGGTCTGAAAGGCTTACAGCCATCCCTGGAAGCGCCCCGGAAATATCGTATGCTACAGCGCGAAAAAATAATACCGAATGAGGAATGGCGCCCGGCAAACAAACTAGAAGAGGCCGCGCGCGGCGGCCTCAGGAAGCTACGGAAGGCTGGTTACGAAGCCAGTGGGCGCACGCGCTGGATGCGGGCGCGGCGGGCACGGCTCAGGCCTATGGAGCGCACGCGCTCGTATGCGCCATGCAGATCGTCACTCAGGCGACGTACCACTTCCATACAGATTGTGGGATTATCACGCAGGAACTTGAGCAACTCCTTGCGCTTCACAAAGACCACCTGCGCGGTGTCCAGCAGTTCGGCTGTCACTTCGTAGGCATCGCCACTCAAAGTGGCACCAAGGCCCAGCACCTCTCCGGGACCGGCGACGCGCAACATGAGGCGCTTACCGCTGTCCGCACAGATGGAGAGCTTGGCACGTCCTTCGCAGAGAACATACACTCCGCGCGAGGGGCGGCCTTCGGCGAACAATAGCGCACCTTTGCCGAGAACGGCCTGCTCTTTGATCTCGTCAAATCCGCGAATCGCGTCCGGCGACATATCGCAGAAGGGACGGTCAGGGCGGAATGCGCAGTGGTTACAACTCGGCTGCATAGCACTCTCCATGACAGGTTTTTATCGTTTGTGCGCGATACACGCTGTGATTCGAGTCACCCGGTAACGTGAGTCCTGCCACAGGCAACTCCGGCGTGTAACCGAAAACGATGGCCACAGCAGCGTTCGCTGCACACCCAATAAAGCCGCTAAAACAATGGTTCGGCACGGGGCCGAACCATTTGGATAAATACGATTGCACGGATAAATTATGTGGTCGCTAATGCCTTAAGAGCGGTCTTGTTACGAATGACCAATGTGGAACCCTTGGCCTGAACAATCTGCCGCTTCTTCATTTCAGCGAAGAGGCGGGTTACGGTTTCACGCGAAGTTCCTATCATTTGCGCGATCTCTTCATGGGTGAGGGCGAGTTTAATGCGCGGCTCCTGCTTGGCGCCTTCTCCGTTCTTCACGGTCCACTCCAGCAGCAGTTTGGCCAGCTTTTCGGCTGCCGAATGCGAGAGACCCAGCGAGCGAATTTCACGGCAAGCCGTGTTGTACTTCTCGCTAAGCTGCTCGGCTACCCGCAAACAAGCATCCGAGTGTTCTTTCAGGAAGCGCAGAAAGTCCTCACGCTTCACGAAATTCACCTGGCAGGGATCGATGGTTTCAGCGGTCAGTTCATATGGCTTGCCACTGACCGAGGCGCTCAGTCCCAACACCTCGCCCGCTTCGGCAATCTTCAAAATCAGCGTCTTGCCATCTGTGGAGCAAATTGAAAGCTTGACCCGCCCCTTGCAGAGAACGAAGATGCCGCGCGGCGCCTGGCCTTCCACAAAGAGAATTGCGCCCTTGGGATAAGCGGTCGCGTACTTTATTTGTTCAAAGGATTGAAGTGCGGCCTCGGGCAGATCGCAGAAAATCTGATCAGCCCTCATCTTGCATGTAAGGCAGCTCTCGATGATGTCCAAGCCGTACGGTGAAAGCACTGTGAACCCCCTGGTTGCTCGCACGGATTGCGCTTCCGCGTATCCGGCTTGCAGAACGGCTCAACAAATCAGCCGAACTTGCCTGCTCGTGCATCCTGAGCGATGCCTGCCACTCCGGAACGACCTTAGACCGGCTGCGGACACACATGCTCGACTTAGCTTGTAAGGTTTAGCTTGCACCAAAGGGAAGTGCGCACGTCACAATGTCTTGTGACGCACACACGCTGCAGTGACCTGCGACACACCTTGGACGGACATCGAATAATCCTGCTAACTAAAACGATAACAATCACTTACAGGAACGATTGTGCGGATTCAGACGCAGACATTGACCACGCGAAAGCTAGTTGGCCTATCCCAGCTCAATCCGATAAAGCTGGTACTGCGCGGTCTGGAAGAAGATCCGCAACTCAGGAATTCGCTCAAACTCCTGCTTCTCGAACGGTGCATTGTAGAGCACAAAAATCCGGCGAGGCGTCTCACGCGCCGAGGCTGTCAGATTCCTGAGCACCTCGCGCAGAACATAGTCCGGAAACGGATTGAAAAGGTAGAGGACGATATTCTCTGCTGGGAACTCGTATTCGCGGGCATCGGCGCACAGCGATTCTATGTTGTGGCACTGCTGCGCCGGTTCGTCAAAACTCTCAATGTTGCGGCGTGCGATTGCGTCGAGCTCCGGCTGCACCTCCACGCCGACCACGCGCGCAAAGGGATACATGGCCGCCATCAGCAGGGCGCGTCCCTTGCCGGAGCCTAGATCGATGAATGTAAATGTCTCAAAATCGACGGTGGTCAACTGCTGCATGATTTCGGCAAATTCGGTTTCCACGGTGGGCTGGTAGAGGCGCTCGCTGAAGACCTCACGCAGACGGACGGAGAGCGGAAGACGCGCCCAGGTGGTGTCCACTGCATGATCACAATCGTAGTCGATGTCGCCGAAGCGGCTGCGGCGGCGCTCCGGAAGCGAGTCTTTCACGCACTCCACAAACTGCTCTGCCATGTACTTGAGCGAACCACCGAGGCCGCGCGCACGAATCGAGTCGCGTTGCCAGCGGACAAAAGCTCCGGCCAGAGACGGCGGCTTGGTTGAGGTGGACATCCTGCAATTATGTCACCCCGGCGGCGGAACCCCAGAGCACAGCTCGGACCCTGTGCTCCGCGCACTCCGATGCGACGAAATGTGGCAAAGTAGAAGTACGCATGATGACCCCGGCTCAGCACAGCGCGGCGGGTGCCGCTTTTCGGTATCCGAACTTTCGCCTCTTTATGATTGTGCGATTCCTGCTGGTTGCCGGCATTGAGATGCAGTCGGTCGCCGTGGGCTGGCAGATCTACGAGATCACGCGCCGACCGCTCGACCTCGGCCTTGTGGGACTGGCACAGTTTCTTCCCGGGCTGGTGCTTTTCCTGCTCGGCGGGCACGTGGCCGACCGCTTTGACCGCCGTCGCGTGCTGCTGGCCTGCTATGCGAGTTTTGCGCTCTGCTCGCTCTCGCTGCTGGCTATTACACTGCGAGGTATGCACGCGGGAACGCACCATGTTGCTCCCATCTATTGCGTGCTGGTGGCGATGGGCTTTGTCAGGGTCTTCAACGGTCCGGCTGGACAGGCGTTTACTCCGCTGCTTGTGCCGCCAGAGGTGTTTCCGAGTGCTGCGGCGTGGGGCTCGTCGATTTTCAATGCGGGGACGATCCTTGGCCCAATGTTTGGCGGAGTGCTCTACGCTCTGCGGGGCAATCCCGTGGCGGTGTACGCTACGGCCTCTGCGGCGCTGACGGCTAGCGCGGTGATGATGTGGGCCATCCGAGTGCCCGGCGTGCAGCAGATGAGCCATGGACGCGATTGGAAGGCTGTGATGGCGGGCTTCCAGTACGTGTGGCGGAACAAACTGATCTTCGGCACCACCACGCTCGATTTGTTTGCCGTGTTGCTGGGCGGAGCCGTGGCACTGCTGCCGGTGTTTTCTCGTGAGATACTGCACGCAGGTCCGCGCGGTTTGGGGTTGCTCAGGGCCTCGCCGGGAATGGGCGCTGCGCTGATGGCGTTTGTGCTGGCCTACGCACCGCTGCGCCGCCATGCGGGAATCAAGATGCTGGCGTGCGTGGGCGCATTCGGAGCGTTCACGGTGGTCTTCGGACTCTCGCGCAATTTGTATCTCTCGATGCTGGCGCTGTTCCTGGTAGGTGCCGCGGATATGGTGTCCGTAATTGTGCGCTCGACGCTGGTGCAACTTGCCACGCCGGATGAGATGCGCGGACGGGTGAGCGCCGTGAACATGCTGTTCATCGGCACGTCTAACGAGTTTGGCCAATTTGAGAGCGGCCTCACCGCACAGTGGATGGGTGCGGTTCCTGCGGTGATTGCAGGCGGCGTGGGAACGCTCATTGTGGTCGGCTTGTGGAGCTGGCTCTTCCCTGCCCTGCGGAAGGTGGACTATCTTACGCAAGAATCGCTGGCCATTGCCGCGCAACAGGATTTGACGGACACGCAGTAGAGCGGCCGACGCCGCATTTGGATCCAAATGCGGCGCAAAGCTTGCCCTTTCTTATCACACGGAACTAGGCCGACGGTCACTGAAACAGCGTTAGTGAGTGTGCTTAATGTATCCAGCAATGTGCGCCGCCGGGGTCCTCCCGGCAATCCGGCGCACGCGGAGGCAGCAACAGGCGCGCCGGATCTGTCACAGCTGCGTAGTGCGTCCCCCGCCGGAAGCTGGCCGGAGGACGGGAAGTAAGGTGGCCGCCATGAAAACATGGCTTTTGGTTTCGGTCGCAATTCTCTCCGCCGTTCCAGTTGCATTGTTAATCGTATGGGACCTTCCAGGACTAGGGATACTGATTGGCCTTGGCCTGCTGGCTTATGCCCTTAGTCTTGACAAAGTGGAAGGGCAAGGCAAAGTGCACGTGATGGGCCGGATGCAGGACTCCATCCATCGCCGCGCCGCGTAGCTGCGGGCACCCCCGCGCCTGCGCTGAACCAAGTCACTTTAGCTTTGATTGGCCGTAAGGAAGGACCCCATGAGCAAACATAAACGTTTACATTCAAACTCGGAGAAAGAGAAGTGTATCGATGACCGGATTCGAGACCGCGCCTATGAGCTGTATCTGGAGCGTTTGTCTGTAGAGCGGGACATGGACGAAGGCAATGCCGAAGAAGATTGGCTTCGGGCAGAAAAAGAAATCATGGAGTCAACACAGTCTCCGGGCAAGGCCGCTTGAGGGCCAGCACTGAACGCCCGGGCGTTAGACATCACCCATCGGCGACTGCAATGGGTCGTCCTGTTATGACTGAGATTCATGGGAACAGCTTGGTAACAAAAATGTGGCCGGACCATTGCGGTCCGGCCACCCACACAGTTAGATATGGCAGTGTTCTATGCGACTACTTCCATCCGGGCATTTTCCCACCAGATATCCGCGTCTAGAGGAACGTCGCGCTTGCGATAGCTGCCGCCGTGCTGCACAACCCGTTCCAGCACCTTCTCCACTACCAGAGGAATCGCGTTCTGCACGGATTCGCTGAGCGGTGCGCCGATGTCGAGTTGTTCGCCGGTGACACCGATGAGGTAAACCTCTTCGGGACCATCGCCTGCGAGTTCCGCAACGAAAATAGATTCGGTGATTGCGGGAGAATGTGGATCGAGGCGGACAGCGGGCCGGTGGCTGGTGATGAGCGCCTTGTCATAGACGGTCACCGTGCCAGCCGGCTCGTGGTTATCCACCGAATCGATCAAGATCAGCACGTCCATTCCGGTCATGTACGCGATCAAATCGAGGCCGGGGGTGCCAAGGTCTTCGACCTCGACATTTTCCCCGAACTCATAGTTGGCCGCGATCCAACGAGCCGTGTAGGGTCCTACCGCATCATCGCCCAGCAGGACACTACCGACACCACAGACCTTGATCTTCTTCATATATTTACAGCACCTTTACGGTTGCGACTGCGTTGCCTTCAGGATCGAAGGTGTGGCATGCGCAAGCCATGCACGGATCGAACGAGTGAATGGTACGGATGGCTTCCAACGGACGGACCGGGTCAGCAATGGGGTTATGAAGCAGCGAAGCTTCATACGGCCCACGAACTCCCTTGGCGTCACGCGGCGAAGCGTTCCAGGTAGAGGGCACGACAGCCTGATAGTTGTCGATCTTGCCGTTCTTGATGACGGTCCAGTGCGAGAGCAGGCCGCGCGGTGCTTCATGCACGCCTACACCCTCGATTTCACCCGAGGGGAACTCTGGAGTGTTGTGGATGGCAACGTCGCCGGAAGCGATGTTGTTCACCAGCAATGTCCAGTGCTTCTCACCCAGTTCAGCCAGCATCGAGGCGCGAATGGCGCGTGCGACGTGGCGTCCCATGGTGGACTGCAGCTTCTCAACACCAATCCGGTGACCGGCGACGGTCGAGATCAGGTCCAGAGCCTTGTCAGTGTGCTTGCGGGTAAGCGGGTCACCCAGAGCGTAGCCAACCAGAATCTGAGCCAGAGGACCAACCTGCATCGGCTTGCCCTGGAAGCGAGGTGCCTTGACCCAGGAGTACTTGCCTTCAGCAGACCAATCGGTGTATTCGGGGTCGGTTTCACCCTTCCACGGATGCAGCGGGTCTTCGCCCTTGTACCAGGCGTGCTTGGTTTCTTCCGTGACGCCATCGACGAAGACCTTGTCGCGGAAGCCGTCGAACTTGTGAGCGCTCGAGATGTTGCCGTCCATGATGTAGCCGCCGACGAGGTCGAACTTTGTGTTCTTGCCGTCGAGTGGCAGATCAGGAGAGGCGAGGTAGTTGGTGACGCCCGCGCCGTAGTTGAACCAGTCGGCGTACATGCCGGCAATGGCGCAAACGTCGGGGAGATAAACCTGATCGACGAAGGGCTTCACTTCGTCCATCAACTTCTTGATCATGAACAGGCGGTCCATGTTAAGGGTCGCGAGGCTGTCAAGGTTGATGGCGTTTGCGACGCCGCCGACGGTGAGGTTCTGGATGTGCGGGCTCTTCGATCCGAGGATTGCAACGGCCTGCACGGACTTGCGCTGATACTCAAGGGCCTGGATATAGTGCGCGAA
>Ga0182012_10003912_pt1 | contig 15696 bp, 13 predicted proteins | sample 612S2SmetaG_FD_120486 | JGI IMG/M metagenome (GOLD analysis project Ga0182012, IMG submission 120486) | Permafrost microbial communities from Stordalen Mire, Sweden - 612S2S metaG | ecosystem: Environmental > Terrestrial > Soil > Wetlands > Permafrost | place: Sweden: Stordalen | collected...
CAGCCTCCCGCACACTGCCGACGATGTAGAATCCGCGATGCGAAAATAGCGAAGCGCGCTTTGCAGTTCAACAGAACGAACTCGCATCAGTAGGTTGCAAGCGTTACCTCGTCCACCCACTCCTGCATCGGCGTCCCGGTCGGACCCACATCCATCTGGAACTGCACGCCCATGTTATCCGACCATGTGGGCGGCATGACACCGGCGGGGAGTGAAATGTTCAAGCGCAGAGTCGTACTCCCTCGTTTGCCTGCTTGTTGGATAGTGATGCTGTCGTAGTGCTCACGATTATCGGGACTACTGCGATGGAATATCATCTGCAAGTGGTACCAAGTATTGGGCTGGAATTGATTGCACTTGTAGCTCGTCTGAACCCAGCTACCCGCGGCGGCATTCCACACGTCCCATGTGCCAGAGAAATAGTCACACTGGGTTCCGAACATGTACTGGACGCCGCTGTTGAACTGAAAGGCATCAAATTCCAGAGCTTGCGCGGAACTAGTGTTGCTGTTGACATAAACCCAGAAATCTAGAGCCAGATGAGACACGGCATCGTTTGGCCCTACCTTGTACCACCACAAGCCGTCCGAATAAGGTGTTCCGTTTATATAGAAGTCCATGCTGGAGCCATCGAGAGACGGGGTGCCCTGAAAAGGTGAGCTCGCAATGGTGGCCGTCCCAACGCCCCCGGCGCAGTCCGCGCATGAGCCCCATCCCACTGCACCTGGCAGGCCATTATCCACGAGAGTAGATTGATTCAAATTGGGGTACGTCTGCCCCCATAAGGAAGTGGCTGCAACAAAGAAAAGCACAACAAACAGTGTACGTTGGGTCATGGCTGGCACTCCTGCTTACGGGAATGAGGCTCTGATGAAAGTAGAAAAAGCCGGGTTGGCCAAATTCGTAAGCTGACGAAGGATACTCGAACGGCGCGCCTCTACTCTGGTATGCTAGAGCCTTGTGATCATCAAGGTTCTTTTTGTGATTCTTGTGTTGTCGTCGATTGCGCTGGCAGCGGTGGCAATTGCGGTGTTTGTACGCGTGCGGTGGCACTTGAAGGCGCGACAGGCAAAGGCGAACGGCACTGCGGCCGAAACACCTCAGGAGAGCAACCCAGAGAGACAGCCGTAGCAGCGCAAATGGATGGTCGCGACGGGCACCATAGGCGTCCGGTGGATATAGATATTGCGTCGCGCTGCTGGCAAGGGTGCGGCATTCCATTCGCAATCTCATTGGGGACCGCAAGCGTCCCGGAAAAAGGTTTATGAGCACCACGGGTTCCGAAGCAATCGAAATCAAAATTGCGCACAGTCCTGATTCGGACGATGCGTTCATGTTTTATGGTCTGGCAACGAACAAGGTTCGGGTGCCCGGATTCAAGTTCACCCATGTGCTGTGCGACATTGAAACGCTGAACCACAAGGCGATGAAGGAAGCGAACTTTGACGTGACGGCAATCTCCTTCCATGCTTATCCGTACGTGCAGGAGCGCTATGCGCTGATGCCGAGCGGCGGCAGCGTTGGCGACGGCTACGGTCCGATGATTGTTGCGACCAAACCTTACACGCTGGACGAGGTGAAGAAGCTCAAGATCGCGATCCCCGGTACGCTGACAACAGCCGTGCTGGCGCTCAAGATCTTCGCGCCAGATGTGCAGACCGAGGTGGTGCCCTTCGACAAGATCATTCCCGCAGTGCTGGAAGGCAAGTTCGACGCGGGCCTGATCATTCACGAAGGCCAGCTCACGTACGATAAGAGTGGACTGCATCGTATTCTGGATATGGGTAAGTGGTGGCGCGAACTGACTGGACTGCCGTTGCCGCTGGGAGCCAACGCGATCCGCAAGGACCTGGGGCCGGAAGTGATTGCCAAAGTCTGCAAGGCGCTGCGTGACAGCATTCAGCACGCACTGGATAATCGCGAGCAGGCACTGGAATACGCCATGCAGTTTGCCCGCGATCTGGACGCGCGTGATGCGGACAAATTTGTTGGCATGTACGTAAACGAACGCACGCTCGACTATGGTGACGATGGCCGCGAAGCGGTGGCCAAGCTGCTCAACATGGGGCACGAAAAAGGCATCATCCCGCAGGCGGTCAAGCTGGAATGGGTAAGCGAGACGGCTTCTGAGAACAAGGTATAGCAGCAGATCACCTGACTGCAAAAGCTCCGCGTACGCGCGGAGCTTTTCTATTGCGCTGATGCGTTGCGGCATCAGCTAGACTGAGTTGGTATGCCGATGAGTGACGAACTGAAGACAACGCGCCAGACATTGATGATTGACGCCGACGACACGCTCTGGGAAAACAATATTTACTTTGAGCGTGCAATCGCCGAGTTTATTTCATTCCTGAATCACAGCCACTTCACTCCCGAACAGGTGCGCCAGAAGCTGAATGAGGTGGAGCACGAAAACGTTTTGAAGCTGGGCTACGGGTTGCACAGCTTTGCCGCTGCACTGGTGGCGACCTTCGAGAGGCTTTCAGTGGAACCGTTGACACCCGCGCTGCATGAGACCATTCATGGCTTTGCGCTGACCATCGCCGAGCAGCCGATCGAACTACTGAAGCACGTGGGCCCGACGCTTGCAGAGCTGCGCAGCCGCCATCGTTTGCTATTGGTTACCAAGGGAAACATGGCCGAGCAGACGGGCAAGGTCGAGCGCTCCGGACTGAAACCCTACTTCGAAGCCGTGGAAGTAGTACCCGAAAAAAATGCGGAGTGCTATCACGGCATTGTCGAAAAGTACGGGCTGGAGCGAGGGACGACATGGATGGTGGGCAACAGTCCCAAGTCAGACATTAATCCTGCGATTGCCGCAGGACTGAATGCGGTGTTTATTCCGCACGCCGATACATGGATACTGGAGCACGCCGAGCTTTGTGAAGCTGCTGAACCGCAGAGGCTGCGGACGCTGGAGCGATTTGGATTGCTTAGTGAGACGTTCTGAGGTCAGCAACGTCACGACAGCCTCTGCACTCCTTAGCATCAAATCTCGTGTTAGCTGGAACTTTTCTCGGGAGCCGGGTTCATACCAGCGGCTATCATCTGCAGATCCCTACCCGGGAGTTGGCAATGACACGCAAGAAATCGTTGATTGTGGTACTCGCGCTGGTGCTTTTGCTGCCCACTGCGTCCGTGTTCGCTGCGTCACGCAAAGACAAGAGAGACAAGAAGGCTACGTCCGCGCCAATTCAGATGATGGATGAGCACGAGCGGGCAATTCATGCCCTCAACCGGCTGACCTTTGGGCCACGTCCGGGAGACGTTGATCGAGTGCTAGCCGTGGGCGTGGACAAGTGGATCGCCGAGCAATTGGAACCCGGTCAGATCAATGACTCCGCGCTGGAGGCGCGGTTAGCGCCTTATCGCACATTGCGCATGTCTCCCATGGAGATGGTGCGAGACTTTCCTCCTGATCCAGTGCTGCGCGCGGTGGCCGATGGGAAGCTGCCCATGCCGAAAGATCCGCAACTCAAGGCCATCTACACGGCTGGGCTCGCGCGCATCAACGCAAAGCAGGACAAGAGGAACGCCAAGACAGTAGAAAACGCCGATCTGCTGGGGATGAATCCAGACGACCTGACGGCAGAGAAGAAAGAGCAGCGGCAGTATGCTCGCGAACATGCGCGTTCGCGGGCGCTGGATTTGCTGGAGATGCCTGCTGCATCGCGAACGCAAAGCCTCGCAGCAATGGACACGGATGAGCGGCGCGGGTTTTGGCGGGCTTTATCACAGGACGACCGTGACAAGCTGACCGCGGATATGGCTCCAGAGCAGAAGGAACTGCTGCTCTCGTTGGAAAATCCCGTGGCGGTAGTGAATGGCGAGCTGATGCAATCCAAGTTGCTGCGCGCGGCCTACAGCGAGCGCCAGTTGCAGGAGGTGATGACCGATTTCTGGTTCAATCACTTCAACGTATTCATAGGCAAAGGTGCGGAGCACTACATGGTGACCGCCTACGAGCGCGACGTGATCCGTCCGCACGCACTAGGAAAATTCCGTGAGCTCCTGCTGGCTACGGCAAGGAGTCCAGCAATGTTGTGGTATCTGGATAACTGGCAGAGCCTGGGACCGAATTCGCAAGCGGCTGGGCGAGGCAAGAACAACGGTAAGCCCTCGCTGGGACTAAACGAAAATTACGCACGCGAGGTGATGGAGCTACACACGCTCGGCGTGAACGGCGGTTACACCCAGAAGGATGTTACCGAACTGGCAAGGGTGCTGACCGGATGGACGTTGGAGGAACCACGCGAGGGTGGAGGATTCGTCTTCCGAGCGCCGCGCCACGAACCCGGCGATAAAACAGTGCTGGGCAAAGTTTTCCACGAGGATGGACAACGCGAAGGTGAGGCCGCGCTGACATGGCTGGCAAGCCAGCCTGCGACTGCAAAGTTCATCTGTACCAAGTTGGCGCAGCGCTTTGTAAACGACACGCCGCCGCCCGCGTTGGTGAATGGCATGGCGAAAACATTCCTCGAAAGTGATGGTGACATCAAGGCCGTAATGAGAACCATGGTGCACTCGCCTGAGTTTTGGAATGTCAAGCAGTATCGAGCGAAGGTGAAGACACCGCTGGAGTTTACGGTGTCGGCACTTCGTGCAACCAACGCAGAGATCACGCGCGTGCAGAGTGTGAGCGACGCGCTGAATCGGATGGGAATGCCGCTCTACGGAGCGCAGCCTCCGACGGGCTACTCGATGAAGGCGGAGAGCTGGGTAAACTCCGGAGCGCTGCTGAACAGAATGAATTTTGCCCTGACTCTGGGCACAGGCAAGTTGGCTGGAGTTCGCGTGGATGCCGCAGTGCTGGCGGGTGCGGGTGACTCAGCTCAGGTGCAGGGGTCGCTGGAACGGGCGCTAGTGGCTGGCGGAGTTTCCGCGCAGACACACGAAACCATTGCGAAGCAGATGAATGATTCCACCGTAACGGGACGCAAGCTGGACGATCCGCCGAAGCCCGTGAACGCCGGGGCGGTGGCTGGACTGATATTAGGCTCGCCGGAGTTTCAGCGGCGATAGGGCGGATTCGCGGAATTGATCCAGGAGAGTGCGATGGGAATTACACGGCGAGTTTTTTTGAAGAGTGGGGCCATGACCGTGGTGGGCATGGCTGCGGTTCCGGAGTTCCTGACTCGAGCAGCAATGGCGGCAGGCACGGTGCAGTCGCACAAAAGGCTGGTGGTGATTTTCCAGCGCGGCGCGGCTGACGGACTGAACATTGTAGTTCCGCATGGCGAAGAGGCTTACTACGCGATGCGTCCCACGATCGCAATCGCAAAGCGCGATGTGATCGACCTTGACGGATTCTTCGGACTGCATCCTGGAATGAACGCACTAAAGCCGCTATGGGACGCGAAGCACTTGGCTATTGTGCACGCTGCCGGATCGCCTGACCCAACGCGCTCGCACTTTGACGCCCAGGACTTCATGGAGAGCGGCACACCAGGGCTGAAGAGCACAGAGGACGGCTGGCTGAATCGCGCGCTGGCCGCGTCGGCACCCGATGCGCAGGGAGAGGCCTTCCGCGCAGTGGCCTTGGGTACGTCCTTGCCCCGCATCCTTAGTGGAAACGCTCCGGCGGTGGCCCTGGGCAGCGTGAATGATTTTGGAGTAGCACCACGGAATCCGCAGGGGCAACCGCTATCCAACAGCTTTGAAGCAATGTATGCCCAGAGCGTGGACGCGGTACTGCACGGCACGGCACAGGAGACCTTCGACGCAGTGAAAATGCTGAAGGCAAGCGACCCGGCGAAGTACCGCCCAGCTGCGGGAGTGATTTATCCCAAGGGGCGCTTTGCGGACGCGCTGAAACAGACCGCGCAGTTGGTGAAGGCGAATCTCGGCGTGCAGGTGGCATTCACCGATATTGGTGGGTGGGATCACCACGTAAATGAGGGCTCAAGCGAAGGCCTGCTTGCAAACCTGCTGAAGGAGTTCAGCGGATCGTTGGCAGCCTTCTGGCAGGATTTGGGTACACTAGCAGACGACACTGTTGTGGTCACCATGAGCGAGTTTGGCAGGACTGCACGCGAGAACGGCACTCGCGGCACCGACCATGGCCACGCCAATGTGATGTTTGTAATGGGAGGCCCAGTACGCGGAGGCCGCGTATATGGACGCTGGCCCGGGCTTGCTAACGAGCAACTTTACGAGCAGCGCGACCTCGCGCTGACGACCGACTTCCGGCAGGTGATGGCTGAAGCTGTAGTCAAACAGCTCGGTGACCCGAAGATGGGACGAATTTTTCCCGACTTCAGCAATCCTGGATCATTGCACTTACTGGGTTAAGTACCGCCGACGCAGTGCTAGGGTTTAACACGGCGTTGCTGCTTTCCGAATAATTCGCTGCCGCTGAATATTTCAGCTTGATTCAGTGAAGTTGTAGGCCAAGTCTCACCCTTTTTCTGCATCCAAACTTGTCTGTGTAAAATGCCTCGTTCAAGATTCAAGAAAGACACCATCGCTGTGAATCACCTGCTTGAAAAGTTTCACGGAGTCGTCAAGGCGGTTTACGCATTGATATATGGGGTGCTGGGTTGAAAGCAAGAGGCTTGGCAACTCGTCCAGCTCGCGACATCGGAGAGCATGGCCTCCGCATGGTTTCTATTCCGGCCGAGTTTGCCGGTACAGAGCAGGCGGAACTCGTCCCAGTGCTGGACGAGCGGGAGCCTTTTCTCCCAATTCGTCGCGGACATCCGCTCTACCAAAGGTTGACGATCATCATCCCCGTTTTCAATGAGAGAAAAACAGTTCTTACACTGCTCGATAAGGTATTGCTGGCGGACACTTCGCCGCTCGCCAAGGAGATACTGGTGGTCGACGATTGCTCCACCGATGGCACGCGCGAACTGCTGCAAAGTGTGGATTGGGAGAGACTTTGCCAGGACTCCGGCGACAACATCGAACTGCTGCTGCATGACCACAACTGCGGAAAAGGCGCCTGTGTGCAAACCGCGCTAAAGCGAGGCAAAGGTGAGCTGGTGCTGGTGCAGGATGCCGACCTCGAGTATGATCCGTCTGATTATCCGGCGCTGCTGCGCCCCATTCTGGCGGGAGATGCAGACGCTGTTTTCGGCAATCGGTTTCATCCCGGAGCGCACCGCGTGCCTCGCTACTATCGGTTCCTGCTGAACCGAGTCTTCTCAATCCTCTGCAATCTCCTGACCAGCCTTGCGCTGACCGATGTAACGGCCTGCTACAAGGTGCTGAGACGAGACCTGCTCGACACTCTAAAGCTGGAAACTAACCGTTTCAGCATGGAAACCGAGCTGACCGTGAAACTTGCCAAGATCAGCGCGCGTATCTATGAAGTGCCGATCATGTATCACGGGCGCACGTATGCCGAAGGCAAGAAGATCAGTTGGGTGGATGGACTGGCTGCGACGTATCACTTGTTCCGCTACCGCTTTTTCTAGGGCTCATTCGCCTGCGGCACCACGATTAGCGTCGTCATAACGGCAGGAAGAGGTTCGAATTATGCTGAATTTCAAGAAACGTGCGTTGCTGTTTGCGTCGTTGCTCGCCATGTCCTTTGCCGCCCTTCCCGCCTGGGCCGAGGTGCGCGAGGAGTTCCATAAAACTGTCGCCATGGACGCCGACGGAACCCTGTCACTGAAGAACATCAATGGTAGCGTCGAGGTTGCTGCGTGGGACCGGAATGAGATTCAGATTGATGCCGTGAAGACTGCAAGCTCCGAGCAGAAGCTGCGCGAGGCGCGCATTGAAGTTGCAGGCAGCGGCCACTCCGTCGATGTGCAAACGAAATATCCCGAACACAACAATGGAGCGAAGGTGGAATACACCGTCCACGTGCCCCGCGGCGCGCGGCTCTCACCGGTGGAGACCGTGAATGGTGACATCAAGGTGAATGGGCCGCAGGGTCGCATCAAGGCCAGTACGGTGAACGGAAAAGTGGAGGTTTGGAATTCAGCAGGCGAACTGGATATCGAATCGGTGAACGGTGAAGTGAAAGCCTCCCTGAGCAGCGCAGGCAAGAGCCATGTGAAGTTGAATGTGGTTAATGGTGGGGTGGCGCTCCAGTTGCCGGCTTCGACCAATGCTCACGTGAAAGCCTCCACCGTGAATGGCGATATTCATTCTGATCTGCCATTACAAGTGGAGAAGTCAAAGTATGCACCTGGCGCGAGTGTTGACTCAAACCTGGGATCGGGTGGAGAGACAATTGAGTTGGAGAGCGTGAACGGTAGCATCTACCTGCACAAGAGCTGAACAGCGATTGGCCTGGCCAGAGCTGGGCCAATCGCGTTTCATCCTATATCCAGAGCACACAGTACAACTTCTGACCTTCAGCTTCCCCATCTAACAAGCGGAGGAAGAACCCATGAAAAAACTATTGATACTGAGCTCAATTCTGCTGCTCTCGGCGGTATGCGCTATGGCGCAATATGGCAGTCAGGACACCAGTAACCAGAGCAGCGCGAGTTCCGGCACTTCCGGAAGCATGACCGTCCAAGGCTGCCTCTCTGGCTCAAGTGGAAGCTACACGCTGACTGACAAATCCGGCACTGCATATCAACTATCGGGAGACACATCGAAGCTGGCTGCTCACGTTGGCCACACTATCAGCGTGACAGGAATGAGCAGTTCAAGCTCGGCGAGCACGTCTGGGCAATCCGGTTCGATGAGCAGCCCGTCCGATTCGCACCCCACGCTGATGGTGAGTTCATTCAAACACGTCTCACCAACCTGCAACAGCGCTTCGCAGTAATGTTGGACTGGCATACCCGCAAAGTCTAGTAGGCGTGCAGCTTTTGAATGGCAGCGAAGATGTCGTCGGCCTGCGGCAGGATGACATCTTCCAGTTCCGGTTGATACGCGACAAATGTATCTTTGGCGCCGACACGCTGCACCGGGGCATCGAGCTTGTCAAAGAGTTCGCTGGCAATGCGGGCCGCAATCTCCGCTCCATAACCCCAGCTTTGCATATCCTCATGCACAATAAGCACGCGGCTGGTCTTTGAAACCGAAGCGGCGATTGCCTCAAAGTCATACGGATTGAGCGTGCGCAGATCGATCACCTCGACCGAGACGCCTTGCTCTCGCTCTATGCGTTGCGCCGCCTGCAGCGAGCGCGGAACCGTTGCACCGTACGTGACGATGGTGACGTCGGTTCCCTCTTTCCAGATGCGCGCCTTGCCGAACGGAATGGCGTAATCGGGACCGGGATAGGGTGCGCGTCCGAAGGGTTCGCGATAGAGACGCTTGTGTTCGAGAAAGAGCACAGGATCGTCGCAGCGAATCGCGGTGCGCAGCAGACCTGCAGCATCCAGCGCGTTCGAGGGAAATACTACGTGCATGCCGGGCGTGTGCGTGAAGATGCTCTCGCCACACTGCGAATGATAGACCGCGCCCCCGGTGAGATAGCCGCCTATAGCGACGCGCACGACAGCCGGGCAGGAGAACGCATTATTCGAGCGCCAGCGGATGAGCGGCAACTCGTTGCGAAGCTGATGCATTGCTGGCCAGATGTAATCGAAGAACTGAATTTCGACCACCGGCTTCAATCCGCGCGCGGCCATGCCTACCGCGCGGCCCACGATGTTTGCCTCGGCGAGTGGCGAGTTAAAAACACGGTCTGATCCGAACTCGCGCTGCAATCCGGCAGTGAGCTTGAAGACTCCGCCCTTGCCCTTGATTTTCTTGTCTTCCAGATAGTCTGCATTGGAGCAGTCGGCCACGTCCTCACCGAAGATTACAATGCGCTCGTCGCGCTTCATCTCATCACGAAGACATTTGTTGATGAGATCCGCCATGGTTCGGTCGCCACCCTCAGAGGCCACTGGTACCGAAGCGAAACTCTGCGCCGTAGGCTTCATATTCTCCGAGTAGACGTGGCGCGAGTAGCTGGATTTCTCTGGAAATGCGGCTTCGAGCGCAGCATCCCCGGCGGCCTGCACTTCAGCATCCACCTCACGATGCAGCTTCTGCACGGAGGCGGTGTCGAGAATGCCCTCGGCAATCAGGAACTTTTGGAAGCGAGCGATGGGATCGCGCTCAGCATCCTTCTTGCGCTCGACTTCGGGGCGATAAAGTTTTTCGTCGTCACTGAGCGAATGCGAATAGGGACGGATGACATGGCCGTGCACCAGTGCGGGTCCGTTGCCGGAGCGAACGTGCTCCACGGCGCGACGCATCGCGGCCAGACTGGCGAGCAGATCGGTGCCGTCGCATTCTTCAAAATGGAAGTTCGGGAAACCAGCAACCAAACGACTGATGTTGCCGCCCGCTGTCTGGTACTTCACCGGAACCGAGATCGCGTAGCCGTTGTCCTCCACAACATAAAGCACGGGCAGCTTGCGGTTGGAGGCCGTGTTCAGCGACTCCCAGAACTCGCCCTGCGACGTAGTTCCCTCACCGGTGGAGACGTAGGTGACCTCATCCGGATGGTGCATGACGTCTTTAAACTCTCGATAGTCGCCAGCGACCTTGGCGTCCGATGCGGCGTGATGCTCGAAGTAGCGCCCTGCCTCTGCGCAACCCACGGCCTGTAGAAACTGCGTTCCAGTGGGCGAAGAAGTGGTGAAGATGTTGTGCTGTCGGCTTCCCCAGTGCGAAGGCATCTGGCGCCCTCCAGAGGCCGGATCGGCAGCGGCGCCCACGGCCTGCAGCAGCTGCGCCTCGGGGGTCACACCGAGAGCAAGGCAAAGCGCGCGATCGCGATAATACGGGAAAAACCAATCATAGCTGGCACGCAGGTTCGCTGCGGCCGCCACCAGCAAGGCTTCATGTCCAGCACAGGAAATCTGGAAGAAAATCTTCTGTTGCCGCTTGAGCATAATCTCGCGGTCGTCAATACGCCGCGACAGGTACATGGTTCGGTACAGGCCGATCAATTGCTGGGGGAGGAGTCCCTCGTAGGTCTTTTCTGCTGCTATAACAGACTCATTCTGAACGACTTTCGAAGACATCCTTGCTTCCCCCGGTAACTCAGCCATTTGGATGCAAAATTCAGCATCCAAAGGCAATTGTAAACCCAAGTTGGAGAGCTGCCGCACCCACCAGCCGACTGCGAATATACTGGAAATAAGATGATTGAGATCCGGCGACCGATTCCGGCAGCAAAGATAAAGCTACTTCTCTGGGACCTCGACGGCACCCTGGTCGACAGTGAGTTGGACCTGGCCCATTCCATTAACGCCATGTTGCGCCACCTGCACCGTCCGGAACTGCCGATTGAAGTGGTTGCCAGCTACATTGGCGATGGTGCGCCCATGCTCGTGCGCCGTTCCCTGGGCGATCCAGAAGACGAAGTATTTGTGAAAAACGCGCTCGAATACTTCATGGGTTATTACAGCGAACACAAGCTGGACTGCACCACTGTTTATGCGGGGATATTGGAGACACTTGCGGCAATCCACCAGCACGGCACAATGAAAATGGCCGTGCTGACAAACAAGCCGATTAAACCGTCACGCGGCATCTGCGACGGGCTCAGGCTGTCTGAATACATGACAAATGTGTATGGCGGCAACAGCTTCCCAACGAAAAAGCCCGATCCCCATGGCGCGCGCGTACTACTGCAAGAGCATGGGGCCACGCCTGATGAGGCTGTGATGATCGGCGACTCGCAGAACGACGTGCTGACGGCCAATAACGCCGGAATGTTTTCCGTGGGCGTCACCTATGGCCTCTCGCCGGAGTCGCTCAAAATCCATAAGCCCGACGTGCTGATCGATCATCCGGCAGAACTGCTGGAAGTGCTGGGGCTGAAGGCTGCATCGCCCTCAACGCCCCAAAATAGGTAGGAAGTCTTGTGAGACTCGTCACTGATGGCCAAAGTCACTAGTGATACGCTTTTGGACACACGCAGCACCGGACGATGGCATCCGGTCTCGAATGTATCCAATTCACAGGTCACTCTCTCGGGAGTCTCAACATGCACAAGATTGTGGAAGCCCGCAGTGTCGGCTTCAAGATCAAGCAGTTCGTGATTGAAGCGCCACGCGTTGCCCGAAAACAAAAGCCGGGACAATTCATCATCCTGCGCCTGCATGAAAACGGCGAACGCATTCCTCTGACGATCAAGAGCTCCGATCCTGAAGCGGGCACGATCACCATCGTGGCGCAGTCCATCGGGAAAACAACTTCCCTGCTGAACTGTCTGGAAACAGGCGATCACATTCTGGATATCGTGGGCCCGCTTGGACACCCCTCCGAGATTGAGAACTTTGGGACCGTGGCAATTATCGCCGGCAGCGTAGGCACTGCCATGGCATTGCCCACGGCCAACGCTCTGAAAAAGGCCGGCAACCATGTGATCTTCATTGAAGGCGCGCGTAACACCGAGATGGTGGTCTTCGAAGATGAAGTGCGCGATGCCAGCACTGAGACTTACATCATGACCGATGACGGCAGCTACGGCGAACAGGGACTGGTGACCAAGAAGCTCAACGACCTGATCGCCGATGGACGCAAGATCGACTTTGTGCTCGCGGTTGGCCCTGTCCCGATGATGCGCGCTGTATCGAATGTTACCAAGCCGCTAGGAATAAAAACCATGGTGAGTCTGAACTCCATCATGGTGGACGGCACTGGAATGTGCGGTGGATGCCGCGTCCTGACGGGCGGCAAGAGCAAGTTCGCCTGCGTGGATGGACCGGAGTTTGACGCCTCCGAAGTGAACTTCGAGGTGTTGATGCAGCGCAACACGATGTACCGCGACAAGGAAAGCGAATCTCTGAAGCGCTTCGAGGAAAACAAGGAAACTGAAGTGGCGGCCTTACGCGCACAGCTTGCCAAGGAGGAGCAGAGTGCCTGAGAACAAGAATCCTCTCCCGAACAAAGAGCGCATGAAGATACTGCGCACCCATATGCCGGAGGCGGACGCGACCATCCGCAGCCGCAACTTCCAGGAAGTGAACCTGGGGCTATCTGCCGAAGCCGCACAGATTGAAGCCACGCGCTGCATTGGCTGCGCCAAGCCCGGTTGTGTGAACGATTGCCCCGTAGGCGTTAAGATTCGAGAAGTGGTGGACCTGATCTATGCGGGCGACTACCTGGCGGCAGCTTCCAAAATGCGCGAAGACAACGCGCTGCCCGCCATCACAGGCCGCGTCTGTCCGCAGGAAAATCAGTGCGAGGGCGGCTGTATTCTGGGCAGGAAGGGCGAGGCCATTGCCATCGGCAATCTGGAGCGCTTTATCGCCGATTTCGAGCGCAATAGTGGACAGCTAGGCCTGCCAAAGATTGCGTCAGCGACGGGAAAGAGCGTGGCCATTGTGGGCAGCGGCCCTGCTGGACTCTCAGCCGCAGGCGACCTGATTCAGAAAGGCCATCGCGTGCGCGTCTTTGAAGCGCTGCACGAACTCGGCGGCGTGCTCGTGTACGGCATTCCTGAATTTCGCCTGCCCAAGACCATCGTAAAGGGCGAGGTGGACAATCTGCGCAAGATGGGTGTGGAGTTTGAGACTAATGTCATCGTCGGTAAGAGCGTAACTATTGACGAACTGATGCAGGACGAGCACTTCGACGCCGTTTTTGTTGCCACTGGCGCGGGCTTGCCACGCTTCCTCGGCGTTGAAGGCGAGCACCTGAATGGCGTGTACTCCGCCAACGAGTTTCTTACTCGCGTCAACCTGATGCGGGCTTACAAGTTTCCCGAATCCGACGAACCCGTCTATGACTGCCGCGACCGCGACGTCATCGTAGTAGGCGGCGGAAACACCGCGATGGACGCTGTCCGCACCGCGCGGAGGCTTGGCGCAAGATCGGCAACCCTCGTCTATCGACGCTCACTGGAAGAGATGCCAGCGCGCGCCGAGGAAGTAAAGCACGCCAGGGAAGAGGGCGTGGAGTTCCGGATGTTGACCAATCCCGAGGAGTTTCTTGGCGACGAAAAAGGCTGGCTCACCGGAGCACGCTGCGTGCAGATGGAATTAGGTGAACCCGACGCCAGCGGCCGCCGCAGTCCGGTGGAGATCAAGGGCTCGGACTTCATACTCCCCGCGCACCTGGCTATCATCGGCGTCGGAACCACGGCGAACCCGCTGATCCAAAGCACCACGCCGGACCTCAAAACCACGAAGAAAAACTACATCGTGATTGACGAGGAAACCGCACGCACCTCCAAGCGCGGCGTCTTTGCTGGAGGCGACATTGTGACCGGCGGAGCCACAGTCATCCTCGCCATGGGCGCGGGCCGCAAGGCCGCAGCATCCATTCACGATTACCTGGTAAGCGGCGTGTGGGAGACCGTTCCCGAGCCAGCATAGTTCAAGTGCGTGCGATTATTTGGCAGCGAGGCGCAGCCATTGTGTGCTCGCCTCGCTGCTATGATTACGCATCGAGAGGAACCTTGGCAGAGAAAGCCGCTGCACCAAAGAAAAAAACCGGTCGCGCAAGTGGAACTGTTGGCGAAGGTCTTTCGCCGAAAGATATGCGGACGTTGCGCTCGTTAAACACTCCGGCGAAGATTCAGAAGTTCATCGACGCGATACGATACGATTACGCCGACACCGCACGGTCTCCGAAGCGCGTTTTGCGCGAGCGCGCGGGACATTGCATGGAAGGCGCACTGCTGGCCGCCGCAGCGCTACGCGTGAACGGCCATCCAGCACTGCTGATGGACCTGGAAGCGGTTCGCGACGATGACCACGTGATCGCTTTATACCGCGAACATGGCCTCTGGGGAGGCATCGCAAAATCAAACTATGCTGGGCTGCGATTCCGCGCCCCCATCTACCGCACGCTTCGCGAACTGGCTCTCAGCTACTTTGAGCACTATTACAATCTGCGAGGCGAACGTACTCTGCGCGCATACTCGGCGGCGGTAAAGCTGTCGCGCTTCGACTCGCAGCACTGGATGACCTCCGAAGAGGACGTATGGTGTGTGGCCGAGTACCTGGTGGACGCCCGGCACTACGCACTATTCCCCAATAAGATCGCTCGCACCCTGCCGCGCCTTGACCGCCGAAGCTATGAAGCCGGCATGCACGGCACGGTCAAGCACTGAGCTTCTCGCAATAGGCAACGCCCGCGCTTACATCCTTACCCTACGTTATAATGAAGAGTTACGCATAGCCCGCCGCCGCTCTCTGGGAGGCGTCTGGCGCTATTGCGGGAGTGGGGACTACGGTCACATGGAATTGAAGGTTACAAGCCACTACAAACCGCAGGGAGATCAGGCTTCGGCCATTGAGCAGCTTGTGCGTGGGCTCAATGAGGGCGAGAAGCACCAGGTACTGCTTGGCGTGACCGGCTCCGGCAAGACGTTCACAATGGCCAAGGTCATTGAAGAGTGCCAGCGCCCCGCGCTTGTCATGGCGCACAACAAGACACTGGCCGCGCAGCTTTATCACGAGTTCAAGAGCTTCTTCCCGAACAACGCGGTCGAATACTTTGTCTCCTACTACGACTACTACCAGCCAGAGGCTTACATTCCGGCTGGAGACATTTACATTGAAAAGGAATCCACGGTTAATGACGAGTTGGACAAGCTGCGCCTCTCCGCCACTCGTTCGTTGTTTGAACGGCGCGATTGCATCATCGTCGCGTCGGTAAGCTGCATCTACGGCCTGGGCTCGCCGGAAGCTTACTACGGCATGCTGCTCTTCCTCGAAAAGGGGCAGAAGATCAAGCGCAAGGACATCACCAGCAAACTCGTGGAGATTCTCTACGAGCGCACTGATCTTGACTTCAAGCGCGGCACCTTCAGAGTGCGCGGCGACGTCATCG
>Ga0182012_10003914_pt1 | contig 15693 bp, 11 predicted proteins | sample 612S2SmetaG_FD_120486 | JGI IMG/M metagenome (GOLD analysis project Ga0182012, IMG submission 120486) | Permafrost microbial communities from Stordalen Mire, Sweden - 612S2S metaG | ecosystem: Environmental > Terrestrial > Soil > Wetlands > Permafrost | place: Sweden: Stordalen | collected...
CAAAAACCAGTCCAGAACTCCCAGTTGCACGGAACTAAATCCCAGGAGCGCAACGCATAAAGACAGGAAAAACCACCACTCGAAACAGGAACCAGCCGGGTCTATACTCCCCACATGCCGCAATCCAGGCTCAACTTACCCGATATCCTCGCCTCCCTTTCCGAGCACTACGGCGAACCGCACCCTCCGCCCGCCAATGGCCTCTTCGAGCATGTGATGTGGGAAAACGCCTGCTACCTGCTGCCCGACGAGCGCCGTCTGGAAGTCTTCGAATCCCTGCGCCGGCAAGTTGGCCTCACCGCCTCGGCCATCCAGAACGCAAAGGAGTCTGTGCTGCTCCCGCTCGCTCAGCGCGGCGGCATGCGCCCTGAAACCCGCGTCTTCCGCTGGCGCGAGATCGCCCGTATCACCCTCACCCAATTCGCCGGCAATCTGGACGGAATCCTCACCCAGTCCTACGCCGACGCCAGGCGCGCGCTTAAGCAGTTCCCTACGATCGGCGACCCCGGCGCAGAAAAAATCCTCCTTTTCTGCGGCATGGCGCCGCACCCAGTCCTGAGCCTGCCGCTCGAATCGAACGGTCTCCGCGTCCTCGTCCGCCTCGGATTTGGCCGAAGCCAAAAAAGTTACGGCGCCACCTACCGCTCCGTACAGGACGCCATCAGCCGCCAACTTCCGACCAGCGCACACGAACTCACCCAGGCCCATCTCCTCCTCCGCGAGCACGGCAAAATCCTTTGCAAAGACAAGTCACCACTCTGCCACCAATGCCCCCTCGCCCCGAATTGCACCTACGCTGCGACTCTGGCCGGCTCCTTTCTTTCCCCAAACCACTGAGATCGCAAAGCGGTCCACTGCTCGATCTCTCAAGTTCGGGGCTGGTCGCCGCGAGGCAAAACTGACATTCCTTCGATAGCCTTCGTCAATCATCAGAAACAGACATCCACCCCCGGTTCTTGGCCTCGATTGTTTGGTTTTCACCCAGCTTATGGGGCTGTCGCAAGCCTGAAGAATCCGCCGCTCGCTCACGCCGGTTTAGACTGAATTTGCTGCTTTCGGCCGACTCAATGCGGGCAGCGGAAGGTGAGCCTTTTCTTTGCCCAGCACCACGCAGCCCTCTTGTACTATCGTCGTCCCCTGCTATAACGAGGGCGCGCGCCTCAAGAGCGGCAACTTTCTGGAATTCGTTCTCGGTCACCAGAACATCCAGTTCCTCTTTGTGAACGATGGCAGTACAGACAACACGCTGGCCGTCCTCAACACCTTGTGCGCCCAATCTCCGGAACGAATGCAGTTACTGGACCTCCAACCCAACGGTGGCAAAGCCGAAGCGGTGCGCAAAGGAATGCTCTCCGCCCTGGAGAGCGGCGAAGCGGCATACGTCGGCTTCTGGGACGCGGATCTCGCGACCCCGCTTGAAACCATTCCGGAGTTCGCAGCACTTCTCGACGGCAACGCGCATTTGCAGATGATCTTTGGCGCGCGCATCCGGCTATTGGGGCGGCAGGTGCATCGGCGCGCTATCCGCCATTACCTCGGCCGCTGCTTCGCTTCGGTGGTTTCGATCGCCCTCAGGCTGCCGATCTACGACACCCAATGCGGCGCCAAGCTTTTCCGCGCCACGCCTGAGCTGGAGCAAGTGCTGCGAGATCCATTCCTCTCGCGCTGGATATTCGATGTGGAGATTCTCGCCCGTTACATTGCCCTGCACTACGGCGACAATACATTCCTGATTGAGTCGATCTACGAGCTGCCGCTGAAGCAATGGGAAGATGTAGCCGGTTCCAAGGTGCATCCGAGCGACTTCCTCAAGGCTACCTTCGATATTTGGCGCATTTATCAGACCTACATTGCGCCCCTGCGGAAGTGAATGCAGGCCTGTGTTGACTGAGGGGACTTTCTCCCATAGGCTTAGGGCACAAACCCGATGCCGCACTTCATCTTAGGCTAACTTGTCCCCCAGGTGCCCCAATGAAGTTTTCCGCTCTTCTTCTCCATGTGCTTCTGCCTCTGTGCACGATTTTGGGCTTGGTCTTTGCGGTTTTATACAGAGCCGTTCCGAGTGCGTTTGAGAGATTGTCGCGGCTGTTCAGCCGTTCCTTCTGGTTCGTCGGCGCGACGGTGATGATCGCTGTTTACGCCCTTGCCCTGGTCTTTAATCTCTATTTGCCGATGGTGATCGATACCGCGGAATCCACGGTGGCCTCGGCGGCGTATCTCTGGGCCCATGGCAGTCCGCTCTACCTTGCGGCCAATCAGGCTGAGCACTATTCCATCATGTATGGGCCGCTCTGCTATATACCGTTTGCAGGGGCGCTGCTTGTTTTTGGAGCAAGCATTTTCTCCCTGAAGCTGCTGGTCCTGCTCTTCAACCTTCTCTTGTTTCTGACTATCTGGCTTGTCTTTCGACCCATCCTGGGAAAGACCGGAGCGCTGAGCGCGATGGCCTTTGTCGCCTGCGCCTTCCTGATGAAGGGAATGTCGACCCTGATGATCCGCGGCGATGCGCCGCTTGCCCTATGCGCCGCTTTGGCGCTGCTGGCGGTTTCGCTGCGGCGAAGTTATCTGGCTGTGGCCTTATTTGCGCTCTCCGCGGCGTTTGCCGGCAACGTGAAATTCACAGCGGTCTTTTACTTTCTCGTTCCCTTCTATTTCCTGTGGCGCCGGTACGGATGGGGCGCGGCGATCGTGACGGCGATCATTACCCCGCCCTTGATCCTGGCGCCTTTTGCGCTGCCCCACGTTCCTTTGAGAGCCTATCTCGATACCCTGCATGGCGCCTCCCGCCAGCCGCTTGGATTGAATGTCGTGGCGATGAATGTCGTCGCTGCGCTGATTCTGTTGGTGCCTCCGGTGCTTGCGTTTAGCCGGTTCTATCTCGCGGACAAGCCGCGGGCTCTGGCTTCTCTTCGTAGCCACTGGATATTGGCGGTACTGTTTTTGATGAGCATCGGTGGCAGCGTGCTGACGGGAGGGAAACTTGGATCAGGCCGCCCTCACCTCAATCCCACATTTATCATTGCGGCGTATCTAGCAGCTTTGATCTGGAGAGAGACCGGCGCTGTGCGGAGTGAGTTGGTGAACGTCTTTGCCTGCGCATTTGCCGTCTACGCCATCGTCATGGTCCTGCCGGCTGTCGATCAACTGCATGACATGTGGGGGCTCTGCGTCGAACGCCGCGCTTATGCGCTTGAGGTCGTCTCGGATATTACCGGCGTCCTTCTGGAACATCCCGGTCAGCTTGTGGAGATGGGATATGACGAGACTCCAAAGGCTGGGGCCATGGTGAGCGATCTTACCCAGTTTCGCCCGAATCTGGTCTTTGCCGGCAATCCGGACAGCACGGATGCCGTGGCGATATCGGATATGGAGTTGTCCGGGATAGCCATCCCGCAGGCGACCATCGACCTGGTGCGGTCCTGCCGAACCCAGATCTGGCTGATTCCCCGCGACGGGAGCCCGTTCTCCACGCTCAATCTGTATGCGGAAGCTGCGCCGCAGCGATTCTCCGATCTGCACATGTTCAGCCCGGCATTTCGCTCGGCCTTCTTCGATACCTACCGAAAGGTGGGGTCGAGCCGTTTCTACGACATTTGGGCCTGTTCGACCCACGGGTAAGCCGGGGCTTCGCCTGCATGGAAAATCAGGCGCTTTGTTGACGCTGGCGCGCCGCTATCCATTGCGTGAGTGCCAGCGCCAGCAGCACCGAGCAGGCAGCGAACAGGTAAATGGGCGGATAGCCGAATCCGCTGATGATGGCGCCGGCTGCGGGTCCGATCACCATCAAGGCAAAGTCCATGAAAACGCCGTATGCGCCAAGCGCGGTGCCTTTGTCCTGAGGAGGAATGCGCCGGACAGCTTCGACTCCGAGCGCCGGGAAGACCAGCGAGAATCCGAAGCCGGTGAGCGCCGCGCCGGCAAAGGATAGCGGCTCGCTGTGGCTCAACCAGAGCAGCAACAGGCCGAGGAACTCGGTGGCGAAGCAGACCGATGCAACGGTGAATCCCCCTACGCGGTTAATGGCATGCGAAAAGACCAGCCGGGCAAAGACAAAGAACGCGCCGAAGAGCGTGAGCGCGAAGGCTGCGCCAGACCAGTGGCGATGGGTAAAGTCCAGCGTGATGAAGGTAGCCAGCACGCCAAAACCGACGCTGCCCAGCGCCAACCCCATGCCATAGGGAGCGACTCTGCCAAAAACATGATGAAAGGGGAGCTTATCTCCATGGGAGACCGGGGCATGCGGCAGCCGCTGCGCCAAAAGGATCGGCGCAAATCCCAATAGCGCCACCATGGCGCCGATGGTCCAGAAGCCGAAGACCCGCTCCAAAAAGACGCCTAGCGGTGCTCCGAGCGCCAGCGCGCCGTAGGTGCAAATGCCATTCCAACTGATGACGATGGCAGTGTGTTCTGAGCCGACCCGCAGGATACCCCAGATGGTCGCGCCGGTCGAAGTGAGGCTCTCGCTCACGCCCATCACCAGCCTGCCAATGACCAGCAGGGTGAGCGCCAGCCATGGAATGTGGACAAAAAGTGCCGAGCCGAGCATCAGCACGCCGCTGAATCCGCCAATCGCCAGGCCGTAGGTTACGGTGCGTTTGGCTCCCAGCCGGTCGACCATCCAGCCTGCGCGCGGCCGGGAGATCACCGTGGCCACGTATTCCATGCTGATGATGAGCCCGGCAAGCACCGTGCCGAAGCCAAGGTTCAAGTGAACGTACGAGGGCAGGATCGCCAGTTGAACGCCAATGGCGAGATAGCAGACAAATGTGAAGAAAACAAAAGGAAGTATCTGCGCGGAGAGCGCCCGCATTGGCGAGCTTTCCGCGGCGGTAGTGGTCATATCCGTTCCTGGCGGGTTGAAGGCTGCGTTCCGATCGCTGAGCGATCGAAGGCCAACCTCCTCTCCAGTATAGGATTCGGCGGAGTCCCATTCGGCTTCAATCGGCAATCCCGGCAGGGCAATCGCATGAACGATGGCTCGGCTCGTGCCAAAGAAAAGCTACCAAAATGGACTGAAACCGGGGGTGGTACTACTTTTCCCTGCCATATTGCCATAAGAATCAATGGGATACGGTAATTTTTCGGTGCGCTTAAGCGCACTTTAGGCGTACTTAAGGGACATATTCGGCGCACCTTTTGCCTCCTTTCGTTTCGATCCGCGGCGCTTGCGGCAAGAGGCGAGCAGGAGGAAGTTGGTTGCCCAATTGGAACCCTGATTCATTGTGCTCTTTTTCGGAATAGTTATACGCAGACGCAGGCGCCTGGAAATAAACGACTTATAACAAATTTGCTTGACAAAACCGGATGGATTGCGCAGGGCTGAACTTGGGCGGCAAGTCGTCTCCATTATTTCTGCATACGATTGCCCTGGCAATCCCGGCGCAGGATTTCTTACCGATTGGTACGATGGATAGGATGGCTGGCTTTCATATTGAGAACTTCGGTTGCCGCGCGGCCCGCGCCGATGGCGAGGCGGTAAGCACGCGCCTGCTGGCCACCGGGCTGACGGAATCGAAGCTCTCCGAAGCCGATGTGGTGGTGGTGAATACTTGCTCCGTAACCGCTGAGGCCGATCGCGACGCCCGTGCATTCGTGCGCAAGACGCGGCGACTGAATCCCCAGGCAAAAGTGGTAGTCACGGGCTGCTACGCGCAGCGCGCGCCGGAGGAGATCGCTGCGCTGGACGGCGTTTCTGCCGTTGTCGGCAATAGCCACAAGGGACTGGTGCCGCAAATTATTCAGGAAATGCTGGGAGCCGAGGTTGCAGCTCCTCTGATTCCGTCTACAAATCTGTTTTCTTCAAGCGCAATGGGCCGGGTCTGGGCCGACGATAGTTTCGCGCACTCTTACATCGAGGATGCTCAGGTGTTACCTGGGCTTCAGACGCGGCCGAATCTCAAGATTCAGGAGGGCTGCGGCAATCGCTGCACCTTTTGCGTGATTCCGACGACGCGCGGAGCATCGCGCAGTCTGGCCGCGGACAAGGTCTTGGCGCAGGTGCGAGGATTTGCTGCCGCGAAAGGTAAGGAGCTGGTGATCTCCGGTATCAACCTGGGCCGTTGGGGATGGGACCTGCCGGAAAAGCAGTCACTTGCGAGTTTGCTCAGGGAAATCCTGAGCGAAACCGGCTTGCCCCGGCTGCGCCTCAGCTCCATTGAACCGATGGACTGGACACCGGAGCTGATTGGCCTGATGCGCGACTTTGGCGGCCGGAACCTGGCTCGCCACGCGCATCTGCCGCTCCAGTCCGGTTCGGACGCGGTGCTTCGCCGGATGCATCGGCGCTATCGTCCCTGGCACTACGAGCAGAAGATTGCCGCGCTGCTGGAAGCTGCCGGACCGGAACTGGCGATTGGCGCGGACGTCATGGTGGGATTTCCCGGTGAAACCGAGGCGGAATTCCTCGAAACCTATGAATTGATTGCTGGCCTGCCGTTTGCCTATCTGCATTTGTTTCCGTTTTCGCCGCGGCCCGGCACGCGAGGATGGGAATTGCACCGGCAATGCCCGGTCGCGACCCAGGCCGTGAACGAATGGATGGCGGCGCTGCGCGATCTGATCTCCGAAAAGACGCATCGATTCCGGGCCGGTTTCGTTGGCAAGAGGCTGCCGGCCATCACGCTGCATACTCCGGAACAAATCGCGGCGCAGGGCGCAACGTCGGCGCTGACGGACAACTTCCTGCCGGTCGAGATCGCGGAGCCGATAGCTTCGAATCGACTGGTAGCCGTTCGAATCGCCGGGTTGCGAGCAAGAGGCAGAGATGGAGCCGGCGTCCTGCTGGGCGATGCTTGGCCCTCGGCTGTACCGAAGAGCGGTGCGCGTATTGCGCCTGGAGCGCCCCAGGGAGCCGTTTTGCTCGATCAGCAAAGTGTGCCGGCACGCCCCCATCGATATCACGAACAAGATGAAACAGTAAATTTTCCTACCGTCTCCTCCGGGATTTAGAATCCTGCCCATGAGAACTTCCGGGATTCGCTTTCTCGCATTCGCCTTGGCCTCTTTCATGGGCGCCACGATGGTAACCACAAGCGCGCGGGCGCAGCAGCCGGCTCCGCCTGCCGGGGCCATGAATCACGGCGGCATGCCGACGATGAATGACGATTGGCCGAAGGAGAAGCTGGAAAAATCACCGCGACACCAGGAGTGGGTCTCGATTAGGTATGGGAACCGGACGGTGCAGGCCTTTGTGGTGTATCCAGAGGTAAAGGAAAAGGCTCCCGTGGTGGTGGTGATCCACGAGATCTTTGGGCTGAGCAACTGGGCACGGAGCATGGCGGACGATCTGGCGGCGGCTGGCTATATTGCGATTGCGCCGGATCTGCTCTCCGGGACGGCCCCCAAAGGCGGAGGGAGCAGCGAGTATCCCGATCAAGACGCTCGGGTGAAGGCAGTTTCCGAGCTAAACAAAGACACGGTGATAGCCGACCTGGATGCTACGGCGGACTACGGTAAGAAGCTGCCGGCCTCAAACGGGAAACTGGCTGTGGTGGGTTTTTGCTGGGGCGGGAGCAAGTCGTTTGCCTTTGCCACGCATCGCAAGGACCTGAACGCGGCGTTTGTGTTTTACGGCACGGGTCCGGATGCTGCGGCGATCGCCCAGATTCACGCGCCGGTATACGGATTCTACGCGGGCAACGATTCGCGGGTCGACGCAACGGTGCCGGGGACGGCCGAGGCAATGAAAGCGGCTGGGAAAAAGTTTGAGCCTGTGACTTACGATGGCGCCGGACATGGGTTTATGCGGGCAGGTGAGGCTCCGGACGCCACGCCGGAAAACAAGAAGGCGCGCGAGGAGGGGTTAGCGCGCCTGGAAAAACTGCTGAAGGGCATGTAGCCGAGGCGTTGGAGCCTCCGTGTCTAGGAAGCTCCAACGTTGACTGGCATCAGTAGCCGATCGTGAATCGCTCGCGCTCGTGCTTCGGCGACTCCAGCTCATCCACCAGCGCAATGGCATAGTCTTCCATCGAAATACGGCTATCGTTCTGCTCGTTGGCGATCAGCGCGTCCTTGCCGAGGCGGAATTTGCCGGTGCGTTCGCCGGGTTCAAAGAACGCCGCAGGACTGAAATAGGTCCAGTTGATTGAGGACTGTTTCAGCAGATCCAATACGTTGGCATGGGAGGTTGCGATCGGCAACCACGCCTCTGGAACGTGGCCGCTGGCAATCAGCGAAACTCCGGGCGCAACTTCCAGACTTCCCGCGCCGCCGACGATCAGCAGGCGAGGAACGCCGGATTGTTGCGCGGCCTCGATGAACCGCTCGGTTACCGGCAGCAGTTGATCCGTATCGTCCGGCGGTGGGGCATAGGCGCTCACTGCGGCATCTACGCCGCCGATTTTGGCAGCGATGGCTTCGGCAGACGAGACATCCCCTTCGACCACTATCAATCCGGGCCCAGAAGCGAGTTTTGCCGAGTCGCGGACGATTGCCGTTACCTGATGTCCGCGCGAGAGAAGCTCTGTGAGAATGCGGCTGCCGGATTTGCCGGTAGCACCGTAAAGGGCGATGTGCATGTTTGGTTTCTCCTGATTCCGGTCAAGGGCGGAGCCTGCCGTCATTTTCTAGATGGGCCGGATTCGCCGTCGTCGCAAACAATCATACAAATAGCGCAAGAATGCGAATTGGTTGAATTTCGGTGGCATCGATCCCTGCATCTGTCCTATTAGGAGAAAAGAACAGTTCTCACGGGATAAAGTGCGAATCCTTCCGTTCAATTCGATACTCCAAGTAACAGCGGCTTGCATCGAAGCAGTGGTATACTCGGAGCGCAAGCTTGTGTTTGTGTAACGGCGCACTTGCAGCGGCACCACGGAGGAGAACCATCGCACTCGATAAGCGTTCAGCAAAGTCATTTATCCGTATCAACGAAAGAATCCGTGCGCGGGAAATCCGCGTTATTGACGAAAATGGGGAGCAGATGGGGATTCTGCCGCCCTTCGAGGCATTGAAGATCGCCCGTGAGCGTGGCCTCGATCTGGTGGAAGTCTCGCCCAACGCCATCCCGCCTGTCTGCCGCATCCAGGATTACGGCCGCTTCCTCTACGAGAAAGACAAGAGCGAAAGCGCTGCGCGCAAGAAGCAGAAGGTCATCACCGTCAAGGAAGTCAAATTCTCTGTCACCGTGGACGAGCACGATTACCAGACCAAGAAAAATCAGGCCGTGCGCTTTTTGACGGAAGGCGACAAGGTCAAGGCAAGCCTGCGCTTCCGCGGTCGCCAGATGGCGCACCGCGAACTAGGCTACGCCAAGATCAATCGGCTGATCCAGGATATTGGCGATGCGGGCGTGGTAGAGTTCATGCCGCGCATGGAAGGAACGATCCTGCACGCGATTATCGCTCCTGCCAAGAAACAGGAACAGCAGCCTGCCAAGCCTAAGGTTGCCGCGCCTCCTCCGGCTGCTGCGCCGAAGCCGCCTCAGGCCAGCGGTCCCCAGGCATAAGCCAGGTCGATTCCGCGCATAAAACTTTCAAGCTGAGAGCCGTTTCGCTTCTAGGAAGCGGCTTTTTTCGTTTTCGCCCGTGTATTCTGGCGGAATGAAGCCGTCTCTTTGCGCTTTCCGCGGCCTGTGCGGCCTTGTGCTCCTTACGCTCGTGCTGCCTTTGACGCTCTCACCGGCACACGCTGAGGATCCGCGATTTCCCAACTCGGAAGATCTTCGTCATGTGAAGGGCATAGCGTCGCCGCTGCTCTCTCCGGATGGGACGCAGGTGCTTTTCACCATGACGGACGCTACGGCGGATGGCGCGAAAAGTCATCTTTGGCTGGTGAGCGTCGCCGGAGGAACGGCGCGGCAGCTTACGTTTTCTCCTGCAGCCGACAAGCGCGGGGAGCACAACGCGGTTTGGGCGCCGGATGGCAGCGCGATCTATTTCCTGGCCAAGCGCGGGGAGAACACGCAACTGTTTCGCCTTCCGCTGAATGGCGGCGAGGCCAGCACTTACGAAATGAAAGTGCTGCCTGTGGTCGACGACTCGAAGGAGCCGGGATTTATCCCTCCCGCAAAGGCAGACGCCAAGAAAGATGACGCCAAGCCGGAGCCGATTGCGATCAACGTCGGCGGATTTGCCATCTCTCCCGACAGCCATTGGGTGGCCGTTTGGGCATCCGATCCGGAGACGGCCGGCGAGAAAAAGGCCAAGGATGCCAAGGCGGACGCTGTCTGGGTGAATCACGAGCACCATGGCGCGCGACTGTATCTGGCTGCGCTCAAAGGCGATGGTGGATTGGATGGCGGACTGAAGCCGGTCGCATTGGCGCCCGATGTGCACGGCGTTTCCTGGTCGCCGAAGAGCGACCGCATGATCGTGGTGACGGAGCTGCCGAACGAGGCTAGCGATCTTGGCCCGGCGGGATCGGCATGGCTGATTACCGCGAATGCGCTGGACAAGCCGGTGCCGCTGAGGGGCATTCCGGCCACGGTTCGGCCCGGATTTGGCTGGAGTCCGGATGGGAATCAGGTAGTCTTTGCCGCGCAGACGCCGGAGGACGCGCCTCCGGGCGAAGCTGAGCTGTTTGCTCTGGCGCTACCCGGAGCCAACCCGTCGGAAAAGACGGAGGCGCTGCGCGTCACGGCAGGATTCAACGCCGGCGTGGGCGGCGGAGAGCCGGTGTATCTGCCGGACGGGAAGGTGCTGGCTTCGGTCTCGAAAGGTACGCGGCTGACAGCGGTACGGCTCACGCTGGACGGCAAGACAGCTCCGGAGGATGTAGCACAAAGTACGCCGGTAGTTTTCGGACTGGGAACGAACCGGAAGCAGACCGGGTGGGTTTGGCTGGCCTCCAGTAGCGACAACCCCGAGTCGCTTTGCTACGCGGCCACGCTCGGCGGCGCATGCAAGATGCTGGCTACGCCGGAGCTAACAACTCAGCGATTCCGCGGCGTGAAGTCGCAACTGGTGACCTGGAAGAGCGATGGGCTGACCATTGAAGGACTGCTCTATCTGCCTCCTGAGGCGGCGACGAAGAAGGTTCCACTGATTGTCGATGTGCACGGAGGCCCGCATGGGGCCTGGGAAGACCGCTACATGGAGTGGAATGGCTTTTTGGCCAGCCATGGATGGGCGGTTTTGCGGCCCAATCCGCGCGGTTCGAGCGGCTATGGCGCAAAGTTTGCGGCGGCCAACAAGAATGACCTTGGTGGAGGTGACTTCCGCGACATCATGGCCGGCGTGGATGCGGTTGTGAAGCAGTTCCCCATCGATCCAGACAAGCTGGCGCTGATGGGTTACAGCTATGGCGGCGAGATGGCCGGCTTTGCCGAGGGCAAAACGGATCGCTTCAAGGCCATTATCAGCGGCGCGCCGGTCATCGACCAGTTCAGCGAATACGGGACGGAAGGCGGTTCCTGGTACGACCGCTGGTATTACGGCAAGCCATGGGAGCATTTTGAAGATGCATGGCGGCAAAGCCCGCTTTCGGGTGTGGGGAAGGCCAAGACGCCGTTTCTGCTACTGCAAGGGGAAGCAGACTCGACAGACCCGGTGGGCCAGGCGCAGGAGATGTATCGCGCGCTGCGGCAGGCGGGAGTTCCGGTGGAGCTTGTGACTTATCCGCGCGAGGATCATGGGCCGCTGGCGCGCGGCATCTTCGGCTACCCGGTTCCGGAACCTTGGCACGGGTTCGACGGGCGGCAGCGGATTGTGCAATTTCTGCAAAAGGGGTTCGGCGAAGAGGCCAAATGACGGTCAGCGGCGGGGCCGAAAGGTCCACTGAATCTTGGCTGTAACCGATTCGGCATTCGGTTCCAGGTTGACCCCCGGGTGGGTAACGTCGCGGGCCCAGGTGCGGTCCCAGATGACGTAAAAGTCGTCTCCAGGGCGAAAAGTCCAGCGCAGGCGGGTGTTGCTGCTCAGGTCGAAGGAGACATTGTCGTACTGGACGAATGTGCTCAGGGAAAGATCAGGACTCCAGGAGAGCGCTCCATTGAACTGCCAGAGCTTCTCGACAAAGTTGCCCTGCGGTGTATGGGCAAAATACTCCTCCGCGGTGCCGGTTGCCTCCGCACGCCCATGGAAAGCGGTCCAGCTCAGCGAGTTGGTCTGGTCATAGAGGTGGCCGCTGTAATAGCCGCCGACGAAGCTTGAGTTCGTAAAGACCAGCGACCGCTGCGGACTGCTGTCAAAGGTAACGCCATAGCGCTGGAAGTTATAGGAACCTGTTGGATAGGAAACAGACGGCACGATGGCGAAGGGCGCGGTCAGCACCTCGTGATCGACATAAGCAGTGACTGCGAGCATGTCGCCCGAGGTCATGGTAATCGCCAATGGGTAGATGGTGAACAGTTGCGACTGCAGATTGCCGTGGGTATCCGTAGTGCGGTTGTATCCGAAACTGGAGAGCGCCTGGCGAATAGCCCGGTATGGGCCGGTGGCCGAAGGGCGCGGTCGAAACTGGCACATGGCGTCAGTTTGGTGAGTCTGCGGGCGAGGCAGAAAGCCCATCAGGGGGTCGAAACCATCTTCAAAACGGTTGGTTCCGGCCGTGCAGTTCAACAGATCGTTGGGGTAAGTGGCCCGTAGCCCCCAAGCCTCGCGATTGCCCCGGGGCACGTCGCCTTGAGTTGTGGCGCCCCAGCCGCCGAATTGCAAGCTGTGCTTTCCCATAAAATTCGGGGTGTTCCACTGGGCGTCGGCCCCAATCATGGTGTTCGAAAGCAGGGCTTCCGGGTCGCCGTGGGTCAGGATGGATCCGATACGCAGGTGCTTGTCGACGTCGTAAGCCACGCGGCTGGCAATCAGGTTGGTTCCCTCAACTTTTGCCGAGGGAAGTGCCAGATCGCTGACGACAAAGCTGGGAACATAGGTGGAGCGCGTCTTGGCGTCGAGAAACGCCAGGCTCCACGGACCGACATGGCCATCGAGCTTGATGCCGCCATCGAGTGGAATGTCATATCCGTCGAGCAGCCCTACGTTGCGGCTGAAGAAGGGAATGAAAGAGGTATTCAGCCCCAGGCCAAAGGAGTAGAGGTTGGCAGCTTCCAGAAAAAAGGCCCGTTTCTCGGGAAAATAGAGCGGCCAGGGCGTGATGTCGATCTGCCGGGAGTCGACTTCTGTCTCGGCGAAGTCGGTGTTGACACTGAGAATGGCGGCCAGTTGCGGAGTGATGCGCCAGGTGATTTCGCCGCCTGCGTCGCCACGCCAGTTGCGCGCCGTGGGATCGAAGTCGCGCAACATCGTACCGCTGGTATACGGAGCAAATTCCAGTCCGAGGCCCTGCTTAAGGGGCGTCAAAAGCTCCATCGCGCCGTCGCGGCTCATGTCGAAGAGATCTGCATCGAGGGTTGGCGAAGCCCAGCGCAGTTCGGTCTGGTCGCGAGCGACGGAGCGATCCAATTGCAGGCCCCAATGCGTCGAGCCGCTCGAGAAGTTGAGCGTTTGCGCCGGAATCCAGATTTCCGCCGACCAGCCATCCGGCGTTCGCGCGGTCCGGGCATTCCAGATGCCGTCCCAATCGGTCGAAAAGCTCGCCGGGCCGGAGATCAATCCGTCGAAGCGAGCGGCGGCTTCGTTGATCTGGAAATAGTAGCCGGTGCGCTTGTCGTCAAAAGTGTCCAGCAAAACCGAAACGGTATCATCGTCTGCCACGCCATCGTATTGCAAGGTATGCACCTGGATCGCCCTGGGATTCGGATCGTAGCAATGAAAGCCGAAGATCAAAGCGTCGTGATAGAGGAGTACTCGCACCTCCGTCTTGTAAGGAGTGTTTTGGCCTGGGTGGGGAGATTGCTGGATGAGCAGCATCGGCTCGGCCATCGCCCAGTCCGGCTCATTGAGCTTGCCGTCGATGTCAATCGGACCGGTTGCCTCACGCACATGCACGGTGGGAAGCGTCGCTTGACGAAGGGCAGCTGCAGGTTCAGGTGCCGTTGGCAAAGGGTTCTGAAGTCCGGCCGTCGCTTGCGCGGCGCCGGAATAACAGGCTGCCGAGAGAAAAATGGCCGCCACCAGGCGCAATGCCTTGTCCCGTTGCAAGCCGGCAACGCATCGCGGAGTAGTTGTCTGGCGCGGATAACGGGGCACAACTCGCCTCATGAAGCCCGATCTACCTCAAAAAGTATCCATGAATCGCGTCCGCAACTGAGCGGTTCGGATCATGGATCTCCCCAGCTGGAGAACTCGGATGGTGGTGGAAAGCGGCAACAGGGAGCCGCTTCTATGCTACCCGCTTGGCGAACTTCGCGGAGGTGGAGAATTCTATGAGGCGTTAGCGTGCGTGATTCAGGCCGCACTCGAACTTGAGCAGGAGCCAACGGAACGTGCGTCAATCCGGTCGAGCAATGTTACGAATTTATAACACAATAAGACCGGCAGCGATGTCTATAGCGCGATCGAGTTATTGGCGAATCAATAACTCATTCTGGTTACCTTTCATCCGTGCAAGCCGGACGCGCCAAGGGCGCAGACTATCGATTGGGTTGAGGCAGCCTGTTCATGACCTCAGATTCACGACTTCAAGTCCAGGATCCTCGATCCGGGATTAAGCAGGCCACTTCATTCTGGCCGGGCGGGTAGGAGGCGGCGTTGGCGAAACCGGAACAGCGATGAACCCTTCCCGCCAATGGCCGCCCTCCTGACGCGGCGGTTGGCCGACGATGCGAGATTGAATGCGTGACGCGAGATGGTTTGCCTGAAGGGTGCCATCTGTATCGGCCTGGATTGCGTTCCATTCGATGGCCAGGCCGGGCAGACCACCGACGATGGCCTGCAACTGGTCGTGATTGGGCGGCTGGCTGGTGGTGATGGGCAGCAGTTCGGTGAGCGCGGCGTAGGCCTCGGCCAGATGGCTCACCCGGCACTTGCGCTTGGCCGGCAGCGGCGGAATGCCCAGGGATTTCCAGGCAGCGTTGGGGTAGCTTTCGACCAGGATTTTGGACGGCATGGCGTCGGCCTGCTCCCGCGTGGCCAGGCGCTGCCAGCCGAGGCGGCCAAGCGCGTCGTAGAGTGCCAGGCAATAGCCGACAAATCGTTCGTAAGTTCCGGGCAGCACATTGCCGGGCAGGCCGGTTTTGGCGGAAGTGTTCAACTCGCGCTCAGAAACGCGGCAGAACTCCTGCCCGTTGTCCTCCGACTTCCAGGCCTGGGGACCATCCAGCATGAGCACGTTGGCATTGCGCTCTTGGCAAATCCCGTTGAGACGGATAGCCAGCTCGACCACCGGTGGCGGGAAGGGATCATTCCAACGGATGATCTCGCAGGCAATCTGGAGATCGTGTTGAGTACCCTTTTGTTCGAGGAGGACGACTCCCAGGTCAGACCAACTGCGGCAGGCGAGATCGACGGATAGGACAGGCATGGGAGTAAACCTACGCCCGGCTCGGGACGCGGGGCAAGCCGCATGGCGCGAAAATCCATCCTGCGATATACTGATTTGGTCCGCCTTGCGGTCAGGGCTTCCCTGTTCCCAAAGTGGTTCTAATTGGCCGGCGGCCTTCGTGAGGGGGTAGCCGGGCCGAAAAACGAGAAAACAATGCCCAAACTGAAGACCCATACGGGCGCGGCCAAGCGCTTCTCCAAGACTGGTTCCGGCAAAATCAAGCGGCACCAGACCAAGATGCGCCACATCCTTACGTCGAAGCTCCCCAAGACGAAGCGCAAGCTCGGCAAGAGCCTGATCGTCTCGGACGCGGATCACGATAAGGTAGCCCGCATGATCCCGTACGCCTGATTCAAAACAGTCTGAAAAGTGATC
>Ga0182012_10003919_pt1 | contig 15687 bp, 13 predicted proteins | sample 612S2SmetaG_FD_120486 | JGI IMG/M metagenome (GOLD analysis project Ga0182012, IMG submission 120486) | Permafrost microbial communities from Stordalen Mire, Sweden - 612S2S metaG | ecosystem: Environmental > Terrestrial > Soil > Wetlands > Permafrost | place: Sweden: Stordalen | collected...
CGTTCAAGGTGATGTAGAGCGGACCGCAGCCCACATTGGCTTGCACCGTGCGGCCGACCATGACCGGCGGACGCTTACGGTACTGGATGTGGTGCGGAGCCGGAGCGCCGCGTTGCTCCTCGAGCCGCGCCTGCAGGCTCTCGGTCTTGGTGATCAGCTTCGACACCGCTTGCGCGCACGCGACGTTCTTGCTGCGCAGTTCCGCGTTTTCGGTCTGCAGCGCTTCGACTTTGGCGATCAGTCCGGCGATCGTCGCCTTGACTGCTGTTGCGTCCATCCTACCGTACCTCTAGCAGCGCGTTCGCCTTCGCGAGCAGCGCATCGATGTCGAGTTCTTCCAAGCTCTTCGTACCCGCTTGAGCGACCGGCTCCGCCGCCGCGGGTGCGGCCGCTTCCTTGGCTGCCACGTCGCGGTTGCCGCCCTTGATGTCGCCGTCCTTGGAGAAGGTCACGACCTGTTCCGTCCGCGATCCGTCGCGATAGTACGTGAAGCCCTTGCAGCCGGCTTCGTATGCCCGGAAGATCGCCCGCGAGACGTTCTCGCGCGTATCGTCGTTCGGCGCGTTGATCGTCTTGGACACTGCGTTGCACGTGTATTTCTGGAACGCAGCGAGCATGTCGATGTGCTGGTCGACCGTCACGTCGGCCGAGGTGGTGAACACGTCTTGCCAGTGTTTCGGTACGCCGCTGAGGCCCTTGAGCGAGCCGCGGTTCTCCTCGATCTTTCCGAGCAGTTCATCGGAGAAGAAGCCCTCGTCCTTGGCGATCTCTTCGAACAGCGGCACCACGTAGTACAGATGCTGCGGACGCCCTTCGGCGTCTTTCATCACGTGCTTGGTATAGGCCATGCCGAAGTACGGCTCGCAGCCGAACGAGCAGCCCGCGATCATCGAGATCGTGCCGGTCGGAGCGACGGAGAGCAAGGCCGCATTGCGCCGCGGGCGGGAGTCGTTGGCCCACACCGAGAGATGCTTGTTCGGGAAGTCGCCGCGCTCGCGAGCCAACGTTTCGCTCGTCTCCTCGGCACGCTGTTGAATGAACTTCATCAGCTTCTCGGAGAACGCGATCGCCTCAGGCGACCCGTATGCGACCTCGAGTTGGATCAGCAGGTCTGCAAAGCCCATGACGCCCAAACCAACGCGCCGGTTGTTGGTGACCATATCCTCGATCTCGTCGATCGGGTAAATGTTTGCGTCGATCACGTTATCGAGGAAGCGGATGGAGAGCGCGACCGTCTGTGCGAGGCGCTCCCAGTCCACGTCCTTCGCCTGCGCGTCGTAAAAGTGCCCGACGTTGATGGATCCCAAGTTGCAAGAATCATATCCGTGCAAGAACTGCTCACCGCACTGCAATGAGCAGAGATATGCGGCTTGCTTTTTTCCGCTAGCAGTCTTGGACTCGAATCCACCCAAGAAGAAGTTGTGGAAGTCATCTACCGTGCCGTTGTAGACATCAGCTAGTCCGTCGGGCTCGATCGAAACGACGCGGTGATTGAACATGGCTGCGGACTCGCGAAGCTCGTCGAAGCTCCGGAACGGGCTGCTCTCCCGAGTGACCTCGGGAGAGCAGCCGCGCTCGCGGCAAGCCTCAACCCAGTGGCGCTCGAGAACGCCTCCGCGCATGGCTTTCACCTCGGTGAATACCGCTAGTTGCTTTTCGCGGATAGCGGTTTTCTTCGCCCGTAAGGTTCGGGCCCGCGAAGCGTGGCGCTTGCGATGGATCTCAGGCTTGCTGTTGAGCCGCTCCGCATTACACCCTGCCGAGCAGTACGCAATCTCGCGATTCACATACGGTAAGGAGAATTCTTCAGCGCATACCTCGCATCGCTTGTAGACGACCAGGACGCCGACAAGAATTTCCGCATCGTATCCCTGATCCAGTGCCTCCTGGAAGTGCCGTAAGACGCGCGGATCGACGCCGACGTTGTTAAGGAAGCCCAGTTGTTGAGCAGCCCATCCCGAGAGGCCTCGAACTCCGCCGTTGAGATGGTTCCTGCGCCAACCACCGAATTGCTGCGGCAGCCCGTTAGCGAGGGCAAATGTTTCCCACTCGACGGTGCTGAATCGCCGGCCCAACTGACCTGTCAAGGTAAGCGCTGCTTGGCGCAACTGTTCGTTGGACACGCCCGAGAAGCGCTTCTTGCCCTCGCCCGTGTTGTTTGTCGAGTGCTTCGCTTTGTACTCGGTCCAACGATCTGCGCTCCGCGCCGTCTTCGCGCGTCGCATAGGATTCGCGTCTCCGAGCCTGTCGGCGCGGTGCAGAGCATCGTGTTCGGCCCGAGTTATGATCGCGAGGTTTTCGGGCGCATTGTTCTGCGCGTTGCAATCGCGGTGGTGCACCACGTAGCCGGCTGGGATCGTCGTACCGTAGGCAAACTCAGCGATGTAGCGATGCTCGAGCCGGCTGCTTTTCTGCCCATCGTTGACCCACCAGTAATCCTCAGAGCGGCTATTCGCGCCTGGGAATACCTCTTTGATCGAGGCCTCGAAGCGGGTCATGATCTTGAGGCTGTCACCGGGAGCGAGATCTCGCAGTTCCCTATAGGTGCCGTCTCTCAGGCGAAACTTGTGATTCGCGGTGGCCCGCACGGAGGAGCCATCGTCCAACGTCATCTTGAAGACAGCGACCTGATCGCCGGTCTTCCGAGGCCGGCGCATCGTGCGAACCGCGACCTTGCCCCGGTCGTCGAGACAGAAGACGGGAACGTCCCGTCCGGATGCCGCTAACTCGTCGATGCGAACATGCCCTCTGCCGTCGGCAACCGCAACGAGCGTATCACCGGTCACGCACGGATTCGTAGCCTGGATCGGCCCCAGTCCCGGCAGAGGATTTGCTTCCGGATGATCGAGGAACAGGACGCCCGGCTCACCGTTCTGCCATGCGCCTTCGACGATCGCATCCCAAATCTCGCGGGCCTTGACCGTGCGCGCAACGACCTTCGTGCGCGGGTCGAGCAGATCGAAGTCCGCATCGTCCCGGACCGCTTGCATGAACGCGTCGGTGACGCCGACCGAAATGTTGAAGTTGTTGATCTGCGTCTGCAGCAACTCTTGATAGAGGTGAGCAAGCTCCGCCTCGGTGTAGCGTCCCGTATCCGACAGTCGATTCCAGAGCGCTTTGTTCTCGGCGTCGAGTTCCTTCTTGCAGCGCATGAAGTGGAAAATATCGGGATGATCCACGCGGAGCACGCCCATATTGGCGCCGCGGCGCACGCCGCCTTGCTTGATGGAATCAGTTGCCGCGTTGAAGACCTTCATGAATGAAACGGGGCCCGATGCATCCTTGCCCGTCGAGAAGACCTCCGCGCCCTGATGTCGCAGGTCGGAGAACGAGAACCCCGTCCCGCCTCCTGATTTCTGAATGAGTGCCATGGCCTTCAAATTGTAGAAGATGCCTTCGATCGAGTCCGGCACGGGCAACACGAAACAGGCCGAGAGCATCGACAGAGGGCGGCCGGCGTTGACCAAACACGGCGTGTTGGGCAAGAAGTCGCGGCGGCTCATCATGTCGTAGAACTGGCGCGCGACGCCGTCGGCGACGGCATCGGGATCGCGGCCCATCTTCGTGGCATAGGGTCGCTCCGGTTCGGCGATCGCGGCGGCGACGCGCCAGACGAACTCTTTGGGCGACTCTTGGGTCCCGTCGGCCTTCTTCGCGAAATAGCGCTCCTTGAGCACGCGCATGGAGTTCGCGTCAAAGGCGGGTTCGGCCAGGCCGGCGGGGACGGAGGCGGTAACGGGGGTGACGGCGTCGGACATTGAGACCCTCCATCTCGAAAAGACGGTGTTCGGCGGACGGCAATCGAACACCTGTTCGAGAAACGAGAACGGTGCTGCGACGCTTGAGGCTCATATAGTACACCCATGCGTCGCGGGACACAAGATATTGGGGTCATGGATTTCGGCCCCCTTGTGCAGCGCCTGTCCAGAAAAGGCGCTTTCTGTGGGTTCGACGCTGGATTCTGTGAGCAGGCGGTGGAGGGACGGGGCCGCCGGTGCATTGCCTGTGGAGGATTCCGAGGATAGCGGGGACCGCCGGGGAACCCACGGTCGGTGCTTCGTCCCGACTGCTTCGCCGAGCGATTGAGCGGCGTCTCGCTCGACGAGCTGAGCGCCTGCGGCATCCGCGGAATCATCGTCGATCTCGACAACACGCTGGTCGGCTACGGTCAGGACCATCTCGCTGAAGCCGACGAGGCCTGGATTCGTTCGGCCCGCGCCCGGGGATTCGGCATCGTGCTCGTTTCGAACAACTTCACCGGTCGGGTCGGCCGGATCGGCGAGATCCTGGGCGTGCCGGCAATCTCCTCGGCGCTCAAGCCGCTGCCCCGGGGCTTTCTGCAGGCCCTCCGGGTGCTCGGCACGCCGAAAGCGGCGACGATCGTGGTCGGCGATCAACTCTTCACGGACGTCCTGGGCGCAAAATTTTGCGGCTTGCGCAGCATCTTGACCGAGCCCATCGTGGCCCACGACTGGCTGGGCACGCGCGTCTTGCGCTTCCTCGAACGCGTTCTGCTCGGGCGCAAACCGGCGGCGCCGCGCGAACCATGACGACCGAAGCCATCGCCTTCGACCTCTACGGCACGCTGCTCGACTTCACGTCGCTGCGCGAGCGCATCTATCTGCTCACCGGCAACGCGTCGCCGTTCATCGAGACGTGGCGCGCAAAGCAACTGCAGTACGCCTTTGCGGCTTCGCTGATGGGTCGCTACCTCGACTTCGATACGTTGACCGCGCTCGCGTTCGACTACGCGGCCGCACTGCACCGCGCTAGCGTGAATCCGGAAGAACGTGCCGCACTCGTCGGCGCGTGGTCGGAACTGCCCGCTTATCCCGACGTCGCTCCTGCCCTGGCCGCGCTTCGCGAGCGCGGCGTGCGGCTCGCGGTGCTCAGCAACGGTACGCCCAGCGCGATCGCGCGCGCCGTCGAACACGCGGGCATCGGCCGTTATTTCGAAGCGCTCTTATCCGTCGACGATGTCGGCGCATACAAGCCGAGCCCGGAGGTCTACCACATGGCCGTCGAGCGCTTCGCCTTGCCGCGCGAGCGTATCGGCTTCGTGTCGTCGAACGGCTGGGACGCCACCGGCGCCGCCGAATTCGGCTTCACCGTCACCTGGTGCAATCGCAGCGGCCTGCCGCCGGAAACCTTCGGCGCGCCGCCGGCGCGCATCGTGGCGAGTCTCGCCGATCTCGTCCGGGAATGAGGATCGCGGCATGATGAAGTTGGCCCTCATCGGCGATCCGGTCGAGCACAGCGCGAGCCCCCGCTTGCAGCGAGCTTTCCTCGACGAAGCGCAGATGCTCGGCACCTATGAAGCGATTCGCGTGCCCGCCGGCGGCTGCGCGGCCGCGATCGACCGTCTGCGCGACGAAGGTTACCGCGGACTCAACGTGACCACGCCGCTCAAAGAAGAAGCCTTCGCCGCGTGCGAGCACGTCGACGAGATCGCGCGCCGAGCGGCCTCGGTCAACACGATCGTGTTCGAAGACGACGGACCGACGCTCGGCTGCAATACCGACGGCGTCGGCGCGCTCGCGGCGCTTGCGGCGGGTTTGCACAAGCGCGAAGTTCCGCACGGCATCGACGTGCTGATCCTCGGCGTCGGGCCCACCGCCCGCGCCGCCGCCTACGTGCTCAGCCGCGCCGGCTGGGCGCGCGTGACGTTGTGGAATCGCACCGCGCACGCCGCGCAGGCGCTCGGAGAACACCTCGCGCTCGAGGTGTGGAACGGACAACCGGTCGATGCCGTTTTCTCGGCGCTCCCGCCCAACGCCGAAATCGACGCGGCGGTGCGCGAAGCCTTGCTGGCCGCGCCGCTCGTGATCGACGCCAACTACGGTCCGCGCGCGACGCTCGGCGCGCACCTCGGACGGCAGATCACCGACGGCTTTACGATGCTCGAAGCCTCGGCCCGTGCGTCGTTCGACCTGTGGGCCGAGGTGGAGCGACTCTCGGGCGGCGCGTCGTGAGCGCGGCCCTCGGCAACCTCGCCGGATTTCTCACGACGTTCGCCTTCTTGCCGCAAGTGCTGCGCGCGTGGCGCACCGGCTCGACGGCCGACCTGTCGCTCGCGACGATTCTGGCCTTCGTCGTGGGCGTCAGTTTGTGGATCGCATTCGGCGTGGCGATTCACTCGTTTCCGGTGGTGATATGGAACGTCGTGACCTTAGCGTTGAACCTGTGCATCCTCGGGGCGAAGATCCGGCACGGCTGAATATCCGCTTGCGACGGGTCGCTCTGCGTGAGTGGCGGAGAGGGGGAGATTCGAACTCCCGAGACCTTTAAGGGGTCTGCTCGCTTTCCAAGCGAGTGCATTCGACCACTCTGCCACCTCTCCAGTTTGAAGGCCGCAACCCCGTTGCGGCCCCTTCGGGATCCCACTGCGCTTGGCTTCCGATTCCGGCGTCGCCTTTCGGCATGCCGCCGCAACCCAACTGCGGCCCCTTCGGCGATGCTCATTTGTGGACTTCGGGCGGCTTTGCCTGCGGCTCGTTAGAGGCCGGTGGAATTCAGGTCGGAGATGAAGAGTTGGGTGCGCGGGTCGAGGTACCAGCGTTCGAGGCCCGCGACCAGGTTGTCCCAGCCCCGCAGGTGTTCGACGTGGCCTTCGATCCGCTTGGGGTCGGGACGCTCCGACTGCAGCTCGGCGTGCAGTGCATCGACGGCCGTGCGGGCGTCGTCGTGGGCGGCTGCGGCGCGCAGCTCGTCGGCGGGAAAAGGCGCGGGATCCTGAGGCATCCGGGTTTCTTCCACGTTGCGGCGAGGCGCCCCGTCAGGCAATGCCCAGCGGGGCGAAGCGGTGTCCCGCGACCGCCTCGACGAACTCGCGGCTGCGTTCCAAGAGACGCTCCCGCGCGATCAGCAGGTTGCCCCCGATCAGCAACATCGAGTCGGGGCCGTAGAAATCGAGCAGTTCGTCGACCCGGCTGAGCAGCATCCCGCCGGCGGGCACGGGCATTGCCGGCGCTAGCTGAGCCCACGGCGCGCGGAGGTTTTCGGCCACTGCGGCGCAGGTCTCGGGCGCCCAAGCGAAACGGCCGCCGTAATTGACGAAGATGACCGCGTCGGCGCCGAAGAGCCTGAGTAGCTTGCCGTACAACAGGGGCGCCGCGATGCGCGTCGCTCCGCCGAACGACGGGTGCGCGAGATAGACGAGATCGGGAAAGTCGTCGACCAGTTCCCGGAAGGCGGGCAGCCCGACGAGCATCGGCGCGACCAGCACGACGCGGCAACCCGCTTCGCGCGCCAGCTTCGTTCGCGCATGCATGTCGCGCGGCGCACCGCTGACGTTCGGCGCGTAGAACGACGGCCGCCCCGTTTCGGCCGAGGCCTCCGCCACGGCGGCTTGCAGCGCCGGGATGCGTTGCGCGTACGGCGAGTACCGCTGGTCGACGATGCCGTGATCGTCTTTGATGATGTCGACGCCGGCGAGCGCAAACGTACGCGCCATCTCGGCCAGCGCCGGAATCGGTAGGCCCTGGGGCTTGAGCGCGACGTTGGTCAGCGCGCGTTCCGGCGCATCCGTGAGCGCGCGCAGGCCGGCGATGCCGTGTCGCGGACCGGCGAACGCTGCCAGTACGCTCTCCGGCACGTCGACGTCGACGAACTCGACATCGTCCCAGAGCGACGCGTTGCCGAAGAGCATGTTGATCGCTTGCGCGCTGTCGCTCCCGAGGGTTTCGACGGCGAGCCTGATGTCGACACGAAAGAGTTCGGGGCCGAGTTGCCGGATGTCGCCGACCTGCGCCACGATTTCCGCGAGGATCCGCGGGTCGCCGATCGCTTCGAGCGGACACTCGACGCTCTGCTCCAAAGCCAGCGCCCGCGCCCGCGCCTCGACGCGGTCGGGCGGTGCGCTGATGTGATACGTTGCGGTCAACCAGGCCATGCCGCTGCATTTCCCGGCCTGCGTTCCGCACTCCCAGGCGCGGAGGCGCTCAGATCAGGGCTGGTTGCCAGACGGTCTTGGTCTGCGTGAAGGCCAGCACGTTTGCCAAATCCAGGCCCTCCGCCGAGAACCACTCGGCCGGCGACGGCTGGGGTACCATCCGGCAGCGTTTGAGGTCGTCGGCCGCAACGCGTTCGAGTTCGGCCGCGAATGGGCCGTCCAGCCCGAATGCATGCAACCCGGCGACGTCGGGATGCTTGGCGAAATGAGGTGCCAGTTCGATCCGCCGTCCGGTCAGGATATTGAGCGTTCCGGCCGGCAGTCCGGCTGCCGCCACGCACTCGGCAAAGGCGATCGCGCTGCGCGGAGCGGCCTCAGAAGCCACGACCACGACGGTGTTGCCCGCGACCAGCGGCGGAACGGCGGCCGCCACGATGCCCAGGAGCGACGGTTCGTCGGGTGCGAAAGCCGCGACCACGCCGAGCGGTATCGGATGCGCGTAGGTCACGAAGGGCGCCGCCACCGGCGCGACGCCCGACGCGACCAGCGCGTACTTGTCGCACCAACCCGCGTACCACAACGTTCGGTCGATCGCGGCGTCGGCCTCGCGCGCGGCTTCCGTCTCGTCGGCGTTCGAGCCCGCGCGCAGGCGTTCGATCAATTGCGCGCGCCGTGCGTCCAGGGCCTCGGCCAACCTGTAGAGCGCCTCGCCGCGGACGGGTGCGTGCGCGCGCGACCAGCCGCCGAATGCGGTCTTCGCCGAAGCCACGGCCATGCGGAGATCGTCGCGGGATGCGCGCGCGAAGCGCACCCCGTCGTCGCCCGCAACCGCTTCGCTCCGCTCCGATTCCGAACGTACGAACTCTCCGTCGATGAAGAGCTTGTACGTCGTGCGGACGTCGAGACGAAGCGGTTCCTTGGCTTTGGACATACGTCAGTCGCCGGGCACCGGCGCGTGCACGTGCGGAGCGTTGGGATCGTATCGCACGTCGAACTTCCCGACGAAAGGCTTGTACGTGCGCGGCGTTTGGCTGAAATCGAAGAAGTCGCTCGACGGATCGGCGGCACGCGTGTCGGACGCGGCGAGCGGCGCGAGACCGAACGTGTCCTCCATGAACTTGAGCACGCTCGAACTCTCGTATTGCACGTGGCTGACGTAGCCTTGCTTCGCATAAGCCGAAATCGCGATCAACGGCACGCGGAAGCCCAAGCCGTCGTAATCCTCATAGACCGGGACGACCGGGTCGAAGAAGCCGCCCCAATCGTCCCAAATGATGAAGATGGCCGTCGAATCCCAATATTTGCTCTCTCCGACGGCGTTGACCAGCGAAGCGACCCACGAGGGACCGCCCGTCGAATTGAAACCGCTGTGATCGGAGTTCTCGTACAGAGGCGTGATCCAGCTGACCGCGGCCATATTTCCGTCACTCACGTCGTTGATGAAATAGTTTGCCGGCGTGATCACGTCGTTCGTGTAATCCGGCCCATCGTAGATGTGTTCGACCGCCGAATACGCGTTCCACAGGCCCCCGTCCCGATCGTAGGGGTAGGTGTAGAAGCGCCAGGGTATGGACGCGGCGTCCAATTCGTCGCCTAGCGTCTCGTAATTTTCGCAGACCGGCACGTTTGGCCCGTACGTACGATTCTGCGTGAGGGTCTGTACCTGATCGTTGTCGCCGCCCTGACAGCCCCAATCGCCGCTCGGGAAGTTCACCTCGGAATTGGCATACGCCGCGATCGCGTATTGGTGCGCGATGAAGCTGCCGTCGAGGTTCGACTGAAAGTTATGATCGGCGAGAACGTACTGCTTGGCCATGTCCCAATAGGTCCGAGTCTCTTTGCGCGGGGCGTAGGCGTAGGCAAAGTTCGCGGGTTGGCCGCAGCAGGCATACTCGTTATTCCAACCGTCGATTTTGCCGTTGTCGTAGGCGGCAAAGAATCCGTTGGCCGAATGATCGATGTCCCAACTCGTGGCGATCGTCTGCGAATGCAGCGGGATCTTCGTCCCGTTCGTATCGTAGCCGTAATTCTGGGTCAGCGCGCCGGGGAAGCCCATGAAGAGGTTATTGAAACTGCGATTCTCTTGCAAGATGTAGACGACGTGCTGGATCTTGCCGCCCGATGCATCGCGCATGTCGGGTCGCTGGATCGTGCCTCGAACCGACCGGAAAACCGGTGGAGGCTGCATGGGGTGGGACGACACGCCCGCGCGCGCCTGGGATGGGACGAGGAACAGCGCCAAAGCCGCTCCACTCAAAGCTGCGAACCGCACGATACGCATGTGCTCTCCATGGATGGTACCGGTAGTGGTCGTACGTTTACCCGACGGGCAAGCAAATCCCGTGGCCGCCTCGCCCGCTCGCCCCGCGGAGGGCGAGGTGGGCTCGGCGACACACTAGCGCCACATGCGCGTCGGCCTCGACGTAGGTGGTACGTTTACGGATCTGCTCGCCTTGGACGATGCCGCGCGGCCCGTGCGCATCAAGGTTCCTTCCACGCCGCATGCGCCCGAGCGCGCCGTTTTGGAGGCCCTGCGCCGGCTACTCGGAGGGGGCGTCGCGCCCGCGTCCATCGGCTTTATCGGCCATTCGACGACCCTGGCGACCAACGCGCTCTTGGGTCAAGTCGGCCTCGATCTGCCCCACATCGCCCTTCTGACGACCGAAGGCTTTCGAGACGTGCTCGAGATCGGGCGCCAGCAGCGGAGCGCCCTCTACGACCCCTACGTGACGCGTCCGCGTCCGCTCGTGCCCCGGGCGTTACGCGTGGGCATTCGGGAGCGCATCGGGGCCGACGGTTCGGTGCTCGAGCCCCTCGACGCCGCCTCGGTCGAAGCGGCCTGCACGCTCCTCGAGCGCGAGCGGGTGACGGTTGCCGCGGTCGCCTTTCTGCACTCGTATCGCAATTCGAGCCACGAACGCGCCGCTCGCGCCCTGTTGCGACGGAGGATGCCCGGGCTCGACGTGGTGCTCTCGAGCGACGTCGACCCGGAGTATCGCGAATACGAACGCAGCAGCACGACCGTGGTGCATGCACTCCTCGGGCCGCTCGTGCGCGGCTATCTGACCGCGTTGGCCGCGGGCGTCGCCGGCCTCGGCATCGCCGCGCCCATCTACGTGATGCAATCGAACGGAGGCATGGCCTCGCTCGCGGCCGTGGCCTCGCGTCCGGCGAGCACGATCGAGAGCGGGCCGGCCGCGGGCGCCATCGGCGCCGCCCTGCTCGGCCGTCGTCTCGGGTACGCGCGGGTCATCTCGTTCGACATGGGCGGTACGACCGCGAAAGCCGCGACCATCGTCGACGGACGCGCGGAGGTCGTGCACGAGTTCGAGGCTGCAGGCCGCACGCACTCGGGCCGCGCGGTCAAAGGCTCGGGCTATCCCGTTCGTTTTCCCTTCGTCGACCTCGCCGAGGTCAGCGCCGGCGGCGGCACGATGGCACGCGTCGACGACGCCGGCGCACTCCGGGTCGGGCCGCTGTCTGCAGGCGCCGATCCGGGCCCCGCCGCGTACGGCAGGGGCGACGCCGCGACCGTCACCGACGCCAACATCGTCTTGGGTCGCCTCAACCCGCGAGCACTGCTGGGCGGCGCTCTGCCCATCGACGCACGACGCTCGGAGTTCGCACTCGACGCGCTCGCGTCGCGCCTGCGCGGCTTCGACCGCTTCTCGGTGGCGGCGGGGATCGTGCGTCTGATCGATAGCGAGATGGCGAAGGTCGCGCGCATCGTCAGCGTCGAGCGCGGCTACGATGCGCGGGAATTCAGCCTGATCGCGTTCGGTGGGGGCGGCCCGCTCCATGCATGCGCGGTGGCCGCGGAACTGGGCATTCGGCGCATCGTCGTCCCCGCCGAACCCGGCCTCTTCTCGGCGCGCGGCTTGCTCGAAGCGGACGTGCGCATCTCGCACGTGCACTCGTTGCTGCTTCCGTTCGAGGCTTTGGTCGCAGAGGACGTCGAGGCCGTCTTCACCGCTCTGGAACGTCGCGGAGCGGCCGAACTCGCCACGCAGGGTCTCGGCGCGGAATCCACGCTGCACGTGCGAGAGCTGGAATTGCGCTATGCCGGGCAGAGCTTCGAGTTACGCGTCGCCGCCGGGCACCCGTTCGACGCGGCTGCCGGAGCTGCGGCGCTCGCGGCATTTCACGCGCGTCATCGTGCGGTGTATGGTTTCGCTACCGACGACGAACCCGTGGAAGCGGTGACGGCGCGGGCCACGGCGGTCGGTTCGCTCTGCAACGACGCGCCCGCGGCGCCTGCCGCCGGGCCCGCGCACGAGCCCGGCGGGGACGCGTTGCTCGATCGTCGCGAGGTAATCACCGCGTCGGGCGAGCGCCGCGTCGCGCCGGTCTACGCGCGCGAACGTCTGCATCCGGGCGCGCGTTTCGCAGGCCCGGCAATCGTGGAGTTTTACGATGCGACGGCCTACGTCGACGGAGGCTGGAACGCGAGCCTCGACCCGCTCGAGAATCTGATCTTGGAGCCGGCGTGAGCGATATCGCCTCGGATCCCGTCACCAACGAAGTGGTCCGCAGCGCGTTGACCTACGCCTGTGAGGAGATGGGCATCGCGCTGCGCAACGCCGCCTATTCGCCGAACATCAAGGAACGGCTCGATCATTCGTGCGCGCTATTCGACCGGCGCGGGCGCATGATCGCCCAAGCGGAACACATTCCGGTGCACCTCGGCTCGCTGCCGTGGGGTTTGCACGAAACCTTGCGCGCGATCGCGGCGCGCGGCGAACGCGTCGAGCCGGGCGAGCAGTGGGTGGTCAACGATCCGTACGTCGCGGGCACGCACCTCAACGACGTCACGCTCATCCGCCCTGTCTTCGCCGGCGACGGTTCGACGGCGAGGCTGGTGGGCTATGCCGCAAACAAGGCGCATCACACCGACGTCGGCGGCAAGGTGCCCGGCTCGATCTCTACCGACGCGCGCGAACTCTGTGAAGAAGGCCTCATTTTACCGCCGTTGCGCTTGGTGCGCGGGGACGCTCTCGTCGCGGAGATCGTTGCGCTCGTGCGGGCCAACTCGCGCACGCCGGCCGCACGCAGCGGCGACCTTACGGCACAGGTTGCGGCCAACGTCATCGGCGAGCGCCGCGTGCTCGAGGTGCTGGAGCGGCACGGCGAGTCAGTCTTCGAAGCGGCAATCGAGGCATCGCTCGATGCAAGCGACGTCTTGTTGCAAGCAGCGCTGCGCCGTTTGGGCGACGGTGAGGTGCGCGTCGAAGAAGTGCTCGAACCGCCCGACGGCGGCGATCTCTTACGTCTGGTTGCCCGCGTGCGTCTCGCCGGCGGCGCGATGTCGGTCGATTACGCGGGCACGCACGCGCAGGTGCCGTATCCGCTCAATGCGGTCTTCGGCGTGACGCTTTCGGGCGTGCACTACGCCCTGCGCTGCATGACCGGCGACGACATCCCCATGAACGACGGCTGCTTTCGCGCCGTTACGGTCAGCGCGCCGGAAGGCTGTTTGCTCAATCCACGGCGGCCCGCGCCCGTGGGCGGCGGCAACGTCGAAACCTCGCAGCGCAACGCCGACTTGCTGTTCCGCGCGTTCGCGGAATTAGCCCCGGGTCGCGTGCCGGCGCAGTCCGCCGGCACGATGGCCAACGTGATGGCCGGCGGCGAACGCGCCGGCGGCGTGATCTGGGCGCTGTACGAAACCATCGGCGGCGGCATGGGCGCACGGCCCGGCGCCGACGGCATCGACGGCATTCACACGCACATGACCAACACGCTCAATACGCCTGTCGAGGCGTTGGAACGCAGCGCGCCGATTCGCGTGACGCGCTACGAGTTCGCCGAGGGCAGCGGTGGCGACGGCGAATTCCGCGGGGGCTGCGGCCTCGTGCGCGGCTTCACGTTGACCGAAGGAACCGCGACCTTTTCGCTGTTGGCGGAGCGCCATCGTGTGGCGCCCGAAGGCGCCGCAGGCGGCAAGCCGGGAGCGCGCGGCGCGCACGCCTTGCGCCGCGCAGGCGGCGAAGCGGAAAGCCTGCCCGCCAAATGCAGCGTCGAGCTTCGCGCAGGTGACGAAATCGTCGTGCAGACGCCGGGCGGCGGCGGTTACGGCGCGCCCGCGCGCCGCAACGCCGACTAGGCGCGAGGTTCGTGCAGCCCGCTATTTTTCTCGGTCTCGATTTGGCCTGGTCCGAGAGGAATCCATCGGGCCTGGCCGCGCTCGACGAGAACGGCGCCGTCCTCGATTACCGCGCCGACTTGGTGGACTTCGACGACATCCTCGGCTGGGTGCGTGCGCATGCGCGGCCGACCTGCGTGCTCGGTATCGACATGCCCACGATCGTGCCCAACGCCTCCGGCACGCGACGTTGCGAGAGCGAATTGCGTGCCGAGTTCCATCGCGCGCATGCGGGTCCCCATCCTGCGAATCGCTCGCGTCCCGACTTTCGCGATGGGGGACGGGCCCGCAGGCTGCTCGACGCGCTCGCCCCCGACGGCTTCACGGAGCGGCTCGAACTGGAACCGCGGGCGCCCGGACGTTTTGCGTTCGAGGTTTTTCCGCATCCCGCGCACGTGCGTCTGTTCGGAAGGCAGACGATCTTTCGATACAAGAAGAAATCCGGCCGCTCGTGGCAGGCCGTTTGGGCCGAGTGGGCCGAGTATAGGGCGGCCCTCGCCGGTTTGGCGACCGCCGACCCCGCGCTCCGCATGCCGGCCGACATCCCCGCGGAAATTCGCGAAAAGTCACAGGCGTATAAACGGGCTGAAGACATCCTGGATGCCCTGACCTGTGCCTACATCGCGGCCTTCGCCTGGCGCTGGGGCACCGCCGGACCGCACGTCAGGGTGTTCGGCAACCGAGCGGAGGGGTATATCCTCATTCCCGACGTTCCCGCGGTTCGGGGAACGGATGCCGCGAATCGTCACGAAGAGCGGCCAAGCGGATTGTACGAGCCGGAGGGACCACACAGGAGTTCATGAGCAACAACGCTACGCAGCCATTTCTCAGCGACATTCAGGAACTGCGCCGTCGCGCCAAGGAGCACATCGACCAGGGCGCGATCACGCAGAACTACCAGGGCGACGTCCATCAGACGATCGACATCTTGCAGGCGGTTTTGGCCACCGAAATCGTCTGCGTGTTGCGCTACACCTCGCACGCGGTTGCGGCCAACGGCATCGACAGTGAGTCGGTCGCCGAAGAATTCCAAACGCATGCGGACGAAGAGCGCGAGCACATGATGGCCGTCGCCAACCGCATCAACCAGCTCGGCGGCGTGCCCAACTTCAACCCCGACGGCCTCCAGACGCGTTCCGCATCGGAGTATGGCAACGCGACGCTCCTGATCGATATGATCAAGGAAAATCTGATCGCGGAACGGATCGCGGTCGAGCACTACCGCGAATTGATCCGGTTCTTCGCCGACAAGGATCCGACGACGCGCGTCATGCTCGAGGAGATCTTGGGCGTGGAAGAAGAGCACGCCAACGACATGCACGACCTCTTGGTGGCCCGCGAAGGCCGCCCGATGCTGCCCAACTAAGTCCCCGGGCGCTGAAGCCGCTCGAACTCGTCGCGGTCCGTCACGGACGGACCGCGTGGAATCTGGACCGCCGCTTTCAGGGTCACACCGACATCGCGCTCGACGCGACCGGTTTGGCCCAGGCGGCGGCTTTGGCGGCGCATCTCGCCGACGAGCGCTTCGACGCCGCGGTGAGCAGCGATCTGATTCGCGCTCGCAGCACGGCAGAGAGGATCGTCCGGGGTAATCCGGCCCTCGCCGTGGAGCCCGACGCGCGCTGGCGCGAGATGAAGTTCGGCGGCTGGGAAG
>Ga0182012_10003920_pt1 | contig 15686 bp, 9 predicted proteins | sample 612S2SmetaG_FD_120486 | JGI IMG/M metagenome (GOLD analysis project Ga0182012, IMG submission 120486) | Permafrost microbial communities from Stordalen Mire, Sweden - 612S2S metaG | ecosystem: Environmental > Terrestrial > Soil > Wetlands > Permafrost | place: Sweden: Stordalen | collected...
ATCGCTCAAAAACATTACGCTGCCTCCCTTCGCAAGCTGGGTGGGAAGCGTGGAGTAAACTGGTTTCGCAACGCGGCCCGGTGGCATTCAGGCACCGGGCCGTTTTCATTTCACTTAAGAGAATGTATGAGCACTTTGACCGTATGATTTGTAATCGCGCCCATGAATTGGGCGCCCTAGGTCTCGCTTCCGAGACCTGGGAAAGCAAGGATGAATGCGGTCACGGTCCTGGCGAGGCGCGTCTTGAAAATCCATCTTGTTCTTCCCTTCGCAATGATTCTCGCGGCAGGAGCCGCTGCTCAAAACAGCGACACAGCCGCCGATCAGGCGCGCATCCGCGCCTACATCGCCGACGGGTGGACAACCCTCTCGCGCTCCATGTCCGATTGCAAGTCGGTTGCCGACATCAAGGTCACGTCAACTCCCGTGCTCTACCTGCCCGCCGACCTGCCCACGCCCCCGGCCGTTGCGGCCATGCAGGCCGCCTGCGGAGTGGACATCCGACACTTGCCCCGCACAATTCATCGCATCGGCGAAGTGCGCCCGGACGAACTTCCCGTGCCAGGGCTGCTCTACCTGCCCAATCGTTACGTCGTGCCCGGCGGCCGATTCAACGAGATGTACGGCTGGGACAGTTACTTCATTCTTCTCGGCCTCATACACGATGGCAAGACAGACCTCGCGCGCGGCATGGTGGAGAACTTTTTTTTTGAAATCGAACACTACGGCGCAATCCTGAACGCCAACCGGACCTACTATTTCACCCGCTCGCAGCCGCCATTTCTCTCCTCGATGATTCGCGAAGTCTACGAGCATCCCGCATCCAGCGTTGCGCCGGATTTAAAGTGGCTGGCCTCCGCATACAGCTACGCCCAACGCGACTACGCCCTCTGGACCTCAGTCGAACATCAGGCGGGAACAACCGGTCTTGCGCGCTATCACGATCTGGGCGCAGGCCCGGTGCCGGAGATGGCCGACGACTCAACGTATTACCAGGATGTCATCCGCTGGCTGCTAGCCCATCCCGGCAATCACCCTGAGTATCTAGTCGACGCACCCGCCAACCGCACCTCGCAGCAAGCAGCCGCTTTGGCGCAGTCGAGCTGCGATGTCGCCCAATCAAATGTCTGCGCGCAAGCAGTAGTGGACGGCCACCGGCTTACCGCCGCTTATTTTCGCAGCGACCGCGCCATGCGCGAGTCGGGCTTCGACACCAGCTTCCGCTTCGGCCCCTTCTCCGGTTCAACGGAAGATTTCGCTCCCGTCTGTCTCAACAGCCTGCTTTACAAATACGAACTCGACATGGCGCACTTTGCCACACTGCTTGGCCGCGCCAAGGAAGCAGCAGACTGGTCCGAGCGCGCCGCCAGTCGCCGCAAAGCAATCGACAAATATCTCTGGGACAAATCCACCGGCTTCTACTTCGACTACAATTTCGCAACTGGAAAGCACTCCACCTATCACTTCATCACTGCGTTTTATCCATTGTGGGCCGGCGCTGCCAGCCCCGCGCAGTCCTCAAGCGTTGAGGCGCAACTAAACCGTTTCGAACAGACGGGCGGACTTACCACTAGCGACACCGACTCGGGAGTGCAATGGGACGCACCCTTCGGCTGGGCGCCAACCACATGGCTCGCGGTCGCAGGCCTCGACAAATCCGGCTTCCACGCCGACGCAGCTCGCATTGCGAAAAAATTCGACGCGATCGTTCTCGAAAATTTCCTTCAAGACGGCACCATTCGTGAAAAGTACAACGTGGAAAGCGACTCAGCCAACGTGAAAGTGGCCGCCGGGTACAAGAGCAATGTAGTCGGATTCGGCTGGACCAACGCCGTCTATCTCAAGTTGCAGGATGTCATCGCCGCCAAACCTTAATGATCCGGCCCGCACAATTCGGATGCACCGTGCCCCATCCTTGCGCGTTTTTGTTGGCGCAAGGGTGGGAAACCTCAACACGATTTAAGGGCCGGATCAATAGCAGTGATACAAACTACCAGCTCAGCGTGATTGTCTTTGCCTCATATCCGGCACCCGGCCCGAAGCTCACCCGCAGTTGATCGCCATCCAGTTCCCCGCCCGCGGCGGTTACTTTCGCAGCGCTGTCGTTGCGCCGAACAGTAAGAAACGCCTCCGTTCCGGCCATCCCCTCCACTTCCAGCTTCACAGAATGAGCTTCCGCAGTCTCGCTCAGCACCTTCATCTGCGCGGTTGCCGAGCCACGCAGTGGAAGTCCATGGCTCACGCCAATCTCCACTGCGGGCAGCGGCAAACTCAGTTCCGTGCCATCCCCGCCCGCGCCGGCCAGCCGAATCTTCTCACCAGACGCCTGACGCAGCGCGACAATCAAACGCGATCCCTGCCTTTGGAATTTCAAGTCAACTATCGACGCGCCGACGTGCAGACGGTTCACCTCAGCTTGATCCCAAGAAGCGGGTAGATGCGGCGTAACTGCAATCTCATGCTTCAGCGCATGCAATTCAACCCCGAACAGCCCGCGCAGTATCGGCGTGACCACCATGGCCGAGGACCACAACTGGTGGCTTGTGCTGCGGCCGAAGGGTTCAAAATAATCCCCTGAGAGCAGCTCCGTCACAGCACCAATATCCTGCGCCATCGTGAGATCGGCATTTTGCATAGCGGCCTGATAACCAGCCAGTGAGCTCCCCGCGCGATACTGCGCCATCGCCGCCCATCCTGTATAGAGCGGCCAAACCGAACCTTGGTGATAGCTGATTGGGTCATAGATCCGTTCGCTGGCCGCAACATCGCGCAGGCCCCAGTCCGTATCGAAATCATGCGATGCCCAGCGGCGCAACAATGCCTGCGGATGGTCCAGACCGCCGCCCGCATCCCACCATGCAATCGCCGGAAAAATCGTCGCCGTTGCATCCGGCGTTCCATTGTTAAAGCTGAAGGCATAAGACCCGGAGCCCGCGTTGAAATACTCGCGCTCTATCGTTTGATGAATCACGATTGCGCGCTGCTCTGCCGCCTCGGCCATCGCGGCATCGCCAAGCATCTGGCTCAACTCGCCCATGGCGCGTGATGCCTGCTCATCGAGCGAGGCAAGATATATCTCCTGCTTCGGCATTCCCGTCGGCCAGCTTTCCACCCAGCCGGTTCCCTGCGCATTGTCGTAAATGCCGTCTCCATCTGCATCGTGCGTCGTCTCAAACCGCCACGCCTTCCGCACCTGCTCCGCGTGATCGCGCAGAAACGCAATATCTCCAGACGCTCGCACGTAATCCAGCATCGCGGTCAGCAACAGCGGAGTCGAATCGGCGGCGGCATACTCATAAGGCAGCGCATTCCAATCCACTTGGTCGGCAGTCTGCGAGTACTCGTGCATGATCTTGCCGTCCTCGCGTTGTCGACGCAGCAAGAACTCCAACTCTTTCCGCGCCAGCGGAAAATCCCCATAACTGTCGATCGCGTAAAGCGTGAACAGCGCGTCGCGGCCAAAGAACCAGCCAAAGCCCGGACGCGCCGAATCCCCGGAAGCGTAGTAGCCGGCGACCAGGCCCGTCTCTCCACCTGACGTGATCGCCTGCAACTGCTCGATCGACATCTCCGCCCATGTGAAGTCGCGATTGAGTCCGGCATCGGGAGTCACAATCTCGGTGAACAGTTTTTCCCGCTCGCGATAACGCGCCACGTGACCCGCGTAGAGCGACGCCAACCCTGCGTTCAACTCATTCAATCTAGCTTCGAGTGAACTGGTAGAAGCCGTGTCAGCCGTCTGACCCACAGCCATCAACAGTGGGTATTGCTTACCCATGTCTGTCCTCGGATCGAAGTGAAGCCGGAACTCAAGCGGATGCGACTGCGGCCGCTCCTGGTATGGCGCCATCACGCCGGAGGTAGCGCCGGGCAGCGCGACTGTCGCCGCAAAATCCGGGAAGTCGCTATGCAGCACATAAAAACCGCTCGCACCCCGCGCGACCCACTCGGCGGATGGCGAGCCGCTGCTCGGAACCGGCCACATCTTGCGCAACTCGGGGATAAATCGAAATACAAGATCGACCGGCCGCACCGATTGAATTTGAAAAATTACAACGGCTCCCGTGCCGGCCGGCGATTTGTCCGGCGCGAACATGGTTTGCGTCAGCGTCATGGCAATGTGCGCATAGGTAATCGTAGTCCGATCCGGACGCACCTCAATCTCACGCGCCATCGAATTCAGATCGAGGGGCACGTGGTAGCCCTCAATGTTCGCCTCGACGGTAAATTGGCTGAGCAGCTTCACCGGAAGCACCCATGCCTCCATCGTGCCCTGCTGCTGGCCAACGATCAGGCCGCGCTGCCCTGCCACGGTAAACGGTTCGCCGGTTTGTACCGCCTGCCGCAGCGCGGGTCCGTCTTCGGAATATTTCCATCCTTGTACAGGGTGTAGCTCCGCTTGCTGCGCTAAAGCCGCAGATGCAGCCAGAATCCCTATCGCGCAAAACAGACGATACAAAATAAAATACTTCGACAACATGAAATACCCTCTTTGCAAGCGCCCTCAGTTTACCTTGCAAGCTGTCAATACCGCTCCGTATAATTGCGCCTATGCAAGCGCGCAGCCAAATCCGGATGATTTCACTTTATTCGCTGGCGCTGATTCTGGTCGGAATGATCGGCGCGCAGGATGGCGGAAAGCCAGCCATCCTCACCCGCGATCAGGCAGGGCCGCTGTTTCCAATAACGGTGTTTTATCGCGGCCAGATAGCGCCGGTGCAAGCGCGCAACTCCGCCGGGTTGCGCTTCCACGACTCGAAACTTTTTCTCGCGGCCCTTGTCGATGCATCCGGCTACGCTTCCTCGGTGCAAGAGACCTACCAAGGCTATCTCATCACCGAAGTCGCTCTGAAGATTGAAGGCAAAGTGCTTGCTCCGGGCGCATACGGGTTTGGATTCGCCGCCGGAGAGCGAATGGTTGCAATGGATTTGGGCGGCAATGAGTTGCTCTCCGTCCCCACCACGCGCGACGCGCAGATGGCCCGCCCCAACCCGCTGCAGATTCTTCCCGACCCAACATCGCCCGAGCATTTCCGCCTCTACCTGGGCCGCAGCTATGCCACCCTCGAAGCCGCGGCAAAGTAGGCTCGGATGCTCGTTCCCTCACGTTCCGTCGCAACCCGGCTCACGGTAGCATTCGCATTTTCTGTTGGACTCTTTCTTACATCCGCGCTCCTCGCTCAGCCGCCAGCCGGCAATCTGGTTGCCGCGCGCGCTGCCATGGCAATCGGACTCAACGCCATGCAACAGGGCGATCTGGCTCAGGCCAAACTCAATTTCGAGCGCGTGGTCAAACTGGCGCCGCAGATTGAGCCCGGGCACGCCGCACTCGGTTCCGTTCTGCTCGCTCTGAGTGAATACGATTCGGCAGAGCGCGAGTTGGAAAGCGCCCATCGTCTCGATCCACAAGATCTTGCCGTCGATCTCAACTTCGGACGCGCTCTCACCGCACTCGGGCGCTACAGCCAAGCCATCGATTCCTTTCGTCTGTGTCTCAACGCGCCAAGCCCACTCGCTCTCTCACCCGAGGAAACGTTGGCCTATGCCATTGCGCTTTCAGCAACCGGGCAGCGAACTGCCGCTCTCGATCTGCTGCAACACGCCATCGTTGCCACGCCCGACTCAGCGCCTCTGAACGACGGCCTGGGCACGCTGCTCGCCCAGTCCGGCCAATTTGACAATGCACTGCCTTACTTCCAGCACGCCGTCGATATCGATCCAAAAATGGCCTTGGCGCAACTGCATCTCGCTTCGGCACTGATGGCGTTAAATCGTCCTGATGACGCGATCGCGCCCGCCAAATCCGCGGCCGTGGCTTTGCCGAACTCTTTTCAAGCGCAATTGCAGTTGGGCCGCGCCCTCTCCGCGATGCATCGCGATTCCGAGGCCTTGACTTGTTTGCATCGCGCCGCAGACCTTCGAGCTTCGGGCCAGTCTGCCGACGCGCTCTATGCGCTCGCTCTTGCCATGCAGGCAAGCGGCGACGCCAAGGGTTCGCTCCCCATCTTTGCCGAAGCGCTGGCAGACAACAAGGGTCGGGATTCCTTCACGCAGGGCTCGCTCAATCGCGGCTCGGCGCTCACCAACTACGCTCTCGCGCGCGTGCAAACCGGGGACGCCGCCGGTGCGCTGCCGCTCTATCAGCAGGCCCTGGCCGCGGGTCCGGACTCTGTCACACTGCGTGAAGACTTCGGCGCCAGCTATCTGCAAATGGCCGAAATCGATCACGCCATCGAGCAGTTCAAGGCCGGCCTCCTCATCGAACCTGACAACGCGCATCTGCACTACGACCTCGGCCTGGCATACAAATTGAAAGACAATCTCGACGCGGCCGTTCCTGAGTTCGAGCGTTCAGCTGCTCTCGATCCAACCCTCCCAGATCCGGCCTACACTCTCGGCGTGATCTACATGCAGCAGGCGCACTATCCTGAGGCCATTCTCAATCTCAAGCGCGTCACCGCTCTCGAACCCGCCAACGGCGATGCATGGGCGCTGCTCGGAACCGTGCTCAAAGATTCAGGCAATGCCCCAGCCGCCATCGATGCACTGCAACATGCCATTCAACTTCAGCCTGAGCTGCCCAATCTGCACATTCAACTGGCCGCACTTGTTGCCCAACAGGGAGACACCGCCAAGGCCGCGGCGGAGCGCAAGATTGCCGCGGCCCTGAGCAAAGCCGTGCTCAACAATCAGCGCGCTCAGTTCGCGCTGCGCAGCGGCCGCGCGTTGCTCGAACAAAACAAGCTGGAAGATGCCGTATTTCAGTTGAACGCAGCGCTGAAAGCAGACCCCAGTTTGAACGAAGTACACACGCTGCTGGCTGAAGCATATGATCGTCAGGGAAAATCGGCGGAAGCAGCGCTCGAACGTAAACAGGCTGACGAAAATGGATCCAATACCAAGTCTCCATAACAAAATTCTGACTTCGTTACTTTGAAAGTTTCACTCGTCAAGCAACGTAAAGAAGGCCAACACATGCATGCGATCAATATTGGCGTAAGCGGCTTTGCCTGGACGCGCGAGTTTTACGAGCGCCATCTGGATATTCTTCCGTTATTGCCTCCCCGCGGAATCAGTGCGTTTGAAGTGCCGATGTTCAGCCCCGCCAAACTTCCAACAACTGCCATCCGGCGCGCGATGGAGGCGAACTCGCTCGAATGCTCAGTCTGCGCCATTCTGCCCAACGGCATCAATCCGATCAGTCCCGAACCGGAGGTCCGCAAAAAATCCATCACGCATCTCATCAATTGTCTGAATGCCGCAGCCGAAATGGGCGCAAAGCTCATCGGCGGCCCCGTGTACGCGCCCATCGGCTACTTGCCCGGCCGACGCCGCAACAGAGAAGAGCGGAAGCATGCCGTTGAGGCTTTTCAATCCATCACCGCCACGCTCGACGCAAATCAGCAGCAGCTTTCGATTGAACCCGTCAATCGCTCCGAGACTTTTTTTCTTACCACGACAGCCGACGCCGTCGATCTGTGTGAGGCTGTCAACCATCCCCGCATCGGCATTTTGATCGACACCTTCCACGCCAACATAGAAGAAAAGAACGTCGCCCGCGCCGTGCACACCGCAGGCAAGCGCCTCAAGCATATTCACGCAAGCGAGAACGACCGCGGGCTACTCGGTTCAGGCCACGTCGATTTCCCGGCTATCATCGAGTCGCTGCGAGAGATAGATTACTCTGGATATCTGATGATCGAAGGGTTTGGTTACTCGCCCTCAGAGCCCGATTCGCCGGGCGCGCTTTGGGCCGAGATGAGCGTGCCGCCGGAAGAGATTGCCTTCTCCGGCGCGCAGTATCTCTCCCGCGTTCTCAGCAACACTGCTTCGGTATGAGGCCGACGTGACCGCACATCTTTTATCGCGCAGAATTGCCGCGTTCGTATTGGCGGCGCTCACCATCGCGTGGGCCACGCTGTCGCTCCGGCATGAGGAACCTGCGCCCGTGCTTGCGGCAGAGCAGCAGTCGCGCATCGTTCTCAGTCAACCCGACGCCGTTTGCGCCACCTGCCATCAGGCGATCTACGAAAAATACGAAAAGACCTCGATGGCCCGCGGCGGCGGCATCGCCACAGATGGTTTGCTCCCCGGCAAGTTCACCCATATGCAATCGGGAATCAGCTACTCCGTCTTCATGCGCGATGGCGCTGCGTGGATGTCCTACACGCGCCCCTTCACGGACCCCCATGGCCCGCTCAACGGCGAGCGCCGTCTCGATCTCTACATCGGCTCCGGCCATCGCGGACGCACATATCTGTACAACGAAGATGGCCGCTGGTACGAGCTGCCCATCAACTTCTACACACGACGCAATGTCTGGGCCATGACGCCGGCCTTTGACAATGCGGGCAGTATGCCCGCGCCATTGCCCGTCGATGCCAACTGCCTGCACTGCCATGCAACCGATTTGCAAACCGCGCTGCCCGATGCGCGCAACCACTACAACAATCTCCCGTTCCGCCAGGCTGGCATAGGTTGCAGCGCCTGCCATGGCGATCCCGCGCAGCATCTGGCCCAGCATGGACACGGCCCCATCGTGAATCCTGATAAACTTCAACCTGCCTTGCGCGACAGCGCATGCATTCAGTGCCACCTTGAAGGCGACGCGGTGGTCTATCGCCCAGGCCGCTCGCTGGTGCAGTTCGTTCCCGGAGACAACCTCGCTGACATTGCCGTCTACTTTGTGAAAGCCAACCAGCAAGGCGGCGGTCGCCGCGCCACCAGCCAGTATGAGGCGCTCTTGCGCAGCGCATGCAAGCGCGCCAGCGGAGACAAGCTCACCTGCACCACCTGCCACGACCCTCATTCTGACCCGCGCTCCGATCCAACGCAGTCCGAACGCGTAAGCTACTTCCGCAGCCGCTGCCTCAGTTGCCACACTGCGCCTGCCATGGCAACGCATCATGCCGAAGAGCCTGACTGCGCCAAATGCCACATGCCTACGCTCAGCACGGTCGACATCTCGCACGAGCAGGTAACAGACCACGACATCGAAGTGCATCTCAAATCGCAGCCTTCTCCGCGTGACCCAAAAAACTCTGGTATTGAGTTAGTGCCTGTCGGCGACTTCAAAGCGGGCAATCGGGAACTCGGCCTTGCCTACGCCCAGTTTGCCGAGCGCGGTGACCGCAAGGCCGGCGAGACCGCTCTGCGCCTGCTCACCACCGTTCCACCAGCAATACCCGCCGATGTTGAAGTGCTGGTCCGACTTGGGTTCCTTCAGCAGTTGAATGGCGATGTCGCCGCGGCCCGCGCCTCCTACCAATCCGCCCTTGCGGCCAATCCCTGGGAGCCGACCTCGCTGGGCAATCTGGCCGTGCTCGACGCGGGTTCCGGCAAAGCGGACGAAGCGATTCAATTGCTAAAGAAGCTAGTTGATGCCGACCCTTCGCAAACCAGAGCCGGCCTCAACCTGGCCTTTATCGAGTGCGAACTTCATCAAACGGAGCAGGCAAAGTCCATCCTCAATCGCCTGGCCCGCTCCAATTCCGACGATCCGCAGCTTCGTCAGTTTATTGAGACAGGCACATACCTGGACCGCCATTGCGCGCTGCCCGGCGTCACGCAATGACGCTGACTAATTCTTCACCAGCCTGCGCTGCAATTGTTCCAGCGACTGCCCCTTGGTCTCCGGAAAAACCAACAGCACAACCAGAAACTGCACGACCGTCATGATGGCAAAGAAAGTAAACGGCGCGCTCCGTCCCTGGCTCACCACCAGCACCGGAAACAATACCGCGATGATGGTGTTCATGATCCAATGGCTTGCGTTCCCGATTCCCTGCCCCTTCGAACGCACGTGATTTGGAAATACTTCGCCGATATAAACCCAGATAACCGCTCCCTGCGACATCGCGAAGAATGCAATATACAGCACAAACACCCACACCAGCAGCCCTGGGTGCGAGTTGGTGGCAAACAGCCATGACACGATAGCAAGGCACGTCGCGGTTCCAGCCGCGCCCGCCAACAGCAGCGTCTTGCGCCCCAGCTTGTCAATCAAGCTCATGCCCACCATGGTGAAAATAAGATTGGTGAAGCCGATCGCGATCGATTGCTTGTCTCCCGAGATCTGCGTAAAGCCCGCCGACGAAAAAATGCTGGACAGGTAATAGAGAATCGCGTTGATGCCCGAGAGCTGGTTGAAAATGCCCATGCTGATGGCCAGAAACAACGGAAAGCGATACTTCCAGCGGAAAACAGGTTCATGCGCAGTGGAGTGTTCTTCCTCCAACGCGGAAAGAATATCGGCCAGCTCGGCATCTGGATTCTTATTGCCCATCTGGCTGAGAACCTCGCGCGCTTCCACGTTCCGGCCCTTCGCCGCCAGCCACCGTGGACTGCGCGGAATGCCAAAGAGCATGAAGAGGAATCCTACGGCCGGCACCGCAGCCACACCTACCTGCACGCGCCACTCGATTGCACCAAGGTTGGCCAGCCGGACAAGATAGTTCGACGTATAAGCCAGCACAATGCCGAACACGACGTTAAACTGAAAAGCGCCCACCAGCCGACCGCGCCACTTGGCCGGCGCAAGTTCAGCAATATACACCGGCCCCAGCACCGACGACGCGCCAATGCCCAGCCCGCCCAGAAATCGAAAGAACATCAGCGAGGTCCAGCCCCAAGCAAACGCGCCGCCAAGTGCGGAGATGATGTAAAGCACTGCGGTGATCTGAAGTGTTTCACGCCCGCCGATCTTCTGCCCGATGACGCCTGCTGCGAGTGAGCCCACAACCGTGCCGATCAGCGCAATGGCCACCGTCCATCCCTTGCCCTCCGGACTCAGGTGGTAGAGCCGCACCAGCGCGTCGATCGCGCCTGAGATAACCACGGTGTCAAAGCCAAAGAGCAAGCCTCCCAGAGCCCCGGTCAAAGTCGCTTTGATCAGGTTAGCGTTGAGTCGCATCCCTCGCCCATCGCCAGGGGAATTGCCAAGTTGTGCCGAACTGGTTGAAATCATATGTTGAGTCGTTCTCCTTGCATGGTGCTGTTCAGATTTTGTTGTTCAAGTTGTCAGCCGATCCGAAGAGATCGGCGTAAGTTGCCACGCCGAGATGCTCGCAATGCCGGCCGTATTGCCCGTCCACTTCAGCCCAGCATCGGGCGCTTGGCTGGAAGAGTAATAAAACCTTTTGGTATAAGCGGCCTGTCCGTTGACAAAAGCCTCAATCGCCGATCCATCTACATATAGATGAATCTCCACGGTCTCTGCATTGGCCAGAGATACGTCGATGGGGAATGAGTCGATAGAAATTTGCCCGGAGTTAAGCGGATCGATTTTCAAACTCAACCACCCACGCCCATCGGCCGCGAACTCGCCAAGCGAAACTTCAAACGCTCCATTCGATTTGCGCACGGAAATCAGCAACTCGGCGCAACACTGTCTCAGGCGCAAGCCACAAATCTGCCGCTGATTCTCTGTTTCATTCTGCGTGAGTGTAAGAGCCTGTTTGTTCCTTCTCAGCCGACTGAACTCTGCCGCAACGTCGACTCGAAGCTGTCCATCGTTAGCGAGCGTCAGCACGCGCGGCAGTGACATCATGCCCGCCCAGCCTGCGGCTTTGTATTCCTCCACGGGACGCGTCTCCGGTATCCATCCCCACAGAATCCGCCGCCCCGCGCGGTCCAGTTGCGTCTTCGGCGCATAGAAGGAACCCATATCGAGCGTACCGCTCTTTTCCGGATGAAAGATCATCTCCTTCGCATCCAGCTCCCCGCTTTGCCACCGAGCCTTGCCCACAGTGGAGTAGATCAGCACATGTTTCCCGCCAAGTGCGAAAAGATCCGGGCACTCCCACATATCGCCAGAATCAACCGGGTTGGAAGCGTCCGTCCCGCTCGCTTGTCCTCCCGCGACCACGCGCAGAAACTCCCACTCGCGCAGATCCTTCGATCGGTAAAGCAGAACCGCGCCGCCCTGCCCCTTCACCCCCGAGCCCACCACCATATAGTAGTCATCGCCCTGTCGCCAGGGTGCCTGCTTCCACGGAGATGGGTCTCGAAATCCCGTAACCTTCATCCCCGCCGGCGGTGCCGCGATCACCGGCTGACTCACCTTGGTAAACGAACTCAGCGAGGCATCGTTTGCAATCGCCAAACACTGCGATTCGCGAAACGCATTCACGCCGTCGTCCAGCGTAGCCTGCTCTTTAGGCACCGTGCGAACGCCGGTATACACAAATGCCACCCGCCCATCCTGCACGATCGCCGTGCCGCTGAAGCAGCCCTCTGAGTCCGGCCCGCCCGGCGTAGGAGCCAGCGCCACCGGCATGTGCCGCCAGTGAATCATGTCCGCGCTCACCGCATGGCCCCAGTGCATGTCGCCCCACACCGCCCCGTGCGGATTGTACTGATAAAACATGTGGTACTTGCCGTTGAAATAAATCGGCCCGTTGGGATCGTTCATCCAGTTCGCGGCCGGCAACAGGTGGAACTGCGGCCGTCGCGGATCGTCGGCCAATCTCTGCACCAACTCATTCGTCGCTGCGGCGTCGGCCCACGCCATTGGCCACAACCCAGCATCCAGCACCGAAGCCCCAGCCGCTCCCAACATCCCCGCAATAAATCGACGACGACGAATCATAGTCTCCAAACTCCAGCGCGCCCCAGCCCTGCCGCCCATAGCTGCCCCTTCATCTCGGAACCACGCCGCGCAAAACTGACCTGAGATAAGGCATCCTTGCCCGCTCTCAATGTTATGTCATATTCCCCGTTTTGACATGTCCACATTGTTGAAACAGTGAAGAAACTACGCCCCCTACCAACCACAATCCCGGGTGGTTCGTTGAAGGGTACGGGCCTCAGTCCGTACATCAACACACCCCTCATGATCAAAATGAAAATCCTGCCAGGCGCCAGAATCGCCAAGTGAGCGCGTATTGCTGCCTGGTAAAAAAATGCAATCGCATGGTCGGAGACTCCGTAGAACCAGAAATGCTCCAGCCGATGCGGCTTCAGAGAACGACAGCGATGGAGAAAGTTTCGTTATACTGGCGAGTAGCCTCGGGGATCGGCAACTCGATCATCTCCCGTCAAACCCGGGCACGAAGTTTTGACAGAGGAGAAATCGGCATGTTTCGAGTCTCTGTTCGAGTCTCTGCTACTTCTTTCGCTTGGATCGTAGTGCTCTGCTTCCTCGCCTCGGCTGCTTATTCCCATGCACAGGCCGGCACGCAGGCTCCCGCTGCCAATGCCAACGACGACCTGCTCAAGATGATCTCTGCCGGATTGCCGGAGAGCGTAGTGGTTGCCAGGATCAAGCAAGGGGCCGGGCAATGGGATACCTCCATCGATGCGCTGATTGTGCTCAAAAGGGCAGGAGCAACCGAAGCCGAGTTTGCCGCTCTGTCGGCCGGTCCGCAGGCCGCCAACGACTCTTCCGCGCCCATGGCTTACTCGTTCATGGGCGGAGCCTTGAAGAGGACCATCTCCGGCGATCCGATGCTTTCCTTTGCGCCCGATCTGCCCGGCCGCTTTCTGGACACACGGGCCACCAACACTGCCTTTCTGGTCAATTACAAGGGCTCGCCCGCCATCCTCGTTCCCGCTCTGCGCTTCATTCCCAACTGTTGTTATGCGGTTGCCAACGTTCTGTTCCTCCACGACAAGTTGGTCTTTGACTTCTATGTGTGGGAGAAAATAGGAACGCAAGAGGCAAGCGGATTCGCAAAGATCACCAGTCCCAAGATCTTTCCCGAGGCTGGAAATCCGCTTCCCCTGGAGGTATCCCGCACCGGCCTGCAATTTCAACCCAGCCAGATCGCGCCTTGCCGCATTGAAGTGCGCACCGAGAACAAGCTCAACGAGCCCGAGGTCACATTCGACCGCATCGTGCGCACCGGGGCCGGTCAGAACTGTGCCTTCGACTTCAGCATGATGTTCGGCACGTTTGCCCCCGGCGATGGAGTCTTCGCTGTGCAGCAGATGCGCTCGCCGGGCCTCAGCAACTTCGTCGGCAAACTCATCAGCGACTATGATGCTGTGCTCGCCGGATGGCTGAAAGCGGCCAGAATCACCGATCCCGCAACCCAGTTAAGCGCCGATGCCAACTACACTCCGGTCACGGATGCGGATCAGCAGAGATACGAGGCCGAAGCAAAAGACCTGCAGAAGCCTCCCGCGGCTGCCCCAGGCAAAGGCGGCGGCCTGGGCAAACTGATTGGCCTTGGCAAGAAGGCGGGCGCGGCGTCGGGTGCTGCTCCCCCGGCCGCTCCCCCGCCGCCTCAAGCGCCACAGGCGCCGCAAGCGCCTCAAGCTCCGCAAGCTCCTCAGTTCGCGGCGCCACAAGCGCCACAGGCGCCCCCGCCGCCGCAGGCTCCCGCAGCGCCGCAGGCTCCTCAACTGAATGCCCCAGCAGCGCCCGCTGTGCAAGCCTCCGGCTCCTCCCCGGCCGCAAGCCCCCAGGCGCAGACCGCTTACGGCAATGGTCAACCCGCCTCCACGGGTCAATCCCCCTATACGGCTTCGGGTGGCAACGCGGCCTCGGGAAGCGGCGCGGCCGCGGGTACTGGTTCGGCGAGTGCAGGCTCAGCTGGCGCCGGTGCGGCAACTTCCACCAACGCTGGCGCGCAAAAGAAGTACCCGCCACGAACTAGCTGCACGGAGCCCGTGAGCGGCGTATCCCTCGATTCAAACTGGACGGACAGTAGCAAATCGGAGGTGCTCGGCTATTTCACCAACAACAACTCCGACTATGTCAGTTGCGTTTATGCCTTCCACAAGAACGGCAAGTGGGATATGGAACATGCCAGCACAATCGTTCTTGGGGCAGGGGTTCAGCACCGCGGTGGCGAGGGGAACGGCGTCTGGGACAAGGGCGACGACAGCTCGAACATCAAGTATCAATGCTATTCGGGCAGAATGCCGCAAGACGCCAACGGAGACGACTGCCTCGGCAGTGTCGTCTTTTTCGGCCCACCCGCCCCCGGTACTGAGAAGTAATCCAGGGCCCCTTAACAATAGCCGCCCCTGAAACCCGCCGGTGGCCCGTGCCGGGTTCCTGAACTGGGTGCCTCTGGTCCCTCGCATTTGGGGACCAGGGATTACGCGGCATACTGGAATACTGGAATACTGGAATACAGGATGGGTGTTTTTTGAGGACTGTAAAACTGTATTTTTATAAGTTGTTTAGAATCAGTGTTAAAAAGCGGTTTTACTGGAATACTGAAATACAGTGCGGTTTTTGGCGGGGGCCTGTTTTCCGATGCTGGGTTTGAATCTTTGCGAATTTACGGATTCCCGGCATAGTCAACACTGCCCCTCGGTGGGTGGATTTGCCTCTATGGACAGTATGCGGGAGTTTGGGAAAAAATCTGCAAAGCAGGGAACGAGGGAATTGGGAACAAGGGACCGAGGAAACACAGATGCTTTGTGTCAGGGCATGACTTTCAGTCATGCCGAAAAGGCCACGCAAAAGGAATAGGGTCTTAACCCCTGCCCAATGCCGCTCAAACCCACCCAGCCATTCTTGAAACAGCCGCTGGAAAAACAATCCGCGCAGCCAGATACACCCTCTGCGTCCCGCGCACAAAATCCCATCCACCAGCCAAACATCCAATAAGCCGGTCGGGTCGAGGACTGGCGCGGTATTCCGTAGGTCCAGCCTAGCCGTTGCTCCCCGTTTCCTCTGGGAGTGCCTCAATAGCCGGACCGTGAATCCGTTTCCAGCCCCCGCCACATCG
>Ga0182012_10003922_pt1 | contig 15683 bp, 21 predicted proteins | sample 612S2SmetaG_FD_120486 | JGI IMG/M metagenome (GOLD analysis project Ga0182012, IMG submission 120486) | Permafrost microbial communities from Stordalen Mire, Sweden - 612S2S metaG | ecosystem: Environmental > Terrestrial > Soil > Wetlands > Permafrost | place: Sweden: Stordalen | collected...
ACCAACGTTTTGGCCACTTCTACGTTTGATAATGTGACACTCACGCCTTGAGTTCATCCTTACCCACGGGTTGTGCTATTCTCGGAGCAGATCAGCAGATTTGCTCCGAGGAAGTTAACTAAATTCCGGGTTTCTGATAGATGTTTTTCGATCAATCCCGTTTTTTAGCGAGCGAGACTAGCCAGTTGATCGCACGTTCCCGTCTGAATAGTTTCTTTGGCGTTAACCAGTGCTAGGTCGCTTTCGATCATACCTAATTGCGATAGTGATTTGTTGGATGATTCTGTTAACGATTGCCTCACTTTCGCCCATGGACCGTTACAAACTAGGGTTGGTTTCTTGGGACAATCGTTCCGCGGCCATCCTAGCCAGACAACGTCACCGCGCGCTCCACTGGCTGTCATTCGGTGGCTTAGCATTTCTGGTTACCCTTCTAGGGCGCAACAGAAGGGAACGCTTGCTTGCCCCGGCAGCGGTTGCTGGCTTGGGAGTTTCAATCGAGTACCTCCAACATGTGATCTACGCGAACGCGCTCGAAACGTGGGATATTCGAGACGATCTGTTCGCCTGTCTGGCGGGGTTACTCTGTGCATTATTGGTGTTGGCAGCTAAGTCGGGTTTATCAAAACCTACTTGAGTACATCGGCCAGATTAAGGTGCTCGGTGCGCTCAACCGCCGTGAGTTGCACGACTTGAGGCGATAGAGTAAAAGGGAATCCGAGGTTCGATAGATAGCCTTTTGCATCTCTCCAGATAGTACTCAACCGCTGATTGATCGAATATTTCATTGGAAGTCTTCTCGGTCACCACATGCCTCTCAAGACTTCGATTTATGAATTGCATTGACCCCTTATCGACAATGGATTTTCGGGCCGCCTTCTCGAAGTACTCCTGATCGCTTTTATGGTGGTAGTGATTAATCCACGCAGTCAGGGCCGTCGGAGGAAACGACACACTGCCGCTAACGGGCCTACCTAACTCGTTCACAGCGCGTTTCATTCCGCGGTAGTACCAGGAATGCGAATTCCGGTAGTTGGCCACGAGATCTGGGCGAACAAAGCACTTAACGTGCATGTTCGGGTCTTTTTCGCGACGGGAATAGTCTTCAATCACTGGGCCGCCCGGTATGGTCTTATGTCCATTTGATCCGAATATCTTCCAGTGAAGGGCTACTGCAGGGTACCTATCGAAATCCGCGAGAAATTCGCCAAGGCTTCTGCCATCTTTGATAACGGTAAATTCATCGGCGTCAATGAAACCGACCCAGGCAAAGTGATTGATTGATCGCAGAATGCAGTCGCATTCCGCAGAGGGCGACATAGTCGTCTCCGGCCAGGATTCAGATAGAGTCACAAGCCCGCGCGCAATAAACGGCGCCAACACGTCTCGAAAGTTGTCTCGGCTTAACTTCTCGTAAAAGAAAAAGTGGTCTATTCCTGCGGCTAAATAGTATTCAATAAACTCCGAAAGGTATCTAGCTTCGTCTCGAATACGACAGCAAAGAGCAACACGCTTGCCCTGGGGAGCATTCCGCGCGGCTCGGATCACCAGGCTCCGAAACCTTCCCAAATTCGAATAGCGGACACTCTGGCCAAGGTAGACTGCTTTCGCTACCACTGGATTTAGCCGAATGCCCTCGCCGAATCTGAGCTTAAAGTAAGCTCTCCTGATGGTTCCCATTAGTAGGGTCCAAGGGTAGGTCAAATGCTCTTCCTTTCAGTCCGCTCAAGATTCCTCTTGGTGACGGCAGGGAACGGTACAGGGTTTTGCCGATTCTTGGTTTACGTTTTATTGTTGCATTGTGTCGGGTGAAAATGGTGTGAAAAAGTCAGCTTTACCGGCTAGAGAATGATCGCCGAGAGCGCGACGGCAACCATTGACTCTGGGCAAGATTTCAATTCAGAGAAGAAGTCTAAGCGAAATCCACTTCAGTTCTGTGAGCCCCCATACTTCATCGTGTGGAAGTGAACTTTAAGCCTTTGTGTCCTATGAAATGGCAAATTAATTTCGCAGCCAAACGTATTCGCATGATCGTGATTGAACCGTTCGAGGCTGAGAACTGTACTAGTGGTTCGTTGATGTGGTTCACGCCCCACCTTGAAATATTCACAGCAATCGACGAGCCAGGTGACGAAGTTCTTTTCGTCTTCGAAAATGGCTATTTTTCCGCTACACGCGAAATCATCGGCGCGCATTGCAGACCGTATCGTCACTCAACAAGAGCCGCATCGCAATAGGCACCCGTTGCCGGGTGCCTATTCGTCAGAAGAATCGACTAGCAATCCTCTAAGGCTATTTGTTCAAGCGCCATAAGTTCTTACGCGACCACCAGTCAAAAGAAACCAAACGATCATCTTTAACGACTTGATCACAAGTCCTTTGCGGGTACTTTTCCGTCTCTCAGCGCTCCTCCACCGCGGGAAACATCCACGTTTTCCTACCACCGGACCTTCAATCCTCACGAAGTCTTCTGGCCATTTTCCATTCTCCTTTGGTCCAATCAGTGACCCGGAGATCTCTTCGAGGACAAAATCACCGTCTTCTCCTACGTTGTCCAACGGGCTCCCCCAGTACGAATAGATTCGAACCGGACGCTCTGGTTTGGTACAGTCGATCTCTCCGCTGGAGACATCGATTGAAGACACAACGCTACTACTCAGATATTCTTTCCTGGTTGCTTGCATAAGAACTATAAACTCCTTACAGCCTGATGTGCCTACAACTGCTGTGGGAATAGTGGGGTTTCAGAGTAATAACTCTCATCGTGTGTGCCGACGCAAGTAGAAAGCGGCAGTTGAGTTTGCAAAATACTTGAGAAATTTAGGGGGAAGGGGCGCTACTCTTCGCGCAATGGACTCAAATTAAACAGGTAGCCCCTGTGAAAGTCATTGTGGCTGAGGGAGCAACCGACGTTAAATCAACGCTAAATACTTGGAAAGAACTGGAGCCGGCAGAGGGATTTGAACCCCCGACCCTCTGATTACAAATCAGATGCTCTACCAACTGAGCTATGCCGGCACAGGCGTGAGATGGACATCTAAATTGTAGCGAATCCTTACTTCTGCAAATTCAAATATTCCGGCAAATTCTCAGCCGCATGACCAAGTGCACGAGCCAAACTCAGCTTCGCCAAATTGTGCCCAAACAGACTGGTAATAAAATCCAAATCGGACGTCGCCACACTTTCCTGTGCTTGCACAACTTCCAGCGAATCGCTGATGCCCGCGTCATACTTCTGTTGGGTGAGCGCCAGCGTTTCGCGCGCCACCTTTTGATTCTCACGCGACAAATCCACCTGACTGCTCGCAGCTTCTAGGTCCAGAAACGCATTGCGGACATCGCTCTCAATTCGCCCGCGCGTATCTTCCAATATAGCCGCGTAAATAAACTTTAGTGAGGTCCAGGAGCGTCACAATAGCGGTGCCAGCTTGTAGATATTCGCCTGGTTCGGCGCGGCGCGTGATAACTGTACCGTCAAATGGCGCAGCGCATTGAGATCGGCGCGATTCGATTCAGCCTCAGCGAGTTGCGCTCGCACGCGAGTCACATCCGCTAACGCATTTGCGATAGTTGCCTGCTGCTGCAGGATTTGCTTCCGAACGGCAGCGGCTTGTGCGTTGCGGATGCCGGGGTTTGAGAGATTCGACTTGGCAACATTCAACGCGCCACGTGCTGCTTCCACCCGCCGTTCCGATGCATCCACCACGGCTTGTTGGCTAGCGGCCGTTGTTTCAGCCTGCTTGCCCTGACGTTCCGAAACTGCGCCAGTCTTCGCCAGCCGGGTATAAGCATCTCTGTCGAACAGCGCCAGTTGAAGCGAGGCGCGCTGCTGCGCTAAGTCGGCCTCCGCTGCTGCCAATTCCGCCTCTGCTTGTTTCACGCGGCCACCCGCATCAACTTCTGCCTGGTTGCTTTCCAAGTGTGTTTGCGCTAATCGCTCATTCAAAACCGCGATTTGATCTTGCGCAGAACGCACTTGCGCATCAGACTGGGCCACGGCTGCGCGCGCCTGATCTTCGCGCTCACGCACTTGTTGATCATCTAGCACCTCAATTGTTTCGCCCGCCTTCACCGTGTCCCGTTCACGAAACCGAATTTCCATCACCCGACCGCTCGTTTTAGCGGAGATGGCAGAATCGTCGCCCCAGATACGGCCGCTTAGAAAAACGATGCCATCAGGCGTCGAAGGTTGTGCAAAAAAAAGCTTCCAAACCGCAAAACCTATTAAAAGCAATACCACTGGAATGAGTATTCGAGGCAGCACACGCCTCTTCGCTGGTGCGGAATCAGTTAGTGGAGTTTTTACAGAAGAAGCGGATGATTCGGTAGCAGTCATAGTTACTTTTCTTTTCTCTGATGTTTCCGTGCCAAAGCACGCAGGTTGCGCAACGTGAAATCGGCAGTGTGAGTTGCCACTAATTCCACATCGCTGGGTCTGGTCATTTTCAAATCAGGCCATAAAATACCGATCACCGGACGGCCATGAACATAATGCACCACCTGGCCAATCACGCTGTGCGCACACAAACGGGTAGTTGGGTCGTCCGACCCCAAGTTCAAAATTCGCCCAATGATTCCGCATAGCTGGTTGTAACGCGGTCGCAAAACCTGGTCAATGACATACGCCAATGCCGGCGTCGGCTGGGCCATCTCGTGCGCCATAATCCGGATATTCCAAGCTGGCCGGCCATCACAATACATGCGATGTAGCATGCCACTGATAAACAGCCTGAGCGCCTCTTCTGGCGTATTCGATTGCGCTATGGCTTCGCTCATCGCCTCGCCTTGCGCCGCTTGAATCGACTCCTTCAGCACTTCCACGTACAAGCCAAGTTTGTCGCGGAAATAGTAGTTCACAGCAGCCACATTTGCACCTGCACGCTGGCAAATTTCACGTACGGTCGCCGATTGAAAGCCCCGCTCTGCAAATACCTCACCTGCGGCCAAAATCAATTTGTCGCGCGTCGGATCGGCGTCGTTATCTAACGGCTGGAATTTCTTGGCTAAAGCGCCGGGCATGAAACGCAAGTTTAAAACACTTGTTTTAATCAAGTCAATACAATTCCTTCGCTCGAGACCAACAATTTTTTCTTTAGCGGAGTGAATCGAGCAAAATTTCAGACAGTGCTGAAATCATCAGTTCACCTGGATTATCCGGCGACCAATCAATCTCTGGAATGCCATCCACCGTGATCGCCATCGCAATTGCACCGCGCTTAGAGAATACGATACCCACATCTGACCGAAGAGCATCCAAAGCGCCCGATTTATTGGCGATAACTACGTCTTTCACATCTCGCGCAATGCTCGAGTGGTCGCGTTGCTTCTTCAGAATTTCTAGCATTTCCAAAGAAGCGTTCTTGTTCACTAAATCGCCTCGATAAAGCTTTTCGAGCAAGGTGACCATCTCGTGGGGGCTACTGCGCCCAATCCCCCATTTCTTATTCTCCGGCTTAGCGCCCTCTTCGCTAATCCCGCTGGGAAAGGGTTTCAGCTTGGTCCCGTCGCCCAATATCTTGCGCATCGACCGGGTTTGTACAAGACCAAGTTTCGCCATGCGGGCATTCACCGCGTTGCCGCCAACACGATTGAGAATGAGATTCGTCGCGGTGTTATCACTGAGCGTAATCATTAGCATGATCAAGTCATGCATCGGATATTCGCGCCCAGCCGAAAGATCTTGCAAAATGCCGCTACCCGAGACACGTTCTTCTTCCGTTAGCTTTATGTTCTCGTTTAAATCAAGTTTGCCTTCCGAAGCTTCCGCAAAGCATTCAATCATGATGGGGAACTTGATGGTGCTCGCAGTACGAACCGGTTCATCGCCTTCAAGTGTGTAAGTTGCGCCGCTATCCAGATTCTTTGCATACATGCTGACACGGCCTTCGAAACCGGCAATTTTCATTTTGATTTTGTGATCCAGACTTGGCGTCCCTGGTTCCTGCGAAAACAGTAGCCCGCTAATAAAAACGCTCAACAATAGAGTTTTCATGAACACGAACCAGCACAACTCGCCTCCGGAGGGCGGCTCACATAAGGATGACCATTCCAAACAAACCGCAACGGCCAGTCGGCACACTCGCTAATGCCAACCCTTGGCGTAACCTGCGTCTCGAAAATCGGTCTCGTCCGCCAACGGCGAATCACCAATCGCCCTTTGTCCAATCTGAGGCCATAGTGACGGCGCGTAATCGCCAGCGCGCGTGTTAGTTTCCCAGGCCCGTTAGTGAGCCTTACGGCGGGCTCATTCATTTTTCGGCGCTGACACATCAATTTCAAACCGCACAAAGGTTCGACCGCCCGCACCAGTACACAGCCTGGGGTCCCAGCCAGGTCGGCAACCACGTTGAAGCATTCATACATGCCGTAAATCAGGTAAACGTACGCCCGCCCTGCAGGGCCAAAAATCACTTTCGTTCTATCCGTTAGACCGCGCGATGAGTGGGCGGCTAAATCTTCGCCCCCCAGGTAAGCCTCGGTCTCTACAATCATCCCCGCAGTCTCGCCATGCATGATTACGCTACTTAACAGTTCCTTTGCCAGTTCAGGCGCAGGAATGGCGAAAGCTTCAATCGGCATCGGCTCAGTTGCTGCCAAAAGTTCATTTCTTGGCCAAGGCGATTTGTATAAAGCGGGCAATCGAAGATAAGCTAGAACTTTAGCACGAAGTTATTATGCGACTGTTTACCGCGATCGATCTCCCCGGCGAGATGTTATTACGGTTGGAGCGCCTGTTAAGCGCGCTTAGGCCAGAGGCTCTAATCAAGTGGAGTCCTCTAGATAATCTGCACATCACTACGAAGTTTATAGGCGAGTGGCCCGAGCGCCGCATGCAGGAACTGGACGAAATCCTGGCCAGTCTCACGCCGCGCGAGACCTTCGATATTGAGCTACGCGACTTAGGCTGGTTTCCTAACGAGCGTTCGCCGCGTGTCTTGTGGGCGGGAGTTCATGCTGGGCCTCAATTGAAACAGCTCATGGCGGAAACCGAGGAGCGGCTTTTGGCGCTCGGCGTTGCCAGGGAGGACAAACCAGCCAATCCGCACTTAACGCTGGCACGGATCAAGAATCCTGCCCCTCTCCGCAATTTGCGGCGCAAAGTGGACGAGTTGCAACCCGCCGAATTGGGCACATTTTCGGCCCGCCACTTCTGCCTGTTTCGCAGCGATCCCGGTTCGAACGCCAGCATTTACCGGCGCTTGCGCGACTATCGCTTTGAAGCTGCCATGGCGGCTTCGTAACATATACGAAGTGAGCTTACAACCCTACTCGCACCTGATATCAGCGGCGATACTCGCATATTTTATTGGCGGTCTTCCTTTTGGCTACTGGTTTGTCCGCTTCTCCTTGGGCAAGGACATTCGCACCATGGGAAGCGGTAACATTGGCGCCACGAATGTTCACCGCTCGGCTGGGAAGAAAGCAGGCTTCATCGTCCTATTTCTCGACATACTCAAGGGCGTCCTAGCGCTCTGGAGTGCCGCGTGGCTCACTGAAAACAGCCCACTCGGTTTGGGCATGGCAACGGTCGCAGTAATGTTGGGCCACTGCTATCCAGTTTTCCTGGGTTTCAAAGGTGGCAAAGCAGTCGCGTGCTTCGTAGGCGCTGCATTGTACATTGCTCCCTGGGCCCTTCTCGCTACTGCGGTGATATTTGTCGCTGTCGTTGCACTTAGTAAATACATTTCGCTCGGATCGATTTTAGGCGCAATCATCTTTCCTATCGCCTATTGGTTAATCTATCGGCCGGCGCCCGAATTATTGATCGCATTCTCGGTCGCAGGCCTCCTCGTTATCTATCGCCATAAGGCGAACATTCAGCGTTTACGAACAGGCACGGAGAATCTCTTTTCCTTAAAAGGCAAAACGGCGTGAACCGTCTAGCCGTGCTAGGCGCCGGCAGTTGGGGCACAGCCCTCTCTATCGCTCTGGCGCCTCGTTACGACGAGATTCGTCTGTGGGCGCGCGACGCATCAAAAGCGCAAGACATCTCCCACAAACGCGAGAACATCATTTATCTAGCGGGCGCGAAGCTGCCTCGCAACATTGCGATCTCAGACAACCTGGAACTCAGCCTCTCCAACGTTGATATCGTTTTGAGCGTTGTGCCCTCGCGCTTTTTGCATCAGGTACTCATACAAGCTCGGCCATTTCTCAACAACGCCGCGCCTATCGTCAGCGCCACAAAAGGCATTGAAGAAGGAACCTTGCGGCGCATGTCGCAGATCATCACCGAATCGGTGGACGCGAAGGTTCCCATTAGCGTCCTTTCTGGTCCAACATTCGCGCGTGAAATCGCTGCCGGCGAGCCCGCTGCCATTGTTATCGCCGCCCAAGAACTCGCCGTTGCTGAGCAAATACAACGCGCATTCTCTACCCCGGCGCTGCGCTTTTACACCAGCGAAGACGTCGTCGGTGTAGAACTCGGCGCTGCACTCAAGAACGTCATCGCCCTAGGCGCTGGCATTTGTAGCGGCCTCGGACTTGGCAGCAACAGTGTAGCCGCTTTGATCACGCGAGGTTTGGCCGAGATCACCAGGCTAGCTGTCGCTCTTGGAGGCAAGGAACGCACGCTGAGTGGCTTGGCCGGCCTAGGCGATCTGGTCCTCACCGCCACCGGCCATCTTTCGCGAAATCGCGCCGTCGGCATTCAATTGGGTAAGGGCCGCAAGCTCCCGGAGATCCTGGCTGAGACTACCATGGTTGCCGAAGGCGTTTCCACATGCCGTGCCGCTTACCAACTCGCCGCACGCCACAACGTACCGCTGCCCATCATTTCTCAAATGTATGCCGTCCTCTACGAACACAAAGATCCGCGCTTGGCGATTCGCGACTTAATGGATCGCCCACTAACTAGCGAATAACTTTCTTCTCTGTCTTACGATATTCCAGCCATAGAAAATACCCAACCAGCGTTTTACCATCTTCCATCTTGCCGGTCTGAATCATGTCGGAAATCTGCTTACGGGTAAACCAACTCATTTCAATGCGCTCGTCGCCCATCAAATGCTGTTCGCCTGCCGTTAACTCTTGTGCCAGAAAAAGATTCATCTTCTCTGCCACATAACCAGGGCTCGCCCAGTACGAAATCAGCTTCACCCACTTCTTCGCTTTATAACCAGTCTCCTCGTGCAGCTCTCGCTTCGCCGCTTGCAGTGCCGTTTCGCCTGGGTCAATCCGACCAGCAGGCAGTTCCCACAAATCTTTGGCGGCTGGCAGACGGAACTGTTTCACCAATAAGATGCGGTCTTTATCATCCACCGCCATCATCACCGCCGACCCTGGATGCCGCACAATATTTCGGTGAATCTCGAAGCCGCTGTTATCCCGCGCCACTTCATCCACCACCGTAAACAGCTTGTTCTTTAGAACTTCCTTCGAAGAGATAATCTTCATGCTTCTGACTAGGTTACCTTGGGGCTTGGCTAACATTAGCGCTCGCGCACCGCGCACCATTGAACGTCCCGCCATGCTACAGGTTTGGCGAAACCTAACTTTCCTGCATTGGCGCTACGAAGCTGCTACTATCGCCCGCACCTTACCGCCAGGTTTGACTCTCGACACTTTCGACGGTTCCGCTTGGATCGGACTCGTTCCATTCGTCCTCGCTGGCGTGCAGCCCTATGGCTTCCCTGCCCTACCTTGGATTTCCGAGTTCCCTGAAACCAACGTGCGCACTTACGTTCGTGACGCAGACGGTCAGTCGGGAGTTTGGTTTTATACCCTCGAAGCAGCTCGTTTGCCGGCGGTCATGCTGGCGCGTACCTGGTATCACCTGCCCTACCGCTGGGCCGCGATGCAAGTCCACCGGCAAGGTTCTCAGATTGAATACCTCAGTCGGCGCAGTAGATTATTCGGCAAAGGGAACACTGATATCGCCATTGAAATCGCTGACCCGATGGAAACTACCGACCTCGATCATTTTCTAACGGCGCGCTATCGCCTCTACGCCGCTGCTGGAAACCGTCTTGCCTATGCGCAAATTGAGCACGAACCGTGGCCCCTACGTGCCGGTACAGTAACTAGACTCAATGAAGATCTCATCGAAAACTCCGGCGTACCGCGCCCTAAAGGAATGCCGTTGGTTCACTATTCGGAGGAACTGAACATCAAAGCGGAGTCACTGCGGTGGATCAAGTGAGCGATCGCCGCATAATCGTTGTGGAATGTGTAGCCATTCTCTTCGACATGGACGGCACATTAGTCGATTCGACATCTGTCGTACAGCGCCAGTGGAGATTATTTGCGGAAAAGCACGGGCTAGATTATGCCCATATCATGCGCATCTCGCACGGCCGTCGCAATGCCGAAACAATTCGCGAAATAGCCCCCCATCTGGCCACGCCAGAGATTTTCTCCGGGTTTGATGAAGCGGAATTGCATGATCGTCAAGGCGTCGTCTCCGTGCCAGGTTCTACGCAGTTCCTAAACCAGTTGTCCATTCACGAGTGGGCAGTTGTCACCTCAGCCTCACGCGCTCTCGCCAGAAATCGATTGAGCGCCGTTGACCTGCCGTTGCCGAATGTTCTAATTGGCGCTGAAGATGTAACCGCTGGCAAGCCCGATCCGGAGGGTTATCTTGCCGCCGCTCGCCGCCTTGGCATCAAACGAAGTGAATGTGTAGTTTTCGAAGACACCGTTCCCGGCTTAAGCGCCGCTCGATCGGCGGGGATGCCCGCATTCGGCATCACCACAACTTATCCTCACACTCATCTTGCGCCATTCGATTGCATCGTTGACTTTCGCGACGTCACCTACGAAAGGACCAGCCAAAGAACAATTCGACTCACTTTGTCTTGTCTCTGAAGCGACAACTCTGCCATGCTGGTCGACGTGAGGAAACGAGTCATCCCATTTACCGCAATATTTCTTGCAGCAGTTTGCGCCGCCCAAACACCAACGTCCGCTGCCACGTTTGTGATCAAGGACGATCTAATCCCTGCTCCGCTCAGCTTCATCGTCTACGGCGACCAGCGCTTTACCGACCCAGCCAACACCGCCGCTACTAGTCCGAAGATGCGCCAACTCCTGGTCAAGCAAATTGCCAAAGAACATCCAGCCGCTGTCATTCTAAACGGTGACGTTCCCCTCGCGGGCAACGTTAAAAACGATTACGCGGTCTTCCAAACCGAAACGCAACCATGGCGCAATGCCGGTCTTCGCGATGCCGGTCTTAATGTTGTTCCTGCCCTTGGCAATCACGAAATGCATGGTAACGAGCACGAGTGCATTCAAAACTGGTGGGATGCCTTTCCTTCCTTGCGGAACCGCCGCTGGTACTCCACGCAACTTGGTTCCCACGTCTACGTCATCGCGCTCGACAGCAATAGTTCCCTGCTACCCGATAGCGATCAGCAAAAGTGGCTTGCTCAACAGATTGATTCGTTAAGTAGCACTGTAGATTTTGTTGTCATCACGATGCACCACCCGTAATCGCGATAGTACGAACCGCTCACTCTTTGGTGGGGTTTGCGAACCCCTAATTAAGGCCCCCGCTTATCCGACGTGCGCGATAATATCGCGAGGACATTATCCATGGCAGCCACAGCCGTAGCACCGACGCCCAAACAACAAGAAAAGAAGATCCTTCCGGCGCGGATGTACTTCTTCATCGTCTCCGATGAAATCAACCCCGCCACGCGTTATGTAACGCGTAACGTCCATACGCTTAACAGCCATGCGATTCAGCGCATGCTGGCAAACCGTCCCATGGAGGCGATGCGCCTGATGAACCCGGAACAATGGGGCATCAAGCCGACCGGCACCGCTCCATGTGCCGTGAGCCATCACACGATGGGCTATAAGCCCAGTCCTTACACGTCGGCGAGTAACCACGCATTCGGCCCGCCGCGCATCGAAGGGCGCACCATTTTTATCAATCCTAACAAGGCTTCCGGCGTCCGGCTCATAGAGAATGATTCCCTGCTCGCCGACTTACAGCGCTTAGCCGCGACGAACCCCGACCCACAGTTTCGCAAGCGGGTGAACTACATCAGCAACAAAGTGAGGCAAGACCGCGAAGTCCTGATAGAAGGCGAGATTCCCGTGACGGCCATCAAGTCGCCTGCTGCAATGGGGCTTACACGAGGTTTCCAAATGTTGGGCGCTATCGCAGTGGTGCTCACTGCCTACGACCTCTATCAGGCAGGCGTTGAGTCAGAACGCTTGCACAGTGCGCGGCCTATCTCCGAAGAAGCCTTTCGTCAGGCCGGAGGATGGGGTGCGGCAATGGCAACGGGCAAGGCATTCGCGCTCGCCGGCGCGGCGGTCGGCATTGAGACCGGCCCCGGTGCCGTCATCACGGCAGCCGTGGGCGGCATTATTGGCGGCGTCATCGGTTTCTACGGCGCGGAGTGGGCGGCGGAGGACCGGGCCAAACGCAATGGGCTTTATTAAGAAAATCGGCAAGCTGGTCGGCCTCGAAGACGCCGAATCCGCCTCCAATCCCAAATCCATCTGGTATATGAATGTGAAACTTTGGGAGTCCGCCGATTCCATGGCCGATGCTCCGCCGTGGCTGGTGTTTCCCAACAACCCGGAGCCGGTGGCGGTCATCGTAAATTGCACGCAGGGCAACAACGAACTGTATTTTGATTTGTGGTGGCCGTTCTGGAAAGCGTTAAGTTCGGAAGACAGAATTTCGTATCTGAAGCAGCATGATGCACCTACCGTATGGTTTGAGTATCTCAAACCGGGCGGCGAACATGACCACGTACAGCAAATAATAGAGACGCTTCCGAACGATTGATCCTTGCCTTAACTGCGTACTATCCGGACTCTTTCCCGAATAAAATCAGCAAGCTTGACGGCATCATCGCCTCCTGTTAGCCAATCATTCGCGACATAAAACAGAACGAGAACGCAACCATTACTAATCTAATGTGGCTGACAAGATGGAGAACTTGAAGATTTTGCCGCGACGCCTTCCCGACGTGCTCGACCTTTGCAGACGACTGGAGCCCTTCTCGGGGTTTCGCGCGATACCTGTACGACCTCTTCGCGTCAGCCTCGACACCAACGCCGCCGTAGTAGAAACGCGACGAGGCTGTTCTCGCTTGGCTAGACACGCTCAAGCCTTGCCACAAAAAATAATGCGGAGGAGATCCTGGGATTCGCCCCTCAGAATTCAGCAAACTAGGGCTCCTTCACATTATTCGTTCATCGCGATTACTCAAGAAATGCCGAGCTCGCCATTTCTTGAGCCAGTGGCGGACTTACAGGCGCGCTACGAAGTCAACCACAATCCGCGACCCAACGAAATCGCTCTCCGCGACTATCTCACAGCAAAGGCCAAAATAGTTCACGCTAAGTTCCTTGTCACCGCCGGGCACATCCACAACTACGAACGCCACGAACTTGCTGGCGTAACCTACCTGGTTTCGGGCGGCGGAGGCGCAAAGCCATACATGGTCGATCGCACTCCCGACGATCTGTACCAAGCCACTGAGTTTCCGAATTATCACTACGTAAAATTCGTTCTACAGGGCAACACTTTGAAGGCGGTCATGTATCGCGCCGCCAATCCCGACGACGCAAACTCTCCGTTCGACGCCAAAGCCTCGTTCGAGATTCTGGCAAAACCGCCCGTAAAACGCTAGTTCACTAAAGCTTTCACCCGCATGCCCGAATGCAATTCCGCATCGCTAGGCTCCACCACCCGGTCCACCACATTGTCACCGGGTTGAACGCCCGAAATCACCTGCACATTATTCACATCGCTGACACCCGCTTCAATTGGAGTCCAGACAATCGATTTATCCGCCAGCTTAAACACGCCGGTCGCCCCGTGAAGGGTCCGCAGGGCTTGCCGCGGAATGCTTACACTCTCGTTAACCACCTTAGAAACAATCAGCACATTCACTGAGACGCCAGGGAGTAAATCGTGATTTGGATTGTCCACAATCGTGGTCACCTCGCCAACACTCCGTGTGCCCAACGCAATCACCTCTGTGGGCAATTTATTTATCCGGCCAGTCCACTTCTCGCCTGGACGCGCATCCCAAGTAATGTTCACAGGCATATCTAGACCCACCCTGCCAAGGTCTGGCTCATCCACATAGACGATCACTTTCATCTGATCCAACTTTCCAACCAGACCGGCCACATCACTCGGTTGCAAGTACGCTCCAACCTTCAAATCAAACTGATACAGGATGCCTGCGATGGGCGCGGCTAAAGTGCAGAGTGCGAGCTTGTGCCGGGCTAATGAAACCGCAGCCTCCGCATCGCGCAACTTACCTTCCGCCACAGAGCGGTCGGTGGCCGTTACTTGTGTCTCTTTCTGATTTTTGAGTGCCGCAAGGTGCAGTTGTGCTCGTTCCACAGCGTCTTTTGCATCCTGCAGTTGCATCTTGGTAGCGGCCTGCTTTTCCGCCAGCCGCTGAGTCGCTTCGTAGTCGCGTTCGGTTACGGTAAGCGCAGCTTGCGCACTCTTTATGGAATCATTCAGATTTGCCAGCGCTTGGGCCTTGCCGCCTTGACCGAGAACAGCCACCTCAGTTCTGGCCTCGCGTTCTCTGGTAAGTGCTGCTACCAAGTCAGACCGGGCTGTTGTTGAATCTAGCCTCACTAGCTCCTGTCCCGCTACCACTTCCTGGCCTCGCTGCACGGCCACCGACTGTACAACTCCCGACGTTTCGGCGCGCGCCGCAGCCCATTCTACGGGCTCAACCTTTCCGTTGGTCGACACCGTACTCGTGATCGTACCGAGTTTCGCAGTACTGAAGTGTACGGTAACCGGAGATTCGCCACGGCTAAGGCCCCACCAAAGAAGTAGAAGTGTTGGAAAGGCCACCCACGGCCAATATTTTTTCATCGCGCGAGCTTTAGCAAGTCTCCGACAACATTGTGACAGACGCCAGACTGTCAATCTAAGCGCCCAATCCGCACTTCACACTTGACAACGCAAAACAAATTTAGGATTTCTTGATTTTCCTCAATTTACCTATTTTATTTACGAGGGGGCCGCGTTAGACTCAACGGTAATGGCGCGCTATCGAATCCATCGCCTTCGCGAATCGATGAAGGAAAGTTTCCGCTGGGCAGCTCATACTGGGGGAACTGCGGTAATCAAGCCGAAAGACTACGAGGTTGGTGCTGAGGTGGACGCCCTAACGCCTTACGCGCTTTGGAGCGAACTGAAGGCGGAGGACGCTAGCCTTTGCCCCGGCGATGTCTTGGAAACACTCAGAGAGGACGGAACTCCCGGGGAATTGCAAATTTTTAAATACATCGGCTTCGAACCAGCCAAATGGTGGATCGCCGAGCCGAAACCGGATCAGATTGCTAAGTCTGAAGACTCACGACCTGCTGCGACGCCGCCTCCCAGCTTGCACGTCGAATAGACAGTTTCAACGTCATAAAATGAACAGCAAACTCGCCGGTCGGCTGGAGTTGGGTTCCTTTGCGCTTGTCGCCTACATACCCGACCCCTTAGGATCGTTTCTACACTCGCTAAGGCATCAACTGCCTGGCGACGAGACTCCACAAGCACACATCACTGTTTTACCGCCCCGGCCTCTTAACGCCTCCCTGGAAAATGTCTCCGCTGAGGCACAGAGAATTCTCGGCCGTTGTGAGCCCTTTCTTGTTACTCTGTCTACCGTCAAAATATTTCCAGAAACGAATATTCTGTACCTTGATCTCTCGGGCGGCAACGACGCTCTTCACAAACTGCATGACGC
>Ga0182012_10003923_pt1 | contig 15682 bp, 17 predicted proteins | sample 612S2SmetaG_FD_120486 | JGI IMG/M metagenome (GOLD analysis project Ga0182012, IMG submission 120486) | Permafrost microbial communities from Stordalen Mire, Sweden - 612S2S metaG | ecosystem: Environmental > Terrestrial > Soil > Wetlands > Permafrost | place: Sweden: Stordalen | collected...
CCCGCGAGGCGCCGACGCTGCCTCGTTCGCATCGCGCTTGACCGACGAGGACCGCGCGCGGTCGTCGGTCATTCCCGGCACGGCCGAAGGGCTATTCCGCGTCGTCTACCGCTTCGAGAACGAGCAACTCCTCGAACTGCAGAATCGGACGGCTCACGCGGCGGCCGTTAGCGCGCTCGTGAATACGACCGCGGGCTATCGCTACTACTTCGCGGTCTACGTCGCGAACTCGGGATGGTTCACGCGGGTCTACATGGCGCTGATCGGCCCATTCCGAAGGTGGATCATCTACCCGGCCCTACTAAACGGCGTCCGCACGACCTGGATGCGATCTGCCGCAGCGGACACCTCGAATTAGGACGATGAATAGTACCTTCTCCCAGCGGGCGATCAGCCGATCTATACCTTTGTCTTTTGGCGTAGCACGCGGACGTCGCCGTTGCGTAGGGTGATGCCCGCTGCGTCGAACCATTCCAGGAGCGGGACGGCGTATTTGCGTGACGTGCCGATGAGGTCGCGGAACTCAGCCATCGTTAGCGTGCCCTTCGTCTTGAGCGCGTTCTCGAGATCGGCGCGGATTCTCGTCATCTGCGAGCGGCGATAGAGCGCGTCGCCGACCTTGACTAGCGCCCCGCCGCCGAGGAGCATGTCGAGCGCTTGAGGGAGGCCGACGATGCGCGCGGCGCCGATCTTGGCGACGAGCGGCTCGAAAGGCAACGGAACGTTGGGGGCGGCCTTGTCGACGACGAGTTCGGCATCGAAGAAGGCGCGTTGCTCGGCGCTCAGCCGCGGCGCGAAGCCGGGCGTGGCGAAGTAGCCGTTGCGGTGCGCGAGCCGGCCGTCGTCGGCAAAGGCAAAGAGTAGGCGCACGAGGGTCATCTCCGGCACGCCGAGCGTGCGCGCCAGCCCGATCAAGGTCAAACCGAGAAGCCACGGTTTGGCGCTCTCGCTTTCAACCAGCGCCGTCTGAACGCGAGCGAAAACTTCATCCGCAATTGCGATATCGACGAACGCGTCGGGCTTGGCGATGCGCAGGGCCCGTCCGTCGGCGACGAAGGCCTCGAGCAATTCCGCAGCGAGTTCGGCCCGAACGTTCGCCGCCGGGCCGAGGCGCTCGGCGTTCGCGCCGCTCGGACCGGCGTCGCGTAATGCAAGCGCCAGACGCGCAACCTCCGGCGTCTCCCGCTCGAGCGCGCTACCCGGATCGGAGGCGGTGATCGTGGCGGAATCGCTCTCGGCGGAATTGCTCTGGGCAGAGCTACTCTGGACGGAGCCGCTCTCGGCAGAGCCGATCGCGACAGCGCCGCTCTCGGCAGGGCCGATCATGGCGGAACCGGTGACTGCGGAGCGGCTCTCGGCGGAGCGAGTAGCGAGCGTTACGCCGAAGGTTCCGCCGCCGAGGATATCTTTCGGTGAGAGACGGCGGACGACGAAAGCGCTGCCGGGTACAGCCACGACCGGCGTGCGCAGGTGCAACGTCGCTGCGACCGGCTGGGCGTCGACCGGCGTACGCTCGAAGACGAGTCTGCCCAGAACCTCGGCCGAGCCGATATAGGCGCGCACGGGCGTCCGCCGGCGCAACATGCTCAACGCCGCGGCGAGCGGCCTGAACTCGACCGCGAACGTGTCCTGCGCCTCGAGTTCGGGGCTAGCGAGCACCGCGCCGCGCGCGACGCCGGCCACCTCGATGCCCGGCAGATTGAGCGCGACGCGCGTGCCGCCCTCGGCCGCTTCGCGCGCTTCGCCGAAGACCTGCAGCCCGCGCACGCGCACTTCCGAGCCGGGCGGCGAAACCCGCAGACGAGCGCCGGTCCGCACGCGACCCTGCATCAGCGTTCCGGTTACGATCGTGCCGTGACCGGGCAACGCGAAGGCACGGTCGATCGGCAGATACGCCGGCGCCTCCGGCGCGCGTGGCGGAAGGGCGCGCAACGCCCCGTGCAGCGCGTCTTTGAGTGCATCGAGGCCCGTGCCGCTCACCGTCGAGACCGGGAACAGCGGCGCGCCCGCGGCGACCGTGCCGCGCAATTCTTCCGCGATCGCTTCGAGCGCGAACGCTACGTCGGCCGCGTCGAGCAAGTCTATCTTGCTCACGGCCACGATCGTCGTCCGAACGTTCAAGTACTGAAGTATCGTCAGGTGCTCGAGGGTCTGCGGACGCGCGCCCTCGTTGGCCGCGATCACGAGCATGAGGATCTCCATGCCCGCGGCGCCGGCCAGCATGTTGTGCAGGAAGCGTTCGTGTCCGGGCACGTCGACGATGCCGGCCTCGAGGCCGTCGTCGAAGCGCAGGTGCGCGAAGCCGAGGTCGAGCGTCATGCCGCGCAGGCGTTCTTCCAGCCAGCGATCCGGATCGGTGCCGGTCAGCGCACGGACCAGCGACGACTTGCCGTGATCGACGTGGCCGGCCGTCCCGATTACGTGCATCGCCGGCATTCCGGCATTAAGCCAGAGCCGCGCGCACTGCCCGAATCAGCGCCGGATCGCTCTCCGGCTGGACCGTGCGCACGTCGAGTAGCAGCACGCCATCCAGAACCCGCCCGACGACGGGCGGTTCGCCGCAGCGCAAGCGTCGCGCGGTGTCGTCCGGAGCGGGCACGTCGAGCGCGACCGCAACAGAACGCAGCGTCTCGGTGGGCAGCGTTCCGCCGCCGACGACCGCTTCGCTCTCGACCACGCGCGCCGCCAGGCCGAGTTGCGCGACGATATTTTCGGCGCGCGCACGCAAGACGGCCGGCGACTGCCCGAGCATCGCGTACAGCGGCACGCCGGCCGGCGCGTCCGCAGTGAAATAGAGCCGCAGCGTCGCAGCCAGGGCCGCCAACGTGGCTTTATCGACGCGCAGCGCGCGCAGGAGCGGGTTCGCGCGCAGCCGCGCAACGAGTGCCCGCCGGCCGGCGATGATGCCGGCCTGCGGGCCGCCGAGCAGTTTGTCGCCGGAGAAGGCGACGAGATCGAGCCCGTCCGCGATCGCCTCGCCGACGGTGCGCTCGTGGGGCAGGCCGTAGCGTTCGAGCGCGACGAGCGCGCCGCTGCCTAAATCTTCAACGACCGGGATCCCCACGCGGCGCCCCAGCGCGGCCAACTCCGCGGGTGCGACGCTCGCCGTGAAGCCGCTGACGCGAAAGTTCGAAAGGTGGCTGCGCATGAGCAGCGCCGTCCGTGGTGAGAGCGCGCGCTCGACGTCGCGCAGATAGGTCTTATTGCTGGTGCCGACCTCGACCAGCGTCGCACCGCTGCGTTCGAGCACGTCGGGCAGGCGGAAGCCGCCGCCGATCTCGATCAGCTCGCCGCGCGCGACGATCACCTCGCGGCCGCGCGCGAACGTGTCGAGAACCAGCAACACGGCGGCGGCGCAATTGTTCACCACCAAAGCATCTTCGGCGCCGGTCGCATCGCGAAGCAAATCGGCGACGCGTTCGTAGCGCGAGTCACGGCGACCCGAATCGAGGTCGTACTCGAGGTTCGAATAACCGCCGCCCGCCGCGGCGATTGCCGCCAGCGCGGCGGGCGCGAGAGGCGCGCGGCCGAGGTTGGTATGCAAGAGGACGCCCGTGGCATTGAGCACCTCGAGCAATCCGGCTCGCTCGAGACGCCGCAGGCGCGCGCCGACCTCGGCGTTCAGCGCGGCGGCGCTCGGCACGTCCGCGCCATCCCGCGCTACCTGCCCGCGAATTTCGGCGAGCACTTCGTCGACCGTCGCCTTCACCGCGCTCGGACCGAGGGCGCGGGCGAAGGCCGCGATCTCGGGCTCCGCCAACAGCCGGTGCACGGCCGGCAGGTCGCGGAGGCTCATGAGCTCTTAAGCCGCGGCGAGGTGCTTGTCGAGCATCTCCGTGATCTTCTTCTCGGGGACGAAGCCCACGATCCGGTCGACAGCCTGTCCGCCCTTGAAGAGGATGAGACAGGGGATGCCGGACACATGGTACTCACCGGCCAAACTCGGGTTCAGGTCGGTGTTCAGCTTGAGGAAGCGCATCCGGCCCGCATAGGACTGGCTGACTTTCTCGACGACCGGGGCGAGCATCTTGCACGGACCGCACCAGTCGGCCCAGAAGTCGACCAGCACCGGCTGGTCGCTCGAAATCACGTCGCGCTGGAACGTCGCCTGCGAGACATCGGGGAGAGCACTCATGGTAGAAACATTACCTCCAGCACGCTGGACCGCCCGCGGGCCTGCTCGGTTGCGGGTGGCGTTGCTGGCGGCGCTTCTCGCCGCGACCGCGACGGCCCCGCTGGCCGCCCGCGTCTCCCCGGTCAGGGTGCTGGTCTACGCGCCGGTCACCGACGCGGCGCGCTCGACGATGTCGCCTGGGCTCTGGACGAAGATGGTCACCGACTACGTCAACGCGCGTGCCGAAGCGTTCGCCGGCGACGCGCCGCCGACGTTGGCCGACTGCCGCGCCGCGCATGCGGACTTCATGGTCGCGGCCCCGTTCGAGCTTCGCCCGCGGCTGCCGGGCATGCCCGGCGGCGGGAGCAGGATCGGCGCGTTTAGCCACTTCGTGTTCACCAACTGCGTCACGGGCCGCGTGGTCTACGACCGGCGCATCGAGCTCGAGAGCGAACCCGGGAACCAACCCGAGGGCGACCTGGATTCGGTGCCGGAGATCTCGTGGTCGAAGAGCGTTCCCGCGACGCTGGCCAAATATCCGGTCTACTTTCCGCGCGTCTCGCGGGTCATTCAAGTGACGCCGCCGCTGGCGATGGTCGACCTCCGCAACGAGGTCAAGGCCGGCGACGAATTGCGCATCTACGCGGGCGCCGACCGTTCGCCCAAAGGACCGATCGAACTGGTCGTCACCCAAGTCACGGGACGTTACGCGCAAGTGCTCTACTCGACGGTCGTCGGCGGCCCGCTGCCCGCCGTCGGCGATTACGTAGAACCCGCCCCGCCCTCGGACGCACCGACGCCCGAACCCGCGCCAACGCGCACCCCGAAAAAGCGCTAACGCTCAACGACGCGGCTTGCCGGTACGTGCCGCGACGCCGCTTGCCGCTATGTGCGCGTCGCCGCTTGCCGCAATGTGTCGCGGCATTGTAAATGACGGCAACGGCGTTGCAACCTTCACGCCTCAGCATCCCGGAGTAGCATGCAGATGGCCATTGAGAGCGCGAGCAGACGGCGTTTCACCGTCGAAGAGTTCCTCGAGTTGGACAAACTCGGCATGTTCGAGCGCGACGAGCGAGTGGAACTCATCGAGGGCGAGATCCTCGTAATGCCCGCGCCGGGGCCCGAGCACAACTCGAGAGCGATGCGCTTCGATTACTTTACAGGATAGGTTGCGCGGGCTGGCGCTCGTCCAAGTTGCGGGCACGGCCGTGGTTTCGCGAGATTCGGCGCCATCGCCGGACATCATGGTGCTGCGTTACCGCGACGATTTCTACGCACACGCCAATCCGCAACCCGGCGACATTTTAGCCCTGGTCGAACTTTCGTACTCGACCCTCAGGAACGACCGGCGGCGCAAGCCTCGTCTGTACGCGAACTGCGGAATCGGCGAATATTGGATCGTCGACCTCTCCGGCCAAACTATCGAACGCTGCCGGCAACCCGTTGGTGTAAAATACAGCGAGCGGGTCACCTTCCGGCATCGTGAGGCAATCGCATTTGCGGCCTTCCCCGACGCGATCTTCCAGGTCGACGAACTGCCCGGGCCCGAGGAGTAGCCGGGAGGGGCTCCGGGCTCGGCTCGGATAAGTCTCGACTCATCCCCTGACAATTGAAGAGGTGAGAATGGATCCAAAGAAGACCGCCCTCGTCCTGATCGAGTACCAGAACGACTTCACGAGCGAAGGCGGTACGCTGCACGCGGCGGTCAAGCCGGTGATGGACGAGACGAATATGCTGGCCAACACGGTCGAAACCGTCGCCAAAGCGCGCGAGCTCGGCGCCACCATCGTTTTCGCCCCGATCACGTTCACCGACGACTACCACGAGTTGAGCCCGAAACCGTACGGCATCCTCAAGGGCGTGGTCGATTCGAAGTCGTTTCGCAAGGGGACGTGGGGTGCGGAGATCGTCGACGTGCTCAAGCCGCATCCCGAAGACATCGTGATCGAAGGCAAGCGCGGCTTGTGCGGCTTCGAGAGCACCAACCTCGACTTCATCCTGCGCAGCCGCGGCATCACCGACATCGCGCTCGGCGGCTTCCTGACCAACTGCTGCGTCGAGTCGACGATGCGTACAGGGTACGAGAAGGGCTACAACGTCGTCACGCTGACCGACTGCACGGCCGCGACGAGTCTCGAAGAACAACAGTCGGCGGTCGAAAAGAACTACCCCATGTTCTCCCATCCGCTCAAACACGACGACTTCCTCAAGGAACTCGCCGGCGTGGGAGTCTCTTAATTCGATAACGTAGCGGACACCGGCCGGCAAGTGCCGGCCGGTACGCTGACGAGGTGCGATGCGGATGTCGACCACGGCCAAGACTTTCACCGCGGACGAATTTTACCGGCTGGACGAACTCGGTTTCTTCGAGGACGACCGCCGCCTGGAACTGCTCGAGGGGCAGATCGTCTATCGCTGCGAAGACGTGGGCCCCGAACATCTGAGCGTCGTCGCGCGGATGACCGAGAAGTTCGTGATCGCGCTCGGCAACCGCGCCAACGTCTTCCCCCAGGTTTCACTGCGCTTGACAGCGACCTCGGTGCCGATGCCCGACATTTATCTCGCACACCGCCGCGAAGATTATTATCGCGCGGGCGGTCCTTCGATCGAGCAGCTCGTGGCGGTCATCGAGGTCGCCCACACCTCGCTCGTCATCGATCGCGGTGAGAAGCTCAGGACATACGCGCGTGCGCGAGTCTCCGAATACTGGATAGCAAACCTGCGCGACTGGACGATCGAGAAGCACCTGCTGCCCAACGACTTGGGCTTCGGGGAAGTGCGGCCTTACTCGGGCCGCGGCCTCTTCGCCTTCGAAGCGTTTCCCGCAACCACGTTCACTGTCGACGACCTGCTCGGCCCGCAAACGCAAGCCTAACACCAACCGCTACACCACGAACGCCGGCCTAAACAGCGACCACTCGCGCGTAGATCGGAGGCGGTTGGCGTTAAGCTCGCGGCGGAAGATTGGCGATGAGCCCGCGGCGGCGCTTGGTTTACGTTAAGTTCGGCGGTTTAAGGAACTTGCCGGCATCGGAGTTTCTTGATTCGATGACGGAGTTCACACCGGCCGGTAGAAGCCGGCCGGTGTGAACCTAGCTATTACGTCGCGGTGGCGGGGGGTTCGCCCGTAATCTCCTCGATCTGTTTCGTTTGGACGCCGAGGTTGGTGATCGCGATGACCTCGTCGCCGGCCTCGAGTTTCTGCAGGCGGACGCCCTTGGTCGAACGGCCCGCGCGACGGATCTCCGAGACGCGGATGCGGATCACCTGATTGCCCGAAGTGATCAACAGTACCTCATCCTCAGGCTTGACCAGGATCTGATCGACGACCGAACCGATCTCTTTCTCCTTGGCGAAGGCCTTGACGCCCTTACCGCCGCGCGAGGTGTGACGGTACTCGTCGATGTTGGTGCGCTTGCCGTAAGCCTGTGAGGTGACGATCAGGACTTCGCGGCGATCCGACTCCTCGACGTCCATGGCCACGACCTCGTCGCCGGGCGCGAGCGTTATCGCGCGGACGCCGCGGGCGTTGCGGCCCATCGGGCGCACGTCCTTCTCGCTGAAGTGGACGGCCATGCCGTCGCGCGTCGCGAGAATGATGTCGCGCGTACCGTTGGAGAGGTCCACGGCGAGCAGTTCGTCCTGCTCGTCGAGCGAAACCGCGTTGAGGCCGTTGCGCCGGATGTTGCCGAACTCCGAGAGCAGCGTCTTCTTGATAACGCCGCGCCGGGTGACCATCACCAGATAGGCTTCGCCTTCGAAGTTGCGGATGGGGAAGACGGCGGTGACCATCTCGCCCGGCGGCAACGTGAGCAGGTTGACTAGCGCGGTTCCGCGCGCCTGACGCGTCGTGTCGGGAATCTCGTAGGCGCGCAGCCGGTACGCCCGGCCCTTGTTGGTGAAGAACAGGATGTGCTGGTGCGTCGTCGCCATGAAGAAGTTGGAGACGACGTCTTCCTTCTTCAAATTGGCGATGCCGATGACGCCGCGGCCGCCGCGATTTTGCGCGCGGAACGTGTCGACCGAGACGCGCTTGACGTAGCCACCGACGGTCGAGGTCACGACGACCTCGGTATCGGGGATGATGTCCTCGATATTGAGTTCGCCTTCGGCCGGAATGATCGTGGTGCGGCGCGGGTCGGCGAAGCGTTTCTTGACGTCGGCCGCCTCACTCGCCACCAAGCCGGCGATGCGCCGCGGGCTGGCCAGAATATCTTCGAGTTCGGCGATAAGTTTGACCAACTGACCGTACTCGTCTTCGATCTTCTGGCGTTCGAGGCCGGTCAGCGTGCGCAGGCGCATGTCCAGAATCGCGTTGGTCTGCGCGAGCGAGAACGCGAAGCGCGCGATCAAGCGTTCGCGCGCGACGTCGGTCGTCGGGCTCTCGCGGATGATCGTGATGACCTCGTCGATGTGGTCGAGCGCGATCCGGAAGCCTTCGAGGATATGCGCGCGGTCGCGGGCCTTGTCGAGTTCGTACTGCGTGCGCCGCTTGATGACGACCTTGCGGTGCTCGATGTAGTGGCCGATGAATTGGCGCAGCGAGAGCACCTTGGGTTCGAGGGTCAGTCCGCGGCCGGGGATCGTCGAGGGCGCGGGCACGAGCGCCAGCATGTTGAAGCCGAAGCTGCTCTGCAACGGGGTGTGCTTGTAGAGTTGGTTGAGCACTACGTTCGGCGTGGCCGAGCGTTGCAATTCGACCACGATGCGCGTCCCGCGGCGGCTCGACTCGTTGTCGAGGCGGGAGATGCCCGGAATCGACTTCTCCTCGTAGGCCGAGGCGATCGCCTCGACGATGCGCGCGGTCGTCACCTGGAAGGGCACCTCGGTGATGACGATCTTGAACTTGCCCTTCTCTTCGACGATCTCGGCCTTGCCGCGCATTGCGACGCTGCCGCGACCCGTCTTGTACGCCTGGCGAATGGCCTCGCGACCCATCAGGAACCCGCCGGTCGGGAAGTCGGGACCTTGCACGATGTCGCACAAGGCGTCGTCGACGGCGTCGGGATCGTCGTCTTCGTGTTCGATCAGATACGCGATCGCGTCGCAGATCTCGCCGACGTTGTGCGGCGGAATGTTGGTCGCCATGCCGACCGCGATGCCGCTGGAACCGTTGACCAGCAGTTGGGGCAGACGCGCCGGCAGGACGGTCGGCTCAGTGCCCTGGTTATCGAAATTCGGAACGAAGTCGACCGTGTTCTTGTCGATGTCGGCCAGCATCTCGAGCGCGATGCGCGCGAGGCGGGCTTCGGTGTAGCGGTAGGCGGCCGGCGGGTCGCCGTCGATCGAGCCGAAGTTGCCGTGCGGATCGATCAGCGGATAGCGCAGCGTGAAGTCTTGGGCCATGCGGACGAGCGCATCGTAGACCGACGAGTCGCCGTGCGGATGGTACAGTTTGAGCACTTCCCCGATGACGCCGGCGCACTTGCGGTGCTGCTTGTCGGGGTTCATGTTCATCTCGGACATCGCATACAAAATGCGGCGCTGGACGGGCTTGAGGCCGTCGCGCACGTCGGGGAGCGCTCGCGACGCGATGACGGACATCGCGTACGAGAGGTACGACTCCCGCATTTCGTCTTCGACGTTGATTTGGGAGATGCGATCGTTGTTCAATGCAGACTTTCACGCACGGGCCGGGACCCCGCGTCTAGGGTGCCCCGGGCTGGGGTTTCTATCGCGTATTGGAACGCGGCTTGAGAATCGCTCCGAGGAAGAACCCGACCAGCCCGCCCACTAAGCCGCCGATGACGGCGATGAAGAGGATTTTGCTGCCGAGGCCTCCGCCGTGGCCACCCAGCGTCAGGATACGCAGGGTCACGAAGAACGCTTCAAATGCCGCGGCGACAACCGCCGCGAACACGCCGGTGATGACGCCGACCAGTACGTCGTTCGTTCTCCACGACATTACTGCGCCTTTCGCGAAAACGAGCGCGGGTTCTTCCAAATGACGCTCGAGCGCTTCGACGCCGCATCGCCGGCCGAATTCCAGCGCCTCGCAGGCGCATTCGCGGGGACGCTGCGGCCCGGCGATGCGGTAGCGCTCTCGGGCGAGCTCGGGGCGGGCAAAACCACGTTCGTGCGCGCCGCCGTCCGGCGTCTCCACGGGAGCGACGAAGCGACCAGCCCCACGTTCACCTTCAGGCATACCTACGCCGGCGATCCTCCGGTCGAACACCTCGACCTCTACCGGCTGGACGATCCGGCGGAAGCCGTCGAAATCGGCCTCTACGAAGCATTTTCCACCGCAGCGATCACGTTCGTGGAGTGGCCGGAGCGCTTGCCCAGCCTGCTCCCGGCAACTGCGATTCGGGTGGCGATCGCCGGATCGGGCGACGCCCCGCGGCGGGTCGAGATCGCACGGCCGGCGTGAGCGAATCCGGGGATCTGGTGCTTGGACTGGATGGAGCGCTCGGACCGTTTTCGGCCGCATTGGTCGCTCGCGGGTCCGACAGTTTCGAGCGGAGCGCGGTTGCCGGGCCGAACGCCGCGCTCGAAACCGGCCTGGGAGTGGTCGAGGCGGTGCTGGCCGGGACCGACCCCGCCGCGCTCGGGTCAATCGCGGTCTCGACCGGACCGGGCTCGTACACCGGCCTGCGCATCGCGCTCAGCTTCGCCAAGGCCCTGGCTTGGGCGCGGCGCTTGCCGCTGGTGCCGGTCACGTCGTACGATGCTCTCGACTCCGGTCGGGATGCGGGTCCGGCCGCGGCGTTCGTCGCGGGGCGGCTCGGCCGTGTATGTGCCCGCTTGCGTGTAGGTTCGGCCCAGTCGGTCTTCTGCGGGCGGGACGAAGAGGTGGCCGACGCGCTGGCCGAGGTGCTCGCCGCCGACACAATCCTCGCGTGCTCGGGCGCGTGGCAGGGCGCCGCTCCGCGCCTCGGCGAACGCCGAATAATCGTGCATCCCTCGCCTCCCTTCGAATCTCCGCCGGCGCTCGCGGTCGCGCGCCGGGCGCTGCGCGGCGAGCCGGCCCCGTCGCCCCACGCCGTGGGCGCAGACTATGGGGAACGTTGAGGGCAGATCTCGACCCGCGGCTGGCCGGCCGCCCCCCCGAAGGCCTGCAGATCGTCCCGATGACGAACGGCGACATCCGCGCCGTGCTGCGCATCGAGGCCTTGTCGTTCTCGAGTTCGTGGCCGCCCAGCGCGTTTGCGAGCGAACTCAACGATAACAAACTCGCGCACTATTTCGTCGGTCGCGCGCGCGTGGGCGAGGCGGACGCGCTCGTGGCCTACGGGGGCATTTGGGTCATCCTCGAGGACGCACACATCACGACGCTGGCCGTGCATCCCGAGCAGCGCGGCAAACGCTACGGCGAACGCATTCTCGTGCGCCTCCTGCACGAAGCGATCGAACGCGGCGCGTCGTGGATCACGCTCGAAGCGCGCGAATCGAATGAAGTCGCGCAATCGCTCTATCGCAAATACGGCTTCACGACCGTATCGACGCGACGCGCCTATTACAGCGACAACGGCGAGAACGCCGTGGTGATGTGGGCCGGCAATTTGCGCGGCGAACTGTATCGTAATCGTTTGGAGGCGTTGGAACGAAACCTCGACGCGGGGCCGCGACCCTGAACTTCGCAGTGCTCTGCAGCATCGTTCACGCGCAGCTCGGCTCGCGGCACCGCTACCGGCACGTCGTGGGAGTCGCGCGTTTGGCCGATCGCTTGGCCGCGCACCACGGTGAGGATTCCGCCAAGGCGCGGCTGGCGGGCATGCTCCACGACTTCGCGCGACTCTACTCGGCCGAGCGTTTGATCGCCGAGTGCGAGCTGCGCGAGATGCCCATCGACGCGTTCGAACGCGCACACCCTATTGTGCTGCACGCGCGGCTCGGCGCGGAACTCGTACGCGAACGCTGCGGCATCGACGACGAAGCGGTGCTCTCCGCGATTCGCAAGCACACGGTAGCCGCGCCGCAGATGTCGCGGCTCGACGAGTTGGTCTATTTGGCCGACGGCCTGGAACCGGGCCGCACTTTTGCGCAGCGCGCCGATCTCGAACGGTTGGCCTTCAGCGACGTCGATGCGGCCATGCTCGGCACGCTGCACGCGAGCATAGCCTTTCTCGAGGATCGCGGCGCCGCGGTCGCCCCCCAAACGTTGGCCGCTTTAGCGGTATATGAAAAACGGCGCCCGGCATCGGCCGTCAGCGCAGCCTTCGTCCCGCGCAAGGTCGCGGAGGAAAGGAGCCCAGTCTGTCCGACCTGATCGAAATCGTGCGCGAAGCCGCACTCGACAAGAAAGCCGAAGACGTCGTAACCCTGCCCCTCGAGGGCCGCACGATCGTAGCCGACGCATTCGTTCTGGCGACCGGCCGTTCGAAGATCCAGACCCGCGCCATCGCCGACGGGATCGCCGAAAAAGTCCGCGAGGCCGGCTTGCGGGTCGCCCGCGTGGAGGGCTATGCCGATGCGGGCTGGATTCTCCTCGACCTGGGCAGCGTGGTCGTCCACGTGTTCACGCCGGAGCAGCGAGCCTTCTACAACCTCGAACGCCTCTGGGGCGCCGCGGAAGCCCGGCAAGCCAAGACCTCGTGAAGATGCAGACCCGGCGCCAACGCGCCCTGCGCAAGAACCTGAAACGGGCCGGGATCTGGGTTTTTTTGGCCCTCTTTGCGCTCTCGATCGTGGGCGGGATCGCCTTGCTCAGCGTGAACCACTGAGATGCCCGCTTGCCTTGCCCGGAAACATTCCGGGCGCCGGTGGGTACCAAGGCTCGTGACTCCCATGAACGGTCCAGTGAAATTCATGAGCGCCGTCGCGGCGCTCACTCTCGCCGTCGCCTCGCTCGTCGCGCCGGCCTCGGCGCGCGACGCGTACGTGATCGACGGCGCAAGCCTCTTTTCGAGCGCGACGGTCTCCCGGCTCAACGGCGAGATCGGCGACTTCCAGCGAACGACGGGCAAAGAAATCGTCGTCGTCACCGAGCCGACGCTCGGCGGCAAAACGCTCAACGACGCGGTCGAGTCGAGCTTCGCAAAACAGCAAGTCAACGGCGTGCTCTTCTATTTCGCGAAGGCTGAAAAGAAGGACGCAGTCGTCGGCGACCGCGCTTCGAAAGCGTTCTTCCCGGCGGGCTCGTTCACCAACATCCACGACGCGATGCGCGGATACTTGCGCAGCGGCGACCCCGATCAGGCGATCCTGACCGGCGTCGGCCTGGTCCTCGACCAGTACCGCGGCCACGAGCGCGCGCTCACCACTCACCCGGTCGTCAACCGGCTCCCTGCACCTAGCTCGACCTCATCGATTGGCGGCGGCATGTCTCTCTTCTGGCTCATTCTGATCCTGTTCGCAGGCTTCCTGATCATTCGTTCGATCTTCCGCGCGATGGCCGGCCCGCGGCCGATGCCTCCCGGCTACGGCCCCGGCATGGGCGGGCCCGGCATGGGCATGGGAGGCCCCGGGTACGGCGGCTACGGCTACGGCGGCGGCGGGGGCGGCGGATTCTTCTCCGGCCTGCTCGGCGGCCTCGGCGGCGCCTTCCTGGGCAACGAACTCTTCGGCAACCGCGGCAACACGATCATCGAACAGGGCGGTAACCCGTCCGGCGTGGTCGGCGACGGCAGCGTGGGCGGCGGCGACTCGAGCGGTTGGCAATCCGACGCCGGGCAGGCCGATATGGGCGGCATGGGCGGCGGCGGCTGGGGCGACTCCGGCGGCGGCTTCGATAGCGGCGGCGGAGGCGGTGGGTTCGACGGCGGCGGCGGCGGCGATGGCGGCGGCGGCTGGTAAGCCCCGAACCCAACGCGTTCGAGCCTAAACTCCGCGAGGCGTCCGAAGAGATTCGGACGCCTCGCTTCTTTCAGTGCGACCCGAAGCTTACGTACGGCGAGATCTCGTCGAGCAGCCGTTCGCTGACGCCGTTGACGTCGAGCAACTCGTCGGGCGAGGCGAAGGGGCCGTTGGTTTCGCGGAATTCCACGATACGCTCGGCGAGCCGCGGACCGATGCCAGGGATCGTTTCGAGTTGTGCCGCGTCTGCGGCGTTGACGTCGATCGGCGCGTCGGGAGCTTCCTTGCGGGTGCGCCGTCCCGCGCGCTTGTGCGATCGTGCACCGACATTTCTCGCGACGCTTTGCGCGACGCCCGTGCTTCGGCCGGCGCCGTTTGGCGCCGCGTCCTCGCTTGCCGCGACGACGCCGCTTCGGACAACGGCGCCGCGCCGGCGGCGGCGTTTCTTGGCGGACGAAACCGCACGTGGCGCTTCTGCAGCCGGCTCGGCGCCGCGGACCGGGACCACGATCTCCTCGCCGTCGCGGAGGCGTTCGGCCAAATTGACCGCCACCGGATCGGCGGCCGCGCTTTGCCCGCCGGCGGCGCGAACCGCGTCGTCGACCCGGCCGGTCGCCGGCAGCCGGTACACGCCCGGGCGCCGTACCTCGCCCGTAACGTACACCACGACCAGCGGGGCTGGCGTAGGGCCCACCGGCGCGCGCGTGGCGAGGGCAGTCTCGGTCGAAAGCGCGGCAAGGCTCGCCTCAGCGGGAAGCGCGGCCGGCGCCGTCTCGGCGGGAAGGGCGGCGAGCGCGGGCGTCTCGCCGCCGCCGGAACCGGGGTGCGCGGCGCGAACCACCGCCGCGCAGGCTGCCGCGGCGACGATGCCGCCGACGAGGAAGCGTCGTTTGTCCATACCCGTCGATCACGCGCGGGCTACGAAGCGTCAAGGGCGAAAAGAAAGCAGATGGTAGAGGACCGGCCGTTCACGTACGATTTCAGAACCGTCGAGGCTCGCTGGCAGCAGCGTTGGGAGGCCGAGGGTCTCTATCGCGCGCCCGACGACGACCCGCGCGAGAAATTCTACGTCCTCGAGATGCTGCCGTATCCCTCGGGCGATCTGCACGTCGGGCACGCCAAGAACTACACCCTCGGCGACGCCTACGCGCGTTTGATGCGCATGCACGGTTATAACGTCGTGCACCCGATGGGCTTCGACTCGTTCGGCTTGCCGGCAGAGAACGCCGCGATCGCGCGCGGCGCCGACCCCAACGCCTGGACCCAACACAATATCGATAACATGCGCCGGCAGATCCGCTTGATGGGCACGGGCTACGATTGGTCGCGCGAGCTGAGCACCTCGGATCCGGCGTATTATCGCTGGAATCAGTGGCTCTTCTTGCGGCTCTACCAAGACGGGCTGGCCTACAAGCGCGAAGCGCCGGTCAATTGGTGTCCCAAGGACCAGACCGTGCTGGCCAACGAGCAGGTCGAAGACGGCCGCTGCTGGCGCTGCGGTACGATCGTCGAACGGCGCAATCTGTCGCAGTGGTTCTTGAAGATCACCGCCTACGCCGACCGGCTGCTGGCCGCGATCGACTCGCTCGACGGCTGGCCGGACAAGATCCGCGCGATGCAGCGCAATTGGATCGGCCGTAGCGAGGGCGTTACCTTTTCGTTCGAAGTCGAGGACCTCGACGACCGCATCGCGGTCTACACGACGCGGATCGACACGCTCTTCGGCGTCACCTATCTGGCCGTCGCGCCCGAACATCCGGTCGTGCCCAAGATTCTGGCCAAACATTCGAAGCAACGGCGGGCCGTCGAAGAGTTCGCGGCCTCGGTGCGCAA
>Ga0182012_10003928_pt1 | contig 15680 bp, 8 predicted proteins | sample 612S2SmetaG_FD_120486 | JGI IMG/M metagenome (GOLD analysis project Ga0182012, IMG submission 120486) | Permafrost microbial communities from Stordalen Mire, Sweden - 612S2S metaG | ecosystem: Environmental > Terrestrial > Soil > Wetlands > Permafrost | place: Sweden: Stordalen | collected...
AGAGAATGTCGCGCAGCGCGTGGACGAGATCGGGGCGGCAGAGGACGGTAACCTGCACGCCGGTGCGGCCCTTCTTCATTTGCACGGCGACGCGATAGACATCCCATGCGCCGGATGCGAGCAACAGTTCGCTGACGTAGCCGAGCAACTGCGGACTGGAGTCGTCGATCACTGTTTCGATGATGGCGATCGATTCGGACTCTTCGGCGGCAGCGGATTCTTCGCCAATGAGCAGGCGCAGCAGGTTGGGCTCGCCGGGCGTGTCGCGGCCGCCGGCGCCATAGCCTGAAGCCTTGATGCGCATGGCCGGGAGCGGCGCGTAGCACACATTCAACATTCGTAATACGGCTGCTCCGGTGGGCGTAACCCGCTCCATGGGCGTGCCGGCGGCGTAGACGGGCGCGTCGGCGAGCAGGGCCAGCGTGGCGGGAGCGGGAACGGGGAGCGTTCCGTGCTGGCAGACGACGGTTCCGCTGCCGACGTTGAGAGGCGATGAAAGCCAGCGATCGACGCCTAGCAATTCAGCGCCGGCTGCGGTGCAGACGATATCGACGATGGTATCGACGGCGCCGACTTCGTGGAAATGAACTTTCTCGATAGGGATGGAATGGATTGCGGCTTCGGCTTCGCCGAGGAGCTGAAAGGCGCGGATGGCGCGGGCTTTCACGGTTTCAGAGAGCGGGGCGGCGTTGATGATTTTGAGGATTGCCGAAAGGTGACGATGAGGTGCGTGAGTGTGTGCGCTTCCCACCCTTGCCGCCAAAGGCTGGGGCAAGGATGGGGCACCCGCCTCATTTACCTCATGATCGCCGTGGGAGTGGGCGGGTTCGTGCGCATGCTGTTCTGGAGTGATTACGTCCACTTTGGTTGCGGTAATGCCGCCGCGCATCACTTTGCGGGTCTCAAGCCGTGCGCCTACGTTGAGGGCGGCGGCTGTCTCGGCAAGCGCGTCGAAAGATACACCGGAATCAACCAGCGCGCCCAGGAGCATGTCGCCGCTTATGCCGGAAAAGCATTCAAGATATGCAGTACGCATCGATAGCGATTCTAAACTGTCGGGTGTGCTCCGGGCGCTGGAGTTCTAAGTAGAAGGCCCGAAGTGCAACCGCAGGTCCTTCGACTGCGCAGGTCGCAAAAAGCGCGACCTGCTTCGCTCCGGATGACAGCTCATTTCTTATACGAACCTTTGAGACGACACGCTATGCTCCGCGCCGGGAGAGGATTTCAACGGGCAGGATGGCGTTCATTGAGCCGGAGCGAAAACCGGTGCAGTCGAGTGTGACGTATTGAAAGCCGGCCTGTTTGAGGGCGGCGGAGATGGCGTCGAGCATGTTCATCTCGAGGGCGCGGGGCAACTCGGCGCGGGCAATTTCAACGCGGGCCAGCTCGCCGTGATGACGCACGCGGAGTTCGCGAAAGCCCAACTGGCGCAGGCTTTCTTCGGCGCGCTCCACCTGCTCGAGAGCTTCGCGGGTAACGGTGCGGCCGTATTCGACGCGCGAAGACAGGCAGGGCGCGGCGGGACGGTCCCACAGCGAATAACCGGCGGTCTTGGCGAGGGCGCGGATTTCGAGCTTGGTGAGGGCGGCGTCGGCGAGCGGCGCAAGAACCGCATGCTGCTCCGCGGCGCGCTGGCCGGGGCGATAATCGCGCGTGTCGTCGGCATTCATTCCGTAGGCGATATGCGGATGGCCCAACTGCGCGCCGAGCGATTCCATGGTGGCAAAGAGCTCGTCCTTGCAATGGAAGCAGCGGTTGGCGTCGTTGCGGGCATACTCAGGACGATCTAACTCTTCCGTGTTGACGATGCGGAGCGGCATGCCGAGCGAATGTGCGAAAGCGACGGCCTGCTCCAGATCGCGGCGGGCGAGGCTGGGTGAATCGGCCAGCACGGCGAGCATTTTTTCGCCGAGGATGCGATGCGCGGTGGCGGCCAGGAATGCGGAGTCGACGCCGCCGGAGTAGGCCACCATGAGGCTTCCTAGTTCGCAAAGCTGCGCTTCGAGAGCGCGCAGTTTGTGCGCAGTGTCGGGTTCGCCGGGCTGCATAATTGGCACAACCGGTGGTTCGGTCGAATTGGTGTGCGCATGGTACGCCATGGGCAGATTATAGCCTTCAGCTGATAAGAAACAGAATGGAAGATTGAAATGCCCGAGGGCCGATGGTTGGCCTTTGTGGTCTCCCACCCATCAAGCAGCCACCCCAGCGACGAAGACCTGTCGCCGGGGCCCCGGGCCGCTCGATGGATGGGGCACCCAAAATTTCGTCTCCCCGCGGGTAAGCAAAGGCGGCGCGGGTCTAAACTGCTTGCGAGCAGCGATCGTGCTCAATGCTGAATGGCGGTCTCGGCGTGGGTGGGCTTTTGCGTAATCTGGGCCGGCGTGGGCAACTGCGAACGGTCCCAACCGCCGCCCAGAGCTTGAATCAGTTGCACCGACGCGGTCATCTGCTCCACCTGGAGATTGGCGAGACCCTGCTGGTTGGAGAGTAACGTCGTTTCCGCGGTCATGACATCGATATAGGGATCGATGCCCAGATCGTAGCGGCTCTGTTCGAGTTTGAGAAATAGTTGTGATGAGTCGACAGCTTTCTGCTGTTGAGCGATTTGCTGCGACAGGATGCGCACGGACGCGAGCGAGTCTTCAACCTGCTGAAAGGCCACGAGCACGGTCTGGCGATACGCTGCGAGGTCGGCGTTGTAGGTGGCGATGTACTGATTGACCGTGGCGCGGCGCAGGCCTCCGTCATAGATGGTCTCAGAGAGCGCCGGGCCGACGGACCAGAAACGGCTGGCAGCATCAAAGAGGTTCTTGAGGGCTGAACTTTCCACGCCGCCGTTGCCGGAGAGAGTGAGAGACGGATAGTATGCCGCATAGGCTACGCCGATTTGCGCATTTGCCGCGGCCATGGAGCGCTCCGCGCCAGCGATGTCAGGACGGCGCTCAAGCAGTTGCGTCGGCAGGCCGATGGGGATTGGCGGCGGCGCGGTGAGGATGGGCTTGACCGGAATGGAGAAGGCCGATGCGGGCTTGCCTACGAGCATGGCGATGGCATGTTCATACTGGGCGCGCGCGATTCCAAGATTGATTGCGGCGGACCGCGCACTGTCCAGCGTGGTTTGCGCTTCGACCAGCGAAATCCGATCGTCGACTCCGGTGTCGTAGCGGGCCTGCTCCGAGTCTACAGATTTCTTGTCTGCGTCTACCGTGGCGTCGAGGATCTGTTGCAGCGCATCCTGGCCGCGAATTTCAAAGAAGTACTCGGCGAGGCTGGCTTGTTCAGAGAGGCGTTCGTTCTCAAGATCGGCAGCGCTCAATTGGGCGTTGTATTGATTGGCGCGGACGGTGTTGCGCACCTTATCCCACAGATCCGGCTCCCAAGAAATACTGGCCGGAAGGGCAAATATCTGCGACTGCTTTCCGGCGGATGAGACAGTACTTCCAGTTCCAGTCCCAGTTCCAGTTCCGCTGCTTGAGCTCGTACCGGATCCGATCGTAGATGAGCTTTGCGACCGTGTGTAGGAGGGACCGATGCCGATGGTGGGGAAATATTGCGAGCGCGCTTCGCGCACCAGGGCGCGGGCCTCCATGAAGTTCTCAAAAGACTCGCGGATGTTCTGGTTGTCGATATTCAGTTGCTCTTCGAGGGCATTGAGTTCCGGATCGTTATAGATTTCCCACCACTTGCCGCGCAGCGCCGCGTCCTGCGGCTGCGCGACGGTCCATCCATCGGTTTCCTTGAATTGCGTGGGCGACTCTTTGAAGGCCGGAGGCGCGGTCATGGAGGGGGGGACGTACTTTGGGCCTACGTTGCATCCAGCCAGCATGACCGAGAGGGCAACGGCAAAGAGCGCGCACGACGAGGCTCGAATTGCCTGCCGGGATTGCACGATCGAATTCTTCATAACGAACACTCCATAAGCAATCATTGCTAAGAGGCCTCCGCGGTTCCGGGTTGCAGGTGGGCCGCGGGTTTGCCCTGGAAACGAAGGCGCATGCGATCGAAGAACAAATAAACGACGGGCGTGGTGTAGAGGGTCAGCATCTGGCTGACGATGAGTCCACCCACGATGGTGATGCCCAGCGGACGCCTGAGCTCGGAGCCGGTTCCGGTGCCGAAAGCCAGCGGCAGCGCGCCGAACAACGCGGCCATGGTGGTCATCAGGATGGGACGGAAACGGAGCATGCAGGCTTCAAAGATTGAGTCGGATGTGCTCTTGCCGTGCACGCGCTCCGCGACCAGCGCAAAGTCAATCATCATGATCGCATTCTTTTTGACGATGCCGATGAGCAGAATGATACCGATGATCGAGATCACGTTGAGGTCGATCTTGAACAGCATCAGCGCCAGCATGGCACCGGCACTGGCCGAAAAGACCGTGGAGATGATGGTGAGGGGATGGACCAGGCTCTCATACAAAATGCCGAGCACGATGTAGACGGCAAGCAGAGCGGTTGCGACAAGAGCGGGTTCGGAGGCAAGCGAAGTCTGATAGGCCGCGGCCGTTCCGGCGAAGAAGCCGCGCACTGTTTCAGGCATGCCCATCTGTTGCTGCATCTGGTCGACCTCGCGCACAGCATCGCTCATGGACATGCCGGTGGCGAGATTGAAGGATACAGTGACGGATGGGAAAGAGCTGGTGTGATTGATGACCAGCGGCGTAGTTGTGGCCTGCGCTGTCGAAACTGTGGAAAGCGGAACCAGGCCCTTGCCGGAGGTGTGGAGGTAGATGTCGTTCAGCCCCGCGGGGCTTTGCCAGTAGGGCGGCGCAACCTCCAATACCACGTAGTACTGGTTCAACTGGGTATAGATGATGGAGACTTCGGACTGCCCGAAGGCGGAGTAAATGGAGCTATTCAAAGAGGACGGCGTAATGCCGAGACGCGCGGCAGTAGGGCGGTCATAGGTGAGCATCTCCTGCAGGCCGGCATTTTGCGCATCGGTGTTTACATCCTGAAAGCCGGAAAGGCCTTTCATTCCCGCAAGCAGCTTGGGGCCCCATGTCGCGAGATCCTGCACATTATCCGATTGGATGGTGTACTGATAGAGTGCGGCGCTTCCTCGACCTCCGATGCGCAGATCCTGCGCAGCCTGGAGGAATGCCTGCGCCACCGGAAGCCGGTTCATTTTGGGGCGCAGGCGATTGATAATGTCGGGAGCTGACGTCCGGCGCACGGCGCACTCTGGCGACTCCTGGCATTGATTCCCCAGCTGAGTTGCCAGCGGCTTGAGGGCGATAAAGATGAATCCGCCGTTGGATGAGCCGCCGCCGCCCGTATAGGCATTGACGTGGGCTACAGCAGGATCGGCCTTGATGACGCGCACAAGTTGCCTCACCGAGTTGTCCATCACCGCAAACGATGCATCCTGCGGGCCTTGCACCATGCCCATCAGAGCGCCTGTGTCCTGCTGGGGAAAGAATCCCTTGGGAATGACATACATGAGGTAGAAATTCAATCCGATGGTCAGCAGCAGGACGGTCAGCATGAGCCCAGGGTTCCTGAGCACCCAGGTCAGCGAACGGTTGTAGCCGGTGAGCAGCCACTGGAATCCCTTCTCACTGGTGCGAAACGCGCGGCCATGTTTGATCTTGCTCTCGTCCTTGAGAAGAAAGGCGCACATCATGGGTGTGGTGGTCAGGGAGATGACCATCGAAACAAGGATTGCAGTTGCAAGCGTGACGGCGAACTCGCGAAAGAGCCTGCCCACGATGCCGGCCATCAGCAGGATGGGAATGAAAACAGCGATCAGCGACATGCTGATGGAGAAGATTGTAAAGCCGATCTCCCTGGAGCCGAGGAACGCGGCCTGAAACGGATTCATTCCAGACTCGCGATGGCGGGAGATATTCTCCATGACCACGATGGCGTCGTCGACCACGAACCCCGTGGCGATGGTCAAGGCCATCAGTGAAAGGTTGTCGATGCTAAAGCCGAGCAGGTACATGACGGCGAATGTGCCGACCAGCGAGACGGGAACGGCGACGAACGGAATGAGCGTCGCGCGCCAGTTGCGCAGAAACACGAAGACTACCAGGATCACCAGTGCGACGGAGCCCATGAGGGTCTTCTCGACGTCGCTGACCGATGCGCGGATGGTGGTGGTGCGATCGAGGACAACGGTGATTTTGATGCCTTGCGGAATCGACGCTTGAACCGATGGCAACTCCGCTTTAATGCGATCGACGGTCTCAATGATATTGGCGCCGGGCTGGCGGAAGACGATGACAGTGATCGACGGAACGCCGTCGAGGTATCCGCCGGCGCGAATGTTCTGCGCGCCATTGGACACGTCGGCGACGTCGGCGAGATGGACCGCGGCGCCCTTGTTGTAACCAATGATGATCGGCTTGTACTGGTCGGCCTGGTGCATCTGGTCATTGACGACGATGTCGGCGGTGGTATTGCCGAGCGTGATTTGACCTGCCGCCTCGTGCACATTCTGAGTGCTCAGCACGGATTGAATATTCTGGAGCGTGAGACCGTGGCTGTTGAGGAGCGTGGGATTCACTTCGACGCGCACCGAAGGGCCGGCGCCACCGCCGACCCCGACCTGTCCGACGCCCTGAATCTGCGAGAGCTTTTGCGCAATGACGGACGAGGCTTCGTCGTAGAGGGTGGGCTTGTCATACTTGTCGGATGTGAGCCCGATGATCATGATCGGGGAGTCCGCGGGGTTGACCTTGCGGTAGGTTGGATTGGCGGGCAGATTGGCGGGCAGGTAAGTACGGGCCGCGTTGATGGCGGCTTCAACGTCGCGCGCCGCGCCGTCAATGTTGCGGCTCAAGTCGAATTGGAGGGTGATTGAGGTGCTGCCGAGTGAACTTGACGAAGTCATCTCGGTGACGCCGGCGATGTGGCCGAACTCGCGCTCCAGCGGAGTGGCGATGGACGACGCCATGATCTCCGGGCTGCCGCCGGGAAGGCTGGCGCCGACAGAGATGGTGGGGAAATCGATCTGCGGCAGCGGGGAAACCGGGAGCACATTGAACGCGATGGCTCCGGTGAGCAGAACACCCGCCGTCAGCAGGGTGGTGGCGACTGGCCGCCGGATGAAGGGAGCGGAGATGTTCATGAAGCCTCCGCCGGCTGAGGCTCGTCACCCATTCCTGTCGGCCTTGGCGAACGGACAATGCGATGGCCGATGCGATCGAAGAAGATGTAAATGACGGGCGTGGTGTAAAGCGTAAGGATTTGCGAGAGCAGCAGGCCGCCGACCATGGCAATGCCCAGCGGGCGGCGCAACTCAGAACCCATGCCCGTACCCACCGCCAGCGGAATGCCCGCGAGCAGCGCGGCCATGGTGGTCATCATGATGGGGCGGAAGCGAAGCAGGCAGGCCTCATAGATGGCGTCAGTGGAATTCATGCCGCGCTCCCGCTCGCCCTCGAGGGCAAAGTCGACCATCATGATGCCGTTCTTTTTCACAATGCCGATGAGCAGGATGATGCCGATAATGGCGACGACGCTGAGGTCCTGCTTGAAGAGGCTGAGGGCCAGCAATGCGCCCACGCCGGCCGAGGGCAGCGTGGAGAGAATGGTGATGGGGTGAATGAAGCTCTCGTATAGGACGCCAAGCACGATGTAAACCGCGACCAGCGCGGCGAGAATCAGCAGGCCTTCATTGGCAAGCGAGCCCTCAAAAGAAGCCGCGGTGCCTTGAAAGCCAAACTGGACGCTGGCCGGCATATTGAGATCTTTTTGAACCTTCTCGACGGATGTGATTGCTTCGCCAAGCGAAGCGTCGGGAGCGAGATTGAACGACACAGTGACTGCCGGGAACTGGCCCTGGTGGTTGATGGAGAGCGGCTCCGCCACCTGCTGGATGCTGGTGAACGCACTGAGCGGAACGGAATTGGCCGGCGCGGTCGTACTGCTGGTGGAAGTGGCGCTGCCTGCTCCAACGCCGGATTTGATGGCATTGGCGGGTGGGGTCAGCACTGCCGAGGATGGCGTATAGGCAACTGAAGTCGTGGTGGCATTGGAGCCGGCGGAAGAAGACCCCGAGGATGCGAAGGACGACGAGGCCCCTGGGCCGGAGGCTCCTGACGAGGCTCCCGCCTGGATGTACAAATCCTGCAGCCTCTTGGGAGTTTGCTGAAAGCTGGGATCGGATTCCAGAATCACATGGTACTGATTCAGCTGCGTGTACATGGTGCTGATCTGGCGCTGCCCATAGGCATCGTACAGCGTGTTGTCGATGGTGGATGGGGCGATGCCCAGGCGCGATGCGGAGACGCGATCGACAACCAACGAGACCGCAAGGCCGCCTGTCTGCTGGTCTGTGGCCACATCGGCAAGCTGGGGCAATGCCTTCATCTTGTCGACGAGCTTTGCGGTCCAGAGATTCAGCTCGTTGGGATCGGGATCTTCGAGCGTGTACTGGTACTGGGTGCGGCTGACGCGGTCGTCGACGGTGATGTTCTGCACGGGTTCCATGAAGAGCTGGACGTCGTTCACCTGCTTGAGGCTCTTCTGCAATCTGCGAATGACGTCGGATGCGCCGATATTGCGTTCGTCGAGCGGCTTGAGGTTGATGGACATGCGACCGCTGTTGAGCGTGGTGTTGGTGCCGTCGGCGCCGATGAAGGACGACAGGCTCTGGACCGCCGGATCCTGCAGTACGACCTGAGCCAGTTGCTGCTGCTTCTGGGCCATGGCGGCGAAGGAGATGGTCTCCGGCGCCTGCGAGATGCCCTGGATGACGCCGGTATCCTGAACGGGGAAGAATCCCTTGGGAATCGTGATGTAGAGAACAACAGTAAGGATCAGCGTGGCCACGGCGATGAGCAAAGTGATGGTCTGGTATCCCAGAACGAACTTGAGCGTGCGGCCATAGAAGTCGATCATGCCCTGGAACATGCGCTCCGATGCCTTATAGAAGCGGCCCTGCTGGGCTTCGGTCTGGTGGCGCAAAATCCGCGAGCACATCATGGGCGTCAGCGTGAGGGAGACAACGGCCGAGAGCACGATGGTGACGGCCAGCGTGACGGCAAATTCACGGAAGAGGCGGCCAACCACGTCCCCCATGAAGAGCAGCGGGATGAGGACCGCGATGAGCGAGACGGTAAGAGAGATGATGGTGAAGCCAATCTGTTCCGCGCCCTTCATGGCGGCCTGCATAGGCGGGTCGCCGGCCTCGATGTAGCGCGAGATGTTTTCGATCATGACGATCGCGTCATCCACCACAAAGCCGGTGGAGATGGTAAGGGCCATGAGGGAAAGATTGTCGAGGCTGTAGCCGAGGGCATACATGGCGCCGAAGGTGCCCACCAGCGAGAGGGGGACCGCGGCGAATGGAATCAAGGTGGCGTACAGATTGCGCAGGAAGACGAAGATGATCATCACCACCAGCGCAACCGTGAGCATCAACTCAAATTCGACGTCGGCGACGGAGGCGTTGATGGAGGTGGTCAAGTCGGTAAGCGGCGTGACCTGGATGGAGGCCGGCAGGTTGATTTCAAGCTGCGGAAGAATTGCCTTGATGGCCTTGACGACCTTGATGGTGTTGGCGCCTGGCTGCCTTTGAATGTTGAGGATGACGGCAGGCGTCTGGTTCATCCACGCGGCCTGCTTGTTGTTTTCGATGCCGTCGACTACGTTTGCGACATCCTTGAGCATGATGGGCGCGCCGTTGCGATAGGCCACGACGATCTTCCGGTAGTCGTCGCTGGTGACCAACTGATCGTTGGAATTGATCTGGTAATCCTGATGCGGCCCGTCGAAGTTACCCAGAGCCTGATTGACGCTGGCCTGGGTGAGGGAGGTACGCAGATCCTCGAGGTTAAGCCCGTAAGACGAGAGCTGGGTCGGGTTGGCCTGAATGCGCACGGCCGGCTTCTGGCCGCCGCTGATGCTGACCAGTCCGACACCGGCCAACTGCGAGAGCTTGGGCGCAAGGCGGGTATCGACCAGGTCTTCCACCTGCGAAAGCGGAATGGTGTTGGAGGTGATGGCCAGCGTGAGGACGGGAGCGTCGGCGGGATTGGTCTTGCTGTAGACCGGCGGCGCGGGAAGGTTCGACGGCAGAAAGCTCTGCGCGGCGTTGATGGCTGACTGAACCTCTTCCTCGGCGATATCGATGTTGAGCGTGAGCGCAAACTGGAGCACGATGACCGAGGAACCACCGGAGCTGGTGGAGGTCATCTGGCTCAGGCCCTGCAACTGGCCGAACTGCCGCTCCAGCGGGGCGGTGACAGTGGTCGCCATGACGTCAGGGTTCGCGCCGGGATAAAACGTGAGCACCTGAATGGTGGGATAATCGACCTCCGGCAAGGCAGAGATCGGCAACTGAAAATACGCAACGATACCCACCAGCAAAATAGCGGCCATCAGCAGCGAAGTTGCAACAGGGCGCTGAATGAAAGGCCCGGAAGGATTCACGGAGTATTGCCCTCTGTCGGATTGGCTTGTATAGCCTGCTTCGAGACGACGACCTTACTGCCTGCCTGCAGCTTATCGAAGCTGCTTGTGGCCACCACTTCGCCTGGATTGAGTCCCGTGACCGCGGTCTGGCCCCCGTCGGTAACGGTGGGATTGATGGTACGGATGCTCGCAACTCCGTTGGCGACGACGTAGGCGAAGGCCGCGGTTCCATTGTGCTGGACAGCTCCGCTGGGAATCACCGTAGCGCCCTCGAGCGTATTCAGCAGCAACCGTGTATTGACGAATTGGTTGGGAAAGAGCTCGCCCTTGGCATTCTCGAACTGTGCACGCAGATTCACCGTTCCCGTGGTGGTATTGATCTGGTTATCGATGCTTTGCAACTTGCCCGACGCCAGCCTGGTGGTCTGCGCGCGATCCCATGCCTCAACGGGCAGGGTGCGGACCTGCTTCATTCGCGCCAACACCGAAGCCAGGCTGTCTTCAGCGAGCGTGAACACGACGGTAGTGGGCTGCTCCTGGGTGATGACGACAAGTACGGTCGTTCCGCCGGCCTGCACCACGTTGCCGGGGTCCACAAGGCGGAGGCCGACGCGGCCGGAGATGGGCGCCGTGATGTGGCAGTAGCCGAGTTGCACCTGGTCATAGTTGACGGTGCCCTGATCGTTCTTCACCGTACCCTGGTCCTGAAGAACGATCTTTTCCTGGTCGTCGAGCAACTGCTTGTTGATGCCGTTGCGCGCCCATGCGGTGCGGTAGCGCTCGAGGTCCATCTGGGACTGCGCCAGCACGTTGGTGTCGTGTTCCAGCGTGCCCTGGGCCTCAAGCAACTGTGCCTGGTAGGGTCGCGGATCGATGTCGATGAGCGAGGCGCCTTTTTTGACGAATTGTCCTTCGGTGTAGTGAACCGCGGTGAGGACTCCGCTGGCCTGCGCCAGGATGCTGTCTGTGTAAACCGGCGTGACCGTGCCGATTGCGTTGAGATACACACCAAGGTTGCCCTTGATGGCCGTGGCAACCGTGGCCGAAACCGGCGGCTTGATGGAGGCCATCCGCTTCTTCTCCGCCGCTTCTTTGAGGTTGTTCTGGTGAATAAACCAGACAACTCCGACGATCACAATCAGCAGCAGGAAGATGCTTGCCCAGACAACCCACGGCTGGCCCTGCCGGGTTTGCGGCGCGTTCAACTGGTGGCCGGCTCCAATATGCAGGCCATCTGATCCGTCTTTAATTTCAGACACTTAAGACTCCACGCAAAAAACAATTGAGGAGACGCACAACGCAGAATCGCAGGAAACCAGCGCAATTGCAAGTTCGACAGTGCTCCCCGGAACAAGTCCAAGAGACGATAGGCTACGGACAACTGAATAGACGGCAAAGTCAACCCAATAGACGCAAGGTACATACCGTGAGACGGGATGAGCAGGGCTACTGGGCTGATGCGCAGCGTGAGAGCGAGGTTGCCAAGCCTCATTTCACGCCGGGCAATTGATTCGATTCTATTCCTCCGCTCTGAGTTTGCATCTTTTTCGCCTTCCTGGTCATTTCTTATATCTGAGCAATACAGACCATACACGCAAGCGGGTTGAAAGCGATGATGGACAGAGCTTAGGCGTAGTTGTGTTAATTCGCGATCTGGTTTGCACCGCGAACAGCTTGCGACCTTCACCAAGGTGAATTCGGCTGTGTGGCTGGCATCGGGGAAGCGAACGCCGAGTGTCTCTCCGACAATCCACACACGGTATTTGATCGGCTCGACCGTTCTCCCTGTTAGATCGCAGGGGGGTCTGTTGCTGAATAGAAACCGCAAATGCATTACAAACCGCACTGAGGTCGCCAATGATGAACGTCACGAAAAACATGTCCTTTTCACCCGCTGATTTTCTTGCGCATGGCGGCCTGGGGCGAAGAATTGTTGAATTGAAACCCGGAGAAGCTTTCTTCTCGCAGGGCGATGCGGCAGACTCCGTCTTTTATCTTCAGAAGGGCCGCGCCAAGCTCACTGTTGTTTCACAAACCGGTAAAGAGGCCACCATCACGCAGCTCTCCGACGGCGACTTTGTTGGAGAGGAGTCGCTGGCCGGCATGGTTGGGCTGCGCCTGGCCAGTGCCACAGCGGTGAACAACTGCACGGCGCTCAAGATTTCGCGGAATGAGATGATCCGGGTGATGCACGACGAACACGAATTCGCCGACATGTTCCTCAAGTTTCTGCTGGCCCGGAGCATGCGCACCCAGGCCGATCTAGTCGATCAGCTTTTTAATTCAAGCGAGAAGCGCCTGGCGCGGATTCTGCTGATTATGGCGGAGTTTGGCAAGCCCGGCGCCCCGGAGACATACATCCCGCCCATCACGCAGGAGGCGCTGGCGGATATGATCGGCACCACGCGCTCGCGCGTCAGCTTCTTCATGAACCGCTTTCGCAAGCTGGGCTTCATCGATTACAACGGCCGCATCCAGGTGCACAAGTCGCTGCTCAACGTGGTGCTGCTGGATCAATTGCCCGAGCACAACGCAACCAAGCCGGCAGTTTTCAAGGTTTAGTGGATTCGATCCAACTGGCGACGGTGTCATGCACCAGCATGATGCTGGTGGGCGTGGCGACGATTTGCGGATTATGCTGGCCGGGCGTGTGGATCATCAGCAGCGGCCGCGGATCCCATTGGCCGCCGTCCGAGATGCGCTCGTCCTCAGCGCTCCATCCCGGTAAGGGACGCCACATCCCGGTGCGCCAGGAGTGATCGCCGTGCACGATCAGCGTGGTAGAGGCCCAGCGCGGCTGCGCCTCGAGTGCGTTGAGAATCTGGCCCAGCAGCCGGTCTGAATAATCCAGGGAATCCAAATAGGACCCTCCCCCGGCGTAGTTGCCTGTCCGCCGGTCCCAGAAGGCGGGCGGATGGGGCGCGGGGATGTGGAGATAGAGGATATCGGCCTGGCTGTCGGCAACCGCCGCAAGCTCGTGGCGGCGCAGATCTTTGACGGCCGCGATATGGCCGTCCGCGTTCCAGGCGGCCACGTCGTCCCAGGCGCGCCGTGGCGCAATGGCCTCTTCGACCATGATGCGCAAGGGGAACCAGACGTTCCGCGCAAAGGTCGCGCTGGTTGAGGTTGGCCCGCGGTCCTGCGCGTCTTCATTGCTCCAATAACAGTCAGTAGCGACGCCGGCAAAAATCGGACAATAAGCGATATACCAGCCGATGATCGATGTGGTCAGGCCCTGCCGCCCGGCCATGCCGAAGAGGGTGGCTTTGGGGTCGAAGGGTTTCCAATCGGAGCCATTGTCAGTCTGAATCAGGTAGCGGTTATTCGAAGTGTATGCGACATCGGTGACCGTACTGCCCAGCAGCAAACTCGGAATGGCCCTGGTGGTGCGGTAGGCGATGGGCGTTACATCGGAATACAGCGTAGCTTCCGCGCGCAGGCGGTCGAAGTTGGGAAGTTGCAGCGAGGGATCGCGCGCTTCAAAGACGGGCTTGTAAGCGAGCTCGTCGAAGAGAATCCAGACCAGACGCGGCTTGTGCGGGGAGGCTGTTGCGATTGGATGGTTGAAGGACTGCGGACCGGGGCGCCAGAGTGAAGCGTGCAAAAGCTGACCTGTCATGACCAGGGCGAAGACAGCAAAGCCGGCCAGAAGGCTGCTGCCGGCTCTGCTCAACCGCGCGGCAAATCTGGGCATGCGGAGGATGAGGAAGGTCAGCAGGCCGGTCCACACAATGCCCATCGCCAGCACCGCGAGCGGCGGAACGTCGACGGGCATCACATCCAGATTGCGCGCGAACAGAAGCACGGGCAGGACCGCCATCAACGTCCAGCGGATTGTGGGCCAAGCGGCGAGCTTGCGGAGGCCCGCCACAAGCAAAAAAAACAGCAGCGCCACAATCACCATGTCAGTGAGTTGAGCGAGCGCGATGCCGGTAAGCGGCACAGGGGAACGCATGCGCGCATCGCCTGCTCCGGATGTGAGGTCGGCATAGTCAGGGAGCAGGAGGATGGAAGCGAAGGCCCAGGCCTGTGCAACGCGTTTCATCATGATGGGCTTGTTCCCTCGTTCGGCGAGAGGGCGCGATCGTTCTCAAACACATGGTTGAGCTCAAAAAGGAAGAGGACACGATGATTGCCCAGCTCGGTGCGATCGGCAACGTGGAAGAACGGAGCGAATGCCTGCTTGAGGTCGTCCTCCGACAGGCTGCCGTAGAGATCGTCGCGGCCGCGCAGCCACTCCTGAAACATGGGGTCCGCGGGCGGCACCCACTCCAGCACCAGCCAGCGGCTCGACAGGCTGGAGCAAAGATCGGCGATGTGCGCCAAGGGTAATTGTTCACGAAGAATGAGGTGATGAATGACGGCCAGCATCAGCACGATGTCAAACTTGCCGGCGAGCCGGCCCTTTCCCGTGAGCCGTTGGAGCAGCGAAAGCTGTTCGCGGTTTCTCCATCCCACGGCGGGGGTAGGACGGGCGATGTTGGCCACCAGGGCAGTGATCGGCTTGTTCTGCCGCGACGCGGCGCGCCACAGGGCATCCAAGGCCGCGGCGTCGCTGTCGAGGGCCACAACTTCAGCGCCTGCCTTGGCAGCCAGCAGCGAATAGGCGCCTGTATTGGCGCCAATATCGAGCACGCGCGCGGGACGGCAGCGCTCCAGCGCACGGGCGACGAATCGCTGCTTGTCTTCCGTATCGGAAGGGCGATAGTGTGCGGCGGATTGCTGATAGCCGCTCCATCGGCTGTTGGTTTCAGTGCGCGCGGCGCGGGCGATTTGCTTGCGCAGACGGGCTATCCGCTTGTGCAAAATATGCGCAGCAAGTTCCGGGTCGGTCGTCGATGGCTTCTTCCGCGCATTGGGCTTGCTTCCCTTCCCGCCCGATTCCTCAAAGAGCGTAGCCAGCGTGACCACATCCAGCAGATCGGGTTTGAGGCGCTGCAAGGGTCCGAGAGCGTTATAGATTGTGCGCGGCTCATAGCCGTCACGAGCGAAGAGAGTGGCCTGCAATGGCCAGCTCAGGAATTTTTCCGCGACGAGCGGCAAAAGAAATGTGCGGACAAACTGCCCATAGGCAAGCCAGACGCTGGAATACGGATCACGGCGCTCGAACGACAATACGTCTACCAGAACGGGCCGCGTGCCCTTGAAGAGGATGTTCAGCGGGGTTGCGTCCTTCAGTGTCCAACCGGCGTCGATGGCCTGGTCCGCAAGGCGCAGAGTGAGCTCGGCTGCGGAGCGCCACTGCCCGGTTGTCCACTCCCACGGATACGAAATGGGATCGATGCGCGGATGTTCGAGCCAAAGCTCTCCGGGCAA
>Ga0182012_10003929_pt1 | contig 15679 bp, 16 predicted proteins | sample 612S2SmetaG_FD_120486 | JGI IMG/M metagenome (GOLD analysis project Ga0182012, IMG submission 120486) | Permafrost microbial communities from Stordalen Mire, Sweden - 612S2S metaG | ecosystem: Environmental > Terrestrial > Soil > Wetlands > Permafrost | place: Sweden: Stordalen | collected...
ATCCTTCGAGACGCATCGCTGGCGCGATGCTCCTCAGGATGAGGACAACTCGGCGTCGAAATGAAGAACAGACTTTCATGCGCAGCGGGTCGGCCCACGCCGATGGCGAACTCAGGATGAGGTTGGAGACCGTGGATACATTAAGTTTCAAGGAATCGCTCGTCTACTCCTGAGCATGATCTGGAAGACGGCGAACGGCTTTCCAAAAGATCAGGCTCAAACAAGGAGTTGAGATCGTGATCCGATATAACCCGATATAACCCGATCGGATAAAGGTTGGCGGGAATAATTGCCCGCTACACCCCGGCCCGCGCCATCATCGATCTGACCACGAACGGATGGATGCGACCGACCGGCGCCATGTAGAGGCGGCCCAGCAGGTTGTGGACATGCACGGCGGTCGAGACGACATAATGAGGCAGGCCGTCGCGCTGCGACTTCAGCACCGACACCCGCACATCCAGGTGACGGTCGTCGATCCCAAGCAGAAGCTCGGTCTCGGACTTGGCAAAAATGCTGAAAATGCCGAGCCGATCGCCAACCTGATAGATCTCGGAGGCCCGGGTGGCGGCCTTCATCGCGCCCACATCCTTGAGGCCGAACAGCCGGACGATGCGATTGCGGATGGCCATCAGGTCATCGACCCATCGGGGGGTCGAGCGGGAAGCGCGAAGGAAGATTTCCGTCGGCGACAGCATCGCCGCGCCGAGAGGCGCCTCGTAGGCATCGAAGAAGTCGGCCCCGGCCAGCCAGGGCTTTAGCGCGCTGTCGTCGGGTACGGTTGTCGCGGTCACTTGGGTCACGGTGGCCCTTCCCTTGGTTGGGTCATCTCTGCAAACAGTCTATCACAAGCGCGCCGTCCGTGTATGGTCGATGGCGCGTGTCCCAGATACGGAGCTTTTCCATATGACATCTCTCCGTTTGACTTTCGCAGTCCTGACGGCCTCGGCCCTGATATCTGCCATCGGCTTCCCGGTGACGGCCGAGGCCAAGCTGACCCGGCTGGAGATCACCTCGAAGCAAAGCTACGGCAGTTTCAGACCAGGCGAATTCCTGCTGTGGGAAGGCCGTGTCGTCGGCGAACTGCAGCCAACGGAAAAAATCCCGGGTCTCGACCAGGCATCCCGAAACGCCGAAGGGCGGGTGGAATATTCGGCGAAGATTTCGCTGATTTTTCCCGCCCATCCCGACAGCGGCAACGGCGCGCTATTGGTCGATATCCCAAACCGCGGCCGTCCCTACGCGCAGGCGCTTTACAACAGCCCGCGCGATGAGCCGTTCGAGGCCGGCACGTTTGAGGTCGGCACCGGCTTCCTCCAGGACCGTGGCTTTTCGACTGCCGAGGTGGACTGGGAGCTCGGACAGGGCGCAGAGCTGCCCGCTTTCACGGACTCCTCCGGGCATAAGCGTTTCGTCGAAGGCGTGGGTTTTGCCATCGTCCGTGATACCGCCGATTTCCTGGCCCATGCTACTTCCGACACGGCGGGTACCGCCAATCCCCTGCATGGCGCAATCAAGCGGACGCTGGCGGCCGGCAAGTCGCAGTCGGGGCGCTACCTCAAGACCTTCCTGCTCGACGGCTTCAACATGTCGGAGGGCCGGCGCGTGTTCGACGGCATGCACGTGTTCGTCTCCGGTGCGGGCATGCTGCCGATCATGCAATCCGGAACCGGGCCTCAGTCGAGCGCCACCGGCGTGCCGACCTTCGATAATCCTGAATTTCGCGGGGTCAATGAGGACGTGCTGACACCAGGCGAAATCATCCGGCAGGTCAACGCGCGTGGCGAGACGCCGCCGCGCATCATCATGATCAACTCGACCACCGACTATTTCTCGCTGCGCGCCTCGCTGGCACGGACCGGGGCCGAAGGCACCACCGAGCAACCCTTTCCGGAAAATGTCCGTGTCTATGACATTGCCGGCGCTTCCCATGTCGTTCTGCGCAAGGCCAGCTGCGAGCTGCCGCCAGCGAGACTGGATTGGAGCCCGGTGTCGCGGGCGACCCTGCTGCATCTGGACGAATGGGTGGCGAATGGGACCGAACCGCCGCCTACCCGGCTGATGCCGCTGCAGGACGCCGAGGGCGACCCCACGGTGCTGCGCGCCCCCAGTCACCTGCCCAAGGCAAAGATCGAGATTCCGAAGCGCGATGCAGACGGCAACGCCGTCGGCGGCGTGCGGCTGCCCGACATGGAAGCACCTCTTGGCGTCAACGCGCGGCAGAATCCGCCGCTGTCCTTTCTTTGCATGCTGGCCGGCGCCTATGTCGCGTTTCCCGTCGACCAGGCGGACGCCGACACCGCCCACGATCCGCATCGTCCGGTCTTGGCGAGGTACAAGACCCGAAATGAGTATGTGAATCGCATCCGGATAGCGGCACGCGAACTGGAGCGGGACGGTTTTCTGCTGCCGGACGATGCGGCCATCATCGTGCAATCCGCCGCGGAGAATCCTTTGTGGAGCAAGGCATCGCCGTAGCCGGCCCCGATCGGTTCAATGCTGTGATTTCGGCGGGGTGGACGCCGCGATGGCTGCGCAAACCGCCAGCACGGCAAAGCCCCGTTTCATTTCGACCTCTGATCTGTGATCAATGGCTGGCCGCCAAGATTGAACGATGTTTTTAACAGGGGGATGACCGCGGCATGATGGGAGGTCGCCCAGGTTTTGGCGCGCATGGCACCGCAAAGACCTACGGTATCCCGGAGGGGTCGTGAGGGTGTCGGTCCCGGATACCGGGAACTCTTCTTCAGCTCTTGCCAAGGGCCAATTTGCCGGTCTGAGCAAAATTGAGCAGCCGGCCCGGCCAATACCTGCAAAACTGGATCCTGGTTTCAGGGGAAGCAAGAATGGTCACCAGGGAAGAGTTCGCCTCGCTGCTTTTGATCGGAACACCCTCCACGTCCCGTCGTCGGACAGTGATTCCTCCCAAGCATCGCTCCCGGCTGATCGCGCTCGGCTACCTCGCCGATATCGGGGGGGGGGGGAAGGTTGCGCATGACCCCGTCCGGCAGAAATCGCTTGGCCGCCGGAGCTCCCGCGACTGATCGGTGGACTGAAAAACTGCAGTGCAATTTCTGCGCAAGCATTGGCACTGTCATCTTGTCACAGGGCGATCGCGACCCGATACCGACGGTTCTGTCCATTTCGGATTGCTTCAAGGTTGTTCAGACCGACTACGGTCCTGACTTCCATTGCGCCACCTGCAAAGTCGCCGTGCGGGCCTGATGCACAGGCGCAAGGCTGCCATCGCGCGCGCTCAGGTCGAATTGAGAAGTCCGCCGATATCTCTCGGCCTCGACCGAAGAGGAGAGAGCGTCACAACGTGATGCGGCGGCCTTCCTCGGCCGACCAATAGCCGGCGTAGTTGACCTTGATGGTCTCGAAGGCCAGCGCGAGGTCGGAGCGCGGCTGCCGGCCGGTGGCGGCGCATTCGACAAAATCCTGGATTTCCTGCTGGTAGCCGCGGGTCCATTCCTCCTCGAGGCAGACATATTGCCAGCCGGTCTTGCGATCGACCTTTTCGGTGATGTAGACGCCCGCGAGTTTTTCCTCGCTGGTCTGATAGCTCATCAGGTGCGTGTTCGGCGTGATGTTGGCGAACAAGGCGCCGCCATTGGTGTAGGTCTCGATCAGGTTGCGCACGCCGCCGAGGATGATGTCTGCGGACAACACGCTAGCCTTGGTGCCATCGGAGAAGGTGATGGTGAGCGCGCCCCAATCCTCGACATCGGCCGGATTGGCCTGGATGAAGCCGCGCTGGTCGCTGCGCAGGCAGGCCGAGACATGGCCGACGTCGCAGCTCACGCTGGCGACGCGGATCGCCTCGCCCCGCGCTCTTGCCTCGACCTGCTTCAGATAAAGCACCGCCGACAGCGGATGGCAGCCCATCCGGATCAGCGAGCCGCCGCCGGTCATCGCCCATTGCGCGGCATGCGCCGCATGCGAGCCGCTGTGGCTTTCCTCCGCCTTCATGAACAGGATCTTGTCCCTGGTCGCCTTCAGGATCTCCGCGGTCTTGGTCAACGCCGGCGCGTAGATCCAGTCCTCGGCATACATGAACAGCCTGCCGCTGTTTCGGATCGCAGCCGAGGTCGCCTCCATCACCTCCAGCACGCGCTCATACATCAGCGCCTTGCGCACCTGCGTGCCGATCGGGGCGAGATCGCCGTCCCGCCCGAAATAGCCCGCGAACGGCTTTTCACAGATCACGTGCTTGCCGGCCTGCATGGCGGCGACGATCATCTGGGCGTGCAGATAAGGCGGTGTGCAGATGTCGACGACATCGATCTCGCCGTCGGCGATCACCTCGCCAAAGCTGCGGTAGGAGGCCGGGATGTGGTGTTTCTTGGCAAAATCGACGACCTGCTCGCCGCGCGCCGCGACGGCTCTGACTTCGACCTCGACGCCATAGACGCGCCGATAGGCATGCATGTGCAGCTCCGAGACAAAACCGCAGCCGACCAGGCCGACCCTGATTTTCGCCATTGCCGGAAGCCTCCCGTCGCCATTGCTAGGCACCCATTATCATGAGCAGGATGACGACTGCATCGAAAACAAGGACCGCCCCGGCACCTGAAACGTGAATTTTTAGGTGCGCTTGAGAAGAAACAGCAGTGACATTGAAGCAGGGCGCCCACCAGGGGCGCCCCTACGCCACGTCGATTTCGTAGGGGCGACCCTTGTGGTCGCCCTCTTTCGACGCCCATATCCGGCCGCTTCTTGGCTGTGGCTGCTTGAAATGCGAATTCGAATGAACTTCGTTGCGCTGCGGCGCGCGACGCGCTCAGCTGTCATCCTCCGCGAAAGCGGGGGATCCAGTACGCCGCGGCTTCTCGATTCATCACAATCGCCTCTGGAATACTGGGTCGTCCGGTCAAGCCGGACGATGACAGCGTGCGCGCCGCGACGATGACAGCGTGCGCGCAGCGGCGATGAGAGCTTGCGAGCGGCGGCGATGACAGCCGTGTTTGTCGCTTGGCCCGCCGCCCTCTTCACTTCCCGTAATTCTCGCGCATCTTAGCCTGGATCTTGGCCATGCCCGATATCCAGCGGTCGTAATTCTCGCTCTTGTTGCGCATGTAGCCCAGCACCTGCGGATGCGGCAGGATCAGGAAGATCTCGCGTTCGATGCCATCGAGTGCGTCCTGCGCAACCTGCTCCGGCGACAGGTCGCCGTCGCCGGATTGCGGGCCTTTGGGAATGGCGCGCAGCATGTTGGTGTCGACGCCCTGCGGACAGAGGATCGAGACCTTGATGCCATGGGCCTTGTGCGCGATCGCGAGACTCTCGGCAAATCCCACCGCGGCGTGCTTGGTGGTGGAATAAGCGGGGCTGCCGACCTGCGACAACAGGCCGGCCGCCGAGATGGTGTTGAGAAAGTAGCCGCCGCCGCGCGCCTTCATGCGCGGGATCAGGTGGCGGGCGGCATAGACATGGGCCATGACATGGATGGCCCAGCTTCGCGCGAACGGCTCGTCGGAGGCGCCGCCGGCATTTTCGGACAGCGGATCAAAACCGCCGCCGATGCCGGCATTGGAGCAGAACAGCGCGATGGGACCGAACTGCCGCTCGGTTTCCTCGATGACGTGGCGGATATCCTTTTCGTGCGCGACGTCGCATTGGAAGCCCACGCCGCCGATCGAGGCCGCGACGGCCCGCGCGCCTTCGATATCGAGATCGGCCACGATCACCTTGGCGGCGCCGGCGCGGTGCAGGGCTTCGCAGAGCGCGCGGCCGATACCATTGGCGCCGCCGGTGACGACCGCGATCTTGCCGGTCACCTGCATTGCGCCCTCGCCTCTTCCGTTCTGGAAAATTTCAGGTCAGAACCAGATCCAGCACCGCGGTATAATGGCATGCCGCGCCCAACAGCACAAAACAATGCCAGATCGCGTTCTGGAAGCGCAGCCGCCGCCAGGCGTGAAAGATCACCCCGAAGGTATAGAGCAGGCCACCGGCGACGATGAACCACAGCGCCAGCTGCGGCAGCGACGACAGGCCGCCGTCAAAGGCGATCAAGCCGCTCCAGCCCAGCGCCAGATAGAGGCCGACCGATAGCCGGTCGAAGCGGCCGGGGAAGAACAGCTTCAGCACGATGCCGGCCGCGGCCACGCTCCACACCCCCGCCAGCAACGAGATCGCGAACAGGCGGTCCTGCAGCTGGGCAAATACCGGCGTGTAGGTCCCGGCGATCAGCATGTAGATCGCGGAATGATCCAAGCGGCGCAGCAGCCATTTGCTGTGCGAGATCGGCCACAGATTATAGGCGGCCGAGAATCCGAGCATCGCCAGCAGGCCCGCCGCATAGACCGACACGGTGACGACCTGGTAGGCGGAGGCGAACACGGCCGCCAGCACGATCAGCACGGTGGTGGCGATCAATCCGCTGAACACGCCGATGCCGTGCACGATGCCATCGGCGATGAGTTCGGCGCGATCGTAGTTCCAGCGGATTGCCCCGGCCGCCGCATGGGCCGAGGTCGAGGCGAGTTGCTTCAGTCTGAACACGGTCATGGGCGGCCCGAACCAGCTTCGCTGAGTGTCGATAGATCAACCGACTCCGGAGGTCAACGAACGTTCCGACCCTCTCGGCTTCAATCGCGTCTTAAATATGAAACTTGATTTTGGCCAGCCAATCGCCACCTTTCCGGTAGTTCTACCGTCCATTGCCTCCATCAATTGCGAGTTTTCCGCGCCGCATGGCCCTCCGGTTTTCCGATATTGTCGAGGAAGCGCGGCTTTCGGCGCGGGCCCTGAAGGATTATGGCGATCACTTTTTCCACCCCACCGTCCGCCTCGGCGTCACCGGGCTGTCACGCGCCGGCAAGACCGTCTTCATCACCGCGCTGATTCGCGGGCTGACCCGCGGCGGCCGCTTTCCGGTGTTCGAGCCGCTGGCCTCGGGGCGGATCGCGCGGGCGCGGCTCGAGCCGCAGCCCGACGACGCGGTGCCGCGTTTCGATTATGAGAATCATGTCAAGACCCTGGTCGAGGCGCGGCGCTGGCCGAACTCGACCGTCGATATCAGCGAATTGCGGCTGGTGATCGACTATCAGCGGCCAAATGGCGCCGACCGCACGCTGACGCTCGATATTGTCGACTATCCCGGCGAATGGCTGCTCGACCTGCCGCTGCTCAACCAGAGCTACGAACAATGGTCGAGCCAAAGCCTGGCGCTGTCGCGGCAGCTGCCACGCGAAAGGCTCGCCGCACCGTGGCACGCCTACCTGGCAACGCTGAAGCCGCAGGAACCGGCCGACGAGCAGGCCGCGCTGGCCGCCGCGCGGCTGTTCACCGATTACCTCGGTGCCTGCCGCGACGAACGCTTTGCCATGAGCCTGTTGCCGCCGGGCCGCTTCCTGATGCCCGGCAACCTCGCGGGATCGCCGGCGCTGACTTTTGCGCCGCTCGATCTGCCCGCTGACGGCGTGGCGCCGGAGGGATCGCTGTGGGCGATGATGGTGCGCCGCTACGAGGCCTACAAGGACGTCGTGGTCAGGCCGTTCTTCCGCGATCATTTCTCAAGGCTCGACCGCCAGGTCGTGCTGGTGGATGCACTGGCCGCGTTCAACGCCGGCCCGGCAGCGCTGGTCGACCTCGAAGCGGCGCTGGCGGGCATCCTGGATTGCTTCAGGATCGGACGCAGCACATTCATCAGCAGTTTGTTCCGGCCGCGAATCGACCGCATTTTGTTTGCCGCCAGCAAGGCCGATCATCTGCACCATTCCAGTCACGATCGTCTGGAGGCGGTGTTGCGGCGGACCGTCAGCGGCGCGGTCGCCCGCGCCGCCGACACCGGGGCCGACATCGACGTGGTCGCGCTGTCGGCGGTGCGCGCCACCCGCGAGGCCCAGGTGCAGCGTGGCCGCGACAAATGGCCGGCGATTCTTGGCACCCCTTCTTCCGGCGAGATCGCCGACGGCGAGGCCTTCGATGGCTCGACCGAGGTCGCGACCTTTCCGGGCGAGCTGCCCGGCGATCCCGAGCAACTGTTCGCCGGCAATGGCGCGTTTGCCGGTCTCTCCACCGCCGCGGCGGAGCAGACCGATTTCCGCTTTCTGCGCTTTCGTCCGCCGCAGCTCGAGAGCGCCGATGCGCAAGGCCCGGCCTTGCCGCACATCCGCCTCGACCGCGCCCTCCAGTTCCTGATCGGAGACCGACTGCAATGAGCGAGCGCACCTCTCATCGCAAGCCCACCACCTTCAAGCTCGATGATCCCCGCGTGATGGTGATATCAGCCGATGACACCAGCCGGCCGTCGCGCGGCACGGTCCAGGTCACCCCCGAGGCCGACCCGGCCCTGCTGCCGGTCCTGGTCGAGACCCCCGTCGAGCCGTCGATGCGACGCGGCTTTCGCTGGGGCACGGTGTTCTGGAGCGCGATCGCCGGACTGACCCTGCTGGGGGTCGGGCTTGGCATCACCGGCTTGATCGAGGACCTGTTTGCCAAGAGCGAGGGCCTCGGTTTTCTCGGACTGGGCTTTGCGTTTGCCGCCGCGCTGGCGCTTTCGGCGGTCGCCGCGCGCGAAGCCTTCGGCCTGATGCGGCTTTCGTCGATCGAAAAACTGCACCGGCGCGCCGCCGCGGTCCTGCTCAGCGACGATCGCCGCGAAAGCCGCGACATCGTGCAGGATCTGGTCAAGCTCGCGCACCAGAACCCGCATCTGGCGCGGGCCCGCGCCGCGCTGCAAGGTCACGCCGGCGACATCATCGACGGCGCCGACCTGATCCGGCTGGCCGAACGCGAACTGATGACGCCGCTCGATCAGGAGGCGCGCCGCCTGGTTTCCCAGGCCGCGCAGCGGGTTTCGATCCTCACCGCGGTCAGCCCGCGCGCCTTGATCGACGTGCTGTTCGTGCTGCTGGCTTCGCTGCGCCTGATCCGGCAACTGGCGCGGCTCTACGGCGGACGGCCGGGAACGCTCGGCATGATCGCCTTGATGCGCCACGTCATCGGCCACGTCGCCATCACCGGCGGCATGGCGGCCAGCGACAGCCTGGTGCAGCAGGTGCTCGGCCACGGCATCGCCGCCAAGCTGTCGCAGCGGCTGGGCGAAGGCATCCTCAACGGCCTGTTGACCGCGCGGCTCGGCCTAGCCGCCATCGACGTCACCCGCCCGCTGCCGTTCACCGCGCTGCCGCGGCCCGCGCTCGCCGACCTCGCCAAGGATCTGCTGCGCAAGCGCGACGTCGAGGAGGGATGAGCCAAGCGCGGCCGCGGACACGCTGCCCAGCCGCCGGTCACCCGGCTTTGCCACCTCGCCCGCGAGCGTGCGGGCGCGATAGAGCGGAGAGTCTGGCGCGGGCAGAAGCTCCGGCGTCCAGCCGGTGAGCTTTTCCAGCGCATAGGTATCCATCACGGTCCCGCGCCAGACCCGATCGACCCGTTGCAGCGGCACCCTGACCGCCGTCGTCGACGCCCACACCGGACTTTTATCATCGGGCTCGCGGGCGACATAGAGCCCGGTATGCCCCTCGATCAGGCCGATGCCGGGATCGCGGAAACCGAGATAGCGGTTGCGCTCGTTGATCTGGATCACCGGCACGCGATCCCCTAGAAACCAGCGCAGCATGGCGCAGGTCCGGTAGTCGGTGGCCGCGATCCAGCTTGCGCCGGTGGTCTGCAGCTCGGCCCTGGCGCGGTCTGCGACCGGCCCGTAGCCCGCTTCGCTGCCGACCGGATCGTTAGAGCCGATGAAATTCCAGGGACTGACCACGTAATAGAGAAATACCAGAACGACAAAGCCGATGCCGGAGGCAATCGCCGCCTGGGTCCAGCGCACGGTCGAGCGGATCATCCAGGCGGGAAAACCCTCGCGCGGCAGCATCGCGATGTTGATGGCGGTGGCGGCGAAGCCGGCCGGCCACAGGAACATCGGCCAGGTATCGCCGACCCGCAGGCTCAACGATTTCCAGAGGAAATAGCCGAAGGGCACGATCACCGCAGTGGACAACAGAATGGCGACCGCGTTGCCCCGGCGGTAGCCGCGCCAGGCCGTCAGCGCGACGCCCGACAACACCACCGGCAGCAGGATGAATCCGACCAGCCCGAATTGCAGGCCGAGGTATTCGCCGAGCGTGCGAAGTGACAATTCATGGGTCGCGGTGGCCCGCACCAGCTGAAAGCGGAACGACGCCCAGTCATGTTCGGTATTCCAGATCAGGACCGGCGAGAACACCACTAGCGCGATCAAGAGCGCGCCCCAGGGGTAGAGACTCGACAGCCAGCGCCGGCGCCAGTCCGGCACCAGCATGAAGGCCACGACCGCCGGCAGCAGCATGATGGCGGTGAACTTCGACAATAGCGCCAGCCCGGCGAAGAAGCCGGCCGCCAGCCACCAGCGCGCGTCGCCGCTCTGGTGCAGCCTAACCAGCGCCCACAGCATGGCAGTCGCAAACGGGATCAGCGCCACGTCGGGCGAGACCTTGGCCATCAAGAGGCCGTAATACAGCGCGGCTTCCGGCATCAGCAGCGCCAGCGCGACCGCGCGGGCGTCATGGGTGACGCGGCGGACGATATCAGCGAGCAGGAGTTGCGTGACCAGCATCGCCACGATGCCGGCAAACCGGACGCCGATGTTGGTGTCGCCGAAGATCGCGGTGCCGAAGCGGATGAACCAGGCGATCGCCGGCGGATGATCGAGGAAGGAAAGCACATTCTCCTTCGACCAGGTCCAGTAATAGGCCTCGTCGGTGCGCAGATCGATGGCGCCGGCATAGATCAGCCGCAGCGCCGTCATCGCAGCGATCAGCGCGGCAATCGCCAGCCAGCGCCGGACGCTGGAGCTGTCGGGCCTGGCGGCACTGTCGTTGATCAGGGCGGTGGTCACGCGGCCTTTTTGCCGACTCCCCAGGGGCTGTCAATGTGTGGCGCGCTGTCGAACGTGCGCCAGCCTCGATCCCCATGGTCTTGCCGAGCCCCCTCCCCCGTCATTGCGAATCGCAGCGAAGCAATCGATCTCTCGCCTCGCCCAAGCATGGATTGCTTCGTCGCAAGCGCTCCTCGCAATGACGGGGCCGGGGGGAGGCCTCCAGCGCCCCCCTCCTCCCCCGTCATTGCGAGCGCAGCGAAGCAATCCATCTCTCGCCTCGCACAAGCTTGAATTGCTTCGTCGCAAGCGAGACGACGTGTCAGCGCCACAACGCTGGATTATCGGCTCGCCGTCTTGGCGTCGATGACCTTCTGCAGGTCCTCGCGTTCCTCGCAGCCGCCCGGGCAGAGCTTGGCCAGCGCGTCGAGTTGCTCCCGCGCCTTGTCGAGATGGCCGGTCTCGACGAAGAGCTCGCCGAGATATTCGCGCGCGGCCCGGTGATCGGGCGCGAGCTCCAGCGCCTTGGTGTAATAGGTCAGCGAGGTCTTGAAGTCGCCGGTCTTGCGCAGGGTAAAGCCGAGCAGATTGTAGACATCCGCCTGCTGGCTATCCTCGGCGAGGTCACGCAGTTCGGCAAGCGCGGCGCTATAGTTCTTGGCCGCGATCTTGGCGCGGACCGAGGTGAGGTCAGGCGCGTCGGTCGAGGACAGGTTGTCGACCGCGTAGGCCGGCGCCGGCAGCAGGATCGGCGCGAGGCCGAGACCGGCAACCAGGGTGATGCCGGCGAGCAGGGTGTGAAGCTTGTTGGTCATGAGGATGAACTCCGTGTTGGATCAGGATTGCAGCACTGGCGTGAAGGCGTAGGCATCGCCGTCCCTGGCGAAGGCGCCGGCGCCGGGGAACGGAAAATGCGCGCCGCAGATCATCATCTTGTCGGCGATGACGCGGTCGATCAGCTTGCGGCGGGTGCTGACGGCCAGCGGGCCGTCTTGGTCGTAGCTGCCCTGCCAATCCGGATGCGGCGCCAGCAGCGCCGGCACGTACATGGTGTCGTTCGACACCATCAACTGATCCTTGCCGGAGGTGACCAGGAAGGCCGAATGACCGGGCGTATGGCCGGGCGCGGCAAGCAGACGGATCCCGGGCGCCACCTCGGCATTGTCCTCGACCAGGGTCCAGTTCTTCCAGGTCGGGAACACGTCGCCGATGCGTTTGCCGGCCGCCCGCCGGCCTTCCGCCAGTTTCTCGACCCGGCCCGGCTCCGTCCACCATTTGTATTCGGTGCCGTTGACGATCAGTTCGGCATGCGGAAAGACCGGCGCGTTGGTGCCCTTCTCCATCAAGCCCCAGACGTGATCGGGATGAAAATGCGAGACCAGGATGGTGCTGATCTCTGCGCGGTCGATGCCGGCGGCCTTCATATTGGCGGGCAGGTTGGTGGCATTCGCCTGCCACTGGCCAACGCCTGAACCGGAGTCGATCATGATCTGCCGGTCGCCGATTTTGAGCACGATCACCGTCAGCGGGATCGGCATGAACTCCGTGGTCAGGCCGGCCTTGGCGAGCGCCGCCTTGGTTTCCTCGATCGAGGCGTTGCGGATGAAGGCGGGATCGTGGGGTTTGCGCCAGATGCCGTCATAGACCGCGGTCACCTCGATGGCACCGACCTTGTAGCGATAGACGCCATTGGCCGGCTCAAGCGGCATTTCCGCATGAGCCGGGTTGACCAAAGCCAGTTTGCGGTTTTGCAGCCCAAAGGCCGCGGCCACGGCGGCGGACGCCAGGACGCCCCGGCGAGACATGGTAAACATCGACGTTCTCCTGAATTGCAAGTGGATGCGGAGCGCCATGCCCGGATCGAACATCGCCTCCAGTCAACCAGACTGGATCGATCCGCGATTTATTCTCGAGCCGGCCATTTTTTGTCATTGCGAGTTAAGCACCGGATTGCTTCGCTGCGCTCGCAATGACGGCGGAGGCGCTGGAATCGGCTTGAGGCAATCTGGCGTCGGTGGCATATTATGCCATACCCGCCCGGATCTCGAACAACTTCGGAGTGCGCCTCGTGCCGACCAGAAATGTTGTGCTGACGGAACATCAGGCCGAACTTATCGAGACCCTTGTCGAATCCGGTCGCTACCAGAACGCCAGCGAGGTGTTGCGTGACGGCTTGCGGCTGGTGGAGCAACGCGAGGCGGAGGACACCAGCAAGCTGAAGGCCCTGCGAGCAGCGGCGCGCGTCGGCGTCGGCGCGTTGGATCGAGGCGAATTCAAGGAATTTAGAAATGCCGAGGAGCTGCAAGCTTATTTGAACGACATCTCGGAGAAGCTCATTTCAAAAGCTGGCGGATAACCTTCAATGGCCGAGCGGAAATGGCGCGTCCGCCTCGGCGCCGCGGCAGAACTCGACTTTGCGAATATCGTCAAATAGACCACTGAAAATTTCGGCGCGCGGCAATCGCGGATCTATCAGCAGACCCTCGTTCAGGCGATTGGGGAACTTGCTGAAGGTCCCGATGTCGCGGGCTCCAAGGTACGAGATGAGATCATGCCGGGCCTTCGCACGGTCCACGTTGCGCGACACGGTCGGCGTGGAAGTCACTTCGTGATGTACCGGGTGGCGCCAAAAACAACGATCGAAATCATACGAACCCTGCATGACAGAATGGACCTTCAGCGCCACCTTCCATTGATCCCGGACGAGAATGCCGGATAGAATGCGGTGCAGGTTCTGACGCTTCGTCTCATCTCACCTCGGCGTCATTCCGGGGTGCCCCTTGGGGCGAGCACGGAATCCATAACCTCCATCGGTCGTTATGGATTCGCCCCCGTCATTGCGAGGAGCCCTTGCGACGAAGCAATCCAAGTTTGTGCCGGACGAGAGATGGATTGCTTCGCTGCGCTCGCAATGACGGCGGAGGAGGCGCTGGAGACCTCGGCCGCTGGGGAGCCCGTCATCGCGATTGGGGGCCGTCCGGCGCATTACGAGGTGTACCTGCGATTTTCCTGAAAAATCTGGAATAAACCGAACTGAAAAGCGGTCTACCCTTATAGCCAACAGCCAGACCTTCCATGACCGCCGCCTTTGGCGCATCGGTGAACCGACAATGCGTGGATATTCCCCATGAATTCCAGAGCGGCCATGCCATTTGCGCCGTACGGCCCGCCGGAAATGAACCCGGCAAGGCTGGTCGGCCGCATCCTGAACATCGGCACGAATTTCGGGCTTCGCATCCTGGCCGCCGCGAACGCCGCCGCCGGCACCCTCACGGCGACCAGCCGGGCCAAGGAGCCGGATGCCGCGGCGCTGGCATCGGGCCGCGCCGATGTTTCGGCGAAAAAGCGAGCCAGCGCCGCCCATGACATCTATGGCCGGTTCCAAAGAGATATCGTGCCCCACCTCGATGCCGCCTATAACTTCGCGCGCTTTCTCAGCCGAAATCCCGACGCGGCCCAGGATATCGTGCAGGAGGCCTTCCTTCGCGCCTATCGCGGCTTCCCGGGATATCAGGGCGGCGACGCCCGCGCCTGGATCTTTGCCATCGTCCGCAACTGCTACCACGACTGGCTGCTCGACGTCAGGCGCAAGGCGCGTGTCGAGGTCGATGTTCACGCCAGCGAGGATGCCGACGATTTCTCCATCGACGATGTGGCTTCCGAAGAAGATTCCCCCGAAACCGTGCTGCTGCGCAGCGCCGAGTCCCGCACCATCCGCGCCGTTCTCAACGACCTGCCGAGATCGCTGCGTGAAGTCCTGGTGTTGCGCGAGCTCGAAGGCCTGTCCTATCGCCAGATCGCGGAAGCCTCGGCCCTGCCGATCGGCACCGTGATGTCGCGGCTGGCACGCGCACGGACGCAATTCGAGAGTGCCTGGCGGCAGGCCATGCGTCTCCAGGAGAAATCGACATGACTTCTTCTGATGCAAGGCCGTGTTCGCAGTGGGAACTGATGCTGCACGGCTTTGTCGATGGCGAACTCGATGCCATCCATTCGCTGCAGCTCGAACACCATCTGAGGACGTGCCCGCAATGCGCGGACCAGCTCGAAAGGCTAAAGGCATTGAAAGAGGTGGTCGGACAAAAGGGGGTACGCTGGCGCGCCCCGGATCATGTGCGCGCCCAGGTGCTGGCGGCGATCTCGCGCGAGGCCGCCATGCCTGCGGCAGCGGCGGATGCAACGGCGCGCCGCCAAAGCCGGCAACCATTCAACCTGCTCGGATTTATCAGGCAGTGGATGTTCATTCCGTCGCTGGCGGCGCTCGCGGCCAGCCTGTTCCTGGTGATCGCACCGATCCACGATCGATCGTCTCTCGATGATGACATCGTGGCCGGCCACGTCCGCTCGCTGCTGGCCAATCACCTGACCGATGTCGCGACTTCCGATCAGCACACCGTCAAGCCGTGGTTCAACGGCAAAATCGATTTCTCTCCGCCCGTCGTTGATCTCGCCCCTCAGGGCTTTCCCCTGGTGGGGGGCCGTATCGACTATGTCGGCGGCCGGGTGGTGGCCGCCCTGATCTACCGGCGGCAGGCCCATGTCATCAACCTGTTCGTCTGGCCGGCCGCGCCCGCGGCCGCCACCACGAACTCCCGTGACGGCTACAACATCGAGAGCTGGAGCGAGGATGGGTTGGCATTCTACGCGGTCTCGGATGTCAGCGCCGTCGACCTCGGCGCATTTCGCCAGGCCTTTTCCGAACGCACGGCCAGATGATTCCGATGGCATGGCGCCTAGACGAGCGATTTTGAAGTTCTGATCATATCGTCAGGTCTCCCCGGTCCTCATCCTGAGGGAGCATCGCGCAAGCGCGATGCGTCTCGAAGGATGGCCGCAAAGGCGGTGCAAGCGGCCATCCTTCGAGACGCGCGC
>Ga0182012_10003930_pt1 | contig 15679 bp, 10 predicted proteins | sample 612S2SmetaG_FD_120486 | JGI IMG/M metagenome (GOLD analysis project Ga0182012, IMG submission 120486) | Permafrost microbial communities from Stordalen Mire, Sweden - 612S2S metaG | ecosystem: Environmental > Terrestrial > Soil > Wetlands > Permafrost | place: Sweden: Stordalen | collected...
CTGCAACACCAGCACCAGGTCGCCCATCAGCAAATCCGGACTCACCTCGCCCTTGTCGAACCGAGCGATGGCCAGCGGATGCGTATTCCCCTTCAGCGTCGTCAGCCGCGCTTCGTCAACCGACTCGACAATCCGCACCGGCTTGTCGACCACCGGTTCCAGCATCTGCGCTTGCAAAACCGCCGCGAATAAGCCGACCCCAAACGCCGCCACACCTCGAGCCACCAAAGACCTACTCATATCCGCTTTCTTAACGCCCTTCCGCCGTCCGCGGCTCAAACCGGACAACACCCCGCGCCCAAAAACAGCGCGTCCGAATCGGGCAGCCAAATTCTTAGAGAGGAGAACACGATTCTGCTGCATACAAACAGATATGCGCAAGGAGAAAGAATTTCCCCTCACGCATTTTCCGCTTTCGTAACATTTCTTCAAATTGCCGGGAACCCGAGCGCCAAAGGCGCGCCGCTATCCCAGCCCAGCCCATCGGGCTGGGTACGAGTGCAGAGGATGGATTGGAGGGCTCAAGGCGCGGCCTAATCCCTCGTCCAAACTTTTGCTCCACCATCTAAGTCGGCGTTCCTTCACTCCACATCCACCCAATTATCCTCAGGATTCCGGTCAATCAGCTTGCTGTAGGGATCAATTGCCGCCCGCGTTGGTTTCTCATTCACAATGTAAGTCAGAGTCGTCCGCGGCTGCGTAATCCAAACCTTTTCCGTATGCAGCGGCTCTTCGGAATCCTTCTTGCCCTTGAACACCCCAACCTCGATCAGATCGTGAATCGGAATCTCCGTCTCCGCGCCGTCCCCATTCGCACGCAGCTTCTTCGCATCAACAATCAAAGTCACTTTGTACTTATGATCCGGCGTCTCCTCGACCTTCGCAGACTCCGTCTTGTTGTCATACAAAGTGATTGTCTCGAATAAGTCCGTCACCATGTATTGCAGATCCGGAGGAGTCTGTTTCCGCAGCGCCGCCACCATATCCCGCGTATCCGGATACGGCGGACCATTCATCTTCCACTTATCCAGGAACTCTTTCAGCGCGAGATTCATCTTGTCCTCGCCAATCGCGTCCGACAACGCATAAAACGCCATCGAACCCTTCTGGTACCAGACATACGGCTCATTCTGCACCAGCACCAGCGGCGGCTCATGCCGCACTTCTCCAGCGCGCCCACGCAGATACCCATCCAGCTCAGTCTTCAAAAAGTGCCGCATGTGATCGTCGCCGTACTTCTTCTCCATCACCCTCAGCGCCGAATACTCCGCCAGGCTCTCCGACATCATGTTCGAGCCTTTCTCCAACCCGCCCACCAACTGATGCCCCCACCACTGATGCGCCAGCTCATGCGCCGTCACAAACCACGTCAAATCGACATCGTCCTTGTGCTCTACGCGGCCGATAAATCCAATCGCCTCGGAAAACGGCACCGTATTCGGAAACGACTGCGCAAACGAGCGATAGCGTGGGAACTCGATGACCCGGTACTGGCCAAACTGATACGGCCCATAGTTCTTCGTGTAGTAATCAAGTCCGCCCTTCGACGCCCCGATCATCTTATCCAGATCGCGCGTATGCTCCGGCAGATAATAAACCTCAAGCTTCACTCCGTTCCAGGTATCCCGCTTCACCGCATAGTTGCCCGAGTTATAGTCGAAGAAATCCTGCACCTTCGTCGAACCCATGCTGTATTCAAAGTAATTCCGCCCGTCCTGCTGCCACTCCCGCGCCAGATACCCCGGCGAAATCGCAATCTGCGGCGCGGTAGTGCTCACCACCGTGTGATACGTAATGAAATCCGACTGTGGACTGAATAGATTCGTCCGCATCCCGTAAGCATCACCGCGATCCGGTAACTCCTCAAGAGGTCCCAAGCCTTCTTCCTTGCGCCGCACCGGATTGTCGATCTCCCGCCCCCCGTCATAGCCCAACTGCGGAAAGTAACTCAGATCGAAAAAAGTCCCGTTGTAGGCAAACTGCGCAGCTTCCCCATTGTTGCGGAAGCCAGGGTTCTCATTTCCCACCTCAAAGCGAATCTGAATTGGATCTCCCGGAGCCAACGGCGTCGCCAGGTGATAAACCCAGAAGCCCAGCTTCTTATCGGACAAAATCGCCGCAGCCGGCCTATCAAAGGAAACCGCCTGGATCGACCTCGTCCCATTCGTGATGTAGATATCCGAAATGGGCTTATCACTCTTATTCAACGCGGTAAAAGTCCCGGTAGCATGAAAGCTCCGCTTCTCCGGATAGATATCCACTTTCGTGTCCACCGCTGTGATCTTTGGCTGATCCGCACGCTCATATTTCTTGTAAAGCTTCTCGTATTGCCCCTGATCCCGGCGGCCGGCTTTCTCCGTGCGGAACTCATTCAGCACATGCGTGTTGTAGTAATACCAAGTCCCGCTTCCAATAATCACCAGCACCGGAACAATCAGCATCGCAGCATACGCCGGCAGCGACTGCCTGGCAGCCCGCATCCGTGCACCAAGCCCAGTCTCCGCGCCGCGCCGCGCCAGCAGGCTCGCAATCACGCCGAGCAACACCGCCCAACCCAGCCAATACACGATCGACCAAAGCAGCGGCTGCACAAAATGCCCATACCCATTCATGTCCGAATACGTGTAACCCACAATATCGTCGTAAAGATAGATCCTGTCCGAAAGCCCAATCCGCTCCAGAATCGTAGGCAGAATGAACACTCCAATCGCAATCCCATGCCCGACGAATTTGTTGCTGACTATCGTCTGCAAAAAGAAAGCCAGCAGCGCAAAAATCAGCACCTGCGGAAATGTAACCAGATACAGTTCCTTGATGTACTCCAGCAACTCATAGTGGTAATACCCTGAAATTGTCTGCGAAAGCACCCCGCAGAACATCACCACCGTCAGCAGAAATAACTCCGCCGTGCAAAGCGCCAGCAGCTTGCCCAGCGTATCGATCCATCCCCGATAAGGCAGCGCATCGTGAATCTGCTCAAAATGTGTATCCCGCTCGCGCCAAACAAGTTCCCCGGCATACATGGTCGCAATGATGAACAGGAACAGCACCCCGCCGCCCTCAATCGCCTCCAGCATCAGGTAAGTCACCGGCCATACCGCGACGTCACTGCGATTTCCCGCAAAGTGGCCGTTGACCATGCAGATGACAATCATGATCAGCGTAATCGCCCAGAACGGTATCTCGCGGAAGATATTCCGGAAGTAAATCCTCGTCAGCGAAACTAACTGTTGAGCCGTGTTGCCAAATGTATAGGTGGTCGTAACAACCGGAAGCGTATTCTTGAACTGCGGCGCCGGCGGCGCTGTCGACTCCTGCAACTCCTTCTTCTGCTTTTTGCTCTTCCGCGCCGTCAGCGCCTCTGCCGACATCGGGAAGAAGGCAAACACAGCTCCCAGCGCGATAAGTCCCGCCGAGCCCCACACCACGCGGTTCCAAAGGAACATATCTTTGAGCGGCATCCACAGCGTATTGCGTTCCACCACCGTCCAATAGCGCGAAACGCTGCCGCTAAGCAGCAAGCCGATGGGATCGAATACCGCAGGCCAGAATGGATTCAGGCTGCGCGTCTGCGACACCGCAATCAATCCGATAAAATAGATTGCGTAAAGCCCCGCGCCCTGTAGATAGACCACGATAACCCGGCGCGTCAGCGCGGCCACCAGGAAGAACACAGTCCCGAGAAAGAATATCTCCGGCGCAACAATCACCGCAAACTGATACGCCAGCATCGCCACGTTCAGGGGCGCAATCCGCGTATGATCCGCCCACGGCGAAAACCCTCCAAGAGCCTCGCCCAGCGGAATGCCCAGAAACACGATCAGCGTAGTGACCAGCGACCCCGCCCATCGCCCGCCCAGATACGCAAACTTGGTAATCGGCTTGGTAAAAACGATCTGGTAAGTGTCCCGCTGAAAGTCGCGCAGGATCGACGTCCCGAAGATCGCCGCAATGACAATCGCGCCAAAAAAGGTCAGTTGAAAGTCGTAAAGCTGCGTCGCAAACGGCCCGTTCAGCAGTATCTTGCCCGCCGGCACAGGACCGAAATCCTCCACGCCGACAAACAGAAATGCAAGCAGCAGCCAAAGCCCCAGATAGCAGTAAGTCGAAACACTCTTAAGCCGCAGCTTGATCTCAAACAAAAAGAAATCCAGAAACATAATCCGATTCTCCATTGCCGGGGAAATTCCAACTCGGCTTCGAGTTCCGAAGGGTACGGGCTGAAGCCCGTACATCTGCCTAACCTTGGAAGTGGGGCTTTAGCCCCTGAAGGGCCTTCGCGCAAGAAGATCAATTCACCCGCTGCGAGTTCAGCGTAAGAAAGTACACATCCTCAAGGTCCGGCTCAACCGCCCTGAAACCCTCCCCAGGATCCGTCTCCGAATGCACCCGCAGCTCATGCGCCCCGCCCAGCAGCTTCGTCGAAACCAGCTTGAACTGCGTAGAAACCGCCTTGAACTCCTCCTCGGACTTCACCAGAATGCTCCAGATGCCGCCCCTGAGCCGTTCCAGCGTCTCCTCCGGAGCGCCCTCCAGCACCACTTCTCCATTGCTGATGATCGCCATCCGCGGGCACAGCTCGCGCACATCCTCAACGATGTGCGTCGACAGAATCACGATCACATCCCGCGCCAGCGAGCTAAGCAGATTCAAAAACCGGTTCCGCTCGGCCGGGTCGAGGCCAGCCGTAGGCTCATCCACAATAATCAGCTTGGGATTGGCCAAGAGCGCCTGCGCAATGCCAAACCGCTGCTTCATCCCGCCCGAATACGTGCTCAGCGCCTTCTTCCGCGCATCCCACAGGTTCGTCTGCTTCAGCAGCGCATCCACAATCTCCTTGCGCTCGCCAGCCTTCGAAATCCCCTTCATCACCGCCAGATGATGCAGCATGTCCACGGCAGAGATCCGCGGATACACCCCAAACTCCTGCGGCAAATACCCCAACTGCCGCCGCACCGCATCCTTGTTCTCAACCACATTCAGGCCATTGAGCAGAATCGTCCCCGAATCCGGGTCCTGCAAGGTCGCAATCGTACGCATCAGCGTCGACTTCCCCGCCCCATTCGGACCCAGCAGTCCAAACATGTTGTTTCCAATGCTCAGGGTCAGGTTGTTCAGCGCCTGTACGCCATTCGGATAGCGTTTCGATATGCCGCGAATCTCAAGAGACAAGGAGAGGCTCCTTCAAGGTGGGTTTTCGTTCCGAAAAACATGAGCAAACGTGCGTGTTGCCCATACTAACGGAGATTCCACCTCAAAAGTTCCGTCTCACTCTCACATTTCCCTATCAGCACCCATTGTCGGGCCGAATCACCGGGTCCAGCCACGGCCCATCGTTGCCAATCAGCTGGTTCGCTTCTTCCGGACCCCAGGTTCCCGGCGCATACGTATAGTAAGGCGTCGCATTGCCCAGAATCGGCTCGACGATCCGCCACTGCGCCTCCACCAGGTCCTGCCGTGAAAACAGCTCCACATTTCCCCGGCTCGCATCCCCCAGCAGCCTTTGATAGGGCGGCATATCGTCCGCCGCTTGCCGATGCAGCTCCAGCTCCACATCGCGCCCCACCATCCGCTCGCCCGGCGTCTTCACCCGAACTCCCAGCCCAATCGTCATATCCGGGCTAAGCCGAATCCGCATATGCGCCGAAGTGTTCGGCACCAGCTCGCCAAAGGTCTCCTTCGGCGGCCGTTTGAACTCGATCAGCGCCTCGGTAATCGTCACCGGCAGCATCTTTCCCGCGCGAATATAAATCGGCACGCCCGCCCAGCGCCAGCTATCGATCTCAATCTTGATCGCCACAAACGTCTCTACCGGCGACCCCGGCCTCACCCCCGGCACCTTCTTGTATCCCTCATACTGCCCGCGCACCACATTCTCCGGCTTCGCCGCGCGGATCGCCTTCATCAGCTCGCTCTTCCGGTCCCGCACCCCGTCGTACTCTTCGCCTGTCGGCGGATCGATCGTCAGATTCGCCAGCACCTGCAGCATGTGATTCTGCACCACGTCCAGCAGCGCTCCGACCTCGTCGTAAAACTTGCCGCGATCCTCCACGCCAAAGTCTTCCGCCATCGTGATCTGAATGCACTTCACATGCTCCCGGTTCCAGATCGGCTCAAAGATCGGGTTCGCAAACCGCGTATACAGAATGTTCTGCACCGGCTCCTTACCCAGGTAGTGGTCGATGCGAAAAATATTCGCCTCTTCGAAGTACTTGTGAAGCGTTGCTCCCAGAGCCTTGCAGGACTCCAGATCCCGGCCAAACGGCTTCTCCACCACAACCCGCGCATTCGTCCCGCACCCGGACTGGAACAGATGCTCCGCCACCACCGCAAACAAACTCGGCGGAATCGCAAAGTAATGCAGCGGCCTCTGCGCATCCCCCAACTCCTGCTTCAACTGCACAAACGTCTGCGGATCGTTGTAATCCCCATCCACATACTTGAGCAGCCCCAGCATCTTCTCAAAAGCCGCCTCATCCAACCCGCCATGCGTTTCCAGGCTGTCCTTCGCCCGCGCCTTCAGGTGGTCCAGGGTCCACCCCGCCTTGGCCACGCCAATAATCGGCAGATTGAACCCCTCATCCCGAATCATCCCCTGCAACGCCGGGAAAATCTGCTTGTGGGCCAGGTCGCCGGTTGCGCCAAAAAACACAAATGCATCGGAAGGTACCGGGGTCATCGCGCAATCTCCAAAGGGCAAGCTGCCCAGACTTGCAGTGTAATCCACACGGGTCACACCTTTGTGATTTGGCTGCGGCTGTCAGCCCACCCTGTTTTGTTCTCCTCACCCCAACCACAAAAGTGGGTGGGCAGGTTCCAGGTAGAGATGCAACATTGCCCGACAAGAGATTGCTGTATACGACAAGAAGCTACGGTCACACTGATGCCCAGAGCGTTGGTCCGCTCTGACTTGTCGCAAGCAGTCCCTACGGCTCCTTGACCGGCTACACGTTGGAAAAATGGCCGTTGCGTGACTCTACGAAGGACGCCCGTGAGTTTGCAAGCACCAGTACGGCGGGAGCTCCGCTGGCAACTCCAGAAGCGATATTCCCCTCGGCGTCGATCAGAACGGCAGAAGGCGTCCCGCGAACATGAAATTGCCTTCCCGTCGCAAAGTTTTGATCCAGAACTACAGTGGACTGGAGGTCCATGGCGCGATTCGTTTCGACCGCTCCCGTAGACACAACCAGCAGTTGCGGAGCATCAACGTCTCGATTGTCTTCCCACTGCTTGAGGTCGGGGAGCATCCTGGAACAGTAGCCGCAGGTGGGATTCCAGAAGAGCACAAGTGTATCCCGTTGCCGGAAATCTGCCAGATCGATCATTTTTCCGTGCAAGTCCGGGAGCCGGAATCCAGGCGCCGGTTCGCCTACCTGCAACGCCTTGGAAGTGTCCGATGGCAGAGCGGTATTGCCGCCGATCGGGTGGGCCGATTCGGCGCGTCCCGCCCGAAGCTGCGAGCTGGCCGCGATCAGGCCGGCGATCGCCTCCGAACCAAGGGCCGGAGCGCTGGCGATTCTACCATCGCTTTCCACCAGAATAGCTCCGGGCGTCCCGTGGATCTCATACGCAGCCGCCGTCTCCCGATCCTTCTGGAGGAGTACATGGCGCAGCGCGTACTTGGCCACCTTAAGCCGATTCGCTTCGCGCGAGCCCCGGCTCACCAAAGCAATGGTAAGCCGATCACTCTGCTCTTGTTCCCATCGCGCGATCTCCGGCAGCAGCGCCGAACACGGACCGCAATCCGGGTCCGAAAAAATCAGAACGACAGGCTTCTTCAGGGAGAGGAGATTATGCAGGGTAATCGAATCCGAGCCGTTCAGTTGAGGAAGATCGAAGTAAGGCGCCGGTGAACCCAGCGGACGCATGGTAGGTGCCGCCTTACGCAGGGCCGCATTACCAGCCAGTTGCGATTCAAGAGCGTCCATGCGCAACAGCAAGCGCCCGTTTTGCCGAAGAAGATGAAAGGCAACCCATGCGGTAAAGGCGAGAACAAACACTGTGAAAATGGCCTGAACAACGAGCAGAATTCCCATTGTCGAAAGTCCTGCAAGAGAATGGAAGACGCCAATCGGGCCGCTCACCCGCCAATCCCACAGTACAACCGAGGCGCCGGCCAAAAGCACCAAGTTGCGCAGCAGCGTGGGCCAGCCGATCGGCTTGGAGTGAACCTGCCCAAAGCAGTTGCAATCGGGCTTGCGTCCCAGGCTCAAATTGATACTGATGGCAACAATGAACGCCAGTAGTAGCGCGATTGCAGCCAAGTCTCCCCAAAGCACCGTTGACTGGGTAAGCAGTAGCAAGGCCGCAGCCAACTCGACCACCGGTAGCAAAACTCCAAGAGGAGCGGCCAACCAGCCCGGCAGCCCAAAGTCCCGGATAGCCTTCCTGCTTCTTTCCAGGTTCGTAAGTTTGGCAACGCCGGCAACCGCGAAGGTGACAGCGAGGATCAGTCTGACTAGGAGAGCGACGATTCCCATGATCATAGACAAAATAGCTCAATTCCCATGTAAATCCTAGAAATCGTTTCGTGACGCCACTGGAGCAAGCCAATCGCGGCCCTTGGGAACTTAACCACCTCACTGATCCTTAGCGGTGACCCAATGTTGGACCAGTGGTAACGCGTGGCTTTTTGACCTGCGGCTTGACCGCAGTGGCATCTGTGGAGGCCGGGCACTGTCCAGCTAGGGCAATCGGAACACAGACCGGCTCGCCGCAGCAGCTTCCGATGAGACAGAGGGCATCCGGTCCACAATCCCCGCTAGTGGCGCATGAAGCGAGCCCCGCACATGGGGTACTACCCGGCACGCACAGACCACCGCCCTCCGTGATGGTTCCGCAGACACAATCGGGATTTGAACTGCTGCATGGAACAAATGTTGCACAAGTCGCGCCCAGGCAACCAGAATTGGGACTCTTGCATGAGGGGGGCGTGGTAGTCGTATCGCAAGTATAGCCGTTCGGGCAGCATTGACCATTGCAGCATACTTTACTTGCACATGCAGCCACGTTATTGGCGGGAACGCATGCACCGCTGGGGCTGCAATCCTGACATGGGCCGCAGCAAACTCCCTCACAATACTGGGTGTTAAACGCACAGTCGCAAATATCGGGTGTCAGCACGGCACACGCGACGGTGTATAGTGGTCCGCAGATAGCCGCAACAGCTATACCGCACGGCACTGCACCGATAAGGAAAGTGAGCAGAGACTCGGCAGCACATAGAACAGCGCCCACGATGATACAGTCGATCGTCGAAACCGTCCCACAGAGAATGCCCACGATGTAGTCGCACACCTGTGGCGAAAGGCCGGTAATTAATTCGGGAGTGGACACCGCCCCGCTGTTGACCGTTCTCGGAATTGCCCTTGCCGGCGTTTGCGTGTGCTGGACGCTTCCTATTGCGAAGGGCGAAGTCTCAGCCCGTTTTACGCTTGCTTTGGTGGATTGGGCTTGGGTGGCAACGGTCTGGATGATTCTCCCATTAAAATCTACGGAGAGCCCGTAAACTGGAGCGCCATTTTGTGCGACAACAGCAAATGACGTGATGGCCCCCTGGGGACTCACCGCGTACGCGATAACCGCAGTTTCGCCCGAAACGCTCGGGTTATTGAAGTTGGTCAGCATTCCCGATTGAAACAGAGATCCGCTCTTGTACAACAGCACAGAGTCAGATACCCCTGCCAGCGCAAAGCCATTAAGAGAGAGAAAATTGGCCAGTCGTAAGTATGAGCCGTCGCTGCTCGCCATGGTACAGAGCGATTGCCCTGCCGAGGCTGGAGTGCAAGGCAGGCCGCATGTGTTGGTGTCAAGATCGCAGGACTGGCAAGTCCCGCAGCTCACTGCCGCCAGCGCCTTTCTTATGCCTAAAGACACCAACAGCAAACCCGCAAGTCCTGCGCCCATGCGTTTCAGCGCTTCGCGGCGGGAGATTCCGCGTGCTATCGCGCGTGCGAGATCATCGAATTCGTAGCTCATCGGTACCCACTTTGCGGAACGGTCTTCCGAATAACCGGACGTACGGCAGGACTGATTCCTGGACGAATCGCTGAACCCGAGAGTGTTACAGATCTTGATTGCAGAGGATCGAGGTCCGAAACGGCCGAAATTGGAGCGTTTGTGGGCAGTCCGTTGACCCTCGACCCAGCGGATTCGCGCTCGGCGGGAAGCTTCGCTGTGCCCACGCCAATACCGCTCATAGTAAAGGTAACTGGCCCGTTTGCCGTGCTGACGGTGATGCTGCCGTTGGCCGCTCCATCCGCCGTCGGGGCGAAGTATACGTTGAACTGGCAGGAAGTGCCGGCTGCCAGACTCTCACCACAGGTGCTGCCGGGCATAGAGGCAAATTCGCTAAGCCCCGCGGAACTCGCCAAGACAGCCGTAGAAGCGGTGGTATTAGTCACCGTCACCTGCTTCGTCACGCTATCTGTGCCTACCTCGACGTCGCCAAAGCTCACCGAAGCAGGACTGTACACAACCGCGCCTCCCACTCCGGTGCCGCTCATGGTGAAGGTAACCGGCCCGTCCGCAGTGCTGTCAGTGAGAATACCTGTGGCCGGTCCAGCCACAGTCGGTGCGAAGTAGACATAGAAGATACAGGTAGCTCCGGCTGCAAGAGTGGCACCACAGGTGCTCCCGGTCATGGCGCCAAACTCGCTCACCCCCGTCTCACTCACCAAGGTCGCCACAGAAGCGGTGGAGTTAGTTACTGTCACCAGCTTGCTGGCAGTCTTAGTGCCCAAGCTAACATTACCGAAGTTCACCGAGCTTGGATTATAGGTTACCGCTCCGGTAATGCATGTCCCTGTACACGCCCCGACTACCTGTTCCAAGCCGAAGCCCTGACCGATCGATGGATCGGGGTTCTCGATCTGCGATTCAAACAGGATGTCGCCGATCCCTTCACTGGGCGTGATGACAATTCCAAAGAAGCCAGTGTCGACTGTAACCGGAACAGTCGAGATCGTATTTCCGCTGGTATCCAACACAACGAGATTCACCAACTCACTCGCCTGAGCCCCGTAGAAGTTCGCTCCCCAGGCAAAGACCGGCGAGTTGAACTTCATGTCGACGCTGATCAACCCAAACTTCGTATACAACGCGGCATTCGTAACACCACTGTTGTCCGTAAATTGAAGCGGAGGCACATCAACGAAGTTCTCGAAGCCACCAAACGTTGCGTCCGTGCCCATCTGTTGCAGCGAAAACGGCATCGTTTTCAGTTTGCCGGTTTGGAAATAGTTATCCCGGGTAAACTCTTGAAAATTTTCAGTGAACTGCGAACTGCCAGCCACGGCGGCCTGCCAAGCCGACGCGGAAGTATAGGTCGTTATAGTTTGCGAGAAAGCAGCGCTCACCGGCAGCAGGAGAAATATACCGGCACCGAGGACAGTTGCGAAAGATGCACCCGCGACCCGCTGTTTCATAACGAAATCAATATAACTCGGTTTTTGGATTTGTCTACAAAAATAAAATTATTTTTTCCAGCTCTCGTTTTGCCAGGATTTTTCTAATATTGGGAAAGTTTAGACGTCTGTAAACGATCAAGACGATGTAGCTGAGTCGGAGGGGCGCGTGGCCTCGCCTTCGTTTTTTTGAGTTCTCGCTCCAACCGAAATTCGGGCGGCTCATGCTTACGCCGGTCTGGCGCAAGCGTGGGAGACCACAAAAGGCAGCTCCTTCGTTGATCTTGCCTTTGACTTGCGCCACCCTGCCACAGCCCGCATACCCTCCGATAGGGAGGATTCACCCAGAAAACTTCCCAAAAAAAACCAACCCCGACGCCCAATATAGTCAAACCGTCTGAGACTGTTACCGATCCGTCGCGCACTGTTACAGATCCGTCAATCTATGTAACAAAACAGACGATTAACGTTACGCGTACAAAATCGCAAACTCCAGCTCAAGCCGTCTGCCGCGCCTTCCAAAGCAGGTAAAGCGCCCACGCCGAAAGCGTGCAATTATCCCGAATCTCCCCATCCAGCATCCTCCGCTCAAACTCCGCCACGCTCACCGTCCGCGCCACCAGGTCATGCTCTTCCGGGTCGGGATCTTTTTCAGTAGCCGTAAGTCCTTTCGCCAGAAAGACATGCTGCCTCTGCCTTACAAACCCATACCCGATCCAAAGCATCCCCAGCCGGATCATCGTCTCGGCATGCAGTCCCAGCTCTTCCTTCAATTCCCCACGAGCCAGCTCCTCCGCGTCCACTTCGCCCATCTCCCAACCGCCCTGCGGCAGTTCCAGGCAGCGCTCCTGCACTGTGTAGCGATACTGCTCCACCAGCCAGACGAAATCTTCCCCGCCGACCGTCTGAATGGGGATAATAATGGCGCTATCGTCTTTATCGGCAACGCCATAGATGCCTTCTTTGCCGTTCGACCGCAGAATGCGATCCTCGCGAACAATCATCCACGGATTGCTGTAAACGACACGGCTCGAAAGCGTCTGAATGCTGGGTTTTTCGGGCGTTTTCCCGTCGCTCATGGCTGGCGAGTCTCCAGGTTTTCCGGCGTAACGTCCTTATATTCCATCAGCTTCTGATCGCGATTCATGAGGAATTGCACTTGACCAAAGAAGATCGGAACCTGCTGCAAATGGGAGTGCAAACCATAGAGAATCAGAGACTTCGGATCATCCGACTTCCAGCGGCTGAGCCACGCCGAGCGCAGCGTGACCGCCATAAGCAACAGCAGCCAAAGGGCAAACGGCAGCGGCGAGAGCATCCACACGGAAAGCGCCAAAGCCAGCAGCGGCGAAAGCATCCAGAACGCCCCGCGAATGCGGTTGCGGCGCGCGTCGGACGACCAGAACGGATCGGAAGTCGCACGAAACCGGGCCGAAACTGAAGCAAACGCATATCCGGCACGCGTGGCGCGGCGCCAATACTGCGAAAACCGGGTGATGGCCAGGTCATGCAACGTCATCGGCACATCGATATGCTGGATGCGCCAACCGTTGTTTCTCATGCGCCGGCACATCTCCGGCTCTTCGCCGGCGATCAGTTTTTCGTCGAATCCGCCGACGGATTCAAGCGCAGCGCGGCGGACGAGCACATCGCCTCCGAAGAAGAGCGTTTCACCCGGCGCGTAGACCCAGTCAAGATCCAGCACGCGAACATAGACGGAGAGGCATCCGCATAGCTCGCGGCGATGACCCCAGGCGGCCGCATTGGCCGCATCCTTGTTGAGTTCTGCGAGAGCGGCTATCGGAAAATCGGCATCGAGGATGGTGTCGCCGTCAAGGAAGAGGATCGTTTCGCCGGCAGCGCGCCGCCAGCCCAAGTTGCGGGCACGAGCGGCGGTAAAAGCCCCGGGCGGCAGAGGCAACACGACCGCGCCGAGTCGCGCGGCCACTTCGAGGCTGCCGTCGGTTGAGCCGGAGTCGACGTAGAGAATTTCGGTGGGCTGCCAGCCTTCGATCGACTGCGCGCTCAGGATGCAGCGCTCAAGGCGTTCGCCTTCATTGCGGCCAATGATGATTACCGACAGCGCGGGCTGCGAGATTGGAATTTCGGTCATGACGCTGTCTCCATGGCAGCGCAGGACTTGCTGCGTATGGGAACGGCGGGCACCCCGGCAACGACAGCGCCAGCGGGAACGTCTCTGGTTACAACGGCATTTGCGCCCACAGTGGCTCCATCGCCGATAGTGACACCGCTGAGGATGGCTGCGCCGCGGCCGATCCAGACTTCTTTGCCTATAGCGATGGGCTTTGCAATGTGGCCGGAGTCACGAAGGGTCTGGCCTGCTTCGCGAGTATGGTTGGCGTCGCGAATACTGGTGTATTCGCCGATCATTGTGCCTTTGCCGATGAAGATGCCGTCATAGGCGACCAGATGGACGCCGCTCGAAAGCACGACGCCGTCGCCGAGGACGATTTCTCCATCGCCCCAGGTCTCCCAATATTGGTGGGGATAGATAAGCAGCCCCTCTCCGCAGCGAACGCGGCCAGTGCCGTAGACCTGGGCCGGCCCGAGGATGACCGTGCTGTCCGGCAACGGAATCGTCAGCTTTGCCCGCAGTGCGGCGAAGGCGCGAAGACGCCGCGAAAGCTCAAGAACCCCAGCCATACGCCGATGGCAGAAGACCAGCGGTGCGGCGAGCGCGGATTTGAGGGCATTCGAGGGCATGGCTGCATCCATCGTCTCACGGGGATTCAGCCATTCGCCAACCCTGGCTGACGGAACTCCCGCATGCGATTCGGCTTTGGAACCGCTTCTGTTACGGTCTCAGAAGTTGGCGGGGTTGTACATAACGCGTTGGCGGTAGGCGACTGTCCTGCTCAGTCGCGGCAACCCGCAGGATTCACCGCGTCCCGGGCTTACGCCACACCTCAACCGCGCCGGTCAGGTCTTCGATCGCCATTCCTAGGGACTTAAAAACCAGTCGGCCCGGGGGCGGCAGGGGCGTCGTACCAGCCAGAATCTCTCCGAGTTCAGCGTAAACCCTGGCGCCTGAAAGGATAACGTCCCCCGATTCATTCTCAGCGCCCTGCCGCGACTCGGCAATCAGTGTCCCCTGCATCACGTCATCATCCAGTTCGCGCAGTTGCGGACCCACCGCACCAACCGCTACCACCAGAGAATCCGGCTTGAGCCATCTGCCGAGCAGGACCGGAGTGGTGGCCGAGGTGACCGTCACCACTACTTCACAGCCAGCGGCCTCTTCGATTGCAACAGCGATGGTGCCTGTTTCGGAGGCAAGTTGGGCGGATTTTGTTGAGTTACGTGACCAGACTTTCACTGCACCCGGCTCGCAAAATGCGGAATTCGCCACCCGCAACGCCTCGATATGCGAGCGCGCCTGCACACCGCTGCCGAGAATGCCCAGTGTTTTCGCACCCGGGGCTAAAGCCTCTACGGCCACAGCGGAGACGGCGGCTGTGCGCATTTCCGTGATCAGCCGGCCATCCATTACCGCCAGCGGTTCGCCGGTGGCGCGGTCCAGTAGTTCAATGGTGGCCAAATGGGTCGGGAGGATGGTGTTGCCGGGGTAGAATGTGACCGTTTTGACTGCCATGAACTCCCCTCCGACGACGGGCATGGTGGCGAACCATCCAATGGGCGCGCCTGTTGCGTCCTTTACGCGCAGAATCTGCCTCAGCGGCTGCTCGACCTTGCCTGTTGAATAGTCGATAAGCGCCTGGCGAATGGCCGGGATCAGCGATTCATAGCTGAGCAGCGGACGGATTTGGCCTTCGGAAAGATACATATCAGGCATGCCCCAGCATACGTCCCTTGTTCAGTGTGCGCAGCACCGCAACGACCCCTGATGCAGCGACCATAGTGACGCTCAGCACGGCTAGGCCACTCTGGTAGCTGCCGGTAAGGTCGCGCGCCCAGCCCATCAGCGGCGGCCCGATCACCCCACCCAGAATTCCGACCATGTTAATTGTCGCCAACCCGGCGGCAGCGCCTTTGCCCTTGAGAAATGTGGTCGGCAAAGCCAGCAGCGGCCCCTGAATCGCGTTATGCGCAAAATACATCACGGCCAGTACGGGAATCGCGATCCATGGATTGACTGTGAACGCGATGGTCATCAGGCACACCGCTTCGAGCAGGCTGGGTACGATCATGTGCCGGTACGGCTTTCCGTTGCGGTCGGAGAGCCAGGCGTTGACAACCATGCCGAAAGCCCCGAGCAGGCCCATGCCGGAGATAATGTAGCCCACTACAGATAC
>Ga0182012_10003931_pt1 | contig 15679 bp, 10 predicted proteins | sample 612S2SmetaG_FD_120486 | JGI IMG/M metagenome (GOLD analysis project Ga0182012, IMG submission 120486) | Permafrost microbial communities from Stordalen Mire, Sweden - 612S2S metaG | ecosystem: Environmental > Terrestrial > Soil > Wetlands > Permafrost | place: Sweden: Stordalen | collected...
GATTCGTCGTGCCAGCCACTGATTACGTCGGATCGCGAGTACCACTTCGTCGGTCCATTCGCCCTTGACGAATTCGTTCTCGATGAAGTGCGCCTCGCGTTGGAGGCCGACCTTCTCGAGCGCCCGGATCGAGGCAGAGTTGCGACCGTCGCATCGACCGAAGATGCGATGCAGATTGAAGTCGCTGAAGCCGATCTCGAGCAGTTCGGTGTAGGTCTCGACCGCGAGTCCCTGACCCTGGAAGTCCGGGTGCAGGGAGCCACCGATCTCACCCTGGCGGTGCTGGTCGTCGTTCCAGCGAAGGATGAAGTCGCCGATGAGACGGTTGGTATCGCGTAGTACGACGGCGACGGGCATGACGTTCTTGTCGATGGTCTCGAGGGGTCGCGCAAGCTTCGCTTCGAGCACTGAACGCACCTGTTCCTTGTTCTTTGGCTCTGAGTACAGGTAACGATTGACGTCCTCGCGCGAATAGAGAGCGGTGAGATCCTCCAGATCAGACGCATCAAAGGCGCGAAGGGTCAGTCGGCTGGTCTGGCGCGGTGCGCGAAGCTGGGCCACGGTTCTTTTCTAGTTCCTGGCTGGACCGGCGCTGGAACAAATTAAGGGATTCGTAACCGAAACACACTTTGGTAGTACGAACTTTGACAGAACGTGGACGATCAATTTCCAGCGATATCGAGTCCGGACATCAACCAGGTGAACGAAGTTTGGGTCGAATACGCGAGTGCGGTCACCAAAACCGATGTCGTCATCTCGCTCTTGGCTCGTCGCGCAATCCATGGAGTCCCTCATCGCACGAAGGGAGTGGCTTTCCTCAGGCGCAAGGCAAAGTCCAAGCGCTACCTAACTTCGAGCCGCCACGCTCACAGCGCTCGAGACTCGCCGTTACCTAACGTGCGCGCCAGCGGGCCAGCATTAATCACGGTGCGACTTTCCTTGGGTGCGCGTTGGGTCGGGATTCAAACTCACGTGCCCTTGACCTTCTGGGGCTTTTGGCTCATTCGACAATTATTGTGGCGTCACTTCCACTTCGCGAAGGAAGTGCGCAGACTTTGTTGACCGCTTCGTACCCTTTAGGGCGCGATTAAAGCGTAGGCCTGTACGAAGTTCCACAAGGTCGCTTCCATGATGAGTTGCGAGAGGTTGACACCACGACGGTCGCAAAGTTTACTGGAAGGTCACTACACTCGATGGAGCACGCTACGAGGTCAGGGAGGCACGAATGGCGAAAACGCTTCGCTGGGGCATCATTGGTACAGGCGGCATCGCGCACTCATTCACGGGTGACTTAGCCCATATCGAGGAAGGTATCGCAGTAGCGGTGGGCTCACGCTCCTTGGATTCGGCGAATTCCTTCGCCGACGAGTTCGATATTCCTCGTCGCTACGGGTCCTATGAAGAATTGGTCAGTGACCCCGAGGTGGATGCGGTCTACGTCGGAACGCCTCATCCAATGCATCGTGATCACGTAATCCTTGCTCTCGAACACGGCAAGCATGTACTTTGCGAGAAGCCGCTGACGATGAATGCGGCTGAAGCACGTGAACTGGTCGGCGTAGCTCAAGAAAAGAAACTTTTCTTGATGGAGGCGATGTGGACGAGGTTCTTGCCCCACGTGCTGGCTCTTCGTGAACTCATCGCTGCTGGCGCGCTAGGTGAGATCGTGAGTGTCGAAGCCGACCACGGCCAGTGGTTCAGTCCCGATCCCAAGCATCGGATCTTCGCGCCCGAGCTTGGTGGCGGGGCCCTCCTAGATTTGGGAATCTATCCGGTGTCTTTTGCTTCGATGATTCTGGGTACTCCCCAACGGATCGTGGCGATGCTGGACCGAGCATTTACGGGCGTCGACGGCCAAACGTCAATGTTGTTCGGTTACGAAAGTGGCGCCCAAGCCATTCTCACCTGCACGTCGCGGGCCCGCAGCGCTACCAGGGCGTGCGTCACCGGCGAGAAAGCTCGCGTTGAGATCGAAGGCAGTTTCTATAGACCTACGTCGTTCACGTTGATCGAGCGCAGCGGTGAGTCCAAGCGCTACGAGTACCCGACTGTCGGAGGTGGGTTGCAGTACGAGGCACAAGAAGTTGCTCGCTGTGTCGAGGAAGGCCTCACGGAGAGTCCGTTGATGACCCTTGACGAGAGCATTGCGATCATGGAAACAATGGACACGGTGCTCGGCTTCTTGTAAGCGACGACATATCCGCAGCGTTGCTGAATGCTGGTCTTTACGAGCAAAATTATTGAAAGCTTTCGAACTTCTGACCGAATGTGCCTCCTCGCTTCTTCAGAGGCTGACCATCAAGGTTTCACCGAGTTCATCACGACATCGATCAGTCTCACCATCGGTCAGTCGTGGTTCGTCGCGAAGGCGAATTTGTTCGTATGCGTGGTTCCAGCGATCGAATGAATCAAACGAAGGATGGCAACTGGTAAAGCTCGCCCAACTTCTGGTATGTCATCCTTGCTCAAAGCGCTGTCGCAAGTGCAAGTGACGCCGAGGAACAACGACTCTTGCTTTGACCGTTAGTGGGTGCAGTGGACCTCCCTTTGCTGGGGTCATCGATAGCTGTGCTCGTTACTCCGCATTCGATGCGTCGGCGAGTCGAGTTACTATGAAGTTATGAGCTATGAACTACGCGACCTGACAGACGAAGTGATTGTGGTGACCGGAGCAACTTCGGGAATTGGGGCGGCGGCGGCGAGGCAACTCGCCGAAAATGGAGCAAAACTCGTTTTGAATGCAAGAAACGCTTCGCGTCTGGATCGGATTGTGAGAGATATCGGTGGTGAAAATGCTGTCGGGTTTGCGGGTGACTGCTCAGACCCCGCGGTAGCGCGAGCAGTGGCTCAGGTGGCGCTGGACACGTTTGGAACCATTAGTGCTGTCGTACCGAACGCCGGGATTGGACGATACGGGTCCGTGCTCGACTGGAGTGACGACGAGATCAATGAGATGATGCGCACAAATTTCGAGGGAACGGTGCACATCGTGCGAGCATGTTTACCCACGATGATTGGGCGGCAACGCGGTGACGTGGTCATCGTGTCCAGTGTTGCGGGCTTTCGTGGTGGAGGGGATGAGGCCATTTATGCTGGTACGAAGCACGCTCAAGTGGGTTTTGCCGGGGGACTCGACCGCGAAATGCGCGAAAAGGGAGTGAGAGTGGCTCTCGTATGTCCCGCTGGCACCGAGACCGAATTTGCGATAGGCGCAGGACGCTCGGTTGGCGACCCCTTGCTTGGGACGTACCTCCGCCCAGACGACGTGGCATTTCAAATCGTTACGATTCTGCGTCAGCCCTTGAAAGTCCGTACCCATATTTGGACGCTCTGGTCGATGGGTCAGCAGAGTTAGTTAGACCTCGACCCAGCATTAAGGCGAAATGTACAGGCCGACCCACGGAGGCTCAAGCGACCTTTGAACGAAGTGCGTGAGTGATTGGTGATAAACGGACCGGTGAAGTGCACAGTAAGAAATCGGTTATTAACTGTTTAGTGCGTCGAAAATTTTGAACAAAGTCTGGACGGAGCAATCTTGTCAATGGTTTCGCAATTTTTTCTTGGCGTCTCGCGACCGGTTTGGAGATACGACGACAAGTTACCGTCTCACCGGGCGCGAAGGTGTTCGCACGGTCGCGGTCTTCACGAGTGGCAGTCTTGTGGAAAAACGTTGGCACGTCTGCTTCTCACCGTTTGACGCGAGTTTTGTCGAGACGCGGAGCTTTCGGTGAGGTGATCGCGCGTACCGATTAGTCACTGAGCAAAATCGTCGCGCGACGCCGCGCAATCATTCTGGCCTAATTGAAATCAATTGGTAGATTCGTATCCGCGATTCATCAGAGGAAGGTAACTTTGTGAATCGGTGGCGGAAAGAACATTTTTTTCACAAACTGAAAGACTTGTGAAGTGGGGTCGGCTTCACAATGTTATCTGAATGTAATATTTTCGATCTTGATCTTGGTGCGCTCTAAGAAGTTCGTGCAAATACTGGAAAGTGACTTGGTCTTGTCTCGTTACGTGCGAACGTTCAAACGCGAATTCGAACGTGACGGATTGGCGAGGTGAGTCGAAATGAAATTGTTCGTTGAATTCGCAGGAAATCTATCGAGCATTCACTCGCAAAGTTACATACGACGACTGAATATGAACGTTCGTCGTCGAGTTGGATGGAATATGTCACATTTTTGTACTATCGTGCGCACCGAGAGGTACTCAAAATAAAGAGGGGGCATTAAATGAAGTTGAATAAAGCGCGGGGACTAGTGACGTTGTCACTTGCCGCCGGACTAGGGGTTGGACTGTTTGCTACGGGGGTATCCGCTTCTGCAGCTCCGACCGCCAAGCTAGCCACCATTTCGGCCGGTGCCATCAATAGCTCGTACTCCGCTATGAAATTGCTAGTGCCAATTACGGCGCAAGGTACGGGCGGCGTGACCGCAATCCTGCCTGACACAGTGTCTTCGAACCGTTGGGTTGACTTTGACGCACCCGACATTACCAAGGCCCTTGAGTTGGCTGGCTTGCCTTCATCGGACATCACGGTTGAGAACTCGCAGGGTAACGACGCGACAGCGATCAGCATGGCCCAGGCCGCCATTCTTAAGGGCGACAAGGTCATCATTTACACAGCGTTGGACTCGGCTACAGGCGCAACCATTGAGGCTGATGCAGCCAAAGCTGGTGTCGCGGTCATCGACTACGACCGTTTGGTGCTCGGTGGTGCAGACAAGTACTACGTGAGCTTTAACAACGTTACGGTCGGAACGCTTCTCGGCAAGGGACTGCAGGCATGCGTCACCGCCTGGAAGGTCAAGTCACCGAAGGTCATTGTTGGCGTTGGTTCACCTACGGACAACAACGCTACGTTGTTTGCTGATGGTTACGACGCTGTACTGAAGCCGCTGTTCTCCTCTGGCAAGTACAAGTTGGAGACGACCCTTGCGGGAACTTGGACACCGTCAGTTGCACTGACTGAGTTCGAACAGGCTTACACGTCGCACTCCACGACAAACGCGCTGCTGAGTCCTAACGACGAGAACGCTGCGCCGATCATCACGTACTTGCGTACGCGAGGTGTGAAGCCTTACACGTTCCCAATCACGGGTCAGGACGCGACCGCGACGGGGCTCCAGAACATCATTCAGGGGTACCAGTGCGGCACCGTGTACAAGCCAGTTCCACTCGAAGCTCAGGGTGCTGTAGCGCTTGCGATTTACGCACGTGCTGGCATTGCAGTTCCTGCTTCATTGGACAATGGCACGACTCTTGACGGCACCACGAACGTTAAGGTTCCTTCGCTCTTGCTGTCGCCTTACTGGGTCACAGCCAAGACAATTCAGAGCACAGTGGTTACAGACGGTTTTGTTCCGGCAAGCCAGATCTGCACCACGAAGGCACTTAAGAAGGACTGCAAGACGTACGGAATTCACTAGGAATTAGTTACAAGAAATAGAGCGATAGATAGCATGGAAACCTCTTTCCAGGCGTCGTCCTCCTCGTCCACCCAAGTGGACGAGGAGGGCGGCCCAAAGAATGGTTCTGGAAGTGGTGATCATCCACTCCTGAGCCTGCGCGGCATCTCAAAGAATTTTGGTGCCGTGCAGGCTCTGAGTGGAGTCGACCTTGATGTTCACCAAGGACAAGTCACCGCTCTCGTCGGTGACAACGGGGCCGGCAAAACGACGCTGATCAAGACAGTGTCGGGTATCTGGAGTGCAACTTCCGGACAGATATTCTGGAAGGGCCGGGAGGTCAGCATCAAGTCGCCTCGAGAGGCCGACGACCTTGGTATCGCGACGGTGTATCAGGATCTGGCCCTCTGTGACAACTTGGATATCGTCCAAAACATGTTCCTCGGACACGAAGACTTGCGCTACCGGTTGCTCGACGAAAACACAATGGAAACCACTGCGAAAGCGACGTTGGCGGATCTCTCTGTAACGACGGTGACGTCCGTGCGCCAGCTCGTGGAATCGCTCTCGGGTGGGCAACGCCAATCAGTCGCCGTTGCTCGAGCAGTGATGCGCGACGCCCAGCTCGTAATCCTGGACGAACCGACCGCCGCGCTCGGTGTTTCCCAGACTGAACAAGTTCTTTCACTTATTCGCCGACTCGCTGATCGCGGGATCGCAGTATTGGTGATTTCTCACAACCTCAATAACGTCTTTTCCGTTGCCGACCGCCTGGCCGTGATGTATCTCGGCCGCATGGTCCACACCGGACCTATTTCCGACTACACCCCGCAGAGCGCCGTAGAAATCATTACGACTGGTACCTACGTAGCCGCAAATAAGAAATCAAAGTCGAACGACGCAGTAAAAGCCTGAAGGGCCGACCATGACGAACGAAACGGGAGCGCTTCCCGATCCCCAGACTAAGAAAACTGGCCCCGTGGGCCCTTGGGACCATGAAGGTGAAGGAGACGAGCAGGGCATTGCTCTTAGTGCCGATACTTCCGATCCGGATTCCATTGGACGGTATGTAAGAGATTCCTTGCGTAAGGTTAAATCGGGCCAGAGTGGCATGTTCCCGATCCTCGTGGGCCTCGTCGTTCTTGTTGTTTTCTTTCAGACGAAGAATTCGCTGTTCTTGTCGGTCGGTAACCTCACCAACCTCCTCACTCAAGCTTCGTATCTCGTGATGTTCGGGTTCGCGGAGGTTTGGGTTCTTCTGTTGGGCGAGATCGACCTTTCAGCGGGTTACAACGGCGCAATCGCCGGTGCCGTAGTTTCTGTGCTTATTGGTAGCTATCACCGCTATCCATGGTGGCTCGCGATCATCATTGGTTTGCTTGTTTCGACGGGCATAGGGGCTCTGGTGGGAACCATCGTCATCAGACTGAGGATTCCTTCGTTCATCGTGTCGTTGGCGTTCTTGCTTGGACTCCAAGGGGTCCTCTTGAAGATTCTCAATTTTGATAATTATCAAGGCAGTGTGTCGGTGCTTGGTGGTCCAGTGCTTGACTTGGTAAACGGAAACTTGAGCCGAGTCGCTGGTGTCATTATCACCGTGGCCGCTGTTTTCTTCTTCGGACTGATTACCGTCCTTACAGATGCTCGCCGTCGTAGGAGTGGATCGGTCGGTGTACCGTTCTTCGTGACAATCTTGAAGATTTCGGGCGCTGCCGTCGCAGGTCTTCTCCTCGTGTTGGTGTGTAACGCCAATCGCGGTGTCCTTGTTCCCTTGTCGGGTATTCCTGACTGCGTGCCCATCATCTTGGGCATCATGATGCTGTGGAGGTTCTTGCTGACCCGCACGCGCTTTGGTCGCTACACGTATGCCATTGGCGGTAACGCCGAGGCGGCTCGTCGCGCCGGCGTAAGTCTCGGTTACAACCGACTCTGGGCCTTTGCGCTTACTGGTCTCACCGCCGGAGCCGCGGGAATTCTATATACGTCACGCCAGGGTGGAAGTTCTGCGGCCATTGACGGTGGCCAGCTCGTCCTCCTCGCGGTCGCCGCTGCGGTTATTGGCGGCGTCAGTTTGTTTGGTGGTCGCGGAAAGATGGTGCACGCCTTGATTGGTGGAATGGTCATCGCGGTCATCTATAACGGCATGGGTCTAATCGGACTCGACGCCGCTACCCAAGACATTGTGATTGGGCTCGTCTTGTTGGCGGCCGTGAGCGTTGAAGCTATTTCGCGACGGGGTCAAGCGGTCGGCACTTGAACTCTTGACGAGTTGGACCAGACATGTTTGCTGTTGGTTCGACGAATACGAACTACCGTTTCCCAGCGGCTCGTCGCAGTTGAGTTAAGCAGCTTGATTTTCTCGGCACCTCTTGACCAGTACCACGTCTTAACATCATCAAATAGTGTCTTTGCTGCTGGCACGATGGTCGGTGAAGCCAGCGAGAAATAATTCAGACAGAGACGTCGTCCAAGAAGATGCGAGCGAGTATCGATAATCCGTTCGAGGACATTAAACGCACAACTTTTAGTATTCGCACGGTAGCGTTATCGTCATGCGCCTCGTCGCCGGTATCGATTCTTCAACACAGTCCACCAAAGTTCAATTGCGAGATCTTGAAACCGGTGCCGTCGTTGGTGAGGGACGTGCGAGTCATGAGCCCACCGTTCCGCCGCGAAGTGAGCAGGACCCCGCGATGTGGTGGTCATCCTTGGTTAAGGCGATGCAGCAAGCCATTGGCTCTACCAAGAGGGAAGGTGCGGGACAGGAAGTGGTGGCGCTGTCGGTGGGTGCCCAACAACACGGCCTGGTGGTCCTTGATCCCAAAGGCGAAGTAATAAGGCCCGCCAAGCTCTGGAACGACACGGAATCGTCAATCGACGCAGACTTTCTGTGCCACCGATTGTCTTCACAGGAATGGGTCGCCGCGTGCGGGAGCCTTCCCGTCGCCGCCTTTACCATTTCGAAACTCGCCTGGCTACGGCGTTGCGAGCCGGAATCCTTTAAGCGAATCGGGCGAGTGCTCTTACCTCACGATTGGCTTACCTATCGGTTGACCGGTCAATTTGTGACCGACCGTGGCGACGCCTCAGGCACGGGTTATTGGTCTCCTCGAGAGAATCGTTATCGCATTGACTTATTGAGTCTCGTTGATGAAGAAGTCGACTGGCCCGAACTTCTGCCACGGGTACTCGGCCCTTGGGACGTGGCGGGTGACTTGACTGCTCAATCGGCTCGTGAGTTGGGTCTACTCCGGGGCATCAAGGTGGCGCCCGGCACCGGTGACAACATGGCAGGGGCGCTCGGCCTTGGGCTGCGCGCTGGTGACGTTGCGGTATCAATAGGCACTTCAGGAACCGTCTTTGCGACAAGCGATCATCCAGCGCAAGATCCGACTGGAGCAGTCGCGGGGTTTGCCGACGCGACCGGCCGTTTCTTGCCGCTCGTCTGCACGCTCAACGCGACGCTCGTAACGAACGCCGTGGCTCGGCTCTTGGACGTTGATTTCGCCACGTTGGAGAAATTGGCTCTCGGCGCCCCCGCAGGTTCGGGGGGTGTCACCTTGGTTCCTTACTTGGCGGGCGAGCGGACGCCGAACCGACCTGAGGCCACCGGAACCCTTTTTGGAATCCGGACTGACGTGAGTCGCGAACTCGTGGCTCGAGCTGCCTTCGAGGGCGTCGTATGCGGCCTGTTAGAGGGCCTCGATGCGCTCAACGTCGTTGGAGTGCCAACCACGGGTCAATTACTGCTGATCGGTGGCGGAGCCAAATCCCGCGCCTATCGTGAGGTGCTCGCGACGTTGTCAAACCGTTCAGTCGTGGTGCCCGATGAGACTGAGATTGTTGCGGCGGGCGCGTGCGTACAAGCCGCGATTATGGAGAGCACGAGCGACGTTGATGCCATTGTGAATTCTTGGAGTCTTGGTTCTGGTGAAATTGTTGAACCCGGAAACGGATCACTTGACGCCGAGGGAATTCGTCATCGGTACGCGAGCGCGAGGGGTTGAGTTTCAAAGCAACGAACGGAACGATCGCACATGTGAAATAGGTAGTCCTTGCTCTATGGTACTGTCGGCTTGATTAGCAGCTGCAGTGAACGTACGACTGAGGAGAGATTATGTCCGAGGCCTTTGTGCCCACACCAGCCGATCGGTTTACCTTCGGTCTTTGGACGGTAGGGAATCCCGGCCGTGACCCATTCGGCTTAGAGACGCGCGCACCAGTGGATCCCGTTGATACGGTGCACCACCTCGCCGAACTCGGTGCTTACGGCGTGAACTTCCACGATAACGATCTCGTTCCGTATGGTTCGAGCAAGACTGAACGCGACGCCATTGTAAAGCGGTTTGTGGCCGCCCTTCAAGAGACGGGGCTGAAGGCGCCTATGGCGACGACGAACCTCTTTCATCGGCCGATTTTCAAAGAAGGTGCGTTCACAGCGAATGATCCAGCTGTGCGGCGTTTCGCCGTGGCGAAGACTCTTGATGCGATTGACCTCGGTGTCGAGGTCGGTGCCACCACTTTTGTCATGTGGGGAGGACGCGAAGGTGTTGAGGCCGACGCCGCGAAGGACATCAAAGGTGCGCTCGACCGCTACGCCGAGGCCGTGAATCTTTGTTGCGCGTACGCGCGTGAATCAAACTACAACTTGCGTTTTGCGCTTGAACCGAAGCCGAACGAACCTCGTGGTGACATCTTGCTGCCAACAGTTGGTCACGCACTGGCGTTCATTGAAAGGCTCGAATGGCCTGAAATGGTTGGTGTGAACCCAGAATTTGCCCACGAGACCATGAGTGGCCTTTCTTTTTCCCACGCGATCGCCCAAGCCCTTTGGCAAGGGAAGCTCTTTCACATCGACCTCAACGCGCAGCGAATCGGGAAGTTCGACCAGGATTTCAGGTTCGGTGCCGAGGGAATACGTGACGCCTTCTATACCGTCAAACTGCTGGAGGATTCAAATTGGGACGGTATGCGCCACTTCGACGCTCACGCTTACCGAACCGAAGACGCCGAGGGTGTGTGGGACTTCGCACGCGGTTGCATGCGTACCTACCTGATTCTGAAGGAAAAGGCGAAGCGGTTTCACGAGGATCCTGAGATCGCCCAGGCCCTCGAAGTTGCTCGTCAGTCGGCCATTTTCGAGTTGACGTCTCCCGAGGGACTTAGCGCTAAGGGTCTCCAGGCAGTCCGGGCCGAAGCGGCTGCCAGTTCTGAGGAGAAGCTCGCCGCGGTTGGTTATGGTCACGAGCGTCTCGACCAACTGGTCAACGAACTACTTCTTGGAGTTCGTTGAATGCGCTTTAATGGTTCATGATTCCTCGGTGCGATGTGTCGTAGTTGGGTGATGGAGGAGTCGTCATCACGCGGGCCAACGCAGTTTCAAAGCGGCGCGCAAGTCGGAGCGAGCCAGTCCGTTGCGTTTTGAGTGTGTGTCGAATTTGATGAGGAGTTGGACCGTGCACGTGCTGGTGGGTTAGCTCGTCTGTTCCTTCTCCATTGCGAAGTTTGAAAGGGCTCAGGACTCAACTCCTGGACTTTGCGGCGCACGCTGCGGGCAGTGCAGGTCTCTCTTTTTACGCGGCCAAGTAAGCATCAATTTTCTTTTGGTCTATACAACACTTTCTCGCTCTGTGACGGAGATGGGACCAGTGTCGAAGGTCCTTACTTACTTGCGGCCGTTCTAACGAGATCTCGAGATTGGTGTCATGCACGTTGGCTCTAGTGGACTCTTGAAGAGATGGCGACCATGGAAACCGAGAGTCTTGGATTTACGCGGATATTGATGAATGGTGTGGCCCCGCATGTGCAGCATTAATAAAGATCCCGCGCAAGAATCGCATCGATCTGATCGTTTTGGCTGGACTCTTTTTGCACACTGCCTTCATGTTCGTATTCTTTTGTCTCAGCGACCGATGGAGCAAGACGTGTCACCAACGATGACCACGTCGAAAGAGGAAGTTGATTTAATCTCATAGGTTTGTGAGGTTCGAATGTTACTGACTGGTACGGATGACGTGCCTGAGAACACGAACACTGAGGTAAGCCCGGAGTCTCGGAACGGGAGCCATGTTTCATCGTGATAACTTTCATGGAGACCTGAATAGAAGGGCACAGTGAGAACTCACCGAAGGAGGTATCGATGAAGTTCATTACGCGCCGGTTGGCGACGTACGCATTCGCAGCGTGGATTGCGATAACCGTGAACTTCTTCATTCCTCGTTTGATTCCGGGCAACGCTGCCGAGGCAATGATGGCAAAGTTCCACTCCCTTCAGCCCGCGGCTCTTCACGCAATTGAGGTCGAGTTCGGAATAGGTCACCAAGGTTCGCTGTTTCATCAGTACATTCAATACATAGATAACATTTTCCACGGTAATCTCGGCATTTCAACGAACTTCTATCCGGCAACTGTCACGTCCGTCTTGAAGCAAACGCTGCCTTGGACGCTAATTCTCGTAGGAACCGCGACGGTTATCAGTTTTGCCCTGGGGACCATACTTGGCATTCTCGCGGCGTGGCGACGTGGCGGGAAGCTCGATCAGTTGCTGCCCGCACTGACGTTCTTGCAGGCCGTTCCCTATTTCTTCCTCGCACTGATAGCGGTCGAGGTCTTTGCCGTGCACTGGCACGTTTTTCCAATTGGTCAAGGTTATTCACTCGGCCTGGCGCCAGGTTGGACCTGGGGATTCATACAAAGCGCCTTCTATCATTCAATCTTGCCGGCTCTCACCCTTATTGTGACCTCGATGGCAGGTTGGATGCTGCAGATGAGAAACGTCATGATTACAACTATTGGAGAGGACTACGTGCTCGCCGCGCAAGCAAAAGGCCTTTCGAACCGGCGGGTTGTATGGACCTACGCCGCGAGGAACGCGATCCTCCCCAACATCGCGGGCTTCGCCATCTCACTTGGATTCGTTGTCGCTGGCGCGCTCGTCATGGAGTTCGTCTTTTCTTATCCGGGAGTGGGGTACACGCTCTATAACGCCGTTACCTCTGATGACTTTCCGCTGATGCAAGGGATCTTCCTCGTCATCTCTATGACCGTGCTCGTGGCAAACTTGCTGGCCGACGTGGTCTATCTCATCGCCGACCCACGGACTCGTCGCGGGAGTGAATCATGACGACGTCCGTAGTGCCAATGACGGCGGCCCCGCCGGTGGGACGGTCCCGGCGCAAGTTCAGCTCGTATCCATTTAAGGCTCGGGTCGGCGCGATCATTGTGGGATTATTCGTCTTCCTCGCAATATTTGGTCCGTACATGGCTCCTTTCGATCCCTCGGCGACTAAGGACACCCAGGCTTATCCAATCGGACCTAACCTGACTCACTTGCTCGGAACGACGTCGATTGGCGGCGACGTGCTGTCACAGATGCTGGTGGGAATTCGAGCGACGGTGTTCGTTGGACTCACTGCCGGGGTCATTGCTACTTTTCTTTCGGTGATAGTAGGCGTGAGTTCAGGCTTCTTGGGGGGAGCTTCGGATGAAGGCCTTTCGCTTCTGACCAATGCGGTATTGGTCTTGCCAGCACTCCCACTCTTGGTCGTGATCTTGGGCTATCTACCAAGCGCCAGCAATCTCGTGACGGCGTTCGTACTCAGCGTCCTCGGTTGGCCGTGGGGCGCGCGCGTAATTCGCGCCCAGACCCTTTCGCTTCGACGGCGAGATTTCGTTGCTGCCGCACGCGAGACTGGTGAGAGTACGTGGCGAATAATTATCTCAGAAATCATTCCCAACGAGGTGAGTTTGATCGCCGCGAGTTTTGTGGGCACCGTTCTTTACGCCATCCTCACTTCGGTCGCCCTGACCTTCCTTGGTCTCGGTGATCTCTCGAATTGGAGCCTGGGCTCGATGCTCTACTGGTCCCAGAACGGCAACGCGATCACCCTCGGCGCGTGGTGGTGGTACCTTCCACCGGGTCTTGCCGTGGCTTTTTTGGGTATGGGTCTGGTGCTGTTGAACTTTGGACTAGACGAACTTGGTAATCCGCGCCTTCGAGACGCTGCGGGTCAACGTAAGATCGCGGGCCATGCGTGGCGACCGGCGGACCCGACGCCGGTAGTGCGCGATGGCGAACCTCTAAGGAGGGGACTGGTTGCTCGTCTCGTTGAAAGAATCGTGCATTTGAACAAAAAGGGTCCATCGACATCCGCCGAACACAGTGACATCGTTGCATCGACGAAGGGAGACGTCGATGAGTGAGGTCGAGGTGAATAAGTCATCAGTCGTTCCATCGAGCAAGAAAGTGTCGCGTGCCGGAGTGGACGAAAAGGCTGATGCACTACCGGTCTTTGACATTCAAGGATTGTCAATTGTCTACCGATCGGGTTCGGTGGATACCAGGGCTGTGAATAAAGTGGATCTGGCGTTGATGCCCGGTGAGATCGTCGGTCTCGTCGGAGAGAGCGGATCAGGAAAATCAACACTCGCTTACGGAGCGTGTCGCCTTCTGCGTCCGCCAGCAGTGATCACAGCCGGTAGCGTGATGTATCGAGGACGTCGAGTTCGCAAAGAAGGCATTTCGGTTCTTGACCAAAGTCGCCCAGAACTGCGCGAGCTTCGCTGGCGCGAGATCGCCATTGTCTTTCAGAGCGCCATGAACGCGCTGAACCCGGTACTGAAAGTCGAAGATCAGCTTTTTGACGTGATGGATGCACATCTCTCGTTGTCTCGCGCCGAAAAGACCGAGCGCGCCGAATCGCTCCTTGACCTCGTTGGAATCGCGCGTGATCGACTAAAGAGCTACCCCTTCGAGCTTTCGGGTGGCATGCGTCAACGCATCATGATTGCGATGGCCCTCGCGGTCGATCCCGAAGTCGTCATCATGGACGAACCCACCACCGCACTCGACGTGGTCGTGCAGCGTGAGATCCTGTCCCAGATTGTTGAGTTGAAGGACCGGATGGGCTTTTCCGTCCTCTTCATCACTCACGACTTGTCACTTCTGCTCGAAGTCGCCAATCGGATCGTCGTTATGTACGCGGGTCACATTGTTGAAGTTGGCACCGCTGAGCAGATCCATCGCGAACCAGCTCACCCCTACACGCGGGGCCTCCTCAACTCGTTTCCGTCACTGCACGGACCACGGCGTGAGTTGGCTGGCATTCCTGGAACACCACCAGACCTCAGTCAGCTTCCACCGGGTTGCCCCTTCATGCCACGGTGCACGTTCGCGAGCGACAAGTGTCGTGAGGTCGACATGTCGATGTCAGCGCTGGGCGACGACGGCGTGCATCGAACAGCGTGTCCCTTTGTTCGTCCCGAGGATCACTTGGCTAACGTGAGTGTACGAGCGAGGTCGTCCAAGTGAGCACCGAGATAACCACACCACTTGGGTTACAGGGCGACGTCGTACTCGAAGCTGTTTCGATTAGTCGCGACTACTACCTCGGACGAAGCAGACGCGGTCCTGTGCTTTCGGCGGTGCGCGACGTTTCATTCGGGCTCTATCGTCGCGGTGTCGTCGCAATCGTCGGCGAGAGTGGTTCAGGAAAATCCACGGTGGCGAGGATGTTGGCCGGACAAGAAACTCTGACAAGTGGGGAAGTTCGCTTGGACGGCGAGGTCGTTCACCTCAAACATCGCAGAGCGTTTCGGACGTACAAACGCGAAGTTCAAATGGTGTTCCAAGATCCTTTCGCTTCGCTCAACTCGGTGCACACTGTTCGCCATCACCTCGAGCGGCCGATCAAGATCCATCGCGGCATTCAGGGTCGAGCGGCGATCGACGAAGAGATGGACCGACTTCTCACACTGGTGTCAATGACACCGCCCGAGCTCTTCTTGTCAAAGTATCCTCACGAATTGTCCGGCGGCCAACGACAGCGCGTCGCAATCGCCAGGGCAATTGCAGCGAGTCCTCGCGTACTTCTCGCCGACGAGCCGATTTCAATGCTCGACGTTTCGATTCGCCTCGACATTCTGCGACTTTTGAGTGATCTGCGCGGGACCCTTGAGCTTGCGATGCTTTACATCACCCACGACATCGCATCGGCTCGATACGTCGCTGATGAGATCCTCGTGATGTACGCGGGTGAAATCGTCGAGCGAGGGGGTGCCGAACAGGTGACGCAAAACCCTGCGCATCCTTATACCCAACTGCTCGTTTCATCGGCGCCTAACCCGGACGCCCTCGGAAGCTCATTGAAGACGGGCACGAAGATCGTTCCCGGACAGGCGGGAAGTGCGTTGTCTTCGATCGTGGGATGTCGTTTCAGTCCGCGATGTCCATTCGCTGATGAGAAGTGTCGCACGACGCATCCAATTCC
>Ga0182012_10003933_pt1 | contig 15673 bp, 7 predicted proteins | sample 612S2SmetaG_FD_120486 | JGI IMG/M metagenome (GOLD analysis project Ga0182012, IMG submission 120486) | Permafrost microbial communities from Stordalen Mire, Sweden - 612S2S metaG | ecosystem: Environmental > Terrestrial > Soil > Wetlands > Permafrost | place: Sweden: Stordalen | collected...
CGCTCAAAATGCCTGCCGCAAACTCCTGCACAGTGGTGAGCGAGCCCTTCCTTTCGTGCATGAGCTGCTCGGTCCTATCGCGGTGCAGCGTAACTCCTCCGCCAAGAAAGCTGTCCGGATCAAGCCGTCCCAGCAGCAGGTTTGCATCGGTAACGGTCGGCATGGTTCCACGCCCAAAGCAAATTGGCCCGGGCTCCGCTCCCGCCGACTCAGGCCCAACGCGCAACATGCCGCCCGCATCGAAACGTGCAATCGATCCCCCCCCTGCTCCAGCCGAATGAATGTCAAGCATGGGCACGCTGACAGGCTGGCCTGCAATCGCCGATTCGCGCGTAAGTTCCGGGCCAAATCCGGCTGCATCGGCCAGGAACACGTCGGTCGAAGTGCCTCCCATATCGAAGCCGATGATGCGCTCGAAACCAGCCCAGTGTGCCAGCTTGCATGCGCCAATCACCCCGCCCGCAGGCCCCGATAACACAGTCCGCACCGGCTCCCTCGCCGCAAGCCGCGCCGGAATGATTCCGCCCGAAGATTGCATAACAACCACGCTGCTGCCTGCGCGATGCTCTATCACTCGCTTCTCCATGCTCAGCAGGTAGCTCTCCATCCTTGGCGCAAGATAAGCGTTAACCACGGTCGTGGATGCCCGCTCGTATTCCCGAAACTCCGGAAGGATCCGATGCGAGGTTGAAATAGGTATCCCAAGGCAGCGCAGCGCAGATTCCAGGCGCAATTCCGTCTCAGGATTGGCAAACGAAAACAGCAGCGATATTGCCACCGATTCCGCTCCACAGTCGCGGACCCTGGCAACCAGGGCCGCTAACTCCGCGTCCGTCGGAGAGCGAAGAATCTCTCCTTCGGCGCTAACTCGCTCCGGCACGCCGAAGCGGCAGTCCCGCGGCACAAGGCACACGGGCACAGGCGCGAACCAGTCGTAGAGCCGGCTTCGATTCTGGCGTCCGATCGCAATCGTATCCTCGAAGCCCTCCGTAGTCACAAGCGCCGCGCGCGCGCCCGTTCGCTCAAGCATTGTGTTTGTGCCAACGGTAGTCCCGTGCCGAACTTCGATCACACCGGCCGAGTCAATCCGCGCCAGCCCGTCAAGCACTGCCAGCGAGGGATCCGCGGGCGTGGAGAATACCTTCAGTGCCCGAAGACTTCCGTCCAAAAGATAGACGCAGTCGGTAAATGTTCCGCCGGTATCGATAGCTACGCGCAATTCGCTCCACTCTCACTCAGGTTGCAGTTTCACGGCGTAATCGGAGTCTGAGGCCGCCGTACTTGAACTCTAAAACATCTTGACCGCTAAAGCATAAGGTGGGGGGCTACCTGGGACTGGCTCCACGGCTGAGGCCGGTCGCGCGATACCGCGAGTTCACGCCTGCCTCGCGGCTCGCATCCTGAACACGATGGCGCCGGCCAGCATCAGCGATACTGACATGGCCAGATATCCGGCGCGTGAGTCGCCGGTAAGCGCTTGTAGAAGTCCAACCAGCCATGTGCCGGCAAATCCGCCAAGCGCCCCGCAGCTATTGATAAGAGCCATAACTTCTCCAGCTACGTTCCTGGGCAGAATCTCCGGCACAATTGAGAAGAATGGACCGTAGGGCGCGTACATGGCGCCGCCGGCAACAATCAGGAAAGCAAACGCCAGCCAGAAACTGTACCCCGCCGTCATGAAAGAAATAAACAGCGCAATCCCGGATAACATCAGGAACGGACCTATGTAACTTTTCCGGTTGAGCGACCGATCGGAAAAATGCGCAACGCATAGCATAAGAACAATAGCGAGCAAAAAGGGAGTCGCGTTCAGCAAGCCAACGGATTCGATTCCTCGCGCCGATCCGGCCCGGATCATTGTTGGAAGCCATAGGACGAACCCGTAGACGCCCGCGCTCCAGCAGAAGTATAGAACGCAAAGCGGAAGTACACTCGGCACCCGCAGAGTGGCTATGAAGTTAGCCATTGGCGGAAGCATCTGTTGCTCCCGTTGAAGGTCACTTGTAAGCAGGTCGCAACACTTCTTGCTAAGCCAGACTGCTTCCTGAGGGCGGTCGCGAACCACAAGCAGCCATACAAACGCCCACAAAATCGAAGGAACCCCCTCGAGAATAAACGTCATCTGCCAACCAACTGCCTTGATCAGAAATCCGGTAACAGCGGACATCCAGAGAACAGTAACTGGATTTCCAAGGAGAAAGATGGCATTCGCCCGCGACCGCTCCGTGCGTGTAAACCAGTTTGTCAGCAGAATCAGCATCGACGGCAGAATCACGCTCTCCGCCACGCCCAGCAACAGCCTGTCGAGCGCAAGCAGCCAGAACTCCCGGATAACACCTGTCAACGACGCCAGTGCACCCCAACTCAGGAGCGCGAAAAACACCAACCTTGTTGCGCTTCTGCGACGCGCATAAGCAGCTCCGGGAATTTGAAATAAAAAATAGCCAAGGAAGAACAGCGACGCTAGAAATGCCGACCGTGAAGCACTGATTTGCAGCGTCTTTGCAAGCCCGGCTGCCGCCCCGAACCCATAGTTCGCGCGATCCAGATATGCAAGACTATAGGTAACAAACACCGCCGGTAAGAGGTAAAACCAGCGACGGCGCAAGCCCATCGGCCACCGATCATCCATCCGCACTTGTCCATCCGGCACACAAGCTTTATAGCATCCTCACGACCAACTACTCCAATCCGGAATCCATCTCTATACTTGAGAATGGAAAGGGCTCTCCCATCGAAGCTATCCCACTCATGTCGGTACTGGAGACGCCGGACTCAGGCTTGTTCAGCGTTGCAACCCATGCGCGCGGGCCTGCCGGACTTCTTCCGTTATCACCGGAGATGCTGCTCACTCAGCCATCCGGGAATCTCTTCGGCCTAAGTCAAAGTGCCGGCATGGGCTGGGATCCCGGTCGTCTTCTCGATCCCGAGTTTCTTATCCTGAGCACCCACGGCGGCCTGCGTGCCGAGAGTGGCGAACCCATCGCTCTTGGCTTCCATACCGGTCACTGGGAAGTGGGCTTATTGGTGGCAGAGGCTGCCCGTGAGTTGAAAGCGCTGCACGCCATTCCCTTTGCGGGAGCCTGCACCGATCCCTGCGATGGCCGCACGCAAGGCACAGCCGGAATGCTGGACTCACTCCCTTTTCGCAACGATGCTGCAATTGTGCTGCGCCGCCTCATGCGTTCCCTGCCCACCAGCAAGGGAGTTATAGGCATCGGGACGTGCGACAAGGGTTTGCCCGCCATGATGATGGCGCTGGCTTCCTCGGGCAAGAGCCCTGCTGTCCTTGTTCCCGGGGGTGTCACGCTTCTGCCCGAATCGGGCGAAGATGCGGGCAAGGTCCAAACCATTGGCGCGCGCTTTGCTCAAAACCAAATCTCTCTGGAATACGCCTCTGAAGTGGGTTGCCGTGCTTGTGCGTCGCCTGGTGGCGGATGCCAGTTCCTAGGCACTGCGGCAACCAGCCAAGTGGTTGGCGAGGCGCTGGGACTGGCATTGCCCCATACTGCGCTTGCGCCTTCGGGACAGCCAATCTGGCTCGATGCCGCACGGCGTTCAGCGCGTGCCATTTTGCGTCTGCACGAATTACGAATGGGTGCCGCGGACGTGTTGACACAACCGGCAATTCGAAACGCAATGGTGCTCCACGCAGCCTTCGGTGGTTCTACAAATCTGCTGCTGCATATTCCGGCCATCGCGCACGCGGCAAAGTTGCAGCGTCCGACTGCTTTCGATTGGGCCGAGGTAAATCGTGAGACGCCGCGTCTCGTGGATGCGCTCCCAAATGGACCGCGCAACTTCGCAACTGTGCAGGTATTTCTTGCCGGAGGCGTGCCGGAAGTTATGCTGCATCTGCGGACGGCCGGGCTTTTGGATCGAAGTGTGAAGACCGTCTCGGGTGAATCGCTCGATGCGTGTCTTGACTGGTGGAAAGATAGTCCGCGGCGTTATGAACTGCGCCTTATCCTTAGAGAGCGCGACGGCATCGATCCTGACGATGTCATCCTGTCGCCTGGTCAAGCGCGGCGCAGAGGACTAACTTCCACCATCTGCTTTCCGATGGGGAATCTTGCGCCTGAGGGCTCGGTAATCAAGAGCACCGCGATCGATCCTTCCCTGGTCGACGAGCAAAATGTGTATCGACATGTTGGGCCCGCCAGAGTCTTTGTATCTGAAGCATCAGCCATTGAAGCTATCAAGAGCGGCAAGGTGGCGCAGGGCGATGTTATTGTTCTCATTTGCGGAGGCCCGGCAGGCGCAGGCATGCATGAGATCTATCAGGTTACGGCAGCGCTCAAGCAACTTCCTCACTGCAAGCACGTGGCCGTATTAACCGACGCGCGCTTCAGTGGTGTCTCCACCGGGGCCTGCATCGGCCACATTTCGCCGGAGGCGCTGGCAAGCGGCCCCATCGGCAAGGTTCATGACGGCGACCAGATTGAAATAGCAATCGATCGAGACAAGCTTTCTGGTTCCGTCAATCTGATAGGAGACACAAGCGAGTTATTCGGGGCAGAGGAAGGCTCGCGCCGGCTTGCGCAAAGGATGCCGCGCCCTGACTTATCTCCACATCCACAGCTCCCAGATGATACTCGTCTCTGGGCTGCGCTGGTTCAAGCAAGTGGAGGCATCTGGGCTGGCTGCGTATACGACGTTGACTTGATTATCTCGCGACTGGAGAAACAAAAGTGAAGCTCTACCGAACCCACAACGGACCTTATGTAGAACAGGGCGGCTGCCACTTTAAAGTTCCCATGAATTCGTGGGATGCGCTGGTAACACGCGACAATTTGCAAGACTATCTTGCCTCGATCGTCGACATTGGCGAGGCCGCGAATGATTTCACCTCCGCGCACATTCAAGCCCCTATCGGCAATCAGGAGGTGTGGGCCGCAGGAGTTACGTATTACCGCAGCCGCAGCGCGCGGATGGAGGAGTCGAAAAGCGCGGGCGGAGGCGATTTTTACGACCGCGTCTATTCGGCGGAACGCCCAGAGTTATTCTTCAAGGCCACTGCAAACCGCGTTGCGGGCCCTGGAAGCCATGTCCGCATTCGAAGGGATGCCAAGTGGTCTGTTCCGGAACCGGAACTCACGCTGCTCGTCAATCCTCGGGGACAGATCGTCGGTTATACCGTCGGAAACGATATGAGCTCACGCGATATCGAGGGAGAGAACCCGCTCTATCTCCCTCAGGCGAAGGTCTATGACCGCAGTTGCGCGTTGGGTCCGTGCATTCTCATCAGCCGTGAACCACTACCAGTCTCTACCCCAATTCGCATCGAGATAGAGCGCGATGGCCGCACAGAGTTTTCCGGCTCCACAACACTTGCCGAACTGAAGCGCAAACCCGCAACTCTCGTCGAATACCTCTTCCGAGACAACAGCTTTCCCTTCGGTACGTTTCTGATGACTGGAACCGGTATCGTTCCTCCCGATTCCTTCACCCTGGCAAGCGGAGACCGGATTCGCATTACCATCGATCCCATTGGAGCGCTTGAGAATGAAGTGGCACAAGCAGGTTGAACCCTGCCTGCTTAGTCTCACGTAGTTATGCAGGGGGCTGAGGCTATTGCATCCGGGGTTTCCCTCATTGGATAACTCACCTCGCAATGGGAACGGTGGTTAAAATATCTTCCGACTCGCTGGGATCGCCGGCTGCCGGCCCGTGCCAGACACTTCCACCGTAGGTGGTAATGTAAATCTTGCTGGAGTCGTTGCGATCGACGATCACCCGATGCCCCCACTTGAAGTTGTAGCCCTGAATCCGCGACCAGCTTGCGCCGGCGTCCACCGAACGGTACGCAGCTCCATCGAAGCCGCAAATGTAGAGCGTGTCGGGCGCCTTCGGGTCGATGGTCACGTCGTATACGTGTTGCGATTGGTTGAAGATCGATTTCCACGATTGGCCGCCATCTGTTGACAGAAACACTCCGCCCCCGGTGTCCACGTCCTCTCGTTCCTGCCCCCATGCGGCGAGATACATGCGGCGATTGTCCCGTGGGTCCAGCGCAAGCCCATTCGGTCCGTTCACGCCGTCGGGCAGGCGAATCCGGGTCCAGTTCTTGGCCCCATCGACGGATTTATAAAGCGCGCCGCCCCCGCCCGCATCGGTGGATCGGCCCTCGTTGGAGCGCGCCACAATAAGATAGAGCACGCCGTCATCGGCTCTCGTAATTCGCCAGGCAAACGGATGTGTCTCTTCAATGCCGCCGTTCTTTAGCTCCCAGGTTTTCCCGTTGTCTGTGGACTTATACACTCCCACGCCAAACCCACAAGCGTATAGAGTGCGCTGCCCGACCTTGCTGGTGGGATCGAGCAACACATGCGTGAATGCAGTCTCATTCATCCCGGTGTTCGACGAGGTCCAATGATGTCCGCCATCGGTCGAGACTCCCACGCCTCCCCGATAACTGTTCAAAGCATCCTCGCGCCGCCACATCTTGGGCCGGGGCAGGTCGTGAACCGCACTGAATGCGCCCCACATCAGGCCCTTGACCTGCGGATCGAATGCCAGCCAGTAAGTTGTGTTCCGCCACGGTTCAGGTACCCCATTCGTCGCGGATTCCCAGGATTGGCCTCCATCCATGCTATGAAAAGCCCCAATGTCGGTGTAGTCGATAAAGATATGATTCGAGTCGAATGGATCGAATTGCACGTCGTAGTCTGTCGTAACATCGAGCCCCCGAGTTGTCCATCGGCTCTCCGCCAAACGCACGGAATTCACTTGCTCCCAGGTCTTTCCTCCGTCCAGGGTCCTATAAGTTCGGAATAAGTCGGTAGCATAACAGATATCCGGGTTGCCGGGAGCTACACCCAAACTGTACGGCGCGTCGAACCAGATGCTGTTGCCGTTTTCCCACCCATGGCCAATCGCCCGCTGTTCAATCCACGAAGCATTCAGGTTCGCTGCGGCGTGGGTCGACTCACGGAATACGATTGACCAGCTTCTGCCGCCATCCACGGTCTTTGCAATGCCGTTGTAAATGTCCTCGGCCGCCGGGCCGAATCTGAGGCTGTGAAAGCCAACATACGCGATACGGCCATTGGAACGCGCTACGCTCACCGCGCCGAATTGCCCGGTTTGCTGGCCCAGCGCGGGCGTTCTCGATTGCCAGTTCTTGCCCCCATCTTCCGAGATGTATAGGTCTCCCTGGCTTGTTGTCGCGAGACAATCGTCTTGCCGTCCGCTTCTCCCGCGCTTGCATGAGTTATCTCGTCGCCGGGCCCTCCCACGTGCTTTGGAGTATCTGCCCGGTTTAGATACACGCCGTGAGTGCCGACAGCCAGCCGGTCGCTGCCCGTGTAACTGAGCAGGAGGATATTATCCGATAAATACTCATGCTCGCCGTGGAAAGAAACTCCGCCGTCTTTGGAGATCAGCAACGCAGAGTTTCCGCTTTGCGGATCGAGAAAAGCAATATAAACTATGTTCGAGTTACCGGCATCCACAACAATCTGACTTATATTCAATCCAGTTACGTAACTTCCGTCGTTGGAAGTCAGGCTATAGTCGGAGTGGTCGCCATTCTGGTGTTCGACAGTCTTCTTTGCTGGATTGGGAAATAACATGCGCCAGGTCTGCCCGGAGTCATCGCTTCGCCACAGGGCTGGGCCCCCGGCGTAGATTCGCCTGGGATTTCCTGGGTCGAAGGCAAAGGTCTCCATACCGGCGCGCAGGTTGAACATGCGCCAGGACTGCCCGCCATCGAGGGTAATGTAATTACCGGTCATGTCGCAGCGCTCAACCACTACGCGCGGATCGAGGGGACTGACGGTGGGATCAATCATGGTTCCGCCGCCGCCCGGACCGATGATCTTCCACGAATCGAACCGCGGCGCAGGCCCCGGAGTCTGTGCGATTGCGGCCACGGCAAGCATGGTTGCGGCAAGAGCGAAAAAAGTTCGCAGGCACATAATCTACCCTCCTATCCCGCTTGCTGAATGGTACATTTTACGGGCGCCGCAAAGCCCTTTTCGATGCTGGGCAGCCGCAGAGTGAGCGTAATGGCGCGCAGAACCATGAACAAAGAGAAGGCGCACCATAGGCCGCTATTGCCGAACCAACGCTCCAGCACAACGGCCAGCGCCAGGTATCCGAGGAACGAAATCAGCATGGAATCTCGCAGCTCGCGGGCACCCGTGGCGCCAATGAAGATGCCGTCCAGTTGGTATCCCCACACTGCGATCAGCGGCATGGCAATGGCCCAGGGAAGATAGTGCGCAGCCAGCAATCGGATGGTCTCCTGGTTGGTGAAGATCTGGATCAGTTGGCTGCCAAAGGCAAGGTACGCCAGTGAAATCAAGCCCGCAACAACGCCGGCCGCAACGGTGGAAGCGCGCAGGACCGCTCTATAGTCTGCCAGGCGGCGTGCGCCAATCGCCTCGCCAACCAGCGCCTCGGTGGCGTTGGCAAATCCGTCCAGCGCATACGATGCAATTCCGTGCAGGTTTAGCAGAACTGCGTTGGCGGCAAGGGTAAGATCGCCCGCTCGCGCCCCGGCTCGCGTGAACCATCCATAGGCCGCAACCAGGCTCAACGTGCGCAGAAGAATGTCGCGATTGAGCGCAAAAAGACGGCGCAGGCTGGGGCCATGGGTAAGGTTCGCCCACTGGATACGGCCTGCTGCAACCGAGCTGGAGAATATTTTGGACTGCCAAACAATGGCCAATCCCAGCAGAAGCCCGGCGTAGTCGGCAGTCATGGTGGCGGTAGCAATGCCGGCCACGCCCCAATGCAGCCGTATCACCAGCCAAAGCGCCACGGCAACATTGACCACGTTGATTACGGCCTGCACAGCCAACGCCGTACGCGGGCGCTGCCGGCCCAACAGCGATCCCAGAATCACGTAGTTGGCAAGCGCCGCCGGGGCCGACCAGATTCTTGTGTTGCAGTAGATGCACGCATTCTGGGCGACCTCGGACGAGGCCCCGAGCATTGTGATGGCCAGCGAGATGAGCGGCCCTCGCACGGCCAGAATTACAACCCCTATCGCCACCGCCGAAAGCAGCGCGCGAGCGAAATGCAGGCGCAGTTCCTCATGGTCCTGCGCGCCATAAGCCTGCGCCACGAGGCCTGTGGTGCTCATGCGGAGGAAGCCGAAGGTCCAGAACACGGAGTTGAAAAAGATGCCACCCACGGCCACGCCGCCCAACGCCGCCGGTCCCGGCAAATGGCCAGAGAGAATCGTGTCCACTGTGGAGAGCAGCGGCTGGGTCAGGTTGGAAAGAATAAGAGGAATCGCCAGCAGGAAAACCCGCCGGTACCAGTAGGCCATTGGGTTGATTCTATCGGGGGCGGCTGCAGAAAGCGCCCCCACATTCTTCTCATTGCCGAGCGGGCAAGTTCCCCGTCAAATCCGGCGGCTGCACCGCGGCCAGCACTTCGGTTTCGGGTGGCAGCAGCACCTGCAGCGGACTCTCGAGCGCCAGGGCCAGCACTTCGTCCATCTGGTCCACGAAGTGCAACTTCATTGCCTTCTTGATGTTGTCCGGGAGTTCGGCAATGTCTTTTTCGTTGGCACGCGGCAGAATCACTTCAAAGATTCCCGCCCGCAGCGCTGCCAGCAGTTTTTCTTTCAGCCCCCCAATGGCCAGCACCTTGCCTCGCAGCGTGATTTCGCCGGTCATGGCGATGTCGCGGCGCACAGGGATCTTGGCCAACGCGCTCGCCAGCGCCGTGGCCATGGTGATGCCGGCTGAGGGGCCGTCCTTGGGAATCGCGCCTTCTGGAACATGGAGGTGCAGGTCCACGTTGCGGTAGAACTCGCGCGTAAGCCCCAGCGCCTGCGCCCTGCCGCGAATGTAGCTTAGCGCGGCCTGCGCCGACTCCTGCATCACATCGCCAAGCTGGCCGGTGATGGTGAGCTTGCCCTTACCGTCAAGCACCTGCACTTCCGTGGTCAAAATGCTGCCGCCCACTTCCGTCCAAGCAAGGCCGGTCACCAGGCCAACTTCGCTCTTCTCGTGCACCTCGGAGTCGCGGAACCGGGCCACGCCAAGAAAGTCGTGGATGTTAGCAGCGGTGAGTTCTTCCTTGTGCTTGGCGCCGACTTTGACCACCTTGCGGGCCACCTTGCGGCACAGGTTGCCGATCTCCCGCTCCAGGTTGCGAACCCCCGCCTCGCGCGTGTAATAGCGGATGATCTCGAGAATTGCGTCGTCGGTGAAGACGATGTTCTTCTCGCTCAGGCCGGTCTGCTCGCGCTGCTTCTTGACCAAGTATTGGCGCGCGATCTCCAGCTTTTCCGCCTCTGTGTACCCTTGCAGCCGCAGCACCTCCATGCGGTCTTGCAGTGCCGCCGGAATGGTATGCATCACATTGGCCGTGGCCACAAAAAGGACTTGCGAAAGGTCGTAGTCAACGTCGAGATAGTGGTCCTGGAAGGTGACGTTCTGCTCCGGGTCCAGCACTTCAAGCAACGCCGACGCAGGGTCGCCACGGAAGTCCGAAGCCATCTTGTCCACTTCGTCCAGCAGGAAGACGGGGTTCTTGGTCCCGGCCTTCTTCATATGCTGGATGATCTGGCCCGGCAGCGCGCCAATGTAGGTGCGCCGATGCCCGCGAATCTCGGCCTCGTCGCGCACGCCGCCCAAGGAGAGCCGCACAAACTTGCGGCCTGTAGCTTTTGCAATGGACATACCCAGCGACGTCTTGCCCACCCCCGGCGGCCCCGCAAAGCACAGGATCGAACCCTTGGGATTCTTCACCAACTGGCGAACGGCGAGAAACTCAAGAATCCGCTCCTTGATTTTCTCCAAGCCGTAGTGGTCGGTGTTCAACACCTTTTCCGCGTAATCTATGGACCGCGTCTCCTTGGAGCGCTTCTTCCACGGCACCGCCAGCAGCCAGTCAATGTAGTTGCGGCTGACGGTGGATTCGGCGGACATGGGCGGCATGGCCTCAAGCTTCTTCAGCTCCTGAATCGCCTTGTCCAGCACGTCCTTCGGCATTCCGGCGGTTTCGATCTTCTTTCGCAGCTCGTCGAACTCGTTCTTTTCGCCGCGGCCCAGTTCTTTCTGGATGGCCTTGATTTTCTCGTTGAGGTAGTACTCTTTCTGCGCCCGCTCCATTTGCCGTTTCACGCGCGACTGAATATTGCGGTCCAGATCCAGCTTCTCAATCTCGATGTCGAGCACATCGGCAATTCGAGCCAGCCGCGTTGCCGGATCGAAAATGGCCAACAGTTCCTGCTTTTCTTCAATGCCCAGTTGCAGGTTGGCTGCAATGGTGTCGCTGAGCTTGGCCGGCTCGTCCATCCGCACCGTGGCGATGATGGTTTCGTAATTCAGCGATTGCTGCAGCTTGACGTACTGCTCGAAAAGACCGGTAACGCGCGTCATTAGCTGGCCAACGGCCGCGGTCATCTCGAACTGCGTTTTGCCGGTGCGCACCGTGGCCACAAAGAAACCGTCGCGGTCGTTCACTTCTGTCGACTTGGCGCGCTCCACGCCTTCCACCAGCACCTTGATGTTGCCGTCGGGCATCTTGATGCTCTGCACAATGTTGCAGATGGACCCGACCTGGTAGATATCCTTGGCCTGCGGCTCGTCGATTGAAGCGTCGTGCTGGGTGGCCAGGAAGATTTTTCGGTCGCCGTTCAAAGCTTCCTCAAGGGCACGCACGCTGGATTCGCGGCCCACCACGAAGGGCGTCATCATGTACGGAAAGATCACCATGTCCCGTATGGGCATCATGGGCAGTTTGCGCGCTTCGGTTTTGTCGCGGGATGCGGTCATTGGGTCACCATATGTATTGGACGCGCGAAGGCAGCTCGGGCTACAGGGCTGGTTCCACGGGTCATGTTCGGATTGTATCGCGGAACTGCCTCCGATGGGATGTTGAGCGCAAACCAGCCCCCTGACCCAAAGGCCGGTCTTCCTTCATGCCCCCTGCGGTTTCCGACGCCGCAAAGGCAGCAACGTCAGTACCTACAGGCCGCTGGTAAGAGTCCTCACTGAATACAGAGAATGATGAGTCAGAATGTAAAGCGTGCGGCGGTCTGGTCCACCGAAAATAAGATCGATCGGCCGTTCAGGCACATTCATCGTTTCCAACTTCTTTCCATCGGAGCTGTAGACAAGCACCTGGCCAGCGGCAAGATATAGGTCTCCACGCTGGTCCTGTGCAAGGCCTTCTCCTCCTTCTTCCGCAAACAGGTGAAGATCGGCGATCGATCCCGATGAAGTTAGAGTCCCTTTGTAAGTCCTTTGCTCGTCCTCCGCGGTCACATAGAAAGGATGGCCGGTTACAGCATTCACCAAGCCGAACGCCCGCAATACGTCGGCCATTTTTGTTCCCCATTGCAATTGGCCGTGAACAAAATCGTCGCCGGCGGTAATCAAGGTGCCATGGTCAGGAGAAAGAAATTGCCAGAGTCGCTTCTGCGTAAAATCCCGCGTATTCCATACGTTCGCCGGGATAAACGCGCTCATTTCCGGGTGCTCCTGCGCTGGCTGCGCTTCAAGCATCGTGATCTGATCCTCCGGCGCATCGGGCCGGAAAGAATATATTTTCCCGTTGCCATTTCTTGAAACTACCAGCAGGTCGCCTGCCTTATCGAAGGCCAGATTCTCCGGTTCGAGCGGCGTGTTGCGCACTACCACGGCTTCCTGGTTCTCCGCGGACCAGCTGTAGATCCGCTGCCAGTGCGCATCGACAAAATACAATTTGCCGGCTGCATCCACCGCGGCTCCTGAGATGTTAAAGAAACCCGTCGCCAACAGCTTCACTTGCGCATGTGCTTCCAGCATCTTCGAGGAAGCAACTTGCCTGCCCGCAACCGGCTTGCCAGGTATATCCAGCGAGGCAAACTCGCGCGCCCGCACTTCGCCGTGATGTGTCGAATCCACAACCGAGTTATCGAAGGATACCTTGCTATTGCTGTCCACATGCACGTTGCGAAAGCGTATCTCGTGCGACTCGGAGACGCGGGCCGCCATCGGGAAGGGCTGATTGCTGCTGATGACGCGATAGCCGTGGTAGTTGGCGATGGTAATGTTGCGCGATCTCAGAATCTCCAGCGGGAGCGCGAATGGACTCTCGCCGCGTTCTTCCTCGGTTTGCAGCGCATCCAGATCCCAGTTCTCAACCCCATCCAGCCGGATCTCATTGCGAACATGGTGCTCGCTTGACAGTTCGTACACATGCCCCGGCGTAGTGGTGTTGGAAATATAAAGTCCGGCCGCGGCAAACGTACTCGGAGTCCAAATGTCCGCAAACGTGCCCCCCCCACCGTTGGTGATCCACAGGCTTGGGTACTGCGCATCCCAGCGATACTTGTTGTTTGGGTCGGCTGTGTGGGTATTGTTATACGGATTCATGCGCGTGCCATCCGCGGCGTTGGTGCCGTGGCCGCCAAGAAAGCGCACATCGTCCATCAATGAATCGGCTCCCGCCATCCACAGCGCCCCCACCGCACGGCCGTTGATTCCGCCCGTGAACAGCCCGATGCCGGTCACGATGTTATGCCCTCCCTGCGGAGTCTCCAGCAATGCCCGCGGCGCACCCGGACCCTGAAAAGCTGCCGTTCCATCCGCCAGGTCAAATTGCGTCATGCTGGGGTGCAAACCAATCAGCACGGTGTCCGGACGGAGGCGGATTGTATCCGTCACAAGATAGCGCCCCATGGGGATATACAGCACCGTGTGCTCTGCAATCGCCTTCTGAATCGCTGCCGTATCGTCGGTAACTCCGTCCCCTTTCACGCCCAGGGTTTGCAGATTCACCCATGAATCGGCTGGCGGCAATGCGGCAATAACGTTCCCCCTGGGGGCCGTCAACTCCTTCACCGCGTGCGCGTCGAAGATGGTCCGAATCTCTCCAGCATCTGCCGCTCCGTTCATCGTCAAACCATGCGAAAATTCCTTCACTTCGTAGCTCTCGCCGGGACTGGTAAACTCCTTTCCGCTCTCGCGCAGCAAGACGAAGGTCTTCACGTGCAGGCAGTCTATGTCTTCCAAATTGATCTCGGTCCGCGGGTTCTTTTCATTGCCAAAAGCAATCGCCGGGCCGCTGATGTTCTCAAAGCGGGAGTCCTTCACCCACAGCTCTTCTGAATAATCAGCGTCGACGGAGATGGCCTGCGGAACATTGCGAAACGTATCGTGAATCAACGTCAATCCTGCTTCGTGCTCGCGTATCGCCGCCGCCGTCTCGCCATCAAAGGTCGAATCGAGCAGCGTGAACTGCCAGCCCGGCGAAGGCTTCCCGGTCACGATGCCGTATTGGCCGCCATGGAAGTGCAGATCCTCCGCCTCGTTGCCAATGTCTTTGAGGCCGGCAAGCGCTGAGCCAAGATGAAAGTCCATGTGCGCCAGGTAGCAATGCTGCGCGGCATGGAAACGGATACCCACCGCGGCCAGATCGCCCTGGCCAATTTCAATGTCGACGTTGCTCATCGCGGAATAGAATGTGCCGGGATTCGCATCGGGCACACTAGCGCTGAGCGGCACCGTCCCTTCAATTGGCTGTGGAGACCTGCCGGCGGCATAGTCGATGCCTCGATTCGGATTTGGGCGCCCGCCGGCGAAGAGAAACATATAGCCCAGGCCAGTTTGATACCCGGGAGTATTGTCGGCGAGGACGAAGACGGGACGCGTCGCTCCGTATCCAATAACCCGAACAGACGGCCAAATGTAGATGGTCTGTGTAATGCGATAGCGCCCCTCTGGAACGAAGAGGATGCCCTCGTTATGAGCCGCCGCTGCCTCGTCGACTGCTGACTGGATAGCTGCGCTGTCATCCGCCAAACCATCTCCATGAACCGGGAAACGATCCTTCGTCAGGTAGACAGCCTTCGCATCCTCAAGCCGCACAGGATAGTAGGAAGCCCCCCAGAGAGGAAGCCCAAAGAAGAGCAGAACGATGCCATGCAGAGTAGCGTTTCTCATTGCCATCCCTTGTCTCCGTCGGCGCGGGTTGCACGCACCAGGATTGGGTCGGAGACAGATTATCACCCGTGCGGCGCAGTGGGAGCACATTCATGCGGCCCACAACATTGAGCCAGAGCCAACCGGGAGGAGTCAAGGAAGCTCCGATGATTCGCGCGTGTGGAATGCCCGCAGCGGACTTGCCGCGATTTTTATTCCGCGGCAGGAGGCAAGCTTTCCAATCAAAGCCGACGCCCCAACCTAGATCGCATCCACATCCGCGCGGCTCGATTCGAGAGGAGAGAGGGTCGAGTGACGGCGTATGTTGAGCCCCAGCGTGCTCAGAAAGAAACTGAAGAGAATGGTTTCATTTCCCAGGGCGATCATAAGGCCGGAGGGAATCGCAATCCGGGCAATATGTTCGATATTCAGCGCTCCAAAACCGGCTTTGTGCCACACCAGCAGAGCGTACCAGGTTGAAGCCAATCCTCCCAGACAGAGCAACGCCCCCGCGACCAGGCCGCGTTCCAGATTGAAGTGGCGAAACAGAGATCGATAAGCCCGCCCGGCCGGATACAGTTGCTCCTGAATCGCATAGATGCGGGAAAGAGCAGCAAACAGCACCGACTGAAAGCCGGTGATGATCATGAAGGCAAAGTAAATCAGCGAGTCGATGCCGAGCTGCACCTGTCGAATACGAAGAGGACTCATCATCATCAGGACCGACCCAACCAGTCCAAGAGACATGACGCCCAACCCCGGATAGAGAAATAGCCAGTTCGGGCTGAACAGGAGCATAA
>Ga0182012_10003934_pt1 | contig 15672 bp, 13 predicted proteins | sample 612S2SmetaG_FD_120486 | JGI IMG/M metagenome (GOLD analysis project Ga0182012, IMG submission 120486) | Permafrost microbial communities from Stordalen Mire, Sweden - 612S2S metaG | ecosystem: Environmental > Terrestrial > Soil > Wetlands > Permafrost | place: Sweden: Stordalen | collected...
ATCCATGAAAGGAACCAGGAGTACTCGTCCGCATCTCCGGCCCCGCCAATTTGGCTGCCGAGAGGTTGAGCCCAAGCCTTGTGGAACATCTTGTCAGCCAGTGGCGGCGCCTTCAACCATTTCGCGGTCAGGGGGCCCTCATAGGAGCCTCAGATTGCGGGCCCCGCCGTTGCCCCCTGTCAGGCCTTAGCGAGCGGCCCTGACCAATGGCCAACACCGGGGGTGCCTGCGGCGGCTATTTCGTGGACCGGGCCTGCCTGGGCGCGGTCCGTGCGCGACGTTTTCGGCGTGCTCCCGGTACCGGAACTGGTCGCTCGGCCATGTACTCGAGCCGGGCCCAGATCGTTGCCAGTGCCGTGATGAGCTGCTCCCGGTCCGCTTCGCTGACGTCCTCTACTGCTGCTCTTATCACCGCGTGCTGGACTGGCAGTGTCCGGTCCACTATGCGGCGGGCTTCGTCGGTTAGGTGGACCAGGATCTTCCGCCGATCGCTGGGATGTGGGTGCCGTTCCACGAGGCCGCGTCGTTCGAGGGTGTCGAGCAGAGAGGTCATGCTGGCACTCCTCACGATCAGCCGTTCGGCGATGACGTGAGCAGGCAGCGGCTCGCTTGCGCCCTCGAGGATGGCCAGGGTCTGGAACGCGCTTGCGGACAGGTTCGCGGTTTCGCGCGGCCAACGTTCTACCGCGGAAACCAACGCGGTGGCGGTGCGCGACAAGTTGGCGGCGACTTCGGATGCGGACCGGCTGGCGCCTGGGAACTCTGCCTCGAAGTCAGCCGGGACACGGATCGTGGGCTCGGACGGCACGTCCCCAAGATAGCGTGACCTCTAATCACTAGACTTCTAGCGAAATTCGGTGTACGATCCGGTTCACACACCTACTACGGGGAGGGAGGGCACTTGATGTCCGGTACGAACAAGGAAGTGGCTCGTGGGCTCTACCGGCGACTGAACGAAGGAGACTTCAGCGTGGTCGACGACGTCATCTCGGATGACTTCGTCGAACATGAGGTGATGCCTGGTCTTGAGCCCACCAAGGCGGGGGCGCGGCAGCTGTTCGAGATGTTCCACAAGGCGTTCGAGGGCGCGTCGTTCGAAGTCGACAGCATGATCGGTGAGGGGGACAAGGTGGTCGCCATGATACGGATGACCGGTGTCCACAAGGCCGAGTTCATGGGGATCGCCCCGTCAGGCCGGACCATTAACGTTGGGGGGGCGGACCAGTTCCGCTTCGAAGACGGCAAAGTGGTCGAGCATTGGGGCGTGTTGGACTCGGGCGCACTGATGCAACAACTCACCGGAGCTGCACCCTGACCCGAGGGGAATATCTCGGCCCCGGTGGCGGCTAGGTGCCGCCCCCGAGCCGGTCCACCGGCATTCTCGCCCCCGTCCGTGCTAAGTGTTCGCGTACCCATAGGCCCGGACGGGTAGGGTCGCGGCGGCCGGCGGTCTCGTCCCACCAGTATGTGGTACAACCAGGGGGGTAACAGGGGCGTAACAGCGGCCGTTGTGGCTCTGTTACCGGATGACGCTGGGCGCTGTACGGCCACCGGCGACCACGCCTAGCAACACCCATAATTGCTCTCCGTCGCCTTCAGCCCGTCGCTTTCACGCGGTAGGGGCGGAAGAAGGCGCGCAGCTCCTCGGCATAGAGCTCGGGCTCCTCGAACGGTGCGAAGTGCCCACCGCGCTCGGGTTCGGTAACGCGTACGACGTTGGCCGTGCGCTCAAGCCATGCCCGGGGTGGGCGGACGATGTCGCCGGGGAAGAGCGAGAAACCAGACGGCACCTCGACCCGGCGGGCGAGCTGTGCGGGCGGGATCGCGGCGTTGGCGCGGTACATGCGCATCGACGAGCCGATCGTGCCAGTGAGCCAGTAGACAGTGACGTTGGTGAGGATCTCGTCCTTTGTGAAGCGCCGCTCGACCTCGCCGCCGGAGTCGCTCCACGCCCGGAGCTTCTCGACGATCCACGCCGCCAGCCCGACCGGCGAGTCGGTGAGGCCAAAGGCGGCGGTCTGTGGCTTCGTGCGGTGCATGAAAGCGTAGGCGCCCTCTGTCGCGCCCCAGGCCGCGGCATCCTCGAGCCAGGCGCGCTCCTCGAGTACGAGGTCGGCGCGGTCGCCAGCAAAGACAGGCAGGCCCGCGTCGGTGCGGTGGACGGCCACGACCCGCTCGGGGTGGTCGAGGGCGAGATAGCGGCTGACGTGGCTGCCGATGTCGCCGCCCGCGGCGCCGAAGTGCGCGTAGCCAAGAGCGCTCATGAGCTCGGCCCACAGGCCGGCAACAGCGATGGAGTCGAGGGCCGGGCCGATGGGGCGGTCGGAGTAGCCGTACCCGGGCATGTCAGGCACGACCACATCGAAGGCGTCGGCGGGGTCGGCACCGTGGGCACCGGGATCGGTGAGGAGCGGGACGACCTTGGCGTAACGCCAGAACGAGTCCGGCCATCCGTGGCTGAGGACCAACGGTAGGACGGGCCCAGCCGGAGCGACGGCCCGGGCGTGCACGAAGTGGATCCCGAGGCCACCGAGGCCGACGCGGAAATGGGGCAGCCGGGCGAGCGCCAGTTCCTGTGCCGGCCAGTCAAACCCGTTGGCCCAGTAGGCAACGAGCTCTCGGAGATAGGCGAGGTCGGTCCCGAGCGACCACCCGGCATCCTCGGGCGCGTCCGGCCAACGAGTGGCGCGCAGACGGGCGCGGAGGTCCTCGAGCACCGCCGGAGCGGTCCGCAGGGTGAACGGCTCCGGGTGGGACGGGACACCCGACATCGGACGTACCCTACCGCCCGGGGCCCTCTAGGTGCTCGGATTGGGCGTTAGCGCCCTCGTTGCGTCGAATGGCCCATCGTCGCCTGCGCACGACCCGAAGGCCGGTCAGTGACGACCAAGGGCGGCGCCCGAGAAGGAGTACTCGCCCGAGCCGACCTCGAAAACAGCCTCGCGCTGTCCTGTCTGGCCGGGATAATCCTCCACCCTCGTCGGCCCACGGCCGTCGCCGTCAACGACATCTGATGGCTCCGCGGAGGGGATGCACACACTGGCCTGGACGTTGGGAGGGATCCGGGCGGAGAAAGTAAAACGGCCAGCTTCCAGGGCCCATGACGTCGCGATCTCACCTCGGACCGAGTGGAAGGACCCGCGGGCAAAGGTCAACGAACCGCCCGGGTAGGGGCGCAGGACCAAACGGCTGAAGCCGGCGGCGCCCGGCGCCAGCTCAATACCCAGCACGAACCGGTACAGCCACTCCCCTACCGAACCAAGCGAGTAGTGGTTGAACGAGTTCATGCGCGGTGACTGGAAACCACGCTCTTCCGTCCAGCCGTCCCAGCGCTCCCAAATGGTCGTCGCCCCCCGGTCAACCGTGTACAGCCACGAGGGGAAGCTCCTTTGCTCCAAGAGACGGTAAGCGACATCGTTATGGCCAGTGGAACTGAGCACGGGCAGGAGGTAACCCACGCCGACAAAGCCCGTTGACAGGTGCCATTCCTCCCGGGCGATCGCCTCGACCAGGTGAGCGGCGAGGACGGGGCGGAGATCCTCGCCGACCAGGTCCATGTGCAGGGCGAGCACATAACCTGTCTGCGTGTCGCCCGTCAGGCGGCCAGTACCGTCGACGAACTGCCGGACGAATGCTTCGCGCACCTGCTGAGCGAGCTCGTCGTACCGGGCGGCCTGTCCCGGATAGCCGAGCACCCTGGCAACCTCAGCCATGAGGGTCGCGTCATAGGCCCAGTAGGCAGTGGCAAGAAGCGTGCGGGGAGTGAGGTCACCCTTCGGGGCGAGCCAGTCGCCGTAGTTGTTGCCCAAACCCCGGGCCCGCAACCGGTCGGGGTTGGCTGCGTCCAAGAAGTCCATCCACGCCGTCATGGCTTGGAATTTCCGCTCCAATACGGCCTTGTCGCCGTACATCTTGTAGATGGTCCAGGGAACGACGACGCCGGCGTCCCCCCACGCTGGGGCGCCTGGTCGACTGTGGCCCAGGAGCGGGGCAAAGTCGGGGAAGGCTCCAGACGGCAGTTGGGCGTCAGTCACGTCGTCAAGCCATTTCGAAAAAAAGGACGCAACATCGCGGTTATAGGCGGCCGTACGGACGAAGATCTGGGCGTCGCCCAACCACCCGAGGCGCTCGTTGCGTTGCGGGCAATCGGTAGGGATGCTGAGGAAATTGTCGCGTTGGCTCCAGTCGATATTGGCAAAGAGCCTGTTGACATCAGCGTCCGAGCAGTCGAAGTACCCGGTGCGAGGAATGTCAGAGCCAACTACACAAGCAGTTATGGCGCCTTCTCCCAACTCGCCCGAAAACCCCGTGATTTCTGCATACCGGAAGCCGTGGAAAGTGAACCGAGGCTCGAGTACCTGCTGACCGCCCGCGGTGGTGTACGAATCGGCCTGGCGGGCTGTGCCCAAATTGTCTACGTACAAGCTACCGTCGGTCTCCAATACTTCGCCGTGACGGACGCGGATGTCCGTACCAGCGGGTTGGTCCACGGCGAGCCGGCACCAGCCAGTCAGGTTTTGGCCGAAATCGACTACGAGCTCGCCCGACGGGCCCCGGGTAATTCGTCGCGGGGGCAAGTCCTCGGTGACGCGTACCGGCGGCCCGGGGTCGGCCACAAGCAGGGCGTGGCCCAGCTCGCAGCAGGACACTCCCCGCCAGCCGGACGCGTCATAGCCTGGGCGGTCCCAGCCCTCCGGCTCTCGATCGTGCTCCGTGCGCTCGCCCATGAGGAGGTCGGCATAGACGACCGCGCCCGTCGAGCTCCTCCACTCGTCGTTGGTCGTCAGGCGCCACCGGGAACCGTCGGCAAAGGTCACCTCCAACTGCAAGAGGAGCTGAGGGTCGCGGGCATAGTGAGCCGCCGGGTGTTTGGTGTCTTCGCCGTAGAAGCTGCAGGCCCAGCCGTCAGCCACGATCGCCCCCACCACGTTCTCGCCTCGGGCGAGCAAGCTGGTCACGTCGTAGGCCTGGTAAAGCATGCGCTTTTCGTAGTCGGTCCATCCCGGCGCCAGTACTGGGTCACCGACCCCGTGGCCGTTGATGGAGACCTGGTAGGTACCCAGCGCCGTGGCATAAAGGCGTGCCATTTGGACCGCTTTGTCGAGGACGAAATCGCACCTAAAGTACGGTGCTGGTTTCATCGCCAAGATGACGTGGTCGACTGGCCCATGGCCGGACGGAGGCTCGTACGGCCTGTCGTCGGGGCCCAACCCGATCAGGACAGCCTCCCACTCGTCGGGCCCCAGTGCGGTCTCGAAGACGGCGGCCGCGCTATAAGGCGACGGCCGCACCGCCTCGTCCCACACACGGACCTTCCACCAGTACCTGTGGGCGGTCTCTAATGGCGCACCTGCGTAAGCCACGTCGCTCGCGTCATCAGACTCGACGCGGCCGCTGTCCCACACCAGCTCGGCGCTTCCCGAGGGCGTCTCGTCGGCGTGGCCAACGAGCACCTGGTAAGCGCTCTGGCGACGCCCGGCGCCCGGGCCGGTAGCCCGCCAGCTGAACCGCGCCCGGTCTATCTCAACCGCCAGCGGGCCCTCCTTGTGGGCACACCGTAGATCTACGGGCACCAAATCCCCGAGGGTCACAACTTCAGGGCGTCCCATGCTTTGGCCTCTTCCTTGGCCTTTAGGTTGGGGCCCGAGGTGGGCCTCTTGATCATCCCATCGAGCCCGGCTTCGGTCGTGAAATGCTTCAACCGGCCAACATAGTAGCGGTGCTGTTCCAGCGACGACATGCTGGGTGGGGCCCCCTCGACTCGAGAGCCGCGACGTGGCCTGATCAGGTTTGGTTCGCCCGTACAGGCGGGCTGACGCTGATACTCATCTCATAGATCCGGCACACACCGCGCTCGTCGCTGTAGAGCTGGAAATAGCTGCCATTAGCCCCATCGCACCCGATTATCGAAGTACTGTCCGGAGCGCCGGGCACGTCGATCACGGTGCGTTGCACGAGATGGGCCTTCGATTTGTACCACTCGAAAGTCGCCCTTCCCTCACCGGGCCAAGCCTGCCCGTCGGGCCCTTTCGCCTCCACCGCCCACTCGCCCACGAGGGGCTCCAAGGCCAGGAGCGCCTGTTCTGCAATAGGTTGTCCCATCGTGTCGTCCATCCTGGCCTGCGTCGGCACCGTCACCGTCACCGATGACCAGAAGGGCCAGGAGCGGCGCCTGCGCCGGTCCCAACGAGAACCTGCCTCTACCGCGGCATTGCTGTATGCCTTGCAAACCGCGGCGCCCGTAGGCCTGGCGTTCGTGGACCGCCAGTTCCGCAAGCTCCGGGTCAACCAGGTCCTGGCCAAGCTCACTGGTCTGCCGGTCGAGGACCAGCTCGGCCGCCCGGCAGGCGAGATCACCCCCGACCTGTGGCCCAAGCTGGAACTGATTTGGAAGGGTTGCTCGCCGCCAACCTGGACGCCCTGGTGCACAGCCCGGGCGTCTCAGCGCGGCCGAGCTCGAGATCATCAAGCGGCACTCCCAACGGGGCCGCGACATCGTCGCCCTATCATTACCTGGACCAGGGCCCATCCCAAGGAGCACCACGTGGAATACCGCACGCTTGGACGTACCGGGGTTTTAGTCAGCAAGCTGTGCCTGGGGGCCATGATGTTCGGGCCCTGGGGCAACCCGGACCATGACGAAGCCCTCCGCACCATCCACCGCGCGCTCGACGCCGGGATCGATTTCATAGACACCGCCGATATCTACTCGCGGGGCGAGTCCGAGGAGATCGTGGGCAAGGCGCTCGCCGGCGGGCGGCGCGACAACATCGTCCTGGCCACCAAGTTCCACAACCCGATGGGCCAGGATCCCAACGAACGCGGCAACTCGCGCCGGTGGATAGTGCGCGCCGTCGAAGCCTCCCTGCGCCGCCTGGGCACCGATCGGATCGACCTTTACCAAGTCCATCGCCCCAGTGCGAACACCGACATCGAAGAGACGCTCGGCGCGCTGACCGACCTCGTGCACCAGGGCAAGGTGCTCTACATCGGTTCGTCGACGTTCCCGGGCAGTCAGATCGTCGAGGCCCAGTGGGTCTCACGGGACCAAAACCTTCAACGTTTCGTCTGCGAACAGGCGCCCTACTCGCTGCTCGCCCGCGCCGTCGAAAACGACGTCCTGCCCACTGCGGCCCGCCACGGTATGGGCGTCATCACCTACAGCCCCCTGACCGGTGGCTGGCTCTCGGGCCGCTGGCGCGAGGGGGCCGAGCTCCCGACGCCGTCACCGTCACGCCAGCGGCTTGTCGACCGCTTCGACATGTCGTTGCCCGCCAACCAACGCAAGCTCGAGGCGGCCGACGCACTGGGTCGGCTGGCCGACGAGGCGGGCATGTCCCTCATCGAGATGGCCATCGCCTTCGTACTGCGCCACCCGGCGGTCACGGCCGCCATCATCGGCCCGCGAACGGTGGGGCACCTCGAGTCACAGCTCCCGGCGGCAGACGTGACCCTGGACACGGCCCTCCTCGATCGCATCGACGGCATCGTGACGCCCGGCGTCAACATCAACCCGGCCGACGGTAGCTTCGCCAACCCCGACCTGGAGCCGGGGGCCCGACGGCGCTAGTCGCTGGCCCGACGGCGCTAACCGGCTGGCCCGACGGCGCTAACCGGCTGGCCCGACGTAGATGCGCCCACAGCCTGGGCGGGCTCCTGCTGGAGGCCTCGCTGGAGGCCGAGCAGGGCGATCGCGGCGGCCACAGCCATGATCCCGGCCATGGCGTAGAAAACGGTGCTCGTGGCGTGGGCGAAGTCCAGGCGGAGGAAATGCGGGATGGAAGCCGTGCTGCCCGAGCCGCTCTGGGACTGCGAGAAACGGGACGCCTCGACGGACGCCTTGGCCTTGGACAGCCCCTGGGCGACGAGGGAGGTCACGACGCGCGAGCGCATCTGGGACACGAGCACCGTGCCCAGGATGGCCAGGCCCAGGCTGGCGGCGTAGTTGCGGACCGTCTGAGTGATGCCCGTGGCCTCTCCGTAGGAGAACCGGGAGGCCCGGTTGACGGCGTCGGTGCTGGCCGGCCCCAGCATCAAGCCCATCCCTGCCCCGGCCATGATGATGTAGTCGACCTCCGAAGACAACTTGAGCTGGGTCAAGGTCCCGGCCCACAGGTAAAAGCCCACGGCGGCCAGGCCACAGCCAAAAGTCACAGTCGGTTTAGCCCCCCGCCGGTCGAGGATGCGCCCGCCGACCTGAGCGGCCACGGCGAAACCGACAAAGAAGTAGAGAAGGATCACCCCCGTCTGCTGGGCGGATTCCCCCAATGAGATCTGGGCGAACTCGCTCGAAAAAAAGAACACGGGGATGAACACGAGCATGGCCACGCCGAGGACGACGTTTTCGACCAGGAAGGCGCGGATGCGGAAAATGCTCAATTGGATGAGCGGCGAGCGGGTGGAGACCTCGGTATAACCGAAGATGATGAGGAGCACCACCCCGGCGGCGATGGACAGCCCGATGCCCGGGTTGTGCCAGCCCCACACGGTCGACTGCTGGAACCCGAACACGCTCAGGCCCACCCCGCCCGCGACCAGGACCAGGCCCCGGTAGTCGATGGGCGCCGGCCGGGTGACGTTCGCCGTCTTGGACAGGGCCGTGAGCGCCACGGCGACGATGGCCACGGGGATGTTGACCCAGAAGATGGCCCGCCACGTCCACTCGGTCAGGAAACCGCCGAGCACGGGACCGATGGCCGTAAGCCCCCCGGCAATACCGAAGAAAAGAGCCAGCGCCCGGCCGCGCTGCTGGAGAGGGAAGGTCTGCACCACGGCGGCCAAGGCGGCCGGGAACATGATGGCCCCGCCGGCACCCTGGACGGCCCGGAAGGCGACGATCCATGCCTCGGCCACGCTCCCGGTCGGTGTGAGCCCGCATGCGGCCGAGGACGCGGCGAAAATAACGACGCCGAGGATCACCATCCGGCGGTGCCCCATCGTGTCGGCCAGCCGGCCACCGAAGGCGAAGAGGGCGGCCAGCGACAGCAGGTAGGCGTTTATGGCCCACTGCATGCCCGTGTTCGTCAAGCCGAGTTCCCTCTGGATGTGGGGAGCGGCGATCGACACGATCGTCTGGTCGATGAAGGTCATCGACACGGCAAAGATCATCGCCGCGAGGACGAGGCTCCTCGACCGGGCTGTCATTTCGCCGTTCATCCCTGAGCCCCTTTCGTCCGCGGTCCGCACAGTATAAATGGAGCTGCCGCCGCTGAAAAGGGCGCGCCGCTATATAGGAGAGCTAAGCGGGACGGGCGGAGAGCGGCGCGACTAGGGGAAAGGCCAGTAGACGGCCGACGGCTCGGACATCGTCTCCCACGGCCGATCGCCGTTGTTGGCGTCGTCCACCTGGCCCGAGGGGGCAAATAACGACGGCCACTCGTTGAGCAACTCGGGGGGCTCGGACCAGGCCGGCGCCATGGCTTGGCGGTCGTGCGTGGCCTCGTAGTTATGCATGGCCTGGTGGTCGTGCATGGCCTTCTCGTGGCGGGCCAACCAGTCCGGTACCGGCAGGCGGTTGAGGGACCTCAGGAGCTCCTGCTCCCGGTCGCACAGCGCGCGGTAGGACTCCTCGCCCTTGGGGCCCAGCGGTCTCAACTCCCGCAGCCTCACTAAAGAGTCGAGCTTTCTCCGTACGACGTCGAGGTGTTCGGTCGGAGTCACAGCTGAGCGGGCCCCTTAGGCGGCGATGCGAGAATTGCGCGTCACACTATTGAAATTACATGTCTGCTCTTCGCAACTGGTGGATGCGGGGGCCCGGCCCGGCGGTGGCAGGTACGCTACCGGGGAATGGACCGAGACCCCGGCTCGACGGGGGGCCGGGTGGCGGCGGCGGTCCATGGGGCGACACTGTTGGGGGCGCTCGCTTTTTGGGCCTGGCTCGACCGGGGGCTGTGGTTCTTCGGCGACGAGTGGGACTTCCTCGTCCGCCGGGGCATCTCCTACGCTCCCGGGAGCCACCGCAGCATCTGGTCCCCCCACAACGAGCACTGGTCGACGCTGCCCATAGTTCTGTGGCGGGCCCTGTACAGCGTGTTCCACCTGAGCAGTTACTGGCCCTACCTCGTGCCGCTCCTACTGGCCCAGGTGGCCATCATGCACCTGGCCTGGCGCCTGTGCCGGCGCGCCGATGTCGATGTGTGGGTGGCCACCGCCGCCGTCGGTGTGCTCGGCTTCCTGGGGGCCGGCGTCGAGGACCTGAGCTCGGCCTTCCAGATCACCTTTGTCGCCTCCGTGCTCTTCGGGCTCGTCGCCTTCGACCTGCTCGAACGACCGGCCCCTCCGCCGCCCGGCCGCCGCCGGGACGTCCTCGCCTCCGTTGCCCTGCTGGCCAGCCTCATGTGCTCGACGGTGGGCGACGCCATGGTCGTCGGCGCGGCCGTGCTGCTGTTCGCCCGCCGTCCCCCGAGAGACGCTGCCCGCCTGCTGGCCCTACCGGTGGCGAGCTACGTGGTGTGGTTCGCCTTCCTCGGCCGGCCCGGCGTCAGCGCGCCGGGGGACACTTTCGCCTTGACCACGTTCACGACCCTGCCCGGCTACGTCTGGACCGGGCTGTACTCGTCGCTCGACCAGGCGTTCAATCTCGCCGGCGCCGGGGCGGCCCTGCTGGTGGGCCTGGCGGCCTGGGTGCTCTGGCACATGCGCACGCTGTGGCGCCAGTGCCCCTCGTTGCTCGGGCTGGGGGCGGCGGGGGTCGTGTTCTTCGTCCTGGCCGGCCTGGGCCGGGACACCACCGCCGGCGCCGGCACCGTCGTCACCCGCTACGTCTACGTGGCGATCGCCATCCTGGTCCCCTTGATAGCCAAGGTGCTCGGCTCGGCCACCACCTGGACGGCGGGGCGCGGGGCCGTAGTAGGCCTCCTGGCCGTGACCGCCCTGGGCAACGTCGGCCAAGCCGAGGCGTACGTCCCCGGCCACGCCGCCGTGACCACAGGCCTGAAGGACGAGCTCGTGGCCACGGCCCACCTGCTGGCCGCGGGCGTGGCCGACGTGTCCGGGCCGGGCGCCTCGCCCATAGGCCTCTACCCCGACCTGTCGGTGGCGAGCATAGAGGGCCTGCACCGCGCCGGCTTCCTGCCCGCCACCGCGCCCGGCGCCGCCGACCTCGCCAATGCCCGTGCCCTGCTGGCCCTCGGTACATGGAGCGGCTCCAAAACAGCCTTATCTCCCGGGCCACTTTTCCCCGGCCGCTTCGCCTTCGTGAGGGCCGTCGACGGCGCCACCTCGGTAGAGGGCAACGGTTGCCTCGACTTCGGGCCCGAGACCATCAGCCCCCCGATGCAGGTGTGGCTCCGGGTGCCGCCCGGGCTGAAGGCGGCTTCGGTGAGGTTGAGCGCGGCGCCGGCGGCACCGGGCGGGGCCAACTACGTGGCGGCGTTGTTGTTACCTCCCGGCGGCCCGGCATCGACCAGCCCCGTCCAGGTGCTCGTGCCCGACAGCGGCTCCGGCTACCTGAGCGACAACGCGCCCGGCACCGAGGTGATCATCCTCTGGGACGTGGGCGAGCCCTTACAGGTGTGCGGCCTCGCTAGCAGTCCCGCCGCTAAGTAAGGGGCACCGTCACCGGTCCCCGGGGGGCTCGCAGTTACGGCCGGGCGCGTGGACGGTCTGGCAGACTTCGCCCATGCGCACAGCCAAGTTCCTGGTCCCGGCCGCCCTGGCCGTGCTCGCCGGTCCCATCGCGGCCGGTCCCATCGCGGCCGGTCCCATCGCGGCCGGTCCCATCGCGGCCGGTCCCATCGCGGCGGGTGCCACCGCCGTCCAGGCCGGCGCCGCCACCGTCCCTGCTGCAGTAGTGGCGCCGGCACCAAAGCCACCTGTGATCACGGAAAACTTCAACCCTCCCTTCGCCTGCAACCAGAAGTCCAACCTGGGCGTGCAGGGCTGCGCCGAACGCCAGGTCGACAGCGGCGACACCCGCATCAACGCCGAGGTCAAGCTGCTCTTCCGCGTCCTTTACGACAACGCCTCCCGGCGAGCCCTCGTCACCGCCGAGTACGCCTGGTTGGCCTACCGCGGCGCCGACTGCACGAGCCAATCGGACGAGTACGAGGGCGGCAGCCAACAACCCATCGCCTACCTGCAGTGCCTGGCGGTGGACGACCGGTCCCGCAGCGCCGACCTGAAAGGCTTCTACGAGGCCCTGACCGCCGGCCGCCACAACGTAGCCGCCTTCCCCTGAACCGCTCCGGCCGGCGTCAGTAGCCCGTCACCAGGGCGGCGGGGGCGGCGCCGGTTGGCCCAGGGCGCTGTAGGCCGGCGGTGCCGGGACCGGTGCCCCGTTGCCGGCGACCGTGACCGGTGTCGCGGCCGGGGCCGGGACCGGAGCCGGGACCGGGGCGGGCGGTCTCCCTGCCACCCGGCGGCGGGCCTGGCGGCTCTGGACCACGATCTGGTCGAACAGGCGGTCCCCCTCGGTCACGTCACGGTCCCGGAGCTCGGCCCTTACCCCCCGGCCGGCGGCGTCGGCGTGCACTGTGACCAGGTGGAGGCGGCGCTGTACCGGGCCCTGCATGCGCCGGACGCTCTGGACCTTTTCGAGAGGCACCCACGTGGTGACCTTTTTAAACCTGCCCGTCGTCGCCGCCAGGACCGAGCCATCGCAGCCGGCGGCCAGGAAGTGGTAACTAAACGGCGCCTTCCACCAGGCCCGGTGGGGAGGCCGGGAGAGCTCGAACTGGCGCAAGCCCAATAAAGAGGAAAAAAGGCGGTCGGCCACCTCGCACCGACCGACGGGCAGAAGGGACTTCGTCACCCGGCCGGACCTGGTCCCTTGTTCTTGGCCCGGCGAGCCGGCCACGTCGACTTCTAGGCGGCACCACCCCAACGCCCGCCACAACAGGGGCTCGATCTTCCTCACGGCCTGGACACGCGCGAACGGCACCGTCTCCGAAACGGTCGACAGAAGGCCACGTTTCACCCTTATCCCGTCGGGGGCCAGGCCCACGGCGAAGCCGTACTGGTCCGCCACCCGGCGCCAGGTGATGCGGACGAAGCCGATCATGTAGACGACCAGCGTCCCGACGGAGGCGGCCGCCGCCGCCGGGGAGACCGTAAGCAGGACGATTATGGCCCCTACCAGGGCGACAGCCACAGCCGCGGCCGGAGTAAAGAGGGCCGCGGCCACCAGATGGCTCGTGGCCACCGTGGCCATGGGGCGTTCGGCGGGCTCGGGGGTGGCCAGGTCGAGACCGTGGTGGCCGGCCAGCAAACGGGCCCTCAGGTCTACGGCCACCGGTTCGGCCAGGTAGGCCAGCCGCCCGCCGCCACGGGACGACCCGGCCAGCCGCACCCGCAGTTCGGCCAGTCCCACGAGGCGGGCCAGGAACGGCCGCACGACGTCCACGGCCTGGATCCGGGCCAGCGGCAGTTGCCGGGCGTCGCGCCGCAGAAGCCCCGTCTCGATCCGCAGGGTGGTCCCGTCCAGCGCCCACCGCGTCACCAGCCACTTGACCACGCTCACCACCAGGGCCAGGGCCACGATCCCGAGGGCAACCAGGAACGCCACTCCCCCACCCCCGCCCCCCCGGGCGGAGTCCTCCCCGATGACCAGCACCAGGACCACGGCGCTGCGCCCGGCCAGGACGACCGGCGTCAGCGGGTGCAACTTCTGCCAGCGGGGAGCGCCGGCCGCCGCCACCGTCACAACCCGGCTGCCTTTGCCTCCCCGAGCGCGGCCAGCCGGTCCCGCAAGCGTGCCGCCTCTGCCCGCTCGAGGCCGGGTATGCGGGCGTCGCTCGCCGCGGCAGCGGTATGAAGCTTCACCGTGGAGAGCCTGAACAGCCGCTCCACGGGACCGGCGGTCACGTCGACGAACTGCATGCGCCCGTACGGCACCACCGACTGGCGGCGGAACATGACCCCCCTGGACACGACCAGGTCCTCGTCCCGCTCCTGATAGGCCCAGGCCCGGAAGCGCCGGTAAACCACAAACAAGCACACCGCCCCGACGACCACCACCGCGGCGCCCACCCCCACGCCCACGGCACCGTTGCTGGTCGCTGCGCCCCCGCCCGCCAGGACGGCGACCACGACCGTGCTGGCTACGACCTCGAAGACCCGCATCTGCCACAAGCGCGGCGACGGTCTCCTCCAGGTCAGGTCGCTCAAGCCCACCATCACGGTTCCGAGGGTACGCCTTCTGGCCACTCGGCCTTCGGGTCGTGCGTCCCAGGGCGATGCCAGCACTACTTCCAGCGGTCGCGCCAGCCCACTGGCCCGTCCTTGGTGCCCACCAGCCCGCCCAAACGGGCCCACATCCGGCGGACCAGCCCGCGATCGCCCTGGTCTACACTGGGACACCGCTCGGCCCCATCGTCTAGCGGCCTAGGACACCACCCTCTCAAGGTGGAGGCACGGGTTCGAACCCCGTTGGGGCTGCCAGCAAAAGGGCAGGTCAGAGGCGGTAAGGTGAGCCTGAAAGGCTCAGAAGTCCCGAGCTTGTCCATCTGCTGTCCATCCACGCAGCCGCCCGTCCATCTGGCCACGGCGCTTGTCCACCCAGACCTCGGAGGGGCAGAGCATTACGCACGACCTGAAGGTAGGCAGATTTCACTGGGGATACGATCTTGTCCAGGACACCGATGGTGGCTTGGGCCCACCTCATCGCTCGCCCGCTGCGCCTCGACGGCTCAGGCGTTTGTCCGCTTGATCGACCCGAGCAACCGCGGCGGGCGCTGGCCAGCGCATCTCCGCCTGGGAGTGATAGGACCCAGCCTGGTGGTTCTCACTGGTCTCCACGGCCACTCGCCGGCTTGCTCACTCGGTGCCTCGGTTTCCGGTGCAGCTTTCCTAGCCAAAGCAGCAAATCTCCTCACGGCACCAGCCAGCTGTCCAGCGCCTCGTCCGCCGTCGGATCGACATAGAGAATCCCCGAACAGCCGAGCACGGCGACCAAGACCTCGGCGCCGGCGGCGAGCTGTTCCAACGGCGTCGAGAGCCTTCTCTGGACCTCGATGACCTTGCGGGCTTTGTCGAGCTCTCGGGACAGACGCTCGTTCTCCAGCGCGGGGCGGCAACTTCACGGTACTTGGGATCAGGGGTGGGCCGTCTTGCCGACTTGGCGGAGCCTCTAGCGCACCCCGATCACGCTGGTGGCGACGCCGCTACGCCCGCAACGAGCGCCTCGCCGCCGGCCACCTAACCCTGTGGGCCCTCGCCCCGCCCACCGCCTCCCGAGCCGTCTACGACGCCCACTCGACCGCGGGTGCGTCCCTACCTCCGGGGATCCCTGTGAACCGCACCGTCGGGATCCTCCACGAATGCCTCGGACACCAAGCCACCTGCTACGAAACCATCGCCTGCTATACCGTCAACAAAAGTTCACCAAACCGCTTGACACATCAACCCTGGGATGTCGAGAGTCTATCACTGCTCACTCTCGTAGCACAGCGAGCTCAGGGACGCAGAGTGACCCAATCTCCGCGGTCGAGCTTGCCAAAGGTCATCGAGCCCGCTTAAGGCGGACAAGTCATGAGACCTCCTGAACCTCCTCGTCGTTGGGTTCATCAACCGAAATTGTCTCCTCCATTTCGGCTTGGCTGAGAGCATCATCGGAGAGCGCCATAACAAGCGCATTCATGCGGGAGTAGGCGTCCTCGAACGCAGCCCTCCGGTCATCGGTCGCAAGTTCATCGACGGTCGTGGCTCCCGCGCGCGCGCGCTCACTAAGTACTC
>Ga0182012_10003935_pt1 | contig 15671 bp, 12 predicted proteins | sample 612S2SmetaG_FD_120486 | JGI IMG/M metagenome (GOLD analysis project Ga0182012, IMG submission 120486) | Permafrost microbial communities from Stordalen Mire, Sweden - 612S2S metaG | ecosystem: Environmental > Terrestrial > Soil > Wetlands > Permafrost | place: Sweden: Stordalen | collected...
CTGGGACGCCGTCCAGGAGGACATCTTCGGCGAGGAGTTCCTGCTCGCCCGGCCGCTGATGACGGCGATCGCCTCCGAGGAGCCGGTCGTGCTGCTGATCGACGAGATCGACAAGACCGACCAGGAGTTCGAGGCGATGCTGCTGGAGGTCCTCTCGGACTTCCAGATCTCGATCCCCGAGCTCGGCCGGGTCGAGTCGCGGACCCACCCGCTGGTCCTGCTGACCTCGAACAACTCGCGCGAGCTGACCGAGGCGCTCAAGCGCCGCTGTCTGTACCTATGGCTCGACTACCCGGCGCTCGAGCACGAGCTCGAAATCGTCCGCCTGCACGCGCCCGAACTCTCCGAGACGGTCGCCCGGCGGCTCGTCGAGGTGATCGGCATGGTTCGCGAGCTCGACCTCAAGAAGCCACCCTCGATCGCCGAGTCGATCGACTGGGCCCGGGCGCTGCTGCTGCTGGGCGCCCAGGACATCGACTCGGAGACGTTCATCGAGACGATGTCGGTGATCGTCAAGCACCGGACCGACATGGACGTCGTCGCGGACCGCGTCGGCCTCAAGCTCGGCTCACCCGTCGCGTCCTCGTCGCAGGTGGATGTCGCCTGAGGGCTCCCCCGAGGGCCTGCCCGCCAGGATCCTCGAGCTCGGCGAAGAGCTCCGCCGCGAAGGCGTCTCGGTCGGGACCTCGGAGATGCTCGACGCGTTCGAGGTTCTGCGTGAGATCAGCTGGACCTCACAGGAGGACTTCCGCGAGGCGCTCGCGGCGACGCTCGCCAAGAGCCAGGAGGACCGCCGCGTCTTCGAGCTGGTGTTCGAGCGCTTCTTCTTCCGCTCGGTCGAGATCGCGGCCTCGCGCGAGGGGATCCGCGAGGGCGAGCTCTCCGAGCTCGGCGAGCTGAGCGAGGCCGAGCTCGAGTCGCTGCGGGCTCAGATCGCGGCCGCCATGCGCGAGGGCTCGGAGGGCGCGATGCGCGATCTGGCCCGGATGGCGATCGCCGCCTTCGCCCGCCGCCAGGAGGGCTCGGGGGTGATCGGCGTCGACGTCCAGCGGATCCGCCGGGCGCTCGGGCTGCGCGCCGAGGCCCAGCCCGAGCTGCCGCCGGAGGATCCACGCCACGAGGGCCTGCCACGCGATGCCCTGCGCCGCTTCGAGGCGCTCCTGCGGCGCGAGCTCGAGCGGGCACAGATCGAGCGAACCGGCAACTTGCCGCCGTCGCGCCCGCTCGGCGAGCTCGATCGCGCGCTGCCCTCCGGGCCGCTGGCCGACCTCGCCGCCGTGCACCGGGTCGTCACCCAGCTGCGCCGCAGGCTGGCCACCCAGGGGATGCAGCAGCGCGGGCACCGTCGCCATGCCCACGTGGACGTGCGCCGGACGATGCGGGCGTCGCTGCAGACGGGCGGCGTGCCGGTCGAGCTGAAGTTCCGTCCGCGGCGCCCGAAACGCCCCGAGATATATGTCCTCTGTGACGTCTCGACCAGCGTCACCTCGGCCTCGGTCTTCTTCCTGTCGGTGCTCCACGCGCTCCACGACACGTTTCGCAAGATGCGCTCGTTCGTGTTCATCGAGCGGATCTCGGAGGTCACCGACATCTTCGAACACGAGCGCAACTTCAAAACCGTCAGCGAACGGATCTCGAGCGACGCCGGCGTAGCGGACATCTCCGGCTACACCGACTACGGCCGCGTCTGGTCGGAGTTCCTGATCCAGGTCGAGGACGAACTGCATCCGCGGGCGACGGTGATCGTGCTGGGCGATGCCCGCACCAACGGCCGCGACCCGCGGCCCGACGCCTTCGCGCAGATCGCCGCCCGGGCGGGCCGGACCTTCTGGCTGAACCCCGAGCCGCGCCTCTACTGGAACTACGGCGATTCGGTGATCGCCGCCTACGAGGAGTTCTGCACGGCCTTCGAGTGCTGGACCACCTCCCAGCTGGAGGACTTCGTCCGCGCCCTGACCCGCCCGGTGATCACCGCGGGAGGCTGAGCGCAGGCGAGCGATGCGCCCGCGCGCTAGCATCGGCGCCCTGTCGACAACAGGGGGGCTGGCGGGAAGGCCGGCTGAGATGACGCCCGGGAGGCGACTCCCCCGGCGTCGACCCTTCGAACCTGTGGGGTAATGCCCGCGAAGGGAGCGTGATGAGGATCGAACTGGAGCGCCCGCCGAGCCGCCCGGCGATCCTGCCGGGGCGCCCGGCCGTCGAGCTCGAGCGGGCCGGGCGCGTCTTCGCCGGCGAGCGAGCCCCGGTGGTGGCGCTCGAGGAGCTGACGCTGAGCGTCGCCGCCGGCGAGCTGCTGGCGCTGGTCGGCCCCAGCGGCGCCGGCAAGACGACGCTGCTCGAGCTGATCTGCGGCCTGCAGCAACCCGACAGCGGCCGCATCCGCTCGGCACCGGCGGCCCTGATGCCCCAGCACGACCTGCTGCTCCCCTGGATGGACGCGAGCGAGAACGCCGCGCTCGCCCTGCGGATCGCCGGGATCCCCCGCACCGAGGCCCGGCGGCGCGCCGGTGCCCTGTTCGGCGCGCTGGGCCTCGAGGGCTTCCAGCGCGCCCGCCCGCGCGAGCTCTCCGGCGGCATGCGCCAGCGCGTCGCCTTCCTGCGGACGCTGCTCTCGGGCAAGCCCGTCCTCTGCCTCGACGAGCCCTTCGGCGCGCTCGATGCGATCACCAGGGCCGAGATGCAGGAGTGGCTCGCGGGCGCGCTGACAGCCGAGCCGCGGACCGTGATCCTCGTCACCCACGACGTCGAGGAGGCGATCCTCCTGGCCGACCGCGTGGCGGTCCTCTCCCCCCGCCCGGGCCGCCTCGTCGCGGAGCTCGAGATCGCGATCCCGCGCCCCCGGCGGCGGACCGAGCGCGAGCTCCAGGAGCTGCGCGAGCAGGTCCTCGAGCTGCTGCGGGCAGGGGCGCGATGAGCGGCCGGCTGCGCCGCGGCGCCCCGGCGCTGGCCCTGGCTCTGGCGCTGCTGGGCGCGTGGGAGCTCTACGCCGATCTGAGCGGACTCGAAAGCGCCGTCCTGCCGGCGCCCCACGAGGTGGCCGCGGCGTTGTGGGACAGTGGCGGGCTGCTGTGGCGGAATTTCGCCGTGACCGCCGAGGAGGTCGCCCTCGGTCTCACGCTGGCGCTCGCGGGCGGGCTGGGACTGGCCGTCCTGATCCACCTCTCGCCCCTCGCCCGCCGCGCCATCTACCCTCTCGCCGTCGGCTCCCAGGCCGTGCCGATCCCCGTCATCGGCGTGCTGCTGGTCTTCTGGTGGGGCTTCGGGATCCTGCCGAAGCTCGTCGTGATCGCGCTGATCTGCTTCTTCCCGGTCCTCGTCACGACCGTCGACGGACTCGGCGCCGTCGATCCCAACCAGCTCAAGCTGCTGCGCACGCTCGACGCCTCGCGCTGGCAGGCCTTCCGCCTGGCCGAGCTGCCGGCGGCCCTGCCGGCGGCGCTGAGCGGCGCCCGGATCGCGCTGACGATCGGCGTGATCGGCGCCTTCATCGCCGAGGTCGCGACCCCGACGACCGGCCCCTACCCCGGGCTCGGGCGCCAGATCATGACCGACATCAACTTCCAGACAGCACGAGCCTACGCGGGCACCGCGATCCTGTTCGCCTTCGCGCTGGCCTGTTTCGGAGGGCTCGGCCTGGCCGAGCGCAGGCTCACGCCGTGGAGCACCCAACCCCGAGGAGACACCCCATGAGCGCACCGCCGCGCGGCGCGAGCCGAGCCCGCACCGTCCTGATCGCCTGCGCCTGCCTGGGGGCGGCGCTCCTGCTGGGCGCCTGCGGCTCCAAGCAGGACAGCATCTCGGCGCCCTCGGCCAAGGACTACCCCGTGATGCTCGACTTCTTCCCCAACGCCGACCACGCCGCGCTGTACTCGGCGATCGCCCACGGGGACTTCCGCGCGGTGGGCCTGAACGTCCAGCTGCAGGCACCCGCCGAACCCGCCGAACCGCTGAAGCTGCTCGCCGCCGGACGCGTCCAGCTGGCGATCTCCTACGAGCCCGAGCTGCTGCTGGCCCGCGACCAGGGCCTGAAGCTCGTCTCGGTCGCAGCCCTCGTCCAGCGTCCCCTGACATCGATCATCGCCCTTCCCGCCAGGCACATCGCGAGCGTCGCCCAGCTGGCCGGCAAGCGCGTCGGGACGGCCGGGATCGCCTACCAGGCCGCCGAGCTGAAAACGGCGCTGGAAACGGCCGGCGTCAGCCCCGGCTCGGTGCACGAAGCGAACGTCGGCTTCAACCTGATACCGGCGATGCTCTCGGGCCAGGTCGACGCGACGCTGGGGGGCTTCTGGAACTACGAGGCGATCGAGCTGCGAAGGATGCACAAGCACCCGGTCGTGATCCCCGTCGACCAGGCCGGGGTCCCGACCTATGACGAGCTGATCGTCGTCGCCCGCGAAGACGAGGCGCGCAGCGACGGCCAGGACCTGCGCGCCTTCCTGCAGGCGCTGACCCGCGGCGAGCGCGAGGTGCGCGCGAACCCGGCGGCGGCGACCTCGATCCTGCTGGCGGCCAACCCCTCGCTCGAACGCGGGTTGCAGCTGGAATCGATCAAGCAGACCCTGCCTGCCGCCGAACCGCAGGAAGCGGGCAAGCCCTTCGGCTGGCAGAGCCCCGGCGCCTGGGCCGCCTTCGGGCGCTGGATGCTCAGCCACCACCTGCTCAAACACGATCCCGCGCTCGGCCTGCCGCCGTTCACGAACGAGTTCCTGCCAGGCCAGGGGATCTGACACGCCGGGCCCGGCCGCGCGGGCCCACCGGGCCGCGGAGGGCCCTCAGCCCAGCGGCCAGTAGCCGCCGTGGCGGGCGATCGCCCGCTCGGTCAGCCGGCCGGTTCCGCTCGCCGTGACGAGGGGGGCAGGCGGCTCCTGCTCCCCCGCGAGGACCGGGAGGACCGCACAGACGCATTCGGCCAGGACATCGCGGTCATAGCCGCCCTCGAGCACGAGGCCGAGCGGGATCGCCGCGGCCAGGGTCAGCTCGCGCAGGCGCCCCGCCATGATCGCGAACGTCTCGGTCCGCAGCAGGCAGCCGGCCAGCGGGTCGGCCGCATGGGCGTCGAAGCCGGCCGAGACCAGCACCAGCTGGGGGGCATAGGCGCGCGCCGCGGGCATCAGGACGCGGTCGAAGAGCTCCATCCAGACGCCCTCGCCGGTGCCGGGCGGCACCGGCAGGTTGATCGTGTAGCCCTCCCCGGGGCCCTCGCCGACGTACTCGAGCGGGCCCGTCCCGGGGTAGAGCGGTGCCTGATGGAGGCTGACGAACAGGACATCGGAGCGGCTCGCGAAGATCTGCTCGGTGCCGTTGCCGTGATGGACGTCCCAGTCGATCACGAGCACCCGCTCGAGGCCGTGCTCGGCGATCGCGGCCGCCGCCGCGACGGCGACGTTGTTGAACAGGCAGAAGCCCATCGCCCGCCCCGCCTCGGCATGGTGGCCCGACGGCCGCACGCCGGCGAAGGCGAGTTGCCCCTCCCCCGCCAGCAGCGCCCGGGTCAGCTCCCGCGCGGCGCCGGCCGCGTGCAGCGCCGCGACCCAGGATGGGCGTCCCACGAAGGTGTCCGCGTCGATCGCTCCGCCGCCGTGTTCGCAGAGCTCGCGGATGAACCGGACGTGGGCCGGGGTGTGGGCGAGCTCGAGCTCGGCCTCCGAGGCTCGGGGAGCGGCCCGGCGCGCCCAGCCGAGCCAGTCGCGCTCGGCGAGGACCCGCTCGAGGACCAGCAGGCGCTCGGGCGTATCGGGGTGCCCGGGCGAGAACTCGCGCGGATCGTGGGTCATGCAGGCCGGGTCGCTGAAGTAGAGCGGGACGCTCACCGGCGCTGCTCGCAAACCTGTTTCACTGCAGGGAATATGGCGCATGGGTGGCGGGCGAGCTGATGCGGGCGATGCTCTTCGAGGCTCCCGGCAGCCCGCTGCGGGCTGCCGAGGTTCCCGTTCCCGAGCCCGGCCCGGGCCGGCTGCTGGTCGAAGTCGAGGCCTGCGGCCTCTGCCGGACCGACCTGCACCTGCTCGACGGCGAGGTCGATGTGCCCGAACCGCCGCGGATCCTGGGCCATCAGATCATCGGGCGGGTGATCGGCGGCGAGGCGCCCGAGGGGCTCGAGCAGGGCGGCCTCGTCGGGGTGCCGTGGCTGGGATGGACGTGCGGCGAATGCGCCTACTGTCGCTCGGGCCGCGAGAACCTCTGTCCCCGGGCCCGCTTCACCGGCCGCGACATCGACGGCGGGATGGCCGAGTATGCGGCCGCGGACGCGCGCTACTGCTTCCCGCTGCCGGCCCGCTTCGAGGCGCTCCAGGCGGCGCCCCTGATGTGCGCCGGGCTGATCGGCTACCGCGCCCTGCGCCTGTGCGGCGAGGCGTATCGACTCGGCCTCTACGGCTTCGGCGCGGCCGCCCACATCCTCGCCCAGGTGGCCGCGGCGGAGGGCCGGCGCGTGTTCGCCTTCACCCGCGCAGGCGACGCGGCGGCGCAGGACTTCGCGCTCGAGCTCGGCGCCATCTGGGCCGGCGACTCGGCGCAGACCCCGCCCGAAGAGCTCGACGGGGCGATCATCTTCGCGCCTGCCGGCGAGCTCGTCCCACAGGCGCTCAGGGTCCTGGCGCCGGGAGGGACGGTCGTCTGCGGCGGCATCCACATGAGCGACATCCCCGCGTTCCCCTATGAGCTGCTCTGGCACGAGCGGACGGTCCGCTCGGTCGCCAACCTGACCCGCGGCGACGCGCGCGAGCTGCTCGCCCTGGCGGCGCGGATCCCGGTGCGCACGAGCGTCCACGAGTACCCCCTCGAGCGTGCCAACGAGGCGCTCGGGGACCTCCGCGCAGGCGCCTTCACGGGTGCCGGCGTGATCGTCCCTTAGCCGGTTTGTACGAGCGCCCCGCCGATAACGATCGTTAAGTAAGAACCCTCACTGGGTGCGCGCAATTCGGTTATCTTGATCATGAGGAGCTGGATGAACGAGAACGGCATCTCCATAGAGCTGACGGCGCCCCAGATCGACCGCGTCGTCCGCGAGGCGGGGGAAGGGCCGGGGATCGCCAGCCTGCTGCGCGGGCTCGCCGGCGAGGATACGCTCGTCGGGCGCTATGACGCGCTCGCCGAGAGCCCCCGTCTGTCGCGCTCGCTGCTGCTCGGCCTGCTCGTGCTGGCCTCCTTCCCAGCCGGCGGGGAGTCGCTGTCGGTCAGCGACCTCGCCGGACGCCTGGAGATGAGCCCGTCCACGACCCACCGCTACCTCTCGACGCTGCTGGCCGTCGGCCTGCTCGAACAGGACCCGCGCACGCGCCGCTATCGGGTGGCCGGCGAGGTCTAGCCGTAGCGGCCGTCTCAGCCGCCGAGCATGTGCGCCGCGGCCAGCCCCGCCCACTCCCCGTAGGGCGCGAAGAAACGGCGCACCTCACCCTCCTCGGCGAAGGCCCGCGGGTCTCCGCCGGACAGCGCCCGCCCGACGAGCCGCAGCAGGCCGAGGTCCCCGGCGGGCAGCTGGTCGTGGCGGCCCTGGCCGTGGAGGGCCAGCATCTCGACGGTCCACGAGCCGATCCCGGGGATCGCCCGCAGCCGCCGCCAGCCGCGCTCGTGCTCGGGGTCGTGAAGGTCGATGCGCCCACGGGCGACCTCGCGGGCGGCCCGGATGAGCGCCCGCGCGCGTCCGGCGCCGAGGTCGAGCGACTGCAGCAGCGCGGGCGTCGTGCCGGCCAGCACGCCGGCCTCGGGGCAGTCGGCCAGCCTCGAGTGCTCGCCGTTCCAGCCGATCCAGCGCCGGCCCAGCACGGCCACGACGCGACGCTCGATCGCCGCGGCCCGCTCGTACTCGATCAGCTGCTCGCAGATCGCCCAGACGAGCGCCTCGAACGGCTCGGGTCGCCGCGCGACCCGCAGCCAGGGCCGGCGCCTGAGCGAACGGCCGATCAGCGGGTCGCAGGCGAAGCGGCGCAGGAACGGGCGCAGGTCCTCATCGACGCCGAGCGCGAAGCGCATCCGCGCGATCCCGTGCAGCGCCGCCTCGCGGCTCGGCGCCCGCGCTCCGAACAGGACCAGCTCGCCCGCCGGCTGGGCGACCCTTACGAGCACCGGCTGCGCGCCGTCGTGCAGCAGCCGCTCGAGCACGCTGCCGCGGCGGCGGGTCAGGCCGTCCATGCCGTTGCGCCGCGGCAGCCGGAAGGGGCCGGCGGGCGTGACCTCCTCGCGAACCTCGACCGGGCCCGTCAAGGGGCGCGCCTCAGCTGTCTGGTCCGAGGGGGCCGAGCAGGTGGACGTCGAGCAGCACCCGGTGCGTGGCCAGGATCTGCAGACGCTCGGCCGCCGGGGCCTTGGCCGCGGCCCGTCGGCGGAGGCGGCGCGCCGGCAGGCGACGGCGCCCTGCGCCCCGCACGAGCGCGCCCGGGCGCCGCTGGCGCCTCGTGATACCGACCAGGGCGGCACCGGCGAGGAAGCCGCCGGCGGCCAGCGCGGACGCGGTCCGCACGGGCACACGCCCGCCACCGCGCGCTGCCGGCAGCGACGCGGGCGCCGGCTCGAGCCGGGCGATCCGGACCTCCTGGGCGAGCTCGTCGAGCCGCTCGATCTCCTCCACCTCGTTCACCGGGCGAAGTGTATTGACCGCCCCAGATCGTTCGGTTCTCGCCTCTATCCGGGTTTTCCCCGTTGAAAGCCGCTAAGCCGTCCTAAAGGGCCGGCCTGCGGATTCCGATGACTTCGCATGTCGCCGCCGAGCCAGCTCATGCAGAGCTCGTCCCCGCCTGCCACCACAGCGGGCTCCGGCACGCGCTGGATCGACCACTGGCTCGAGACGGTTCGCGACCTCGAGTCGCTGCGCGCCGGGCATCCGATGATGGACGCCGTGATCGAGCAGATCGACGGTCGGATGATCCGGATCGGCGATCGCTGGCTGGCGGATTTCGCCTCCTGCAACTACCTCGGTTTCGATCTCGACCCCGAGATCATCGCGACGGTGCCCGAGCGGCTGGCCGAATGGGGAACGCATCCCAGCTGGTCGCGCCTGCTCGGCAGCCCCGTCCTCTACGAGCAGATCGAGGAGCGCCTCAGCGAGCTGCTCGGCTGCGAGGACAGCCTCGTGCTGCCGACGATCACCCACATCCACGCGTCGGTCATCCCGGTCCTGGCGGCCTCCGGGACGGTCTTCCTCGACGCCCGGGCCCACAAGACGATCTATGACGGCTGCCAGGTCGCCCGGGCGCGCGGCGCGGCCGTGCGGCGGTTCCGCTTCGAAGACCCGGCCCATCTGGAGGAACTGCTGAGCGCCGAGCGCGACCGAGCCCGCCTCGTCTGCATGGACGGTGTCAACAGCATGACCGGTAACGCTCCCGACCTGCGCGAGTTCGCCGCCGTCGCCCGCCGCCACGGTGCCCTGCTCTACGTCGACGACGCCCACGGCTTCGGCGTCATCGGTGAGCGCTCCGAGTCCGAGAGCTGCGCATACGGGAGCCGCGGCAACAGCATCGTCCGCCATCTCGACGAGTCCTACGAGGACATCATCCTGGTCGGTGGGTTCTCGAAGGCCTACTCGTCGCTGCTGGCCTTCATCGCCTGCCCGACGGAGGTCAAGAACCTGCTCAAGGTGACGGCGCCGCCCTACCTCTACTCGGGCCCTTCGCCGGTCGCGTCGCTGGCGACCGTCCTGGCGGGCTTCGACGCCAACGAGCGGCGCGGCGACGCGCTGCGGGCGGTGGTCCACCGCCACACGGCGCGGGTGCTCGAGGCGCTCGCGGCGCTCGACGTCCACACCCCCAATCGCTCGGGACTGCCGATCGTCGAGATCCCGCTGCGCGACCACACGCGGATCGACTCGGTCGGACGGCTGCTGTTCGAGCGCGGCGTCTATGTGACCCTCGCCGCCTACCCGCTGGCACCGAAGGCCGAGGTCGGCTTCCGCGCCCAGCTGACCGCCGCCAACACCGACGGCGAGGTCGAGACGCTGATCGCCGCGATCACCGAGCTCGCCGAACGGGGCGAGCTGCAGCAGGCCTCCGCCCCGGGGCCGGGTGAGTCGCCGACATGAGCCTGACGCGCGCGATCGGGGCCCGTTATCTGAGCGGCGCGCACAGCGGGGGCGAGCACGGCGTGATGGCACCCGGCGGCCGGCGGATCGCGCTGTGGCAGGGCTACCTGGCATGTGGGGCCTCCCTGACCTTCCTGTACATGGTCGTCGACCCCTTCAAAGGGGACGCCTGGCTGATCAACACGATCGGCCTGACGAGCTGGATCGCCGTCGTCGTCGGGATTCGCCTGAACAAACCTGCGCGCTCGCTGCCCTGGTGGCTGTTCGCCGGTGGCCTGTGCCTCTACTGGATGGGCGACGTCTACACCTACAGCTACCCCCGCTACATCCTCCATCACGAAGTCCCGTTCCCCTCGATCGGGGACGCGGTCTACCTGACGGTCTACCCGGCCCTGATGGTCGGGCTGCTGATCGTCGTTCGCCGGCGCAGCCCGCAGAGCAACCGCAACACGCTGATCGACGCGACGATCCTCACGCTGGGCCTCTCGCTGCTCTCCTGGATCCTGCTGATCACCCCGTACCTGCACGACGGCACGCTCGGGCTGCTGCCGAAGATGGTCTCCGTCGCCTACCCGCTGGGCGACATCCTGCTGCTGGCCGCCGTCGTGCGACTGCTGCTCGACCGCGGCCCGCGCCTGCCGGCGTTCTACCTGCTCGCAGCCAGCATCGTCTCGATCCTGATCACCGATTTCGTCTACGGGGTCATGACGCTGGACAACGCCTTTCACCATCAGCTGCTCTTGGACCTCGGCTGGATCACCTACCAGCTGCTGTGGGGCGCGGCAGCGCTGCACCCCTCGATGGCCCGCCTGCAGGATCCGATCGCCGAGACCGACGTCAAGCTGACCCACCCGCGGCTCGCCCTGCTGACGGGCGCCTCGCTGATCGCGCCGGCCTGCATCCTGGCCAAGGAGGTCGGCCGCGGGGACCTCGACCTGATCGTCGTGATCTGCGCCTCGATCGTCCTGTTCGGCCTGGTCGTCGCCAGGATGGCCGACCTGGTGCGCCAGCAGGAGCGCTCGGTCTACCGTGAGCGGCTGCTGAGCTCCTTCGGCACGACCCTCGTCTCGTGCGCGACCCGCGAAGAGATGCGCCAGGCCGCCCTCGAGGCCGCCGAACGACTCCTCGACGGCTCCGGGACGGCGGTCCTCTGCTCGATCGGCGAGAGCACGATCTCGGTCATCGGACGCAGCGATGACGAGCAATGCCCGCGCGGGCCCCTGCCGGCGCCCGTCAGCCGCCGGCTGAGCGAGCTGGCGGACGAGGACCTGCTGAGCTGCCGGCTCGACGGGGAGATCCTCGCCGCCGCGGGCCTGGGGGCGGACGAGGTCTGGGGGCTGGTCGTGCCCCTGTCGGTGCGGGGCGCCGTGTCCTACATCCTGCTGGTCGCCCGGGCGCGCCCGCTGCCGCGCCCGCTGCGGGACTCGCTGGGGGCGCTGGCCACCCAGCTCGCACTGGCCCTCCACGGTGCCGAGCTCGCGGAGCGGATCCACATCCAGCGCAGCGAGGCTCGCTTCGCCTCGCTGGTGCAGCGCTCGAGCGACCTGATCACGGTCGTCGGCCCCGACGCGACGATCGTCTACCAGAGCCCCTCATCGGAGCGGATCCTCGGCTACGCGCCGGAGGATCTCATCGGCACCCGGTTCGACCGTCTGGTCGTCGGCGAGGACGACGACCGGCTGCTGCGCGTGCTGGCCGAGGGCTCGGCCTACGCGCGCCGGGACGGGGAGATCGTCGAGTGCACGCTGCGCCACCGCGACGGCGGCCTGCGCCAGTTCGAGATCATGCACACCAACCTGCTCGACGACGAGCACGTCAAAGGGATCGTTCTCAACGCGCGCGACATCAGCGAGCGCAAGGCCTTCGAGGAGCAGCTCGCCCACCAGGCCTTCCATGACCCGGTCACCAGCCTGCCCAACCGCGCCCTGTTCGTCGAGCGGGTCCGCCACGCGATCGGGCGCTCGCGGCGCGAGGGTCGCCAGCTCGGGGTGATGTTCCTCGACATCGATGACTTCAAGACGATCAACGACAGCCTCGGCCACGACGCCGGCGACACCGCCCTGATCGACGTCGCCCGGCGCCTCTCGCACAGCGTCCGCTCGAGTGACACGGCCGCCCGCTTCGGCGGCGACGAGTTCGTCGTCCTGCTCGAGGACCTCGAGGGCACGGAGACCGCCGTCGAGGTCGCCGAGCGGATCCTCGAGGATCTGCGCCAGCCGCTCGCGGTCGCCGGCAAGGAGCTGACGCTGCGGGGCAGCATCGGCATCTCGATCCTCGACGCCGACTCCTCGGCCGGCGCGGACGAGCTGATCCGCGACGCCGACGCGGCGATGTACATCGCCAAGCGCGACGGCAAGGGCGGCTACCGGCTGTTCGAGCCCGAGATGCACACCGGCGTGCTCGCCCGTCTCGAGCTGAGGGCCGACATGCAGCGCGCACTCGAACGGGGTCAGTTCGTGCTCCACTACCAGCCGATCGTGCGTCTGTCGGACAACCACGTCGCGGGCTTCGAGGCGCTGCTGCGCTGGGATCACCCGGAGCGCGGCCTGATCGGGCCCGACGAGTTCATCCCGTTCACCGAGGAGACGGGCCTGATCGTCCCGATCGGCCGCTGGGCACTGCGCGAAGCCTGCCTGCAGGCCGCTGCGATCCAGTCCGCGTCACCCGAAGGCCGCCCCCTGTACATGTGCGTGAACCTGTCGGCCAAGCAGCTCCAGCACTCGGATGTCTTCGCCGACGTCCGCGACGCCCTCGACAGCGCCGGGCTCGACCCGAAACTGCTGACGATCGAGATCACCGAGTCGATGCTGATCGAAGACCCGGACCTGGCCGTCGTCAAGCTCAAGGAACTGCGCGACCTCGGCGTGAGGATCGCGATGGACGACTTCGGCACCGGCTACTCCTCGCTCAGCTACCTCGGCCGCTTCCCCGTCGACGTGATCAAGATGGACCGCTCGTTCCTGCGCCCCGAGACCGCCCAGGAGACGGCCGACCTCTCGAGCGCCGTCGTCGCCCTCGGCAGCTCGCTCGCCCTGGACGTCGTGGCCGAGGGCATCGAACTCGACGACCAGCTGCAGAAGCTGCGCGACCTCGGCTGCGACTTCGGCCAGGGGTTCCACTTCGCCGGACCGATGGAGTCGGGCGGCATGGCCGCATACCTGGCCGGCCCCGCAGAGTCACCCGAGACGTCTGGCAATGAGACGCCGGCCGCTCGCGATGTCCCTTAGCGGCAACCGCGACTTCCGCCTCCTGTTCCTCGGGCGCTCCGTCTCGCTGCTGGGCGACGGCGCGTTCCTGGTCGCGCTCGCCTGGGAGGCCTACACGCTGTCCAACGCGCCGACGGCGCTCTCGCTGATCGGGGTCGCGATGACCGTCCCGACGATCTCCCTGCTGCTGTTCGGCGGCGTCGTCAGCGACCGTTACGAGCGGCGCACCGTGATGCTGCTGGCGGACGCCCTGCGCGCGGTGCTGCTCCTGCTGGCCGGCTCGCTGGCGCTCGCCGGGAGCCTGGGCCTGTGGCAGCTGATCGTGATCGTCGCCTGCTACGGCGCGGCCCAGGCGTTCTTCGACCCGGCCAGCGACGCGATCCTTCCCGAGATCGTCACGCCCGAGGAGCTGGGCCGCGCCAACGCGCTCGAGCAGGTCGCCCGGCCGATGACGCTGCGACTGCTCGGGCCCGCCATCGGTGGCGTGCTAGTCGGGACACTCGGCTCGGGCGCCGCCTTCATGGCCGACGGCGCGAGCTTCATCGTCTCGGCGGCAACGCTCTGGCTGATGGCATCGAGCCCGGCCCTGCGGCGCACCGCGGCGGCCGTGGCCGATGGCGGCACGGCCGTACGCCAGGTCCTCGAGGGCTGGGCATACGTCCGCCGGCACGTCTGGCTGTGGGGGACCTTCGCGAGCGCCGGGATCGCCTATCTGCTGTTCATGGGCCCCGCCGAGGTGCTGTTGCCGTTCATGGTCAAGCACGAACTCCACGGCAACGGCTTCCAGCTCGGGCTCGTGTTCGGCGCCGGGGGCCTGGGCTCGGTCGCCTGCGCGGTGACGATCATGCGCGGCGGGCTGCCCGACAGCAGTGTCAGCTTCATCTACATGAGCTGGACCCTCGCGACGCTGGCCGTCGCCGGTTACGGCGTGGCGAGCGCGGTCTGGCAGCTGATGCTCGCGAGCCTCGCCTTCAACCTGCTGGAGACCGGCGGGACGATCGTCTGGGCGACGCTCAAGCAACGCCTCGTGCCGGGGGGCCTGCTCGGCCGTGTCTCGAGCCTCGACTGGCTGATCTCGATCGGGCTGCTGCCCGTGTCCTTCGCGCTGACGGCTCCCGTCAGCTCGATCCTCGGCGTCAGGACGACGCTGGTGGCGGCGGGCCTCGCCGGGGCCATGGCCACGCTTGGCGGGCTGGCGCTGCCCGGCATGCGTGCGACCGAGCACACGGCCGGCGCTCAGGTCTCGGCCGGCGCCGGCGTATGAGGGCCCGGGCTCGCAGCCGCTGAGGCCGGGCTCAGAGCAGCTCGGCCGCCGGTCTCCCGGCCGCCGCCCGCCGGGCCAGCAGCGAGGAGCCGATCACGGCGACGGCGACTACCGCGATCGTGTAGGCGGCGATCACGAGCACATTGGCGGCGAGGTGGTAGGAGGCGAAGTAGATGATCCGCCGCAGCGCCTGGACGCCCGCGCCGTTGGGGATCGCCGGGCTGATCGCCCGCCAGAAGCCGGGCAGGAGCGGCGCCGGGTAGGCACCGCCGGCGCTGGGGTTGCCGAGGACGACGAACAGGATCAGCGTCAGGCCGACCCCGAGCGTTCCCAGCAGGACCTGGAAGGCGATCGTGACGGCGGCGGCACAGTAGACCAGCAGGGTCCCCAGAGCCCAGATCGCGAGGAAGTGGCCCGTCAGCGCGCCTAGCAGCGGGCCGACGATGAGCGTCCCGCCGAGCCCCGAGAGGATGGCGTAGGGGACGAGCACGAGCAGGCGGATCAGCGCACGCCGGGTGCTGGCCGGGCGCGCGCCTGCCGCGATGCTGAGCAGCGCCGAGACGAGGTAGCCGCCGACCAGCCAGCCGATCACCAGGTAGAAGCCCGACAAACCCCGCGCATCCCCCGGCTGGCTGGGCACGATGTCGGTGACCTTCGCGCTGCGCCCACGGGTGGCCTCGACGCCGCCGATCACCTCCTGCACGGCGGTGGACAGCGCCGCCCCCGCGCCGCCGGCGACGAGCAGCGAGTCGCGCCGGCCGGCGGGATCGACGAGCAGAACGGCGCTCGTCGAGCCGTCCCGCAGCGCCCTCAGGCCGGCGCTGCGGCTGGCCGCGGCGGCCTGCAGGGGACCGCCGTGGAGGGAGTTGAGCTGCTCGAGCGTCCGGCCCGAGATCGCCGACGGCGCTACCACGACGATCGGCGCCCGATGGAGACTCGGATGATGGAAGGCTCCGACGTAGGAGAAGATGAAGCCGAGCTGGATCAGGAGCACCCCGACGACCAGCAGGAAGTTCACCCGCTGAGAGAAGGCTCCGCGCAGCTCGGCGAGGAAACCCGGCTGCGGGCGCACCGCCGGATCTGCAGGCGGCTCTGCGATTGCGTTGGTCAAATGTTCACCCCCGCCCGGTATACCCGATCGGTGCCGCCTGTAAGAAACGGCGCCCTGGCGGACATATAGGTTTGTGCA
>Ga0182012_10003936_pt1 | contig 15670 bp, 13 predicted proteins | sample 612S2SmetaG_FD_120486 | JGI IMG/M metagenome (GOLD analysis project Ga0182012, IMG submission 120486) | Permafrost microbial communities from Stordalen Mire, Sweden - 612S2S metaG | ecosystem: Environmental > Terrestrial > Soil > Wetlands > Permafrost | place: Sweden: Stordalen | collected...
CGACCAGAAACTGGCCAGTTTCGAGATCGTCCTCGACCGGACGATGAAGACGGTCCAGGCGGGCCGCGAGAAGCTGCAGGTGAGCCCGTTGCCGAAGGTGGAGATCGGGGAGGGGGGCGACACGTCGCTGGCCACCGTGGGTGGGGACGGCGAAAGCCAGGGTGTCGACGACCCCGACGGGTTCTTCGATCAGGACCTCGCCTGAGCCGGGCGCTCCGGTGACGATCCGATCCGCTCCCCCCGAGTCCGGTGGGAGCAGCGGGGCCCGCCGGCCCCCCCGCCCGTTCACCGTCCAGGTGGCGGCGTTGCGCAAGGCGGTCGGCACCACCCGGCACGAGGTCCGCAGTGGGCCCCTCGACGACCTGGCCGCGGTGGGGGTGGCGGTGCCCGATTCGGCCACCGTCTCTTGTGACCTGGTCCTGTCGTCGTATCCGGGCGGGATCATGGTCACCGGATGGGTGCGGGCCCCCTGGCGGGGTGAGTGCCGCCGGTGCGGGGGTCCGGTGGCGGGGACGGTGGAGGCCGCTGTGCGGGAGCGCTATGCGGCCGGGCCGGATGCGGCCGGGGACGAGGAGGCCTACCCCCTGAGCGGCGACGAACTCGATCTCGAGCCCCTGGCCCGCGACGCCGTCCTGCTCGACCTGCCCCTGGCCCCGCTGTGCTCGCCCGACTGTCGGGGCCTGTGCCCCCGGTGCGGGCAGAACTGGAACGTGTCGGCGTGTGCCTGTCCACCCGAGAAAGACCCCCGGTGGTCGGGACTCGATGACCTGCGCGGACCGGAGGGTGGCGATTTCGCCTAGGATGCCCTTTCTATGGCTGTCCCGAAGAAGAAGACCTCCAAGTCGAAAAGCCGCAGCCGCCGGGCATCCAACTGGGTGCTGAAGGCGCCGGCCCGCTCGACGTGCCCCCAGTGCTCCGTTGCGAAGACCCCTCACGTCGTCTGCCCCAACTGCGGCTGGTACAAAGGCCGGCAGGCCATCGAAGTCGACTAGTGGCGCGGGGCGGCCCACGTCCGGTCGGTGAGGCGTTCGCCTCGCTGCCGGTGGCGGTGGATGCCATGGGCGGCGACCGGGCCCCCGGGGAGATCGTCGCCGGGGCCCGCCAGGTGGCGGAGACCACGGCTATCGAGGTGGCTCTGGTGGGCCGGCCCGGTGAGATGGGGGACATCGGAGATCTGCCGGTGTTCCCGGCCAGCGAGGTCATCGGGATGGACGATGATCCCGGACACGCCGTCCGGCGGAAGAAGGACTCCTCGCTGGTGCGGGCGGCCGAGGCGGTCCGCGACGGCAGGGCCATGGCCATGGTGTCGGCGGGGAACACCGGGGCCACCATGGCGTCGGCCCTGCTGCGGATGGGCCGCCTTCCGAGCGTGCTGCGTCCGGCCATCGCCACCCCCATCCCGTATCCCGGGGGCCCGTGGCCGACGGTACTGCTGGACTCCGGGGCCAACGCCGAGTGCAGTCCCCAGATGCTGGTGCAGTTCGCCCAGATGGGAGCGGCGTTCGCCGGCAAGCGCTACGGGATCGACCGTCCCCGGGTGGCCCTCCTGTCGATCGGGGAGGAGAAGTCCAAGGGCACCCCTCTCGAGAAAGAGGCCTACGCCCTGCTGGCCGAGGGAGGGGGTGGGACGGCCTTCGAGTTCGTCGGCAACGTCGAGGGCCGCGACTTCTTCGAAGGCAAGACCGACGTCATCGTCACCGACGGCTTCACCGGAAACGTGGCCCTCAAGACCCTGGAGGGATCGATGCGGTTCCTCATCGGGGCCCTGACGGAGATCCTGGGCCAACCCGATGTGCAGGCCACCGCCGACGCCCTCTATCCGCACCTGCTCCCGCTGGCTGCGGCCCTCGATCCGGAGAACACCGGAGGGGCCATGCTGCTCGGGGTGGACGGGGTGTGCGTGATCAGCCACGGCTCCTCCTCGTCGGTGGCCGTGGTCAACGCCATCACGGTGGCCCACGATCTGGCCGTCGGTGGTCTGGTCGAGGCGGTGGCGGCCTCGGTGACCCCGGTCGAGACGGCGGCGTCCTGACGGCCGGGGCCGGTCACTCCCGCCCGCCGGTCGTGGTCAGCTCCAGAAGGTCGAGATGAGGCCGATGTCGGCACCCGCCTGACGGGCTCCCATGGCCAGGGCGGCGGGGACGACCGCCGGCGACATGAGTTCCATCATGTCGACCTGCTCGGGAACTCTCAGGACCACGTCGGTGCCCGACTTCTCCAGGTCCTCGAGCTCCTTGCGGCCGTCATCGGGATGCATGGTCATCATCCCCTCGGTGGCATCGTTGCCGTCGGTGAGCGCCAGGATCAGCACCCGTCCGGCCCCGGCCAGAAGGTCGAGGTGGATACCCGTGCCGCTGACCCCCCCGTCCATGCACCGGCGGTCCCCGATGAGCTGCGGCGCGAAGATACCGGGGACCGCACTGCTGGCCGCGGCGGCGCGGGCCATCGTGGTTCCGCTCCGGTGGGTGGCCACGCACCGCTCGCCGGTGTAGGCGTCCACGCAGGTGATCTGGAGGGTCGGCGACGACAGGCGTCCCGGCCCGACCACCAGAGAGAGGTTCCGTCGGGTGACCTCGGGCCGGGGAGTGGCGGCGGCCAGGGCGGCCCGGCCGATCTCCTGCACGGTGGCCGGCTCGCTGTCGGTGGCCCTCAGGAAGAGGTCGAGGGCGCGCTCCTGACTGGGCTGGAGCTTGGACGCCGGAGCCAGCGCCGACACGATGGCCGGCACCTTGGCCAGCACCGACACTTCGGCGTGGAGGCGCTTGAGCTTCCCCGAGGTCAGCGAGGACGCCACCAGTGAACCGGCGGAGGTCCCGACGACCCGGTCGGCCGTGTCGAGCCGGATTCCGTGGGTGGCCAGGGTCTGGAGGTACCCGACCTGCCAGGCCACGAAGAACAGGCCTCCTCCGCCGAGGCTGAGGCCCCGTCGGATCCCGTCGCCGTATCCGGCCCCGAAGTCACGCGGCCGGGCCGGATCCACCGGGGCCGACTGGTCTGGGGGTCGCCGCGATGCCACCTCCGGACTCTACCGGCCACGACGGGCGGTGGAACCGGTGGCGGTGGTCCCGTGCCGGTGGTCCCGTGCCGGTGGTCCCGTGGCGGTGGTCCCGTGCCGGTGCTCCCGTGCCCACTAGCGTTCATCCCCACGCTGTCGACTGCCCGGCCGGCGCCGCCAGGGCCCGGTGCGGGACGGACGGCGTTGACGGGCTGACGGGTCTCGACAGGGGGTTCGATGAGCGTGCGGGGCACCGACGGCGACGGGGGATCGGGGACCGGACGGACCGGCATCTATCTGCTGGCCGTGGGCCTGGTCATCATGCTGGCCGGCCTGCTGTTCGGGTACGACCAGGGGGTCATCTCCGGAGCCCTCGGGGGCATCCAGAAGAGCTTCTCGGTGGGCACCCTCCTCCTGGAGGTCATCACCAGCTGGGTGACCCTCGGGGCCATGGCCGGCGCCCTGGTGGCCGGGGGCCTGGCCGACCGCATCGGCCGGCGCTTGACCATCGTGGCCGCCGCCCTGCTGTTCGTGGCCGGGGCCCTGGTCGAATCCTTCGCCCCCGGCGCCTACGTGCTGGTCGCCGGCCGGCTCCTGGTCGGGTTCGGCGTCGGGGTGGCGTCGGTGGCCGCCCCCCTCTACGCCTCCGAGATGGCCCCGACACGACTGCGGGGCCGGATGGTCTCGCTCTACCAGCTGGCCATCACCATCGGGATCTTCGTGGCCTACTTCGCCGACTACCTCCTGATCAACGGGGACCGGTGGCGGGTGATGCTCGGTGTCTCGGCCATCCCCGGCGTGCTGTTGGTGGTGGCCGTCGTGCCGCTGCCCGACTCGCCCCGGTGGTACGTGAAGGCCGGCCGGCACGATGCGGCCCGGGCCACCCTGGTCAAGGTGGAGCCCGGCGTGAACATCGACCGCGAGATGGCCGACATCGAAGAGACCAACCGCAAGGAGTCGGCCGGATCGTGGCCCGAGGTGTTCGCGGCCCGGTGGCGCCGGCCCCTGGTGATCGGGGTCTCGTTGGCCGTGCTCCAGCAGCTCACCGGCATCAACGCCGTCATCTACTACGCCGACAAGATCTTCGCCGCGGCCGGGTTCTCCTCACCGGCCGGCCAGAGCCTGGCCACCCTCTTCGCCATCGGCCTGGTCAACGTGGTGGCCACCTTCATCGCCGTGGCCTACGTGGACCGCTTCGGCCGCAAGCCGCTGTTGCTCATCGGATCGGTGGGTATGGGGGTGAGCCTGGTGGTGGTGGGGGCCATGTTCGAGGTCCTCGGCTCCTCGTCCCATCCGGCCGGCTCGGGGACCAGCGCCAGCGGGGTGGTGACCCTCATCGCCCTGGTGGTGTTCATCGCCTCGTTCGCCTTCTCCCTCGGGCCGGTGGTGTGGACGATCATCAACGAGATCTACCCGTCCCACATGCGGGGAAAAGGGGTGGCGGTGGCCACCGCGGCCAACTGGTTCGCCGCCTGGCTGGTCAGCCAGTTCTTCCTGTCCCTGGTCGGCCTCATCAGCGAGGCCGGCACCTTCTGGCTGTTCGCCGGGTTCTGCGCCGTCACCTACATCTTCGTGAGCCGGGCCGTCCCCGAGACCAAGGGGATGAGCCTCGAGGAGGTCGAAGAGCTGTGGACCGGACCGGGAGCGGTGCCCCGGCCTCCGTCCTGACCGCCGCCGAGGCTGCTCCGGCCCGGCTCACCTCAAGCAGAGGAGGGCAGATGCCGATACCTGAACGGGAGTCGGTAACTCTACCTGACCTGGCTGAAGGGGCTCGCCGTGAGGCGCATCATTGTCATTGTCGTCGTGGCGGTCACCGCGATCGTCACCGGCGTGGTCATCATCACCAACCAGGGCCAGGCCGCACCCGTGGCCAATTGGGACCCCTCGGGTCAGGCCATGCCGATCGGCGACCTGCCCGGGTGGCATCAGATCTTCGCCGACAACTTCGCCGGTGACTCCTACCCGGTCGGCAGCCTCACCCGCTGCGGTCTGCACGGGTGCAAGGGTGACCCCTCCCTGACCTGGGGGGCGGTGCCCGACGGCCATCTCGACACGTCCGGCCATTGTGCGTACGAACCCACCCAGACGGTGAGCATCCTGGGTGGCGTGCTGAACATCCACGTGTTCACCGACGCGGCCGGGGTGTGCATGGACGCCAGCCTCTATCCGATGCAGGACACCCCCCTGACCTACGGCCGGTACTCGGTGCGGTTCCGCAGCGACGTCGTCCCAGGGTATAAGGGTGTGTTCTTCCTGTGGCCCGCCGACAAGACCAGCGGGGAGGTCGACTTCCCCGAGGCCAACCTCAACCAGCCGCTCCACGCCTTTGTCCACCCCGTGGCCGGCAGTCAGGCCAATCAGCAGTGGTTCCCCACCACGACGACCTGGACGGCATGGCACACGGCCACACTCGAATGGACCCCCGCCCGACTCACCTTCCTGGTCGACGGCGCTGTGGTCGGGACCACCACCAAAGACGTCCCCCAGACACCGATGAGCCTGATCCTCCGGGCCGAGAGCGACCTCCAGGGGTTTCCCAAGCCCCCGGCCAGCGCGGCGGGCACCATGCAGATCGACTGGGCGACCATGTACTCGTACGTGCCCCCGGGCGCCCCACCCGTGCGGCCTCCGCTCCCGGCCAAGGAGTCCTCCCAGGCGCCGTCACCTCCTCCCGGCTACGACCTGGTGGGCCGGGACGGCGGGGTGTTCGTGTTCGGGGGCGGCTTCTACGGCTCGCTGCCGGGCCTCGGGGTGAGCGTGGACGACATCACCGGGATCGTGGCCACGGCCACCGACACCGGGTACTTCCTGGTGGGACGGGACGGGGGGGTGTTCGCCTTCCACGCCCACTTCGCCAACTCCCTCCCCGGCATCGGGGTCCGTGCCGACGACATCGTGGGCATCGTGCCCACCCGCACCGACCAGGGGTACTTCCTGGTGGGACGGGACGGCGGGGTGTTCAGCTTCAACGCCCCCTTCGAGAACTCCCTGCCCGGGGTGGGCATCCACGTGGACGACATCACCGGGATCGCCGCCACCCCCGACGACAACGGCTACTGGCTGGTGGGCTCGGACGGGGTCGTCTACACCTTCGGGGACGCCCGAAGCCTGGGCAACGCCCCGTCGGGGGCCGTGGCCATCACCGGCACCCGGGACGGCGGGGGCTACTGGGTGGTCGGGGCCGACGGGGCGGTCAGCGCCTTCGGGGACGCCGGGAACTTCGGCGATCTGCCCCGCCTCGGGGTCGGGGTGGACGACATCGTGGGGATCGTGGTGTCGCCCGACTCCCGGGGTTACAACCTGATCGGCAGTGACGGCGGGGTGTTCAGCTTCGGCGATGCCACCAACACAGGGTCCCTGCCCGGCCTCGGGGTCGGGGTGGACGACATCGTGGGGGCCGTCCCGGTCTGAGCGGTCACGGGCGGCGGCGGTCGACCGTTACCGGTTCAACAGGTCCTTGGCGATGTGGGTGATCTGGATCTCATCGGTGCCGGCGTAGATCTGGAACACCTTGGCGTCACGGGCCAGCTGCTCCACCCGGAACTCGGCCATGTAGCCGTTGCCCCCGAAGAGCTGCACCGCCTCCATGGCCACCTCGGAGGCGGCCTGGGCCGAGTACAGCTTCATGGCCGAGGCCTCGGCCAGTGAGAGGCTCTTGCCGGCGGCGGAGAGTTCGATGTGCCGGAAGACCAGGTTCTGCACGTTGAGCCGGGCCACTTCCATCTTGGCCAGCTTGAGTTGGATCAGCTGGCGGTCGCCGATGGGTTGGCCCCACAGCATCCGGTTCCTGGCGTACTCGACCGACAGGGCCAGGCACTCCTCGATGAGCCCCAACGACATGGCCGCCAACCCGGCCCGTTCGGTGACGAAGTTCCCCTTGGCCGACTCCCGGCCGCTGCCGGCGCTCTCGTCCTCGGTCTCTCCCAGCAGGTGCCGGCGGGACACCCGGACGTCGGAGAGGAAGAGCTCCCCGGTCGGTGACGAGTGCAGGCCCATCTTCCGGAACGGCGCCGACTGGACCAGGCCCGGGGTGCCGCTGTCGAGCACGAAGGTCAGGACCTGGCGGTCGCGCAGCGGGGTCTGCGAACCGTCGTCCAGTTTGGCGTAGAAGACGATGGTGTCGGCGAAAGGACCGTTGGTGATGAAGGTCTTGTTGCCGTTCAGGACGTACTCGTCCCCGTCCCGCCGGGCCGTCGACTTCATCCCGCCGAGGGCGTCGGACCCGGAGTCGGGCTCGGTGATGGCCCACGACCCGACCTTCTCGCCGGTGAGCAGATCGAGACCCCACCGTTCCATCTGCGCAGGGGTCCCCTGCTTCATGATGGTGCCCGCGGCCAGCCCCACGCTCACGCCCATCGCCGTCACGATGCCCGGGCAGTAGTGGCACAGCTCGATGATGGGGATGAGGGTCATCGCCGCCGCGCCGCCGTCACCCCGCCGCTCCGCCGGTGCCGATGCGTCCGCCGGGCCCGACCCGGCGGAGGCGGTGGTGCTCCCGGCGGAGCCGGCGGCGATCTTGCGGTCGAGCTGGGCCTTGAACCGCTCGCGGGCCACCTGGTCCATGCCGAAGGTGGCGTACAGCTTGCGGATGATGTCGTAGGGGGGGAGGTCGCCGTGCTCCAGCGCCTCGATGTTGGGCACCACCTCGGCCTCCACGAACCTGCGGACGGCGTCCCGGATCATGAGCTGCTCGTCGGACCATTCGTACACGCTGGACCCCCTGACGTCCCGTCGACTTCTCCGGCCGTTCACCGCCCGGCTGGTTCCGAGGCTATCCGAGGTCGGCCTACAGTCGGTACGTGGTGAGACTGGGACGGGAGCCGCAACAGACGGCATTCGAGCGGTGGGGCGGGGACGCCTTCTTCACCGACCTAGTGGAACGGTTCTACGACGGAGTGGTCGCCGACCCGGTGCTCCGGCCCCTGTACCCCGACGACCTGACCGACTCGAAGGCCCATCTGGCCCTGTTCCTCATGCAGTACTGGGGTGGACCCCGCCGCTACAGCGAGGAGCGGGGCCATCCCCGCCTCCGGATGCGCCACGCCCCGTTCGCCATCGGCACCCGCGAGTCCGATGCCTGGCTGCGGCACATGACCGCCGCGGTCCACGCCGCCGGTCTGCCTCCGGCCGACGAGAGCGAGCTGCTCGACTACCTGGCCATGGCGGCCCGCAGCCTGATCAACGCGTCGACCTGAGCCGAATCGCCCGGGAGCCCTGCGGTCCACCCCCGGGTCGGCACCGGCCCGCACCGGTGCACGGGTGCCGCCGGTTCACCAGGTGACGCCGAGGGTGGTGCGCATGGCCGATTCGAAGGCGGCGTCGTCGAGCTGGGCCCGGGCGCCGAGCACGGCCACCGCATCGTCGCCCACGGGCACCCGGAGCGGTGTGGACGGGTCCTCGATGGCCCGCCGGATGGCCACCGCCACCAGGTCGGGACCCGGCCGACCTCCCGGCCCGGCGACCTTCTGGTCGGTTCCCTCCCACTGGTCCCACAGCTCGCGGTAGTCCGGGCTGCCCGCGATCCGGTCGGCCCGCTTCATCCCCGGGGCGATGTAGCCGGGCTCGACGATCACCACCCGGATCCCGAAGTGTCCGAGTTCGTAGTGCAGGCTCTCGGAGATGGCTTCGAGGGCGTGCTTGGTCCCGGCGTAGGGGCCCTCCAGCGGCGTGGCCAGCCGACCCTGGACCGAGCTGACGTTGACCACCACCCCGCTGCCCCGGACCCGCCAGTGGGGCACCACCTGTTGGAGGAGGCGGAGCGGTCCGAAGGTGTTGGTCTCGAACATGTCCCGGAGCTGGTCGATCGGGAAGCTCTCCATCGGTCCCTTGATGGAGATGGCGGCGTTGTTGACGATGGCGTCGAGCTCGCCCGCCCGGTCCAGGGCCGACCGGACGGAGTTCTCGTCGGTGACGTCCAGGGGCAACCGCAGGGCCACGTCCAGCCCGTCGAGCAGGGAGGCGTCCCGGGCCGTGGCGATCACATCGTGGCCGGCCCGGGAGAGTTCGGTGGCCGTGGCCGCGCCGATGGCCCGGGCCGAACCGGTGATCAGGATCCGCATCACGGCGAGCGTAGCCACCGCTCCCGGTCCGGTGGCGGTCCCCCGTCCGGCCCGGAGCCGGCCGACCGGGAGCCGGCCGACCCGGGAGCGGTCAGGGGGTGGGCTCGGGGACCGGCTCCCGGGACACATCCACCGAGACGTCCAGCAGGTGGGAGTCGCCCCCCCCGAAGACGATTCCCTTCAGCGGGGAGACGTCCCCGTAGTCCCGTCCCCAGGCCGTGGTGACATAGGTCGGACCGACAATGGTGTTGTTGGTCGGGTCCACATCGAGCCATCCCCACCCGGGCACATACACCGACGGCCAGGCGTGGGAGGCATCGGCACCGATCAGCCGGGCCCCTCCCGCCGGGGGCGCCGTCTCCAGGTAGCCGCTGACGTAGCGGGCCGCCAGGCCCATGGACCGGAAACACCCGATGGCCAGATGGGCGAAGTCCTGGCAGACGCCTCTCCGGAACGCCAGGACGTCCTCCAGGGGGGTGGTGACGGTGGTGAACCCGGGGTCGTAGACGAAGTCGGTGAAGATCCGCTCGGTGAGCTCGGCGATGGCCTCCACCAGGGCCCGGCCGGCAGTGAAGGACTGCCGGGCGTACTCCCGGACGTTCCCCGACACCGGGACCAGGGGGGACTCGAAACAGAACTCCCGTGCCGCCAGCATGTCCCGGCCCAGGTCGGACGCCAACGAGTCGCGGACCGCCTCCCACGCCGGCCCGGTGGGGGGCAGCGGCTCGTGACCCGTGACCGACACCGAACTGACCGAGGTCACCGTCAGCTCCTCAAAGGGCCCGTCCACGACGAAGGAGAAGACCGGATTCCCGAAGAAGTCGGTGCGCTCGGACCAGCTGGTGGGGGTGGGCTCGACCACCAGCTCACTGGACACACACTGCTGGCGGTCCGTGTCCCGGGGCCGGAGGTGGGCTTCGTTGCGACACCGGGACACGGGGGCGTTGTAGCGGTAGTTCGTGCGGTGCACGATCCGGTAGATCACGGGGTGTCGACCTGCGGGTCGGGCCGCCCACCGGCCAGGACCGAGAGGCGTTCGTGGGCGAAGAACGTCTGGCGCAGACTGTCGAGCAGCTCGGCCAACAACCCGTCCACCCGGCCCAGGACGGCGTCGAGTTCCGGACGCCTCTTGGTGGCGGGATCGACCGCGGCCAACCGCCCGGCGTCGGTCAGCCGCAGCACCGTGGTGGTCTGGAGCACCAGTTGCTGCTCGTCACCCAGGCGGCGGGTCGGAGACTGGGTGGGCAGGTCCGAGAGGTGGCGGACCAGCCGGTCGAGTTGGTAGATCACGCTGCGCGGGTTCCCCGAGTCGTAGACGACCAGGTCCACGGCCGCCGCCACCTCCATGATGGATCCGGAGCGCCGGCGGAAGGTGATCAGGCTGTCGAACGTCTTGAGCAGCGACTCGACCAGCAGGTCCTCCACCACGCCGGCCCGCTGGTGGGCCAGCACGGCGCGCACCAGTCGCACCAGCGACTGGGCCCGCTCCAGCCGCCGGCCGGCGTCGAGGAACAGCCAGGCCGCGTCCCGCTCCATGTTCTCGGCGGCCAGGCCGGACAGTCCGAGGAGAGCCTGGAGGAGCCTCTGCAGGCTCGGCTGCACCCCGACCAGCTGGGTGGGCGGTCGGCTGCGCAGGCGGGCCACCTCCTCCTCGACGTCCCCGACCAGCTGCCACGAATCGCTCGAGAGCTGCTCCCGGACCGAGTACGCCGCCTCCACCAGCAGCCCGAGGGAGGACACCAGGCTGCCGTCGACCCCGGCATCGAGCACCAGGGCCAGGGCCCTCCGGTCGGTGGGGAGCTCCGGCCCGGGCCGGCCGGTCGCCCCGCCGGTCGTCCCCTCCGCTGTGCCCCCGGCGACGGCGGCGGCTCCGGAGGGTCCGGCCCCACCGGGGGCGCCGGGGTGCCCCCCGGTCGGTGGGGAGGTGCCCTCGGGCTCGGACACCGGGTCGAATCCGGAGACGGTCCCGAGGGCCGACAGCAGCACCTGGAGGGATTCGGCACCCCCGTCCACCCCGAGCCCCAGCGGCTGGTCGAGCCGGGCCAGCACGGTCCGGATGAGCCGGATGACCAGTTCGGCGTGCTCGGAGGTCCGCCCCAGCACGAACAGTTGGGCCGCCACCCGCCCCGGCAAAGGGGTGGCGGCGTCCGGCACCGCCTGGGGGCGGGCGCCGGCCCGGGCGGAGCGCAGCCAGGCGCTCTGCTGCAGGGCGGGTTCGGCCGACGCCACCCAGGTGTCCTTGCTGGTGCCCTTGCGCCGGCTGGAGATGAGCAGCGCCGACGGTGTGGCCCCCACCCGGGTCAGTCCACCGGGCATGACCCGGTAGCCGTGGGTGTCGGACCGGCTGGCGCTGTCATCGGTGACGGTGAAGGTGCGCAGGATGGTGGGCCGCGGCTCCAGCGAGCCCGTGCCGGTGACCGTGGGGGTGGTGGACGGCTCGATGACCTCCATGCCCACCCAGTCGCCGGGGCGGGCCCGGAGGCGGGCCCGGAGGTCGTCCCGGCCCGCCTCGGTCATGTTCGCCACCAGCAGCGGTCGTTGGGCCGGGGTCGGATGCACGGGCAGGATGATCAGGTTGTCGAGCTCGGCCATCACGTGGCTGAGTCCGGTCGGCGTGCCGCACCACCACGTGTCGGGGCCCCGCAGGGCCAGCTCCTCGCCCAACAGCACCGGTGCCAGCGTGCCGAGCAGGCCGGTCAGCGCGGGATCCTCCACCACCCCGCTGCCCAGGGGGTTGACCACCGTCACCCGGCCCCGGCGGGTGGCCTCCAGCAGCCCGGGTACCCCGAGGAGCGAGTCGGCGCGCAGTTCCACCGGATCGCACCACCGGTCGTCGACCCGGCGGATGATCACATCGACGGGTTCGTAGCCGGCCAGCGAGCGCAGCCAGACCCGGTTGTTGTCCACCACCAGGTCCCGGCCCTCGACCAGCGAATACCCCAGGTACGAGGCCAGATAGGCGTGCTCGAAGTAGGTCTCGCTGAGGGGGCCCGGGGTCAGGATGACCACGCGGGGCTCGTCGGTGCCCTCGGGGGCGGCCCGGGACAGGCCGGCCCGGATGGAGCGGAAGAATCCGGCCAGCCGTTCCACCCCCAGCTCCCGCTGCAGGGACGGCAGGACACGGGAGAGGATGGTGCGGTTGACCATGGCGTAGCCCAGCCCGGACGGGGCCTGGACGCGGTCGCCGATGGCCCGGAAGGTGCCGTCGCGGTCACGGGCCACGTCCACCGCGGTGATGAACAGCCGCCGGTCGGAAGGGGCGTCGATCCCCACGCACGCCCGCAGGAATCCGGGATGGCCCAGGATCAGCTCGGCGGGGACGAGGCCCCGGTCGACCAGCCGCCGCTCCCCGTAGGTGTCGGCGAAGATCAGGTCGAGGAGGGCCGCCCGCTGCGCCACCGCCGACTCCAGGCCGGCCCACTCGGTCTCGTCGATGACCAGGGGGAAGGGGTCGAGGTGCCAGGGCCGTCGTCGCGACTGCTGGTCGACGGTGACGTTGTAGGTGGCCCCCTCGTTGCGCATGAGGCGGGCCAACTCGGTGCGGCGGGACAGCAGGCCGGTGGATCCGAGCCCGGCCATCTCCGCCGCCACCTGTTTCCACCGGGTCCGGACAGTGCCGTCGGGCCCCAGAAATTCGTCGTTGCGTCCCGGCACCGGCACGTAGTCGGCCCAGGCCTCATCCACCCGGTCGGCGGCCCCGGCGGCGTCGCCGTCGCGCCGTCCGGCCCCGCCACCCCGCTGTCCCGTCTCGCCGTCCAGCGCGTCCCCGTCCCCGTAGGGCTCCGCCGAGGTCGCGGTGGTCATGACGCCACGGACGCCGGCTGCCATCCCTCGAAGGTGGGCCGGAAGTAGGTGGCGTCGATCCGGTGGTGGATCTCGTCCAGGGCCACCTGCACCTCGTCGAGGAACTCGCTCAGGCCGCCCAGGGTCAGGCGCGGGACGGCTGCCGACGCCACCAGGAACGAGGCGTCGGCACAGGCCTCGAGGGCATCCTCGGACCGGGCCAGACCCTTCAGCAGCCCGCGGGCCTCGGTGAGGCACGCGCTCACGGCGCGGGGGAACCGGTCATCCTGCAGGAGGAACCGCAGGGTGGAGCCGCCCTGCGGTCGGGCGGGCATGGCCCGGCGGAAGGGCTGGTAGGCGGCCAACGACCGGAGCACGGCCATCCAGTGGACCTCGACGTAGGGGTCGTCCCCGTGGTGCGGGTGGAGGTTGTCGGACCGGACGTCGAGGACCCGGGAGGTCAGGTCGGCTCGTTCGAGGTTCTGGCCGATGGTCAGGAACGACATGGCCTCATCGCGGCTCATCGTACCGAGCATGATGCCGTTGATCCTCTGGCAGCCGTCGATCACCCTCCGCAGCCACTGGACCCGTCCCTTGCGGGTCTGGGTCTCGTCGAGGTAGTCCGAGCAGTTGAGCCACAGCTTGTGGCCGGCCTCCCACGCCTCGCGTGGGACGACGGGCCGCGCCGTGCGGAGGTTCTCCCGGGCCGCCGAGATGGCGGCCAGGATCGACGACGGGTTGGACTCGCTGTGGAGGAGAAATTCGATGACGTCGTCCTCGGCCGCGGCATCACCCGCGCCGGCCGCGGCCGGATAGTGGGCGCCGAACTCGGTGCCCACCCCGGCGATGGCCAGCAGCGGTTCCCATCCCACGTCCTCGCCGATGGGCATGTCCACGTGGGCGTCGGTGTGGACCTGGACGATGCGGGCGGTGCACTCGGCGCGCTCGAGATAGCGCCCGGTCCAGTAGACGGCCTCGGCCATGCGTGCCAGCAGCATCTTGGGCTCCTCGGTTTCGTTCGGCGGGTCTGCGTCCCCGGTCGGATCAGTGGTCGGATCTGTCATCTCGTGGTCCCCCCGTGTCCCCCCGGGTCGCTCCTGCACTCCTGTTCACCGTTCTGTCTCTGTGTGGGTCTGGGTCTGGGTCTGGGTCGTCCGGGCATGGCTCTGGGTCTGGGCCGGTCCGGTGGAGCCGGCGGTGTCCACCACCCAGGTGTCCTTGCTCCCACCCCCCTGGGACGAGTTGACCACCAGCGAACCGGCCCGGCGGGCCACCCGGGTCAGGCCGCCCCGGGTGACATAGGCGCCCTCCGGGCCGTACAGGGTGAACGGCCGGAGATCCACGTGACGGGGGGCGATCTCTCCTTCGCACAGTGTAGGAGCGGTCGACAGGGGTATCACCGGCTGGGCCACCCACCGGGTGGGTTGGTCCTCGATCTCCTTGGCTGCATCGACCAGCTCGGAGGGGCTGGCCTGGGTGCCGACCAGCACGCCGTACCCCCCGGACTCGTTGGCCGGCTTGACCACCAGCTTGGCCAGGTTCTCCAGGACGAAGCGGCGGGATTCGGGGTCGCCGCAGCGGAGGGTGGGCACGGTGGCGAGGATGGGCTCCTCGTCCAGGAAGAAGCGGATGATGTCGGGGACGTAGGAGTAGACCTTCTTGTCGTCGGCGATGCCGGCCCCCGGGGCGTTGACCAGCGCCACCCTTCCCGACCGCCACGACCGCATCAGCCCCGGCACCCCCAGCATCGAATCGGGCCGGAAGGCCTCGGGGTCGAGGAAGAGGTCGTCGACGCGGCGGTAGATGACGTCGACCCGCTGGAGCCCGTCGATGGTCCGGGCGTAGACGCAGTCGTCGTCCAGGACCACCAGGTCCCCGCCCTCCACCAACTCCACCCCGAGCTGTTGGGCCAGGAAGGCATGTTCGAAGTAGGCCGAGTTGTAGATGCCCGGGGTCAGGACCACGATGGTCGGGTCGCCCGTCGAGGGGGACACCGACGCCAGCATGGCGGCCAGCCGGCCGATATAGGGGTCGACCGGCTCGATGCTGTAGTGCCGGAACATCTCGGGGAACACGTGCTTGGCCACGATCCGGTTCTCCAGCAGGTAGGAGACGCCGGACGGGACCCGCAGGTTGTCCTCCAATACGAAGACCGTGCCGTCGGCGTCACGGATGAGGTCGCTACCGCAGATGTGGGCCCAGACGCCTCCCGGCGGGTCCACGCCCACGCACTCGCGGCGGAAGTTGGGGGAGCCCGAGACCAGCTCGGAGGGCACCACCCCGGCACTGACGGTGCGCTGGTCGTGGTAGACGTCGTCGATGAAGAGGTTGAGGGCACTCAGCCGCTGGACCAGTCCGGCCTCGATCATGTGCCACTCGTCCGAGGGCACCACCCGGGGGATGATGTCGAAGGGCCACGGACGGTCCTTGCCGGTGGTGCCCTCGTAGACGGTGAAGGTCACGCCGATGGCGCGCATCTCCCGATCGGCGGCCTCCTGCCGCTCGGCCAGGGCGCCGGGTCCGAGGTCGGCGAAGTGCTTCCACAGCGGCACCGCCGCCTCCCGGGGAACCCCCTGCGGGCCGACCAGCTCGTCGTAGAAGCCATCGGGGTCGTAGGACGGCCACGGCTCGATCAGCAGCGGTGCCCCGGTGGCGCTGTCCGCGTGGGGGCCGATCCCCGACCCGGGGCCGGGCGCGTCCGTTGGTTCGTGGTCGTCCACATTCCTTTTGATACGACCATCATGGGTCGGAATGGTTGCCACAGTGTTTCCGCTCCGTGAATGTCACCATCCGGTAACATCTGGCCAGGTGAAAGGTCCCGGCCCGGGTGGTC
>Ga0182012_10003940_pt1 | contig 15662 bp, 13 predicted proteins | sample 612S2SmetaG_FD_120486 | JGI IMG/M metagenome (GOLD analysis project Ga0182012, IMG submission 120486) | Permafrost microbial communities from Stordalen Mire, Sweden - 612S2S metaG | ecosystem: Environmental > Terrestrial > Soil > Wetlands > Permafrost | place: Sweden: Stordalen | collected...
ACCCCGGGTGATCCGCGGCACACGTGCTAAATCACTACCGTTGCTTCCTTCCGGACCTAGCGGGGTTTGCGACCGCCCATTGCACGAAGCCCGGAGCCTGACAACTCTCAATGTTAGCACCCGCATGTGGCGCTATTTGTGCGGTTCCAAGACGGCTTGCAGCTTCTCGGCAAAGAGACTGTTCGGCGGTGCAGGTTTGGGTGCGGGCTTCGGTGGAGCCGATGGAGCGGGTGCACTGATATCCGCCTTAGGCGGCGTTGCGGAAGCCACGGGCTTTGCTTCTTCCAGGTACTTATCTTTCTTCAGCAGCACTCGTTCCAGCGGCGCAATCCAGCCAGTGAATTCGCCTTCCACTACACGGTCGCGCTGCAACGCACCGCGCACCGCATCCATCTTCGAATCCATGTTGTCCAGATGATGCAGCAAAAGCGCCTCGGCAAAGATAGGAACTTTCGGCGAGCCAAATTCCAATTCGCCGTGGTGGCTAACAATCATGTGTTCAATCAGCGTGCGCAGCTTGGGCGGAAAATCGGGCAGCTTCTCAAACTTGCTATTCATCATGCGCAAGCCTTGAATGATGTGCCCCAGCAATTGGCCGTCGGCACTATAAGAGAAGCCGCGCGCGTACGACAGTTCTTCTACTTTGCCAATATCATGCAAGATGACGCCCGTGAGCAGCAGGTCGAGATCGATCACTTTGTAGTGCGAAGCTGTCATCCGAGCCAGCGTGCACAGCGAAAGAACGTGTTCCAGCAAGCCGCCGCGATAGGCGTGGTGGATCGTCTTGGCCGCCGGTGCCATCTTGTACATGGCCACTAACGGCGCATCGTCCAGAACGGAATTCAGCAGCGCTTGTAAATGCGGGTTAGTGAAGCCGTTCACAATACCTCGCAACTCCGCAAACATTTCTTCGGGATCGCGTTCAGAACTCGGGAAGTAATCAGCGAATTCGACCTCGTGCTCTTCCAGGCGCCGCAGCTTATGAATCGTGAACTGCGAACGATTCTGATAAACCTGAACGATTCCCTTGACCTTAAGGAAATCGTCGCGATCAAACGTGTCCATAACCTCGGCCACGTTGTCCCACATCTTGGCTTCGATTTCGCCCGTCTTGTCGGCCAAGTGCAACGACAGATAAGGCTCGCCCGTTTTCTTCTGGCGAATTTCTTTGGACAGGACCAGGAAATGCGCCGTTACAGGCTCATTGACGGGTAGCGTCCCTACATAGGGAGACTTCATGAGTAATTGATTAGCGAGAACTGCTCTTGCCGTTCACGTCCACTGCCGTGCCGGGAACTGGAATGGTCCATAACAGGCGCTTCATCCGTTGTTTCTGTTCAACCTGGGCTTTCAGCACCGTCTCAGGTTTGAGAACTGCCGGATCTTGCCAGCGTGTATCCATGCCAGGCGCGGCGCCGGTATCGGTGAAACCAGGTTTCACTTGCAAGAAGGCCTGCACCCGCAAAGTCGTGAGGAATTCGCGCACTTTGGGCTGCATCTTGGGGCCATAGAGAACGTTTTCAATGTCGCCTTTCACGTCGGCCAAAGGAGCCAATCCCTGTTTGGGATGATCTTCCACTTTGAAAATCTCGAACCCACTGTCCAGCTTCATCGGTTTCGTAACAGAACCTTTCGGCAGAGTCCAAACGGTATCTTCGATTTTCTTGTTGAGTTCGCCTTTCTTATAGCCGCCCAACGCGCCTCCGTCTTTCGCGGTGGCCGCGTCGGAGTTGTCACGCGCAAGGTCCGGAAAGCGCTGGCCCTTGTTGGCGTCCTCATAAATTTGGTTCGCCTTCTTTTCGGCAGCCGCCACGCCCGCCGCGTCCTTGTTTTGAGTGGAAATCAAAATTTCGCTGAGATACACCTTCTCATCGCGAATGAAATCTTTCTGGTGGGCGTTGTAATAATCCTCGATATCCTTTTGATCGATATGGATGTGGCGGCCTACTTCTGAGCTGATCACTTCACGAGTGAGTGCACTATTCTTCGCTTCCGCTTGGAAATCTTCAAAGCTCATTCCCGATTGCTGCCGCACGTATTCGCGGAATTTTTCCTCGTCGGTGATGCCCGATTGGCGGCGGAGGCTGGCCATGTATTTGCTGATTTCGGAATCAACGGTGATGTTGAGTTCCTTACCTTTTTGCACCAGCAGGAGCTGGTCAATCCGGTCGCGCAACAAATTCTTCTCGAGTTCGTCGATAGCGTGCTGTAATTGCAGACCGCTGGCGCCTTGCGCCTTAAGCTCTTGCGTCCGCTCCCTTACAAGTCTTTGCAACTCATCCTGGCTGACGATATCGCCATTCACTTTGGCCACGATCTGATCAATGACAGATGCTGGGAGCGGAGGGTTATCTGCAGCTAATGCCAAAAAACCGGCCAACAACGAAAACAAAACAACTTTCATAATTGATTCCCTTACATTATTGCAAGTGACGGGCTTGACGGCGAGTGGGTTTCGTTTGTTTCGCCCTAACTGCGTGCAGGGACAGGTGCTTCCGCAGTGAGCGCGATGAGCATTTGACGGAGATCTTCAATGATTTCCGCCGGATCTGTAAAGGGCTTGAGCGGCCATTTCAGCACGCCTGCCGGCGTGAACTGCACGCCGGAGGTATTGCGAACCAGATGCATTAGGCGCTGCGGATCGATTTTCGATTGTGGATGGAATTTGACATTCGCCACCATTTGGCGACGGTCAATGGATTCCACCCCGGCTCGTTGCGCCATGGTTTTGAGAAGCGAGAAACGCAGGAGATTAGAGACTTCCACGGGCGCGGGGCCGTACCGGTCCGCCAGTTCGTCGGCAATTTTGCGGGCTTGCTCTTCATCTTTGGCGTCGGCAATGCGCTTGTAGGAACGCAGGCGCTGTGCTTCGTCGGCGATGTATTCGGGCGGGATGCGGATGTCGAGGCCCAGATTCAGAGTGGAATGGATTTCCAGCGGGACTTCTTCGCCTTTGAGTTCTTTGACGGTTTCTTCGAGCAGACGAACGTAGGTGTCATAGCCGACCGCTTCGATATGGCCGTGCTGTTCGCCGCCGAGCAGGTTGCCCGCGCCGCGGAGTTCCAGATCGAGCGCTGCGATCTTAAAACCTGCACCGAGGTCGCTAAATTCCTTAAGCGCAGCCAGACGTTTGCGTGCGACTTCGCTTAGTTGCGTATCAACAGGTACCAACAGGTACGCATAGGCGCGCCTGTTTGAGCGGCCCACCCGCCCGCGCAGTTGATACAATTCACTCAAGCCATAGCGCTCGGCGTTCTCAATGATGATTGTGTTAGCCAGCGGAATGTCGAGCCCATTCTCCACAATAGTGGTGCAGACGAACACGTCGTACTCGTGCTTCATGAAGCCAAGCAGTACTTTTTCAAGCTCCGATTCGCCCATCTGGCCATGGCCCACACCAATTCGGCAATTGGGAATCATTTCCTGGATGGAGGCGGCGCGCATGAAGATGGTATCCACGCGATTGTGTACGAAGTAAACCTGTCCTTGGCGCGCCAGTTCCTGCTCGATAGCGGTTTTGATTAGGTCTGGATTGAAGTGCGCCACCACCGTGTTGATGGCAAGGCGATCTTTCGGCGGCGTTTCGAGCACAGACATATCGCGCAAGCCGAGCAAGGACATGTGCAAGGTGCGGGGAATCGGCGTGGCGCTCATGGTGAGAACATCCACGTCGTGGCGGATTTGTTTTAAACGTTCCTTGTGCTTTACGCCAAATCGCTGTTCTTCATCGACAATCAGCAGACCCAGGTCATAGAACTGCACGTCTGCCGAAAGAAGGCGGTGGGTGCCAATGAGGATGTCCACCTTTCCGGCAGCGAGTTCTTCCAAAGTAGCTTTCACTTCTTTGGCGGAACGGAAGCGGCTGGCGAGTTCTATACGAACCGGGAAAGCGTTGAAACGGCGGCGGAAGGTTTCGTAATGTTGAAACGCCAGCACCGTGGTAGGCGCGAGCACCGCGATTTGTTTGCCGTCACCCAGTGCTTTGAAGGCCGCGCGCATCGCCACCTCCGTCTTGCCGAAGCCGACATCGCCGCAGAGTAGGCGATCCATGGGCTGTTCGCTCTCCATGTCGCCTTTGATGTGGGTCATAGCGGTGACTTGGTCCTTGGTAGCGGTGTATTCAAAGGAGTCTTCGAATTCGCGCTGCCAGTTACTGTCGGCGGAAAAGGCAAATCCTTTGCTCATGCGGCGCTGGGCGTAAAGCTTAAGCAACTCGTCGGCCATGTCGCGCATTTTTGCTTTGACGCGCGATTTGGTTTTCTCCCAGGTGACGCCGCCCAGGCGGTCAAGATGCGGCTTTGCTTCACCGGCGCCGCGGTATTTCTGAATCAGATCAAGGCGCGTGAGCGGCAGGTAGAGCTTGGAATCAGCGGCATATTCAATGAGCATGAAATCGCCCTTTTGATCGCCCTGTGTGAGTTCCTTGATGCCGAGGAAACAACCAACGCCATGCGTCGCGTGCACAACAAAATCCCCAGGCTTGAGATCGGCGACATCGGCAGCGAACGCGGCGAGTTGCGATTTGCTGGGCTGGCGCGCGACGATGTCCGATGTTTCAAAGAGATCTTCGGAGCCGAGAATGGCAATCAACGAATCATGCAGCACGGCGCCGCGCCGTACACCGCCTTTAATGAGATAAGCGCTTGAAACCGCGCCAGCGTGATAAGCACGTTCCACCAGCGAGGGCCGCGCGCCGGCAGTGGATTCGAGGCCGAGTTGATAAGGAACCGAATATTCCTGCAGAACGTCAGCCAAGCGTTCCAGTTCGCCGACCGACGCAGCGAAGAAAGCCACACGATGGCCAGTCTGAATCAGATTGCGCGCCTCGGCAACGGCCACCGGCATGTTGCCTTGAAAAGTAAGTGCCTGCCGCGTCGGGATGTAGAAGCTGTGGTCGGCAGCGGGCGAATTCTGCGTAATAACGTCAAGCTCTTGAAACGAAATCGCGGTGCGTTCGCCAATGGCCGCATTCAATTCTTCCCAACGCAGATAATTTTTGTCGGGCTCGATTTGCGGCGGACGGTCGGGATTGTCCAGCCGGTGCCACAAGCGTTCAGCCGCGGAAAAAATGGCCGTTGGTTCATCCAGAATGACAAGCGCATCGCGGCTGAGAGACAGCAAATTGTGGGTGCGCGGCCGCACGAGGGGAACTAGAAATTCCCAGCCAGGGAACACTTCGCCCGGATTGGAAAGGTCGAGATCGGCTTGTTCGGCGGCGTCGGCCAACTGGCGAAGAAGGGAACGGGAGCGCGGATATTCCGCTAGCGGCAGCAGATTGGCTGCTGTTACTTTCAATACCGAGCGCTGCGATTCTACTTCGAACTGGCGAATGGATTCCACCGTATCCCCAATAAATTCCACGCGTACGGGACGGTCGGCTTCGGCGGGAAAGACGTCAAAGATGCCGCCGCGGATGGAGTATTCGCCCACCATTTCCACAGGCTCGCGTTTTTCGTAACCGATGGTTTCGAGATGTTGCACCAGATCATCGAGCGGGATCTCTTCGCCGGTGCGCAGAACTAACGCGAGTTGGCGATAGAAGTCGGGCGACTCTGTCCGCAGCAATGCAGATGCGATAGGCGCAATGGTAATGGGGATGCGATGCGAAGAAAGACGCCACAAACCCACCGCTCGCTTCTCTTCGATTTCGTTATGTGGCGAGAGGCGCTGATGAGGCAATACGTCTAAGGCCGGGATCAGTTGCGGCGGCGGTAATTCGCGGCCTTCCAGCAGCATCTCGAAAAATACTTCGACGGCCGTCAGCAGCGATTCGGCTTCCTTGTTGCCGTCGACGATCACGAACAACGGTTTGTCGGTAGCCTGATAGAGCAGCACCAGATACAGCGCCTTTGCCGTTGTGACTAATCCGGAAACAGCATAGGGACCGCGCTCACCGCGGGTGAGTTGTTGCAGGAGTGCTTGAAAACTTTGCTGGCGAGCGGCGGATTGCAGCAGTTCGCGTGTGGCGGGATGTATCACGATCGATGTATCACGGTCTGCTGGCGAGCACCTGCTCGGCAATGTTGGTGGTGGAGAAGCCCGGTTCCAGGGCGAGTGTATGCACCACGCCGCCGGCGGCTTCCACTTCTTCGCGCCCAGCTACGAAGTGAACCCAGTCTGCGCCTTTCACCAGTACGTCCGGCAGAACCGCGGCAATCATTTCGCGCGGTGTGTCTTCATCGAACAGCGTGACCGCGTCCACCGCTTCGAGCTCCAAAGCAAGAGCGGCACGCGTTTGTTCGTCAAAGAAAGGACGCATAGGGCCTTTGATGCGCTGCACGCTGGCATCAGTGTTCAGTGCGAGAATCAGCACGTCACCAAGTGAACGCGCGCGGTCGAGCGTCCGAATATGGCCCGGATGCAAAATGTCGTAACAGCCATTGGTAAGAACAACCTTCTTCCCTTCGGCTTTCCAGGCCTGTCGTTGCGTTACCAGTTGCGCGCGGGTATATATCTTGCTCATTCCCGAAACCATTTTACGATTTAACGTGCAGAAGGTTTGCTACCATTCTGCAAAGTGATGGAACAATCCAAAATCACGAAAACTAAATTCATCTTGGGCGCTTTGGGTCTGGGTTTCGTTTTTTCCTGCAGCGGGCCTCCGAAACCAACCACACCGGCTCTTACACCGGAGCTGGCCGCGCAGCTTTTGAACTATGATGAACGCGCTCAAAATTTTATCGCGCACGTGAGAAAGCAGAATCCTGCTTGTGAGTTCAGCTTGACGCTGCCTGACCAAGTTCCGCCACTCACACAGATCGATTTGGGCCACATTGTGCAATGTTCAGGGCGCCCTGCGCCGCTGGAGTTTGATGCAAGCGCGACGTTCCTCTATGATCCGGCTACTGGCAAATGGGCGTTGAAGCGCTTCTCTAGCTAACAGCTTTCGTGCGGCGCGCCTGCCAGTCTTCATTCTTGAGAATGTCCGGTGCGGCTTCAATTAAGCGCGGCAATAGATTGAAGACGGCGGTAGAGGTCCAAGGTTTGCCGCTCCGAGTGGCGAATCCGCGACTGTTCAATTCCGCGGCAATATGAGACACGCCCTTTTCGACGACGATTAATTCCAAAATCGTCTGTAGAACCTCTACTTCTTCGGGCTGGGGCTGGAGACGTGCCGTATCGGGCACCACCGCAATGCCGTAGGGTGCAGGCATTCCGTCCTGCGACTCGTCCTCTCCTGGGCGCTGCCATTCAATGGCTTTCAATGTCCAGCCGGCAGCTGTGCGGCTTTGAAAATAGTCGAGCGACACGGGGCTGTCAATTTCATCTCGGAGTTGGCGCATTATAGATCTCCTACCGGTGAGAACACGCAATTGGATGGCCACTTAATATTGCCGTACCGGTTGCGTGGACACTTGCATCTCACGCCGGTTTTGCGAAATGCCGTCCCACATTTGAGACGGTGCCAGCGTCACGCACGCGCCTCGGAATGATAGATTAGGCCCTGAATGCCAAGAATAAGAAAAAGCCCGTTGATCATTGGGCTTGCAACACTATTTACCTTCTCGCCGACAACCTCCATTGGCCAGGAATCACTCGCAAAATACCTGGATGCGCACTTATCTTCGGAAGACCGGGCCGCTGATTTGGTGTCGCGCTTGACCCTTGATGAAAAAGTTCGCCAAATGCAAAATGCCGCGCCTGCGATTCCGCGCCTTAGCATTCCCGCGTATGAGTGGTGGAACGAAGGATTGCATGGTGTGGCGCGTGCTGGTCTGGCCACAGTGTTTCCGCAAACCATTGGTCTGGCCGCTACTTGGGATACGCAACTGGAACAACGAATTGCCGACACCATCTCCACCGAGGCACGCGCGAAATACAATGACGCGATCAGGCACGATAGCCATCAGCGTTATCAGGGCCTCACGTTTTGGTCGCCGAACATCAATATTTTTCGCGATCCGCGTTGGGGCCGCGGACAAGAAACGTTTGGCGAAGATCCTTATCTTACGTCAGAAATGGCGCTGGCGTTCATTCACGGCATGCAAGGCAATGATCCGAAATATTTCAAAACGATAGCGACGTCGAAACACTTTGCAGTTCACAGCGGCCCCGAAGTGTCTCGCCATTCGTTCGACGTGCATGTGAGCAAAGAAGATCTGGAAGAAACGTATCTGTATGCTTTTCGCAAGACGCTGTCTGCCGGCGGTGCTTATTCGGTGATGTGTGCCTACAATCGCGTGGACGGCGCACCTGCGTGTGCCAGTGACTTCTTGCTCAAAGATAAGCTACGCACCGAGTGGCAGTTTCCCGGCTACGTTGTGAGCGATTGCGGCGCGGTGGGCGACATTTTTCATGGCCACAAATATACGTCCTCCTTAGCGGAAGCTTCTGCCAAGGCCGTGAAAGCAGGTACCGACTTGACCTGCGGGAACGAATACGTCTCGCTCGTGGAAGCGGTGCAGAAGCACTTCATTACGGAAGAGGAAATTGATCGAAGCGTGCGCCGTCTGTTTGTCGCGCGTTTCCGCTTGGGCATGTTTGATCCCCCGGCGAAGGTGCCGTACTCCAACATTGGCATGGATCAAGTAGCCAATGAGAGCCATCAGAAGCTGGCGCTCGAAGCGGCGGAGAAATCGATGGTTCTTCTAAAGAACGAGAATCACATTTTGCCGTTGACCAAGTTGCCGGCAAGCATTGCAGTGATTGGCCCGGCGTCTGATGATCCCGACGTCATGCTCGGCAATTATTACGGTACGCCGCGTCATCTCATTACGCCCCTGGCTGGCGTCCAAAACAAGTTCGGTCCGAAAACAAATGTGCGGTGGGCTCTGGGAAGCGTGTACGCGGTTTCGAGCACGGCGCTGATTCCGTCAAGCGCTCTTACGCCCACGGGCGGAGCACCAGGTGAGAATGGCGTGCTAGCCGAATACTTCGCCAATACGGATTTCAGCGGCCAACCTGTGTTGAAGCGAGCGGAGCCGCGCGGTTATTTCGTGTGGGCCATGCATGATCCCGCGGTGATGCAAGCGTTGCCCAGTCAGACGTTCGCTGTTCGCTGGAGCTTCGCGCTAAAGGTGCCTGTGAGCGGCGATTACCAGTTGGGCCTGGGGCGGCAGGAGTGCGATAGCTGCGTGGGTACGAACACCTGGCGGCTAACGCTGAATGGCGAAAAGCTTGTCGAAGATTCGCGGCGCGCCGCCGGTGGCCATCGAGTCATCAGCAAAAACGTTCATCTGGAGGCAGGGAAGGCGTATCCGGTTCGCGCCGAATATGTGCAGCAGGATGGTGGCTCCGGCGTAGAACTGATCTGGGCCCCGCCTGCCGATGCGGCTTTGACCGAAGCAGTAGAAACCGCCAAGCAGAGCGATGTGGCCATACTCTGTCTCGGCTTAAACTCGCGGCTGGAAGCGGAAGAGTCACCCACGCAGATTCCAGGCTTCGCGCATGGCGACCGCACCAGTATTGATCTTCCCGAACCCCAAGAAAAGTTGCTGAATGCCGTTCTCGATACCGGCAAGCCGGTGATTGTGGTGCTGCTCAATGGTAGCGCGCTAGCCGTGAACACTGCGCAGAAACGCGCGGCCGCTGTCCTCGAATCCTGGTACGGCGGGCAAGAAGGCGGCAAGGCCATTGCCAATACCTTAGCGGGCGACAACAATCCGGCGGGCCGTCTGCCCGTAACGTTTTACGCCTCTACCGATCAACTGCCGCCCTTTGACGACTACTCCATGCAGGGCCGCACCTACCGCTTCTTCACCGGTAAGCCGCTCTACCCGTTTGGCTACGGTTTGAGTTACTCCGCTTTTGAATATTCCAAACTCACAGTAAAGAATGCACCCGACGGTAAGCTGTGGGTTTCCGCGCGCGTGCGCAATACATCCGACATTGCCGGCGACGAAGTGGCGCAGTTATACGTCGGTTCTGAAAAGTCTACGCCTCGGCTGATGGGCTTCCGCCGGCTGCATTTCGGACCCGGCGAGACCAGTGTGGTGAGTTGGACCCTCGATCCTGCGGAGCTTCACGGTAATATTGTCACTGTGGCTGGCTCCCAACCGCACAATAGTAAGGGAGTTCAAGCTCAAATTGCTAAACACTGACATGCGTTGCGAGCTGGAATTCTTCAAGGGAGCAGAGCTGCACCTCTTATATATGGCTCGCCGCCTGCGAGAGGCGCTTGCCGTCGAGATGCTGTTGAGCCAAGCCGAAGTGGAGTATTTTGTCGAGCCCGGGCCGTATCAAGGCGGCTTGATTTTTACCCGCGAATTAACGGGTGCTTTCTTTTATGTTTTGCCCGCCGACATTCCGCGCGCCCGCGAAGTTCTAGTGCGCGGAAGGTACAAGCCTTACGATGAGACCGTGCATCACGGCGCTTGAGCTGTTTTAGGTTCGGAGTTGCGCAAGTGCTCGGCCATTTCTTCCGGTGCGGTGTCGGCTAAAAATACACCGTAGCCGGTTTCCATAGTGGCCAGGTATTTCAGCTTAGTCGCACTGCGCTGCAACGGAAGAAACTGAATGTGGAAATGATACGGCGCTTCTTTCTGCTGCAAGGGCGCTTGCTTCACGGCCATCATGAGCGGCAGCAAAAAGCCGTAAAGGCCGTCGTATTTACGGCGCATGATACTGATGATCTGCGCGAGCGAATCCAGTTCCTCGTTTGTTAAATCTAGCAAGGTGCGCACGTGCCGTCGCGCATAAATGACGGTCTCCGCTGGAAATCGTGCGGCGAACGGAACGAATGCGGCGAAGTGTTCGTTACTCGCTACAATCCGCTCCTCGCGCTTGAGTTCCTCTGTCAGCAAATCGCAGAACAAACAAGCGCCGTTGTGAGTGCGGCTATATTGGCTTGTCGATTCAATTTCTTTCTCAACCGTTGGACCTAAGAATGGAGTCGCATAAATTTGCCCGTGCGGATGCGGCATGGTCACCCCAACAGCTTCTCCACTATTTTCAAAAACATCAACCAAGGCAATCGCCGGATTCGCGGCATGCTCCCCGGTGCGGCGCGTCCAAACGTCAATGACCTTGCGCCAGTTTTCGACCGTCAACTTCGAAGGCGGCAGCGTATGTTCCGGCGAGTACAGAACCACATCGCAAGCGCCGCGTGGGCCGTTTTCTGCAAAGAGACCAGGCGCTTCGATGGGCGTAAAAGGATCTGCGTTCGGGCCGAAGCCGGGAAAATCATTCGGATAGAGGAAGACGTCATATTGGTCCGGCACTTTACCCGAACCTGGATCGAACGGACACCAGTTAGCCGGCATCTGTGGACGGTTCTGCCGATCGGTTGAAAACACAATCCACTGCTGAAGCACGGCGTGCCAACGGAGCTGATGCATGATTTGTCTATTGAGTGACTTGAATGGGGAAGGTCACCGTATTCGAAGGGATAGAGTTCTGTACCAGTTGCAACCGCGCCTCAGGCTTATTCGCAAAGTGCGCGGGCAAAGCGATAACCACTTCATACACGCCCACAGCGCCGCGCGGCAGCCGTGCAGATACCACTTCCGCAGGTTCACCGTTGATCATGGCGTGGACAGGGAACGCTGCTTCGCTGCCCAAAAAGCCAAGGCCGTTCGCCCAGATGGTGATCTTTTCACCGGCTGTGGCAGGCTGATCCGGAGTGATGGGCGCTCCCTTAGCGGGGCCGCCGTCTTCAGGTTGTTCTCCACTCGCATGCAGGAGCAAGCCGTTGCGCGGTTCCATTTTGCCCACCGCGAAAATGCCCGGTGAAACCGAAGCGAAGTGAACCGCGGCCGCGCTCGACATCAGCACGGTTCCGCCATCGCGTAAGCTGCGAAGATACAGACTTCCTGAATTGCCCGCGCTCAAATCATAAGGAATCTGTGCTTGAATCTCATCCGGCGAAACCGAAACCAGCGGTAATGGTGCACCATTCAAATAAACTTGCACGCCCGCTAGTTGCGTGGGCAGCGGCCCATCGCTGGTGGAGTCAGCCGCTTCCGAATCGTTCGCCGCGCCGGTTGCATGAATCGTAACCAACGTGCCGGGTGCCAGCGCCGATGGCAGCAATGTGGCCGAATTCACAATGTCGTTTTCGGAAAGGTCCATGTCGCCAGTGGAAAACACCAGAATGCGGCGGTTCTCCGTATCGGCAACGAACAGATTCGTGCCATCCGATGCTAAGGCGGAAGGAGTGCCCACCGTGGCCGCGCCCGGTCCACTAGCGCTTTGCCCCAGCAGCACGTCCGCCGGTTGATTGTCCGCGCTGGGCAGTGCGTTCCAAATCAAAACCCGGTGTTGCGAAGCATCGCCCACAAAAAGCCGGCGGCCGTCATACGCAACCGAAACTGGGTCCACAATGCTGTCTCCCAAAACCACGTCCGGTTGCAATTGACCGATGACCCCAGGGCGGGGCTGCGTAGACCGCCAGATCAAAACCCGATGGTTCGACGGATCTGCGATCACGACGATGCTGCCCACGACCGCCATAGCCGAAACGCCCCGCGTTACCGACTGGTTCACCACCGAAACGGGTGCCAATCCGCAAAGCGCGCACGGGTTCGACACATCGAACGCTAGAATGCGATTCATTTCCGCCGCATACAATTTGCCGCGCTCGAGCGAAAGTGCATTCGCACTGATACCCGCCTCGTGCGCCGAAAACGACGGCTGACCAATTACTGCCCGCGCCGCTTGGCCGGTGTGAAACTCGCTGCCTTGAACGAGGCCGGCGAGAGCGAGTGCTAGGCAAACTAGTCGCATGGGAAAGTCCTCTTAATAGCTTACTGCGTTGGGGGTTCGCGGAGTGCTTCCGCCCGGCACCGCGAAATCGCAGGTTGTTGTCATCAGTTCAGATCCGCCGGTTCCATAGCTCCGTGACGAATGGTGAGGACCAGAACCAGCTTCTTCACTTCATTGCTCTCATAAATTGCGCGGTAAATGTGGGGTTTCTTGCCATAAAGAAGATGGCGAATCGAACGACCGGCCTTCTTACTTTCAGGAGCAATTGGGCAGCGGAGCGGGTGAAACTCCAGGGTGTCAAGGGCTTTCTCAAGTCCGTTAAACCAACGAGCTGCTGCCGTTGACTCGGCGGCATTCTTTGCCAGGATATCAACAAGATCGCTTTGGGCCCGGTTGGTTAATTCAACGAGGTATGTCATACCGCCTACGGATCTCGTTAAACACTTCCCGAGCCGGACGGCTGCGACCGTTAGCTACATCACTAAGCCCTTGGCGGATTGCCTCATGCACATCGGCCTTGGCCACAATGTCGAGCAATCGTTGATAGGCTTCAGCATCCTGAACAATCGCCTCGGCTTTCCCTTTGACGGTCAAGACGACAGGTCGCTTACTCTTCTTGAGCTGTTTCATGAAATCGCTCGAGCGGCGACGAAATGTCGTCAGTGATTGAATGTCTTTGGTAATGTCCAGCATCAGGAACCTCTTTAATCGTACAGCACCTTTTTAGGTGCCAGCCGGAACCAGCTTTTCTGCCCGATGATGCTTTTCGTGAAACAACTACTTCTTTTTCCTCTTATAAATCGCTGTCACCCTCGTCGTAATCCCGCCGCGCGCCGCGAAATCCCCATGCACTTCCGCCTCTACCGGGTCCGTCGCCTTCACCACATCTTCCAGAAAACGGTTCACCACGTTCTCTTGAAAAATCCCCAAGTTCCGATACGCCAGCGTGTACATCTTCAAACTCTTCAGTTCCAAACACCGTTTATTCGGCGTATAAACCAGCGTCAACGTGCCGCTATCGGGCAAGCCAGTCTTCGGACACACCGACGTAAACTCTGGCATGATGATCTCAATCTCATACTCGCCATATTGATTTGGCCAGGTCTCGATCTCCGGCAACTCGGCATGCACGCCCGCTTCGGCGTGTTCATCTGTGTATTCAGGATTCTTTTTCTTCATTTCGCTAACAACTTACTCGACAGCAGTTCCAGGAACAATCCCACATCCGTCACCACGCCTGTCGCCTGCCCGGTGCCGCGGTCGCTTACCTTTGTCGGCACCGCCGGATTAATATCCACGCACACAATCTTCACCCAAGCCGGCAGCATATTGCCTGCCGCGATCGAATGCAACATCGAACTCAGGCAAAGCACAACGCCCGCACCGCGTAACTGTTCTGCATACGCGTCCTGTGCTTCATTCATATCGGTGATTACGCCCGGCAGCGGCCCATCGTCGCGCAAACTGCCCGCCAGTACGAACGGCACATTCGCCTTCACGCATTCATACATCACGCCTTTAGTGAGCCGTCCACTCGCCACCGCCGCCTGAATGCTGCCCTCGTGATAAATCGCGTTGATCGCCTGCATATGGTTACGGTGCCCATGCTGCGCCTGCCGCCCGTCCGATGTCCGCACCCCCAACGATGTCCCCAGCAGCGCCGCTTCAATATCATGCACCGCCAGCGCGTTGCCCGCCAGCACTGCATCAATCCAGCCATGCCGAATCAAACGCGACAGTGGTTCCGCACCGCCGGTATGCACCACCACCGGCCCTGCCACCGCGATGATCTTCTTCCCATCGCGACGCACTTGCTGCATGATGCCGGCGGTCTGCCCCACAGCCGTTTCTACTTGCCGCTCCGACGAAATCTCGTTGCTCATGAACGCGAACCCCAGACGGTCGCGCTCCTTAGCTTCGGGAATCACCCGAATGCCCTTCATGCCCACCACAATTTGGTCGCCCGCTTTCACATCGCGCAAGCGCCGGCACACCGCTGTCCCTTTGCCCACCACAATCATCGCGTCCATGCGCTGATTGGCCGCTTCAATCCACTGCCCCCCCACGCGCACTTGCGTCCGCTGGTTCGTCGTCGAATAGAAATCCTCCGGCGCGCAGCGGTCTTTCTCCGCCACGCGTAACTCCGCCTCGCCCGAATCCACCGCCGCGCAACCCAAGCCTAAAAGCTGGGTCATCATCTTTTCTAACGAGTCCTCGTTCGGCGCTTCAATCTTCAGTCGCAGCCGTGACGCATCGCTATTCGTCCGCCCTATGGAAAAATGCTCCACCTCAAAACGGCCGCCGAATTCGACCACCGTATCGAAAATGCGCTCCATGATGTGCGAATCAATCAGGTGCCCTTGCGCCTCCACTGTTTCGGAGAAGGGCACCGCGGTTGCTGCGTTGGCCTGCGTCGTCATATACGCCTAAGCGTGCGTCAAAAACACCGGCAGGCCCACCTTGTTGGTATAGGTCGGGCGATACCGATCCACGTTGAACATCTTTTCAATGTCCACTTTGCGCGGTCCTAACTTCGGATCGGGAATCTGCACCATTTCGAATTTGCCATCGGCAATGGCGGTCATCTTGCCGAAATCGCCACCCGTGATCGCATCGTAGGCCATCGTGCCGAACGTAGTTGCCACAAGATTATCCAAAAAGTCCGGAGCGCCGGAACGTAGGTCATACGTCAGATCGCTCACCACGGTTTCGGCCTTCGTTTTCGCAATAATCTCGTCGCTGAACGCTTCCGCCACGCTGAATTTCTTACGATGTCCAAATGCATCCGGCTCACCGTACTCTTTGATTTCGTAACCCTTCCAACGTGCGCCTTCCGACATGATCACCAGCGCATAGTTGCTGGGGTTGTTCTTTTTGTCGGTCATGATTAATTCGATCATTTTATTCAGATCGAACTCATACTCTGGAATGGCGCAGCGGATCGACGTAACATAGGCCGTGTACAGCGCCGTATAACCGGCATCGCGTCCGAACACGCGAAAAATACCAATGCGTTCATG
>Ga0182012_10003942_pt1 | contig 15658 bp, 16 predicted proteins | sample 612S2SmetaG_FD_120486 | JGI IMG/M metagenome (GOLD analysis project Ga0182012, IMG submission 120486) | Permafrost microbial communities from Stordalen Mire, Sweden - 612S2S metaG | ecosystem: Environmental > Terrestrial > Soil > Wetlands > Permafrost | place: Sweden: Stordalen | collected...
CAAAAAGTGGCGGGGGCGTTGAGTTCACAGTACTGCACGAATTTCAGGGTACAGACGACGGTGGTTATCCGGAAGGCACGCTGATTATCGATCCGGCGGGCGCTCTGATTGGGACGGCGTACATCGAGGGCTCTGGGAACTCGGGGGTGGTCTTCGCACTCCAGTCGGTTCAGGGCGGATGGAGCGAGACCGTGTTGCATGCCTTCCAGCAAACCAATGACGGGGCAAACCCTGCGGCTGGAGTCATTGCCGACCGCGCCGGCAATCTTTTTGGCACCACAACCGGAGGCGGGAGCAGCGGTGCGGGCACCGCCTATGTAATTACTCGGTAACAAATCCTAAGCAGAAGTCGTCGGCCTTCGACACGATCTACCGGAGTACAAACCCGGGTCAACTCGTGTTTTATACTTAACTCTCAACTCTTATGGCCGACATTCAAGTTAAGCTTCCCGACGGAAGCACCAAATCAGTCCCCAGCGGCACCACCGCGCTCGATATCGCGAAGTCCATCAGCCCGCGGCTTGCGGATGCTGCGCTTGCTGCCAAGACCAATGGCGATTTGATCGATCTCACTCGCCCGCTGGACAAAGATACCGACCTCAAGATTCTGACCGAAAAAGATCCTGAATCGCTGGGAGTGTTTCGCCATTCCTCCGCCCACTTGCTGGCCGCGGCAGTGCTCGAACTTTTCCCCGAAACCAAGCTGGGCCACGGCCCCGCCACCGAGACCGGATTCTTCTACGACTTTTATCGCCCCACTGCATTTACTCCCGACGATCTGGAAAAGATCGAAAAGAAAATGCAGGAACTGGTGCAGCAAAACTTGCCCTATGCGCGTGAGTTTTTGCCTCGCGATGAAGGACTCGAAGAGTTCAAGCGCGAAGGCGACTTCATGAAGTGCCACTTCATCGAACAATTCACCAAGCCCGACGAATTGATCTCGATCTATCGCACCGGAAAGTTCACTGACTTTTGCCGCGGCCCGCATATTCCGTCGACTGGAAAAATCAAAGCGTTTAAGTTGTTTAACATCGCCGGCGCGTACTGGCTGGGCGATGAAAAGAATCCGCAGTTGCAGCGCATCTACGGGACTTCTTTTTTCTCCAAGAAAGACTTGGATGATTTCCTGCACAAGCAGGAAGAGGCCAAGAAACGCGACCATCGCGTTCTGGGTCAACAGCTTGATCTGTTTTCCATTCAAGAGTTGGCCGGTCCGGGACTTATTTTCTGGCACCCCAAGGGCGGCATCATTCGCAAGGAAATGGAAGACTGGATGCGCGCCGAATACCTAAAGCGCGGCTACTCGCTGGTCTACACGCCGCATGTAGCACGGCGGCAGTTGTGGCAGACCTCGGGCCACGAAGGCTATTACGCGCAAAATATGTTCGACATCATGGAGCTCGACGATGCGGAGTATCGCATGAAGCCCATGAACTGTCCGTTTCATATTTTGATTTATAAGGACTCGCTGAAGTCGTATCGCGATTTGCCGGTACGACTGGGCGAACTGGGAACGGTGTATCGCTACGAACGCTCCGGTGTGATGCATGGCCTACTGCGCGTCCGAGGCTTTACGCAAGATGACGCACACATTTTCTGCACTCCGGAACAAATCGAAACCGAAATCCTAAATTGCGTCGAGTTCGCCATCGATGTGCTGAAGGATTTTGGGTTTGATAAATACGAAGTCGAACTTTCGACGTGGGATCCCACAGACCGCAAGAGTTTCGTCGGCAGCGAAGAACAGTGGACGATGGCCACCAGCTCGCTCGAAAAAGTCCTCAAGGAACGAAACATTCCTTACAAGACGATCCCCGGCGAGGCCGCGTTTTACGGGCCGAAAATCGACATTAAGCTGGTCGACGCCATCGGACGCCTCTGGCAGCTCTCCACCGTGCAATTCGACTTCAATCTGCCACAGCGTTTCGCGCTGGAATACGTCGCCGAAGATGGATCGCGCAAGCAGCCGCTGATGGTCCATCGCGCCCTCTATGGATCGGTCGAGCGCTTCTTCGGTGTGCTCATCGAGCACTACGCCGGAGCATTTCCAGTGTGGCTGTCGCCGGTGCAGGCCGTCATGATTCCAATCGCCGAGCGTCACGTTGACTACGCGAACCAAGTCGCGGCGAAGTTGAAGGCCGCGGGTATCAGGGTCGAAGTGGACGGCCGCAACGAAAAGATGAACGCCAAGATTCGCGAGCATTCGCTGCAAAAAGTGCCGTTCTTAGTTGTGGTGGGCGACAAAGAATCCGAGGCGGGACGAGTCAACGTGCGTGTGCGCGGCAAAGAGAAGACGGAAGATATGGCTGCGGATGATTTTGTGGAGCACGTTAAGACGCTCATCGCGGAATGTAAAGCCACGCTCTAGGCAGAGAAGCATATCCCCGTGTCCCACTTACCCCGGACAAACCTGCTGCGAAAACATCTTTAGCTCGGTGGCATGCCGGTTGCAGGCAACTGCACTGACGCGGCGCCGTCCAAGGCCGCACCCAGAGTGTAGGGAGTGGCGTTGGTTCCTTCTACGATAAATGGTTGTAACGCTCCCACGGTCGAGGCGCTACCGTTATAAACGGAAGTCAATCCGTCAGTCGACTCGTAGTTGAGATCGTCGGCTGGAAAGGTCTGCACGCCATTGAAGGTCGGCCCCGGCGGAATGGCTCGAGCCAGAACCCGATGCGAGGCTTCGACCGCAAGAATCGAAGACACAGTTTTGGCATACGAGATCAGGGTTGCCGGAGTGACTGCTGCACCAGTGGAATCCACTTGCGAGGAGCTGTAAGGCGCAATGTTAGCCGCCATCAAACCAAATTCTTGCACTGCCGTGATATAGGTTCCGATCAAGGTTTCCTCCAACGAAATCAGAACTGGGAAGAAGTTGGCCAGGTTATCGAACGTGCCTGTGGGGAAATAAAAAGTTTGAATCGGATCGGTAACGGAAGAGCTTGCGCCGAGCATCGTGCGCAAGAAGTTTGCATGCGCAATTTCTTCGGTGAGGGCGGCTCGCAGATATCCTACGTTGGCTTGACTGCCGGTATTCGAGGTCGCCGTTCCGCCGGGTCCGGCCAGGTTCGTATCCTCAATAACAGGCCCAACCAAAGCATTGTAGTACATGACCGTGGCAATGTCTTCGGCGACGAGCGCAGCGGTGAAGATCTGTTGGGCAGTGTCAGTCGAACTTGATTGGGCCATGGCGCTGGAACCACCGCAGCCCACTAAACTGGAGGCTGCGACACCCACCCCAGAGACGGCAATGCCCTTCGCAAAGGCTCGACGGTCGAGCGCTCTGTGCATGATTTCTGCCGGAGGCAGTCTCCGATTCGCCATGATAAGCTCTCATCAATATGTTATCCCTAAACGAATCGAGACCGCCCTTGAATGTCAGTCAATGTAACAGAAGATCTTAGGAGGGATGCGAAGTGGGGTCGCCTCAGTTCTTCTTAATCAAACTGGAGTGACTTGCCACGCAAAGCCATTTTCCGCCCTCGAAGATCCAGGTGTCGGTGAAGCGGCCGGTGTGCTCGTAGGCTTGCGTGTTGTAAGTCCCTTTGGCGTGATAGACCCCGCTCACTACGGCGGTGTCGCGATATAGATTGACCTTCACTTCCTGGATGGTCAAGATGTTGGGCTTGAATTTTGGGTCCCGGATATCTTCCAGAAACTTGGTTCGGTCGCTGGTTTCTCCATCGTATTCCGTGTCAATAAACGTATCGGCGATCAGGGCTTCCAGAGCGCCGGAATCTCGATTGACCTGGGCTTCATTCCACAAATGTTCCAGCACGAGCAGCTTGCTGGATTGCTGCTCAGTACCGTCGGTGGAGGCATGGGCAGTTCCAAAGAAGCTGATCAGCGCGATGCATGACGCGACGGCGAGACGAATTCTGAGATTCGTAAGCATGAGACCTGTTGTGGATTGCTGTGAAGAAAATACCAGCCGTTCAACCAGCAGGCCAGAAGATTGACGGATGGACGATTACGACGGTCATCCCCGCAGGACGTGGCCTTCCAACGGTCCGCGGGTCATGGGTTACTTAACAACTTGGTTAACTTCTTCCGATTCGCCGTAGGCAATAACTGCACCGCACTCGATGCCAGCGCCAGATACACAGATCGCAATTGCTTAGCGCCGCGCAAGGCTCGCAAGTGCTTCTTTACCGTATCTGTGTCCCCGCGGACGATCGGCCCGGTGAAAGCGCCCTCCGGGCCAAGCTCGAAGTAATTGGCAATCGTCTGGTGGACGATGGGCGACATAAGGGCGCGAGCATTCTTGACGCCAGCCAATCCGGCTACGTCCTCTGCCGAGCGTAACAAACTAATTAGTAATGGAGAAGCGAACATTCCCCATGCATGGTAGGCAGACTTATTCTTCTTGGAAACGGCGAAGGCAATTCCGCCCAACGCCTTGACTACTCGTCGCGCCGTAAGGACGGCCGCTTTCTCGCCCTCCAAGCCGAAGGGCACGCCGGTGAACGCTAATGACCTGCCGGCGAAGGTCATTAGAGGATGCACGGACGCCACTGACGCTCCTGCTTTCCGCAACTTCTTGAGTTCATCGCTGCTTAATGCGCCGCTGGAATGAAAGGCAAACTTGCCGTTCCATCTCTTTGCGGCAATGCGTGCGACGTGCGCAATCTCGTTGTCCGGAACACAAAACCAAACGATCTCGGAGTGGAAGTCTGCGGCGTCCAGCTTCGCGCTGCGCGCTCCCACCTCATTGGCCAACTTCGCTGCCCTGCGCGCCGAATTTGGGTCATTCCGCGAAACAATCAGCGCAATACTAAACCCGCTTGCCATGAGAGCGTGAGCCAAGGCCGACCCCAACCGTCCCGGACCCACGATGGTCACCGCGCCACCCTTATTCATCCCGCGCAGCATACCACACACTCTCCGACGAGGAGTCGTACATCGTTTATATTCGGGACATGCCGAAATCACGCTCCCCAAAGTCGAAGCCGCCCAAGCAAGAGCGGCTCATCTCCTCGAAAGTTGTTTACAAGGGATCCGTATTCTGGGTTTCCGACGACGACGTCCTGGAACCCAACGGAGTCCGAGCGCATCGGATCGTTGTGCATCACACCGGCTCGGTCGTGATCATGCCCGTACGCAAGGGCACGACCGAACCTGAGATATTGCTCGAACATCAATATCGCCACGCCGCTAAGCGCTACCTCTGGGAACTCCCCGCCGGACGCATCGATGCCGGCGAAAAGCCTTTGCCCGCGGCTAAGCGCGAACTCGCAGAGGAAACCGGGTTCACCGCGCGCCACTGGAAGCTCATCTTCACTTTCTTCGCCAGCCCCGGCTTCGTCGCGGAGACGATGTCGCTCTTTTTAGCGACCGGCCTGCGCGAAGGCATCGCCACTCCCGAAGAGGACGAAAGGATCGACATCCGCTTCACCCCGCTTTCCCGAGCCTTGGAGATGATCAAGCGCGGCACAATCCAGGACGCCAAGACCATTTCCGGCATCCTATGGCTTGCCCACGAGCACTCTGAAAGATAGGTGCAAGCAGCCGCAGTTTTCTTTACTCCTCGACTACTTACTGTATTGACAACACATCCCTTCCCGCCCAAAATGACATCAAATACGCCAGGCACGTGCCTGCCGGAGGCGGCAGGAAAGAACGCGCCGCAAGGAGCCTCTGTGGATCGACTGAAAGGGAAAGTGAAGTGGTTCAACAACGCTAAAGGTTACGGCTTCATTGGCCGTGACGACGGCGGCGCCGACGTGTTCGTTCACTACAGCGCCATCGGCGCCGAGGGCTACAAGAGCTTGCAGGAGGGCGACGCGGTCGAGTTCGAAATTACTCAGGGAGCGAAAGGACCCCAAGCCGCAAACGTAACCAAGTCGGCCTAGGCCAAGGCCAGATCATGTTCCGCAGCGTCATTTCGCACCTCACCTCCCAGGGGATGTAGCCAAGGAGAGCCTCGCCCCTCTGCCCGCTCCCGTAAGTGAATGCGCTACTCTATTCGGTATGGAAATATCGGAAGAAGAAGCCACTGCTTCTGGCCTCCTGGATGCCCAAGCTAAAGCCCAGACCCTGTTCTCGGAAGTCGAAGCGCGCGGCATTATTCGGCCCGGCTCAAAAGAAACCGAAATCAACGAAGGTATTTACGCCCTCGCCAAAGAAATGTACGGGATTTCGCGTTACTGGCATAAGCGCATCGTGCGAGCGGGACCGAACACGCTGGCTCCCTATGATGAAAATCCGCCAGATTTAACCGTTGGTGACGATGACATCGTTTTTCTTGATCTCGGACCGGTGTTTGAAGAGTGGGAAGCCGACTTCGGGCGTACTTACGTGCTGGGGAACGATCCGCTGAAACACAAATTGCGCCGCGATATCAAACACGCCTTCGCCCAAGGCAAAAGGTATTTTCATGAACACCCGGAAATTACGGCTGCTGAGCTATTCGCCTATGCTCAGCAATTGGCCGTAGAAACTGGCTGGGAGTTCGGCGGCCCGATTGCCGGACATTTGATCGGTGTTTTCCCTCACGAAAGAATTCCCGACGACAAGGTCACACTCTACGTCCATCCTCAAAACCCCAATCGGATGCGCACGAGAGATGCGTCCGGGCGCGAACGCCACTGGATACTGGAAATTCACTTTGTGGATCGGGGGCGGCAGATTGGCGGGTTCTACGAAGAGCTCCTCACGATTGAGTGATTCGACGATGGCGTCCGGCCGGCCGGAGGTTCGGGGCGTCAGCCTCGACCCACAAACCCGTTGCGAACACTATCACGGCCCCACAGACATCATTGCGATCAAGATGAAGTGCTGTGGGCTGTATTACGCCTGCAAAGATTGCCACGATGCGTTGGCCGACCATCCAATCAGGATCTGGCCTCAGAGTGAATGGGCGGAGTCGGCAATCCTCTGTGGGGCCTGCGGTTCCGAGTTAACCATCCAGCAATACCTGGAGAGCAAATTCGTCTGCCCGATCTGTCAGGCGCAATTCAATCCTGGGTGCAAGAACCACTATCACGATTACTTCCAGGTGCAAAGTATATGACTGTCTACACCCGCCACAAATCGGGGCGCCAGTCGCGAATCAGCTTCTTGATTTCCTTGCCGGACAACTTTTTTTCTAGTGCTTGCTGAGCCAGTTGCGGCAACTCGTCATCTGAGGCGAATCGCAACGCTATCAACTGCTCTTCCGTCAGTCCGCGAATCAGTTCGGTCGAGGTGGGAGTGGTTGCGAGGCGGAGCCGCTCTTCGAGGCGAATCACGCGATCCTGCACTCGTAGCGCGTATCCTCGCATTTTGCCCACAGCCATGAATGCCGCAAACGCAACTACAACGAGCCAGACTTCATGGAAGTGGGGACGGTGAAATGCATTTACCAGCGCCAAGACAATGCTGATACCGAACACTGGTATTAGGAAGTAGTGAAACACCGGATCCCACCGGGTGTGATTTGCGTGAGTTTGTTGAGGATTTTCGGGCATAGGCGAAATGATAACCGACTCGAACCCTCCGCATAAACTTTTAAAGAGGACGAAAATTTTCTGTCTGTCAAATATAAGAGTGTTCTTTCTGATGAACTTTATATAAACTGTGGAACGCAACAGACAGTTCATGAGGTCCGATCTGTGATCGTGGGCGTTCCTAAAGAGATTCACCCGGGAGAACGGCGCGTAGCTCTCGTGCCAGCCGTCGTGCCCAACCTGGCCAAGGCCGGCATGGAAGTGCTGCTCGAGACTTCCGCAGGCGTCGAGGCGGGCTATCCCGACTCTGCTTACATTGAGAAAGGCACGAAGATTGCGCCGTCGCGCGAGGCGGTGTTTTCTTCGTCGGACATCATCGTGCAGGTGCTGTGCCACGGAGCGAACGACGTTAACGGAAAAGATGACCTCCGTCGGCTGCGTCGCGGACAGCTGCTTTTCGGATTTCTGCGTCCGCTGGGAACAAAAGAAGTCGTCGAGCAGGTCGCCGCTTCAGGCGTTACTTCTTTCGCGGTAGAACTCTTGCCTCGCACAACGCGCGCTCAGAGCATGGACGCGCTTTCGTCCATGGCGACGGTGAGCGGTTATAAAGCAGTGCTGATGGCGGCCAATTCCCTGCCCCGCCTGTTGCCGATGATGACTACAGCGGCAGGGACGATCACTCCGGCACGCGTCTTCATCATTGGCGTCGGCGTGGCCGGATTGCAGGCCATTGCGACGGCACGGCGCCTCGGCGCGGTGGCATCCGCCTACGACATGCGTCCTGCCGCGAAGGAACAAGTATTAAGTCTCGGTGGACGTTTCGTCGAATTGCCGATCGAAGCCAAGAACGCCCAGGACGCCCGCGGCTACGGCAGCGCCCAGGACGAGGCGTTCTATGCCAAGCAACGCGAGTTGCTTGCCCGTGTCGTGGCGGACAGCGACGTGGTCATCACGACAGCGGTGATTCCTGGCAAGAAAGCCCCAACACTGGTTACAGCGGACATGGTCAAGGCGATGGCTCCCGGATCCGTAGTCCTGGACCTCGCTGCCGAGCGCGGCGGCAACTGCGAACTTACGCAAGCCGGCAAGACGATCATCACCAATGGAGTCACCATCATCGGCGAAATCAACCTGGCGCGGACCGTGCCGTATCACGCCAGCCAGATGTACGCCCGCAACGTCACGTCTTTCTTGCTGAACCTAGTGAAAGACGGGAAAGTAATTCTCAATTTGCAGGATGAAATCATTCGCGACACCCTGCTCACGCAGGATGGCGAAATCGTGAACGCTCGGGTAAGAGAGTTTTTGGCGCTGCCTGCGCTCGCCGCGCTGCAAGGATAAATCGACATGAGCTTAAGCCTGATCAACGGATTGTTCATCTTCATGCTGGCTGGTTTCATCGGCTTTGAAGTCATCAAGCGCGTGTCGCCGCTCCTGCACACGCCGCTCATGTCGCTAACCAACGCGCTAGATGCTATCGCCGTTGTCGGTGCGATCATCCTCGCCGGCGAGCATAAGAGCCGCTTGTCGACGATTCTGGGTACGCTGGCCATCGTCGCCGCCACCAGCAATATCGTCGGCGGATTCATCATTACGGATCGTATGTTGCGCATGTTCAAGTCCAGCCGTCCCACAAAACCATGAACGTACTTTCCGGCTCGCAAACCGCAATCGAGATCATCTATCTCGTCGCCAGCGCGCTGTTCATTCTGTCGCTGCGCTGGATGAGTTCTCCGGCCACGGCCCGGCGAGGCGTCCTTGCGGGCGAGATCGGCATGGTGCTGGCCATTGCTGGAACGCTGTTGCACCACGGCATCGTCGACTATAAGTGGATCGCGATCGCCCTCGTCCTCGGCAGCGGCATCGGCATCCCGCTCGGCATGGTACAGATGACGGCGGTGCCACAGCGAACGGCGCTCAGCCACGCCTTCGGCGCATTCTGCGTCACGCTGGTTGGCACGGCGGAATTTTATCTGCGCAGCCCTAACGTTCCGCCGTTCATGATGGCCGTTCTGTCCATGGAAATTATTCTCGGCGGACTGACGTTTACCGGCAGCCTCATGGCCGCGGGGAAACTCCAGGAAGTCCTGCCGCAACGGCCCATCACTTATAAAGGACAGAACATCGTCAACCTGTCCTTCCTCGCGATCGCCATTGGGCTGGCGGTCTATCTCGTGATTCATCCTGGCGCTAGAGCGGTTTTCCCATTCATGATTGGCATCCCGATGATCTTCGGCATCTTGATGATCGTCCCGATTGGCGGCGCCGATATGCCCACTGTGATTTCGTTGCTGAACTCCTACGCAGGCCTTTCCGCCGCCGCGATGGGATTCGTCGTCGATAGCAAACTGCTGATCATCGCGGGCGCGCTCGACGGTTCGTCGGGATTCATCCTCTCCGTGATCATGTCAAAGGCGATGAACCGATCGTTCACCAACGTCATCTTCGGAGCCTTTGGTCAGGTGCAGGCGGCTGCGGCAGGTGCCGCCGAAGAGAAACCGGTACGCAGCGCAACGCCTGAAGAAGCCGCCGGAATTCTCGCCGCCGCAAATAAAGTCGTCATTGTCCCCGGCTATGGAATGGCGGTCGCCCAGGCCCAGCACAAAGTCCGCGAACTGTATGACCTACTTACCAAGAAAGGCATCGACGTCCGCTTCGCCATTCATCCGGTCGCCGGACGCATGCCCGGCCACATGAACGTCTTGCTGGCCGAGTCCGACGTACCTTACGACCGCTTGATCGAAATGGACGACATCAACGGAGACTTCCCGCAAACCGATGTCGCGCTCATCATCGGAGCCAACGACGTTACCAATCCCGCCGCTCGCACCGATCAATCCAGCCCAATTTTTGGCATGCCCATTCTCGACGTGGACAAGGCTCACACGGTGATGGTGATCAAACGCGGCATGAGTCCCGGATTCGCGGGTATCGACAATCCGCTCTATTACATGGATCGCACGCTCATGCTCTTCGGCGACGCCAAATCGTTCGTCAGCAATATCGTTCGCGAACTCAGCGGCGGCCACGGCTAAACGACGTTTGCCATCCCACTGACAAGCCAAATAGAATCATAGGGCTGTATCATGGCCTCGTGTCTGCCACTTTGCATGAAAAAAGTCATCGCGATCTATCCCGGCTCTTTCGACCCACCGACCAACGGACATCTGGACTTAGTCGAACGCGGCAGCAAGATATTTGATGAGCTGGTCGTCGCAATTCTTCGCAATCCGGACAAACAGCCGCTCTTCAGCCTTTCCGAGCGCCGCAATATGCTGGAAGAGTTAACTCAGGGTTTCTCCAACGTGAGCGTCGACACGTTCGATGGGCTGACGGTCGAATATGCGCGGCGGGTCAACGCCAGCGCGGTGCTGCGCGGCATCCGGGCGTTGAGCGACTATGAATATGAACTTCAGATGGCTCTGATGAACCGCAAACTCGCACCCGCACTCGAAACAGTGTTCATGATGCCCGCCGAACAATATTCTTATCTCAGCTCCCGTCTGGTGCGCGAAGTTGCACGCTTGGGCGGTTCCATCAAAGGGCTGGTGCCCGAAGTTGTGGAACACCGCTTGCAGGAAAAATGGGAGCCTGCCGTAAAATTGGAACGAGCAGGAAAATCTACTATAGGAAAACGCAAATGACGCCGGTCACCGAAGCAGCGCCCGCACTCAAATTAACCGCACGCATCAACCGCATCGAGCCATCGGCAACCATGGCGGTGGTGGCCGAGGCCGACAAACTTCGGCAACAGGGCATCGATGTAGTGGACTTCGGCGCCGGTGAACCGCATTTCCCAACGCCGCAGCATATTAAAGACGCGGCGATCGCCGCCATCAACGCCAACTTCACCAAGTACACGGCGGTCGGCGGGACTACTGAATTGCGCGATGCGATTATCGAGCGCCACGCCGCCGATTTTAATTCCGCATATAAGCGCGAAGAATCGATTGCCTCGGTGGGCGGGAAACATGCGCTCTTCAACGCCATCCAGGTGCTGGTCGATCATGGCGACGAAGTCATTCTGCCCGTACCGTACTGGGTTTCTTTTAAAGACATCATTCGCTACGCGGGTGGGACTTGCGTCCTGCTCGACTCCGACGAATCGCAGAACTTTCGCGTTACCGCGCCGATGATTGAGCGTTTGATCACGCCGCGCACCAAGGTCATCATTCTTAATTCTCCGTCGAATCCTTCAGGCGCAGTGATGGCTCCCGAAGATCTCGAAGAAGTCCTGCGGCTGGCCGCTCAGCGCGGCATCTGGGTGCTGTCCGACGAGTGCTACGTTTATCTCAACTACACCGGCAGACAATTCTCCGTCGGCTCGTTGCGGCAGTATCGCGACAACATGGTGATTCTCGGATCGCTCTCGAAAACCTACGCGATGACCGGATGGCGCTTAGGCTATGCCCTTGCGCCCGCGCCCATCGTGAGTGCGATGCAAAAGCTGCAAAGCCAATCAACATCGAATCCCACGTCGATCGTGCAAAAGGCCGCCGTGGCCGCATTGCGCGGCCCGCAACAGTGCGTCGAAGACATGCGCCTCGAATACATTCAGCTTCGCGATCATGTGGTGAAAGGGCTGCGCGCCATCCCCGGAATCACTTGTACGCTTCCCGAGGGTGCGTTCTACGCTTATCCCAACATCTCATCCTTCTTCGGCAAGAGCGGCATCAAGAGCGCATCCGACCTTGCAGGTCGACTCCTGCGTGAAGCTCATGTCGCGACAGTTCCGGGCGAAGGCTTCGGTACGGGTCAGCACATTCGTGTCTCTTATGCGACGTCGATCAAAGAACTGGATCGCGGCCTGGAGCGCATGCGCAAGTTTCTGGGCGCGCTGTAACGCGACGCTTGCCACGTAATGAGCGGCCTCTATCCATTGCTGATGTCTCCAGCGTTCGATCCCCGGCCTTGGGGGACGACGAGTCTAGCGCCTATTTATCCCAATCATCGCTTCGAAGAAAAAATCGGCGAAGCTTGGCTGACGGGAGACGATTGCCGCGTGGCCAACGGTCCCTTGAAGGGAAAGTCGCTCTCCGAGTTAAGCCAGCAATTCGGGCGCGAATTGGTCGGAGTTGCAACAGCCAACGCACATCGCTTTCCGCTCCTGCTGAAATTCCTCTTCCCCGCAGAAAAGCTTTCGGTGCAGGTCCACCCCGACGATAAAGCGGCGCAGCTGGTCGGAGAACCTTGCGGCAAGACTGAGTGTTGGTATGTCGCGCAAGCAAAGCCAGGCGCGAAAATCGGCCTGGGATTGAAGCCCGGCGTCACTGTCGCCGAATTCGCCCAGTCGATTCACGACCAAAAAGCCGAGGATTTGCTCAACTGGGTCAACGTCTTTCAAGGCGAGATGATTTACGTTGCCGCCGGAACCGTGCATACTTTGGGTCCGGGCTCCATCATTATGGAGACGCAGCAACAATCGGATACAACGTACCGTCTTTACGATTACGGACGGCCGCGCGAACTTCATCTGGAGCGAGGTCTGGCTGCGATCAAAGAACACACTGCATCGGGGAAAGCCATACGCCCGGCGCCAATCAGTCTGAATGGCAATGGCAGCAGCCGCTCGCCGCTAATAGCGGCGAAATATTTTGATGTCGAGATGCTGGAGTTGAAGGCTCCGTTTGGTTTTTCGACCGAGGATGCGGGAAAACGCTCCGTGCAAATTCTCGTCGCGCTGGAAGGCCTTGGCGTGATCGAGGCTCCCGGCGCGGAATCGGTCACTCTAGCCAAAGGCGACGCTGTGGTCGTGCCCGCTTGTTGCGAGAAGTTTTCCGTCCGCCCGCAGTGGAGTCTCGAATTTCTGAAGGCATCCGTCCCCGGAGTGGAGCGTCCGGAACCCGCCACGAGGATGTAAAAGCACCGTCACCGCATTCTTAAGCTTTTCCCTTTACAATCGAGCCTGCAAATCGTGGCGAAAACAAAACCCAACTTCTATCCCGTAATCCTCGCCGGCGGGCGCGGTACGCGCTTCTGGCCCCTTAGCAGGCAAAAACGCGCCAAGCAACTGCTTGCGCTCGACGGCAAAAAGACGATGCTGCAACAAACCGTGGCGCGTCTATTGCCTTTGGTGCCACGCAGCCACATCTGGATTATCGGAAACCATCATCTCCGAGCCGAAATCCTGCGTCAAACTCCCGGATTACCGCCCGGACAAGTCTTGTCGGAACCAGTCGCACGAAACACGGCCCCAGCAATCGGTCTGGCCGCATTCATCCTGGAACGCAAGCATCCGAACGCTGTAATCGGCTTGTTCCCATCCGATCATGTGATCGGAAACGACGACCGCTTTCGCGCTGTGATGCGACAAGGCATCGAACTGGCGAAGTCGGGAGAGAACATCATCGTGCTCGGCGTCACGCCTACCCGGGCCGAAACCGGCTACGGATACATCGAGGCCGACAAGCCCGACAAGGACGGCATCCTGCGCGTGAAGCGATTCACCGAGAAGCCCGACGAAACTCACGCCGCCACCTTCGTAACTTCCGGAAACTACTACTGGAACAGCGGCATGTTTTTGTGGAGCGCGCGCACGCTCACCAACGCGCTGCGCGAGCACTTACCAGTGACAGCCGCAGTGCTCGAACAAATCGCCAGTAACTATGGCAAACCGAAATTCGCCGCCGCGTTTAAGAAACTGTATCCTAAGGCCGAAAACATCAGCATCGACTACGCCGTGCTGGAGCCCCGGTCAGCCAAAGGGCCGGTCGCTTCGAACATTTTCTGCCTCTTAGCGAACTTCGGCTGGAACGATCTCGGATCGTGGACCGCCCTCCACGAACATCATTCCAGCAAACAAGCTGTTCCCGAAGGCAACCTCATCTCAAGCGCGGGCGTCTTTACACTGGACGCCACTGGCAATTACATTCATGCTCCCGGAAAATTTGTCGCCGCCGTGGGTGTCAGCGATTTGGTGATTGTCGAAACTAAAGATGCTCTTCTGATTACCACGCTTCAACGTGCTCAGGATGTGGGCAAGATCGTGAAACATCTGGATGAGAAACAGCTTCACAAACTGATTTGAGCGCCGCTCCCATAAAATTCGGTACCGACGGCTGGCGCGCTCTTATCGCCGACGATTTCACGTTCGCCAATGTCCGCCGAGTCGCGGGCGGAATCGCCGCCTACGTGCTCGCCCATGAAGACCCGAAACGCGGCGTCATCATCGGCTACGATACCCGCTTCGCTTCCCTGTCCGCCGCTCGTACGGCTGCCGAGGTGATCGCCAACGCAGGTATTCCGGTCAAGATCGCAAATGATTACACGCCTACGCCCGCAATCTCGCTTGCGGTAAAGGCGAACGGCGCGGCCGGAGGAATCCCAATCACCTCCAGCCACAATCCATGGAATTGGAATGGCGTGAAATTCAAAGGCAGTTTCGGAGGATCGGCAACTCCGGCGATCATGAAGCACATCGAAACCGCCGTCGACGCCGGAGCCATGCCTACCGGAACGCGTGCTTCGATCGAGGAAGCCGACTTGCTCACGCCCTATCGCAAAGCGATTTGCGATTTTGCTGACATGGACATGATTGGAAAAGCCGGATTCAGGTTTGCCATTGACTCCATGCACGGTGCGGGTCGAGGCGTGCTGGCGCACATTTTCTCCGAACGCGGTATCGACCACATAGCCATCCGCCAGGACGTGAATCCACTTTTCCCGGGCATCAACCCTGAGCCCATCGAGCCGCACATCGCTTTGCTACAAACTACGGTCGTTGAAAACCGCTGCCAAGCGGGCTTTGCCACCGACGGCGACGCCGATCGCATCGGAGCTGTTGCTGAAGACGGCAGCTTCGTCGACTCACACAAGATTTTCGCCGTCCTGCTGCGCTGGCTGCTGGAGCGCAAGAAATGGCCTGGGGATGTTGTCCGCGCCTTCAACACGACACGCATGTTGGATCGCATTTGCGCCCGCTACGGCCGCGAACTCATCGAGTGCCCCATCGGATTCAAGTACATCGTCGACCTCATGCTGGAACGTGACATCCTGATCGGCGGCGAGGAGTCGGGCGGCATTGGTTACTCGCGCTTTCTGCCCGAGCGCGACGGCTTACTGAATTCCTTGCTGCTCGCCAATGTTATGGCCGAAGAGGGAAAACCGCTGGGAGTGCTGGTCTCCGACTTGCAGCGCGAATACGGCGCGCTTGCCCGTCGCCTATGTTCACCGATTGCATTCCAAATCCGATCCCATTTGCCGCCGCGAGCGTCGCTTCTGCGTCCGCGTAA